>Ga0137415_10008186_pt1 | contig 10355 bp, 10 predicted proteins | sample CZODoug3_1_1_16f_FD_183082 | JGI IMG/M metagenome (GOLD analysis project Ga0137415, IMG submission 183082) | Vadose zone soil fungal communities from Angelo Coast Range Reserve, California, USA - CZODoug3_1_1_16fungal (Hybrid Assembly) | ecosystem: Environmental > Terrestrial > Soil > Vadose... | reverse complement strand
TGACCAATCACGTGGTTTCCAATCTCGAGTTCCGGGATCTTCTCCGAGCCGTAGTGGCGAGCACGCGCCGGGTTATGGGCTGCGATGGCGCCGGCATTGCTCTTCCCGATAGGGACAACACGCACTTGCGGATTTACGCGATGGATTTTCCATTTAGCGTCGAATCCATCCAAGAGGAGAGCCTCGTCCCGCTTGACGAAGATATCTCGGGAGCGGTCTTTCGCACCGGCAAGCTTTGGTGCGGCAGCGTTCAGGAGGCGAGGCGCCTCGGACTGAAGGACACCGCACAGGCCGAAGTTGGGACGGTCTGCGTCCTTCCTCTTGTTAGCCGAGGTCGCGTGCTGGGCACATTCGGTGTGGTCAAATATCAGGACAATGCGTTCGCTGGCGATATCGAGTTTCTGACCCAAATCGCAAATCAGGTTGCGATTGCCGTGGAGAATGCGCTTGCCTTTGAGGAGATTCGAGAGCTGAAAGACAAGCTGGCGCAGGAAAAACTGTATCTCGAAGATGAAATCCGCAGCGAAATGAATTTTGCCCAGATCGTGGGAAACGGCGCTTCCCTGCGCAAAGTCCTCAAGCGGGTGGAAACCGTGGCGCCGACGGATTCGACGGTGCTGATTTATGGAGAGACAGGGACGGGCAAGGAACTGATTGCGCGGGCCATTCATGATTTGAGCCCGCGGCGCTCCAAGCCCTTCGTCAAGCTCAACTGTGCGGCCATTCCCACGGGCTTGCTGGAAAGCGAACTGTTTGGGCACGAGAAAGGCGCATTCACGGGGGCGATTGCGCAGCGGATCGGGCGCTTTGAAGTCGCCAATGGCGGCACCATTTTTCTGGACGAAATAGGAGAAGTTCCGCTTGAACTGCAGACCAAGCTGCTTCGGGTCCTGCAAGAGCGGGAATTCGAGCGACTGGGAAGCTCGCGGACGCTGCGGACAGACGCGCGTTTGATTGCAGCGACGAACCGCGACTTGGAAGTGATGGTGAGCGAGCAGAAATTCCGATCCGATCTGTTTTTTCGTGTCAACGTGTTTCCCGTCAACGTGCCGCCCTTGCGGGAGCGCGAAGGAGATATTCCGCTCCTCGCGCGGCATTTCGCACAACAATTCTCCAGGCGGATGAACAAGGTGATTGAAACAATTCCATCAGCGACGATGGATGCCCTGTCCCGATATCATTGGCCGGGGAACATACGAGAACTCCAAAACGTGATCGAGCGCGCCGTAATTATCTCGACTGGTCCTGTGCTAAGCGTCGATGTGGCTGATCTGAGATTTCCCAGGGTCGGCCATCCATTAGAAAGACCCGAATCTCCGAAATCGCCGACAAACGGGGCGCTTCATGACGCACTGGAGCAATCAGAACGCCAGCAGATCCTCAAGGCGTTGGAGCAGAGCAACTGGGTTGTGGCGGGCCCGAAAGGCGCCGCAGCACATCTTGGAATGAAACGGTCCACCCTGCAGCAGAGAATTCGCAAACTCGGAATCGCCCGCCGCCCGGCCTGACTGGGTTGCACCGCAGTTTCACCCTGCTAAATTCAAAACCGACCGGTTTTCCTGCGCTTGCCTGGTGTGCCGCAAAACTGGCACGCTACCGCAAATACGGCAGTGCCACGTTGGCAGGGCGATCTAAAGAGCCTTCACGCGGCTCGCCATCCCGCTACAAATCATTAAGTTCCGCGACTTTCGGATCCTTCCGCGCTCTGGCCCCCGTTATGCATTTCTCCTGAGCATGAGGGGTTCGTCATGCGAGCGATGCGAAGCCTGAACGGAGCAGCCAATTCTCAAGCGCGGTTCTCACAAAAAAACTCCCGTTCTTCTTCCGTCCTGGAAATTGACTTCTGGATGCCAAGCGAAGTTCAAGCCATCTCACCGCTGGTGGAACGCCTGCTGGTGCTGCTTGAAGGATCGCAATGTGCCCCGGGCGAGGAGTTCAATGTTGAGATGGCGCTCCGCGAAGCTCTGGGGAATGCCGTTGTGCACGGCAATCACGAACATCCAAGAGCAAAAGTACACATCCGATGCCGCTGCTGGCCCGGCAAGGAAATATCCATCGTCGTGACGGACCAAGGAAAAGGGTTCGACGTCGGAAAGACTGGGGATAACGGACTCGCACTGGACCTGATTTCCGAACATGGGCGCGGCATCCGGCTGATGAAAGCGTATATGGATGATGTGCACTTTGAACGAGGCGGATCGGAAGTCCATATGCGCAAGCGGTTGCGAACGACGTCCAGTTCTTGAAGGTTCCGCGTCAGGGAAGCGCTTGAAATTAATTGGTCAAACCGCTCCGCGGACGAAGGGACCACCGCCGCTGGGCGAAGAAAACGAGCCACACGAATGCTGCGAATCACGATCACCGAGATGGCCACAGAACAAAGATGGACTCTCGAAGGCCGTTTGGTAGAGCCATGGGTCGGCGAGCTGACGGCAAACTGGAAAAAGAGGCACCGCCCACAGAACGGACGAACATGCACTGTCGATCTTAGTCAGATCACGTGCATCGACAATAGCGGACTACGGCTTTTACGAACCATGTCAAAGGAGGACACGCATTTCGTCGCCACGGGTATTTACACCAAGCATGTCCTTGAACAGCTGAAAGGCGGGACAAAACATGCTCCATTCATTTGGTTTCTTTGTTTGTTTGCGGCCTTCCTGGCGAATGCCATCGCTTGCTCGCCATCAATGCTTGCGAACCCGGAGCCCGGCAAAAAGAACGCGAGACACCAATTCAGAGCGCACATGAACCCAAACAATGGATCGGACACAGGCACTTCTAGTTTTAGTGACGGACCGGGAGGGACACTGTGCCCACACTCGTAAGAAAGTTTGGGAAACGAGCACAAGCGGTCCCTCCTGTCCACACTCCCGTAGAAAAGGATGAGTCCGCTCTGATTGCTTCCGCTAAAAACGGAGAAGCCCAGGCGTTTGAAGTCCTGGTCGCACGCCACAAGCGAAGGGTTCTCGCCATCGCGCTGCGCTACGCGCGCGTTCGACAGGACGCCGAAGACATCATGCAGCAGAGCTTTCAAAAGGCCTTCTTCCACCTCCACCAATTTGAAGGGCGATCCTCCTTTTCAACATGGTTAACGCGGGTCGCAATCAACGAAGCGCAAATGCTGCAGCGGAAAAGCGGCGGTGGGCGCGAAGTGTCAATCGACGACCTAAACGAGAATGCGGAAACCGCAACTCCGCTGGCGATCCCAGATCCGGCTCCAGATCCCGAAACTACCTGCTCACAACAAGAGTGGAAGCAAATGCTGTCTTCTGCCATGCATGGGTTGCCGCACAAAACGCGGAGGGCAATAGAGTTGCGCGAGCTCGATGAGCGATCGACGGAGGAAACCGCTCGAATCATGGGAATTTCCGTTGCCGCGGTAAAGGCTCGAATATTCCACGGGCGAAAGAGATTGCGAAAAAGATTAGAGCAGTTTGTCGAATCGGCTTGGACGTTTAAAAGGGACACTTCACGAGCGATTGGTAATGCGCGATGTATCTCGCAAAATCGGGCCGCCCGGAATGTCTACGGCTAAGGCTGGGATGAGGGGAGGTTCTCATGTTGACGCTTCTGCTTGCCGGGGCGCTGGCGATTTTGGGGTTTCTGTGTTTGACCGGCCCCGGCGGTATCAGCGGCCCGCGGCATCGTCACTGAATCGGTTGCCCAACGACAGCGTTCTCTGGGGGAGCAGTTCGTCGAGCCAAGCGTGTGCAACTCCCTCCGCCCAACCCTCCGCCCAACCCTCCGCCGGTATCCTGCTTGGCTTCTGAGCCCGGGGGATACCGCGAGTAAGGCCACGAGTTCCGGCTACCCATCGGGACTCGTGGCGCGGAGGCTCGAGGGGTACACATGCTGAGAGCGAGAAGAATTCAACGCCGGAAGAAAGGGACTCTCTTATGAGCCAGAAAGACAAGAGAAATGAGACTTTGCAGCTTCATGCAAACCCCATCAAGCCTCTCACGGAAAATGCTTCTGCAAATCACCCACCAAGTTACGAAGAAATCAGGCGCCGCGCGTATGAAATTTATCTTGAGCGGGACGGCGTCGGTGGCGATGAAGTGGATGATTGGCTCCAAGCCGAAGCGGAACTTGGAAGAAACGTGATTGTTACGCGAACTTCCAAGGAAACAGAGTAGAAAGCATGAGATTGCACGATTGGAAAACGATTCGCCCAAACGCCGGCTCACCGACCGCCAGAGTCGTTTGGACGCGCCATTTACGATGGCTGAAAACGGGTTTTTCCGCTGAACCCGATGTGAGAGTCCGATGAGCGCGGCCGGACCTGGCACTTCGGGAGAGGATATCTGGCAGCCCAAAGGCAACCCCTGGGTCATTGCAGGTGCGGTTTCGCTGGCCGCGTTCATGGAGGTGCTCGATACCAGCATCGCCAATGTGGCCTTGCCCCATATCGCGGGCAATCTTGGCGCCAGCAACGACGAGAGCACGTGGGTGCTGACGAGCTATCTTGTCTCGAATGCAATCGTTCTGCCCATAAGCGGGTGGCTGGTCGGATGGCTTGGGCGGAAGCGTTTCTTTTTGATATGCATTGTGTCATTCACCGCCAGTTCCCTTCTGTGCGGGATCGCGCCCAACCTGGGGCTTCTTCTGCTGTTTCGAGTTTTGCAAGGCGCATTCGGGGGAGGCTTGCAGCCAATGGCGCAGGCAATCCTGGGCGATACTTTTCCTCCAGAGAAGCGAGGGCTGGCCTTTGCACTGTATGGAGTCACCGCCATCTGCGCTCCCGCCATTGGTCCGACTCTGGGAGGCTGGATCACCGACAACTATTCCTGGCGGTGGATTTTCTACATAAACGTTCCGGTTGGTGCTCTGGCACTCGCTCTCGTCTATCAACTTGTTGAAGATCCACCTTACCTGGCTCGCCTGAAGAAACAGCTATCCGGGTTCGACTTCATCGGATTTTCTCTCCTCACACTCGGCGTGGGCGCCTTACAGATCGCCCTTGATAAGGGACAGGAAGACGACTGGTTCGGATCGAATTTCATTGTGACGTTGGTTGTAATCGCCGCCGCGGGGCTGGTTGCTCTGGTGATTTGGGAATGGTTTCAGAAAGAACCCATCGTGGATGTGCGTTTGTTCAAGAACTTCAATGTCGCCACAACCAACCTGATGTTCCTGATGCTGGGAGCAGCACTATTCAGTTCCACGGTGCTCATGCCGCAACTCCTGCAGACTCTTATGGGATATCCGGCACAAAAGGCGGGGATGGTGCTTTCCGCCGGCGCCCTCGTGGTGCTGGTTGTGCTCCCCATGGTTGGCAAACTCACCACCCGATTCCAAGCGCGCCATATCATCGCCTTTGGTTGGATCGGTCTGGCGGTAAGCATGTATATTTCGAGCAAACAGGTTGATCTGCTTATGAGCTTCCGCTCAGCGACCTTATTGCGTGTGTGGCAATACATTCCCGTGGCCTTTCTATTCGTTCCCCTCACGCTTGCCGGATACGTCGGCCTGCCACCGGAAAAAACCAACGCTGCCGCCGGGCTCATGAATTTCATGCGCAACATGGGGCAGAGCGTCGGGACGTCCGCCGTTACGACCCTTATTGCTCGACGCAGTCAGTATCATCAATCCGTCTTGGCGGAATACACAGCTTCTGGTCCGTTTCACGCCTCCATCACAGCTCTTGCAATGCGCCTTACGCGCGCCGGCTTGAGCCTGCACACCGCTCAACAGCAGGCAATGGGCCGGCTGTATGCCATGGTTCAGGCGCAAGCCGCAGTTCTCTCTTACGTCGATGTGTACTGGCTGCTGTCTGTGGCCTCGGCAGCGATGTTTGTCGGCTCATTGTTCCTGAAGAGAAACGAGATGGGTAAAGGTGGGAACGTCTCGGTTCACTAGAATCTCAGGAGAAAGGCGTGCCTCCTGCCTATGATCTTTGCTCGACAAGCCGGTACATCCCTTGTTCTGGTGGTGCTTACACTTTCGTTGCATTGCGCCGGGATGGGCGCGGTGATTGCCTGGGCAAGAAATACTTTGGCGTCCGACGTTCACAGGCTAGGGCCGTTCCGTTCCGCTGTGCTCATGGTGCGCCTCATAACTGCGTTTATTGTGTTGCACATATTGGAAATTCTGCTTTGGGCCGGGTTCTATCGCTGGCTTTGTTTTCCTTTCTGGGAAGCTGCCTTTTACTTCTCGACAAGCAGTTATGCCACCGTGGGCTATGGCGATGTCGTTCTCCCGCAAACGTGGCGGACGTTAGGTCCGGTGGAAAGCGTCATCGGCGTGCTGATGTGCGGGTTGTCGGCGAGTTTCCTGTTCGCCATCGTGACCCGGCTCATCGAGCGTGAGGCGCGGCCACCAGGCGAACTCGCGAAGCCTTAACGAGACTCACATAGGCGCCGAAAGATACAGACATCGATGGGTGCAGCAGAGGAGAAAGACAGAACTAAACCTTCGCAGGTAAGATCGTCCGGTGCGCTTCAAGCTCGGAGCGCGGACGCAATTCGCAAATTAAGATGGCACAAATTATTTGGGCATGGTTTTTGTGTCCCCAGCACTTCTCAGAACCTCGTTTCTGGGTAGCTTCCGGTTTGCCGCCTGTCCGGGACTAGGCGCCCTTCATTCTGTCTCGGCCTCCGCCTGCGCTTGCCATCAGCATCCTTCCTATGTATTATTGAGTATGCACTCGGTAATAGAGAAGCGCCGTGGCGCGTCCTAAAAGCGAAGACAAACGAAATGCGATCCTCGACGCCGCAACCCGCCTATTTGCGGAGCGCGGTCTTACCGCTGCCCCAACGTCAGAGATATCAAAACAAGCTGGCGTCGCCGAGGGAACTCTGTTTACGTACTTCAAGACCAAGGATGATCTGATCAATGCCCTTTACCGGGAGCTCAAGCTCGAACTCGCAGACGCCATGATGTCGGATTTCCCCCGGAAGAAGAAGGTTGGTATCAGGCTGCGACATGTTTGGGATCGCTATGTGAATTGGGGCATTGCGAATCCCAAGCAGCGCAAGGTGCTGGCGCAACTAACGGTTTCGGAGGTACTCACCAAAGAGTCCAGAGACGCCGGCAGCGCGCCGTTCGTCGAGTTCCAAGTCATGATTCGTGACGCGATTGAGCAGCGGGTCTTTCGGAATGATGTCCCGGTGGAACTGATCTCGAAGTCGTTAGCAGCCTTGGTAGAGGCGACGATAGATCTTACGGTGTCGAACCCGTCCAAAGCGAAAACCTACCGGGATAGCGGCTTTCAAATGTTCTGGGCGGGCATAACCAAGTAACGAGTCGTTGCATCTCATAAATGAGTGAGTAATCACAATAGACTCGCTCGCGAGGCCAGTTGGCCGAGTCTAAGCGCCCATCGTCTATCTATTAAGGAGAACGGAGGATTTTCATGTCTAAGGTCTGGTTGATTACGGGAAGCGGAAACGGGTTGGGGAGGGACATCGCCGAGGCGGCGCTGGCCGCCGGTGACAGCGTGGTCGCTGGGGCGCGTCGGACGGAAGAACTGGCGCCTCTGGTGGCGCAATACGGCGAGCGGGTGAAGCCCGCCAGGCTGGAAGTGCGCGATGAGGCCGCCGCAAAGGCTGCCGTGCAGTTGGCGGTGGACAGCTTCGGGCGCCTGGACGTGCTAGTCAACAATGCTGGTTACGGGAAGTTTGCGCCGTTCGAGCAGATGAGTGCGGAGGACTTCCAGGCGATCGTGGACACATGCTTTTACGGCGTGGTGTACACAACACGCGCCGCTGTGCCGGTGATGCGCAAGCAGAAGGGCGGTCACATCTTTCAGGTGTCTTCGGTCGGTGGCCGCCACGCGGTTCCGGGCAATACGCCGTATCACGCGGCCAAGTGGGCCGTGGGCGGTTTCAGTGACTCGCTGGCGATGGAAGTCGCGCCGTTCGGTGTCAAGGTCTGCACGCTAGAGCCGGGAGGTATTCGGACCAACTGGGCACGGCGCGCTGGTCAGAATGCGCCGGACTTGCTGCCGGAGTATGAGGCCACGGTCGGTTCGTTCCTGAAGGTATTGCGAGACCTCGAAGGGCGTTTGGAAGGCGATCCGCGGAAAATCGCGGAGGTGATCGTGCAGCTGGCGAACAGCGACGACGTGCCGGTGCGGCTAATCCTCGGTGTTGATGCGGCAAAGCGGGTGCAACAAGCGGAAGCCGCGCGAGCCACCGAGGCCGCCAAGTGGCGACATCTGACTGTTTCAACGGTTTTTGAAGATGGGCGCTTCGACAGCCGGTTATATATGGCAAATAGCGGAATCAATTCCTGAGTTGCATGGAAGGAGGACGTTTATGAAATACAGATTACTTGGCAAGAGCGGACTGCGGGTCTCCGAAGCGGCTCTAGGCACTATGACCTTCGGCGACGAGTGGGGATGGGGATCACCGAAGGCTGAAGCGCAAAAGGTTTATGAGACCTACCGCGAGGCCGGCGGAAACTTCATTGACACAGCGAATTTCTACACCAACGGCACCAGCGAGAAATTCCTGGGTGAGTTCATTCAGGGCCATCGCGAGAGCGTCGTCTTAGCCACGAAATACTCCAACGCTGCGCCCGGCAATGATCCCAATGCGGCAGGCAATCACCGCAAGAGCATGATGCAAGCAGTCGAAGCAAGTCTGAAGCGATTGCAAACCGACTACATCGACCTGTACTGGGTGCACATCTGGGATGGGATCACACCAGTGGAAGAAGTCATGCGCGGCCTGGACGATCTCGTTCGCCAAGGCAAGATTCTCCACGCCGGCATCTCGGACGCGCCCGCTTGGTGGGTCGCCCAGGCAAATACTCTGGCGGAGGTTCGAGGCTGGACACAGTTCATCGGGTTGCAGATCGAGTACAGCCTCATTGAGCGGACCGTCGAGCGCGAACTGATTCCCATGGCGAAAACTTTGAACGTGGGGGTTCTGGCCTGGTCGCCCTTGGCGCGTGGCGTGTTGTCCGGGAAGTATCACGGTGAGGGTAAGGCCGACGGAGGACGGATGACCAATGAGGGAATGAAGGACTTCCTTCCTGAGGAAAAACGCGCGGCGCGGATCATCTCGGCGCTGAAGGCGGTCTCCGAACAAGTTGGTCGCAGCATGGCGCAAGTCGCACTCGCCTGGTTGCGGTATCAAACGGTGCCAGTAATCCCGATCATTGGAGCGCGGAAGGTATCTCAACTCCAGGACAATCTCGCCAGTTTGGATCTGGAACTCTCCGCCGAACAATTGAAATCCCTCGATGGAGCAAGCCGAATCGAGCTCGGATTCCCCCAGAGTATTTACGAGAGAGAAATGGTTCGGGCAATCAGGTACGGCGGCATGTGGGATCGCTTGCTGCTCGGAGCGGTGCCATGGCCAACGGACATGCTTGCGGTCACGTCCGCTAGGGGTGACTTGTGAAATCCGGCCGCTCGGGAGGCAAAGTCATGGCGAATGAACTTACGCTATCCGTGAACGGCGCGAAGCAGGTTGTGTCCGCGGCGCCGGAGACGCCTTTGCTGTTCGTGCTTCGCAACGAACTGAAATTAACCGGTCCGCGCCTCGGTTGCGGGATGGCGCAGTGCGGGGCGTGCTCCGTGCTGCTCGATGGCGAAGAAGTCCGCGCGTGCATCACACCGATCTCTTACGCCGTGGGCAAGCAGGTGACCACCATCGAAGGCTTGCCGGCCGTTTGGGCGGCGGAGAAGAGCTTGAGCGCGGCCGATGCAGCCAAGACGCTGCACCCGATCCAGCAGGCGTGGATCGACGAACAGGTTCCGCAGTGCGGCTACTGCCAGAGCGGGATGATGATTGCCGCCGTGGAATTGCTCGCCAAGAACCCCAATCCGTCCGTTGCACAAATCAAGGACGCTTTCACGAACAAGCCGCCGTCGCCGCATCTTTGCCGCTGCGGCACCTACTCCGCCATCATCGAAGCCGTACAGCGCGCTGCCAAGGCCATGAAGGCCTGAGGAAGGATTGCCATGACTGTAAAGACAGAAAATTCAAGCGATTCCCCAATTACCATGACGCTCACGCGCCGCGGCTTCGTAAAAATGGGCGGCGCGCTTTTCGTCTCGCTCTCGATTCCCGCAGGACTTTCCCTCCATGCCGCCGAAAGCCCCACGTCGCTTGATCCCTCCGTGCTCGCCTCGTGGCTCGAAATCCACAGCGACAACACCATCCTCGCCCGCACCGGCAGAACCGAAACCGGCACAGGCATGAGCGCCTACTACGCGCAAGCCATTGCCGAAGAATTGTGCGTGCGCCCGGAAACCATCTCGCTCGTCCTCGGTGACACCGACAGGACGCCGGACGGCGGCGCTTCCGCAAACCTTCTGGATGGCATGGCCAACGTTCGCAAAGTAGCCGCCTACACGCACCAGGCGCTGTTGGGCCTGGCCGCGACGCAACTTGGTGTTC
>Ga0137415_10008185_pt1 | contig 10356 bp, 9 predicted proteins | sample CZODoug3_1_1_16f_FD_183082 | JGI IMG/M metagenome (GOLD analysis project Ga0137415, IMG submission 183082) | Vadose zone soil fungal communities from Angelo Coast Range Reserve, California, USA - CZODoug3_1_1_16fungal (Hybrid Assembly) | ecosystem: Environmental > Terrestrial > Soil > Vadose... | reverse complement strand
TGTAGCGGAAGGCGTTCAGCAGGGCGAACGGGGCGATGTCGACCTGCTTGATCTTGACACCGGTCCGCTCGACGGCCTCGACCTCGGTCTCGATGACCTCTTTCTTGATGGCGACGATCACCGCCTCGGCTTCGTTGCCCGATGTGCGCGTCGGCATCATCTGGTAATCCCACGTCACTTCTTCGATCGGGAACGGCACGTTCTGCTGCGCCTCGAATTTCACCACCTGCTCGATTTGCGCCGGGGCGACCGGCGGCAGCTTGACGAAGCGCATGAAGACGCTCTGGCCGGAAATCGAAAGATAAACATCGCCGCCCTTGATGCGGTGTTCCTTGAAGAGCTTGGCCAGGGTCGGCGTGATAAATTTCGCCCGCTCTTCCTCCTTGTTGGGATCGAGCCCGATCTCGGCGACTCCGAAGTGAAGCAGGCTCAGCGAGCCGTTGCGCCCGACGCTGAATTCGGCAAACTTGATCGTGCTGGTTCCGAGATCGACGGTAATGACTTTATTGGCGGCGGCCATGGAGAATTCCAAATTCTAGGACGATGACAGTAACAGGATCGCTCGGTGACGCAATCAGAGACACACTAGGGCGATCCGGCCGACGGCTGCGGCTTGATCATCGGATAACGGCTTGTGTCCGAAATCACAAAGGGACATTGGTCCTGACGGGAGACTAGGTTCGGGACCGCACGGAACGGCGCGAACCACTTCGGGTCCTGCTCTTTTCTCTTGTCGATCATGTCCACCAAGGCGCCATTGGCATAGGCCTCCAGGTGAACGTTGAACTTGCGATCGAAATCCTCCACGCCGCGGTCCGAGCTGTATCGCGCAAGGACGGCGGGACTGACGTAGAACACGCCGTACAAATCGCGGCTCATCGGGACGTTGATGTAGGTGACGTCGCCCGTCAGCGTGATGCTGACTCCCTTGGCGCCCGGCGGCGCGTCTTTCGCGTACAAGTCGAACCCTTCGATCCAGACCTTGAACTGGACCGAGTCGATGAACTCACCACGCTTCACTTCGAAAGTGGCAATCGCAGGAAACCGGTTGGAGTACCGGACGGCTCCGAGCACGGCACCGCTAGCCATCGAGAGAAGGGCGACGACAACCATCGCTCTGCGCTGAATCCACAGCTGCCGGATTCTGCTGGTCATGTTAGGCCATCCGTGCCGTTATCGCGCTCTCAGATCTACGTCAACCGCGGCCGAAAGATCAGGCATCAACCTCGCATCATTGCCGGCAATCGAGAAAACTACGGCGAACGTACGAAGCTTAGAAGAGAAGTCACCACTCCTGCCAATGGGAGCCATCTGCTCCAGCTTGCCCGGGAACACTAGCTCTGGATAGGCATCGAGGTGCACTTTGGCCGATTGGCCGATTTGCAAACCAAGGAAATCTTCTTGATTGACCAGCGCCCGCACCTCCATCATCGAGGGATCGACCACCTGCATGAAAGGCACGCCTGGCCGAACCTGATCGCCCTCTTGGACCTCTCCCATTTTTCCCTGTTTCCAGATCATGTTCAGAACGACGACACCATCAATAGGCGAGTGGATTTGCATCAGCTCGGCGTTCGCTTTAGCGTGCAACATAGTCTCGCGAGTTCGATCTCGCTGAATTTCCAGGATGCTAATGGCTGCCTGAGCTGCCTTACGCTTCAAATCGAAGGTTTCCCGAAGTTGTTGCAGTGTGGCCTTGGCCTCGTCAAGAGTCGCGTGGGCTTTCTCGGCATCGATGCGCGAAAGGGTCTCAACCTTCTGCATCTCGAGCTCTGCTTTGCTCAGGTTGTCTTCGGCCTGCTTTATTTCAGTTTCGTCTTTGGCGCGCGCCGCATCCTCTTTCGCCAGCTCCTCCAATACCTGACCGTTCAATTTGTCGAATTCCGCTTGCTTGTCGAGCGAATCGCGAATCTGGGCTTGGCGATCGAATTCCACCAACAGGTCCCCGCGCTTCACGTGACTTCCGCCAAGCGTCAGCTTGGTAATTGTGAGGGTCCCGACCTGCTGGCCTGCCAGAAGGGGCGCCAGTACGGCGCGAGTTTGCACGGCCTCGGTTGCACCCTTGAGACGTAGGGTTCGGCTCAGATCAGCGGGAGCATTTGAAGGAAGCGCGGCATTCCTAATCGATGGGGTCTTGACCCTAAGCCCCGCGAATAGAACGATGCCGACGACCAGTGCAACCACGAGAATACGTCCCTTGGACCGAAAACCGTCACCCCCGGGATGTTCTGGCGGCGTTCCTTCCTGGCCCAGCACGGGACCAGATTCGGTAGTGACTAAAGCAGCAGACGAGTGCATACCAGGCTACTCTCACCGTTACTTATCCGCAGACGCCAGACGTGCTCACTGCCTAGGCACCTATTATCCAACAAAACGGCAGCACGGCGTGCTGAAGATCACGCGGGAACGGTCGTCATTCAGATCGGGGCCAGGGCTGGAACTTGCAATCGGAACACGGCGCGGGAAGCTGGTGGGCCGTCTCGCGTTCGCCACCCGACATTGCCGCCTCCACGGCTGGGGCAGTATGATGGGCGCATGAGCTTTGGGGAAACGATTTTCCTGTTCCTTCTGGCGCTCATCATCTTTGGGCCCAAGAAGTTGCCGCAGATCGCTCGCCAGGTGGGCAAGGCGTTGAACGAGTTTCGCCGCGCCTCCAACGAGTTCAAAGCCCAGATCGAGCAGGAAATCGCGAATCTCGAACATGACTCTCCACCCCCCCTGCCCGCCACCTCTCAGGTCGAAGGAGTGGTAAGCCACAACAGCCATTCAGAGATTATGGCCGATTCCATCCCGGCAGAGCCGGTGACCACAGAGACTCAGCCAACGACTCCCTCTGATCCGGTGACCGTAGCTTCCCCCCAGATTGTGTCTGAGGCGAACCGGGAAGCAAGCCAGCGCGAACCATCCCAGCCGACCGACATCGCCGACGATTCGCTAACCACAACCAGCCCCCAAGGCACTCATGTCTGAAATGTCGGCAACGGTTTCGAGCGATCCGGGCAGTCCGGAGCCTCTGCCTGCGATGGGATTCCTCGATCATCTTGAAGAATTACGTCGCCGCATTGTGTATTCGATTGCAGCAGTTGCGCTAGGTTTTTTCGCGTGCTGGTGGAAGGTTGAAAAAATCTACGACATCATGCAGCGCCCCATCATGGACGCGCTCCGAAACAATGGAATGTCGGAAAAGCTGGTCTACCTGAACCCGACTGAACCCTTCAACCTTTACTTGAAGATCGCAGCGCTGGCAGGATTGTTCCTAACCTCACCGTTCGTCCTCTATCAGGTCTGGATGTTCATTTCCCCGGGACTTTACCGCAATGAAAAACGCTACGTCGTGCCCTTTATGGTCTCCACGATCGCGCTGTTCTCGGCAGGCGGCTATTTCGGCTTCAAAATCGTCTATCCCGCGGCCCTGAATTTTCTGATTAGTTTCGGCAAGCAGTTCCAGCCGATGATCACCATCAAGGAGTACACCGAACTTTTCCTGAGCATTATCCTGGGCATGGGATTGATTTTCGAAATGCCAATCCTGGTATTTTTTCTGGCCCTCATGGGCATTGTGACTGCCGGATGGATGTGGAGGAACTTTCGCTATTCCATTTTGATCATCTTCATCGTGGCGGCGATTGTAACGCCGACCACCGACATCCTGAACATGTGCATCTTCGCCGCCCCCATGATCGCGCTGTATGCTCTCAGCATCGGCATCGCCTATTTGGTGCATCCAAAGCAACGCGCCGCGCGAAAAGAGAAGCAGGCATGATCTTGATCAGATCACGGAGAGACTTCCGTTGACCGGCAAGCGATTCTCCATTCCGATTCTGCTGCTGGCATGGGCCTGCACATTCCTGAGCTGTGACCGGGATAAGGACGCCGCTCAAGCCCAGGGCCAGCCGCGCACGGACACTTCGACCACAGGCTCCAAGGCCGCGACGCCCCCGCTTACATTTCCACCCGACTCCGGGCCTCCGCCCACCTTCGACGGCAATCGGTCGATCGAATATGTAAAGGAAATTGTCGCTTTCGGACCACGGCCGATCGGCAGCGCCAATCACAAGAAAGTTGAGGATTACATCACGTCTCATCTGAAAGGCGACGCGGTCGAGGACGATACCTTCACCGCCGACACGCCCGAAGGTAAATTTCCGGTCCACAACATCGTTGCAAAGTTTCCCGGAACGAAAGACGGCATCATCGTGATCGCCAGTCACTACGACACGAACTATCCCTTGCGCAATACTCCGTACGTCGGAGCGAACGATGGGGGATCTTCGAGCGCGTTGCTTCTTGAACTCGCGAATCAAATACGCGGCCAGAAACGGGACGGCTACAGCGTATGGCTGGTCTGGGACGACGCCGAAGAGAGCGTGAAACCCGACACCGAGGTGAATTTCCTAAGCGACAGTCTATACGGCATTCAGCACCTGGCAGACAAGTGGCAAGCCGACGGTACGCTAAAGAAGATTAAGGCGTTCCTGTTGGCGGACATGATCGGAGACGCCGATCTGGACATCGATCGCGACCAGAACTCAACCCCTTGGCTCGAAGACACAGTCCTTGAGGCAGCCACGCGGCTTGGCTACCAATCCCATTTCTTCGCGCGTAGCAACTCGATGCTCGACGATCATCTGCCCTTCGTGAAGCGAGGAGTGCCCTCCGCCGACCTCATCGACTTCACATACGGCTACCACAACGTCTTCTGGCACACACCGCAGGATACGGTAGATAAACTTAGCCCTAAGAGCCTGGACATCGTAGGCTGCGTCATTCTGGAGACAGTTCGATTGCTCGACACGAAATGAAGCCTCCGGGCAGAGCACGCCCAGAACCGCCGCAGAGGTCTCTGAAATCCGAGAACAAGAAACTCAGCGCCCTGTGCGATTAGCTTTTGCCTTTTGCTCTTTTGCTCGGTTTCATTTCTAATGCACCCGATATGCGAAGGACACAGACTCTCTTTGTGTTTTTGATCGTTGGGTCGTTTTGTCTCGCAGCGGTTCCCTCCACCGAAAACGACGATGCCGGTCGGATGATTCAGGAAGCCCTGAAGCCCTCGCCGATCGAGAGCAATCTACGCCACTTGACCGACGAGATCGGAGGCCGGGTACCAGGTACTCCCGCGATGCAACGTGCGGTCGAGTGGGGAATCCAGGGGTTGAAGACCGCAGGAGCGGACAGCGTTCATACCGAAGAGTTCACCATGCCGCACTCCTGGTCCGAGGGTGCGACGGAGATGGCCGTGAGCGCCACGGGGACGGCGCTCGATCCCAAGCTGATGCAGATCCCTAAAGTCGAATTTCGCGTGCGCGCGGTCTCCATCGCGATGGCTCCGGCGCTGGCATCGGCGAAGCACATTCCTGTCGTGGATGTGGGCGAGGGAACCTCGGCAGACTTAAAGAAAGCGGGGGACATTTCTGGGAGGCTCGTTCTGGTGCACAGCGTCGTACTCAAGACGTGGGATGATCTCTTTGCGGAATACACCAAGGCTCCGCCCGCCATCGACGCGGCTGCGAAAGGGAAGGCCAAGGCGGTAGCCTTCATCGCCACTCGCGAAAATGACATTCTTTACCGCCACACCAATGCTGTCGCAGGAGAGCTGGAGCGCTTGCCGATGGTGCTGGTGGCGCGCGAAGACGGCGAACGAATCGCGCGGCTGCTTACCTCGGGCCATCCTGTCTGGGCGGATTTAAGTATTCCAAATGAAATCGGCGGACCAATCAAAGCGTCCAACGTTGTCGCAGAACTCAAAGGCAGCCAAAAGCCGGACGAATTTGTCATTCTCGGCGCCCACCTGGATTCGTGGGAATTGGGTACGGGAGCGCTCGATAACGGGTGTAATGCGGCGCTAGTGGTGGACGCCCTGCGCGCCATTAAATCCTCTGGATTGAAACCCAAGCGCAGCATTCGTTTCATTCTTTTTTCCGGGGAAGAGCAGGGCATGATAGGTTCGCGAGCCTACGCAACGGCGCACCGCTCAGAACTGGACAAGGCCGCCGGCGTAATCGTCTTCGACGCGGGCACAGGCAAAACCACGGGCTTCTCCCTGGGTGGACGAAAAGATCTGCTGGCTGCTGCGCAGCGTCTGTTGACGCCGCTGACCCAGTTCGACGCTACCAAGCTCACGACTGAGATGGAATGGGGAACCGACCACTTCGATTTCATGTTAGAAGGTGTCCCAACTTTCGTCGCCGAGCAGGAAGAAGCAAATTATCTCGTAAATTACCATGCGACCTCCGACACGTATGACAAAGTCGATTTTCCGCAGCTCAAGAAACATGTAGCCGAGGCCGCGACCCTAAGCTTTGCGCTGGCCAACCTGGCGGAAAGAATTGGTCCGCGTCTTACCCATGGCCAAATCGAGCAGACCATGCGCGACAGCCACTCCGACGAGATGTTGAAGGCCGCCGGCGTCTGGGGCGATTGGGTAAGCGGGAAGCGCGGCAGGCAGAGATAGGGTTTTTTCATTCAAAGGTCAAGCATCAACAATTTTCCTAGTCCCCCCTGGGATGCCAATTGCTCTTATTCTGGATTCTCTTCAACCTATTCGCGTTGGGCATGCTGGTGCTCGACCTGCGTGCCTTCCATCGCCCCGGCCATCCTGTCCGGCTGCGCGAGTCGCTGGGTTGGACGGCGATGTGGATCGCTCTCGCCGTTGCTTTCGCCGCGCTGCTTTATTTTTGGCAGGGACAGCAAGCCGGGCTGGAGTTTGTCACCGGCTACGTAGTTGAGCTTTCGCTCAGCGTGGACAATCTTTTCGTCTTCCTTCTGATCTTCAACTACTTCGCCGTTCCCGAGGAGCAGCAGCATCGAGTTTTGTTCTGGGGCATTCTGGGTGCGCTCGTCATGCGTGGCATCTTCATCGCAGCCGGCATAGAGCTGATCCATCGTTTTCACTGGATTCTCTACGTGTTCGGAGTGCTGCTGGTCTACACCGGCATTCGAGTGTGCGCCCTCGGCGGACACCAGTTCGATCCCGCAAAAAATCCGGTGGTAAATGCCGTGCGCCGCTGGATTCCTGTCACCGAGGAGTACGTGGGCGGACGATTCTTTGTGCGGCGCGGGCAGGAGAAATCTCAGATCTACGCCACGCCGCTGTTGTTGGTCCTGCTGGTGATTGAGACCACCGATGTCCTGTTCGCGGTGGATTCCATCCCGGCGGTACTCGCCATTACCCTGAACGCGTTCATCGTGTACACCTCGAATGTCTTTGCTATTCTGGGGCTGCGGTCGATGTATTTTGCGGTCGCTGGACTGATGAAGATTTTTCGCTTTCTGCACTACGGATTGGCGGTGGTGCTGATCCTGATCGGGCTGAAGATGCTGACCGCGGATTATTTTCGGATTTCTACATTGGCTACGTTGGGCGTGGTGGCCGCAGTGCTGGCGGCGTCGATTGTGGCCTCCCTGGTGAGGCCGGAGAAGGAAATTGTTGATTTGTGATGGTTGATTGAAATCTTCTCGTGATCTTGATTGTTGGGCACTTCAATCAACCATCAACAATTCCACACTACACAAAGCGAACTTCCTCGCCCTTAACCACCGAGTGCTTCAAAAACTTCATATCATTGTGGTCGGGGAAGTCAATCCGATAATGGGCGCCACGGCTTTCCTCGCGCGCCAGTGCGGATCGCGTTACCAGTACTCCCGCAAGGTGTAGGTTCGCCGCTTCATACGAACGTCGCGTATGCGGACGAGCCAGTTTGGGTCCCAGTTCCTCCAGTTGTTGGATCGCGCTCTGCATCTCCTTACGCGTCCGGACAATACCCACATGATTCCACATAAGGTCCTGGATCTTGCCGATCAATTCCTCAAGACCAGCATCAACCGGACCATTTGAGTAAGCCGCTTTCTTCGGTTCCTTGCTCTTCGGCACAGCATGTTTCAACTCATCGCGCATGGCCTTGCCGGCCCGTGCGCCATACACTAGGCCCTCAAGCAGGGAATTGCTGGCCAACCGATTCGCTCCGTGTACGCCGGTGGCCGCGGCCTCGCCTGCGGCGTAGAGCCCCGGCAAGCTGGTGCGGCCGGCCAGACCTGTACGCACCCCACCCATGGAATAATGGGCCGCGGGACGGATCGGAATCAGGTCCTCGGTGATGTCAATGTTGTACTCGAGACAGGTCGAGTAAATCCGGGGAAAACGCTTCTTGACCTTCTCGGCGCGCAGGTGGGTAAGGTCGAGATAAACGAAGGGATCTTTGACCCGGCTGACTTCCATCTCGTGGACAATGGCCCGAGCCACCACGTCCCTCGGCGCCAGTTCACCCATGGGATGGTACTTGCTCATGAACCGATCCATTTCAAGATTGCGCAGGCAAGCACCTTCGCCGCGTAGCGCCTCGGACAGTAAAAACCGGGGAGCTTTTTTCAAGTAGAGAGCGGTGGGGTGGAACTGAACGAATTCCATGTCGCTGACTTCTGCTCCGGCGCGGAAAGCCATGGCAACACCGTCTGCCGTAGCCACGTCTGGATTGGTGGTGTTGCGATAAAGCTGGCCCATGCCTCCGGTGGCCAGCAACACCGAGCAAGCAGCAATTTCCTCTTCGACTCCTTTGTCACTAATCAAAGAAATTCCCGAGACCCGTCCATCCACCGTGTGCAAGCCGGTCGAAAACTCAAATTCCAATACAGTAATGTTTTTTAGAGTTTTCGCCTTGGCGTACAGTGCGCGCAGAATCTCGCGCCCGGTGGAGTCGCCCTGCGCGTGTAGGATGCGGTTACGGCTGTGGGCGCCCTCTCGGCCGAACACAAGCTTGGTGCCGTTGCGGTCGAACTGTGTACCCCAGGCGACGAGTTCTTCGATACGCTCCGGGGCGTCCTCGACCAATACTTTGACAGCCTCAGGATTCGATAGGCCGTCGCCCGCGACCAGCGTGTCCTGCAGGTGCAGGCTGACTTCGTCCTCGTCGCTGAGCGCGGCCGCAATGCCGCCCTGGGCCAGTTGAGTATTGGAGTCCGTGACTTCGCGTTTCGCTAGCACCAGCACGCGTCCCGCTTCCGCCAGCCCGATAGCTGCGCGCAGACCGGCCACACCGGCGCCCACAACGATGTAATCGGTTTCGGCTGGCAGGTGCTTCATGTAGGCAAAATGGTACCACTTGACACCCCTCACATAGCGGAAATGCTTTTCGCGCATACGTTATTATGATGGGGCGCATGGCGCAAGTGACCATTCACGTCCCGCCGCGGCCCTACCAGGCTCGCATCGAGAATGGCCTGTTTACGCGTGCCGGGGCGCTGCTGGCCGAGTTGCTTCCACAGTCCAGCCGGATTTTCGTGCTAACGGTGGGGCCGGTTTACCGACGGTGGGGGCCCAAACTGCTGCGCTCGTTAAAGGCCAGCGGATTCAAGCCGCAGGTCTTACAAATGCCGAACGGGGAGCCCGCCAAGCGTTTGGAGACGGTTGAGACCTTAGCGGAAAAGCTGGCGCGCTTGGGCGCGGATCGCAAGGCCGTCATCGTCGCCCTGGGCGGAGGAGTGGTGGGCGACGTTGGTGGATTGCTGGCTTCGCTCTATATGCGCGGAATTGAACTGGTGCAGGTTCCGACCACGGTGCTGGCGCAAGTGGATGCTTCGGTCGGCGGGAAGACGGCTGTGAATCTCGCGGCAGGCAAGAACTTGCTGGGGACGTTTCATCATCCGCGGGTGGTTCTGATTGATCCGGGCGTGCTGTCCACTCTGCCCAATCGAGAATTCCGTGCCGGCCTTTACGAGGCGCTGAAGTGCGGGATTATCGGAGACGTGGAACTGTTCCTACGCTTTGAACAGAATCGTGACAAGATCCTGAAGCGCGATCCATGGGAGCTGGAATGGCTGATCGCGGCATCCGTCAAACTGAAGGCAGAGGTGGTCTCAGCCGACGAGAGGGAAGGCGGATTGCGCCGCGTCCTCAACCTGGGCCATACCATCGGGCACGCGCTCGAAGCGGAAACCGGCTATGGGCACTTGCTTCACGGGGAAGCGGTAGCTTGGGGCATGATTGCAGCTACTCATATCGCGCTTACGGTGGGCCGCACAGACCGCGTGACGGCAGGCCGCATTGTTGACGCCGTGCTCAGTTTGGGCCGCCTGCCGGAAGTGAAGGTGAATACACGCAAGGTTCTCGCCCGGCTGCAAACCGACAAGAAGACGCAGGATAGTGTGGTGCATTTCGTGCTGCCGCGCGAGATCGGCAAGGTGGAGGTGGTTAACGACGTCCCTGAGCGCGCAATTGCAGATGGGGTGGAACAGATCCGGCGGCTCTCGCGCGCTGGCTGGGCACGGAAATGAAATTGTTGATTTTTGCTTGTTGAATGAACACCAATGCTCGTCCAACGTCTGCGATGTTGTTGCATCAACCATCAAAAATCAACAATCGCG
>Ga0137415_10008183_pt1 | contig 10356 bp, 10 predicted proteins | sample CZODoug3_1_1_16f_FD_183082 | JGI IMG/M metagenome (GOLD analysis project Ga0137415, IMG submission 183082) | Vadose zone soil fungal communities from Angelo Coast Range Reserve, California, USA - CZODoug3_1_1_16fungal (Hybrid Assembly) | ecosystem: Environmental > Terrestrial > Soil > Vadose... | reverse complement strand
TTTTGACCCCAGACGCGAGTTTTGGCTTAGCTATCAGGTTCGTCAAGGATCGAGTGCGCAGAAGAGGCGCGCCGTGTCGGCGCGCCTTCCGGGCTTCATCGCTGGATCAACGTGGGGCGTAGCCTTGCTCGGCAAGCGCGCTGCGGATCTGCTCGCCGGTATCGCGCATGCGGTACGCCTCAGCGTCGCTGGTGGCGTTGTTGCGGTATTCGCTGACGGGGGTTCGCTGAAGCAGACTCGCTTCAGGAACTGGGCAAATTCCCACGCTTGGGTATCGGTTAAAACGACTGTGATCTCGACGTCTTTCATTTGATTTCTCCTGTGGATGAGGGGCTCGCCGAGCCCCGCCCCTCATCCACAGGAGAACCGCGGGCGTCGCGGTCATCGTGAGGCGCTGCCGGGGATTGCAGCGCCCGTGACAAGCGCCGTCTTCGGCGATTGGCGCGGGTGCTGCTCCTGTTCTCGAGGAAGAGGAGCGCCCCCTTGGGGGCGGCGGGGCGGTGTGCCGCGCGGCGAGCACGGCACGCGCAGCTAAAGGGTGGGCGGGGGACCAAGACTGCGGCGTCAGCCGCACCCTTCAGCGTGCGTTCTATCTACTGTTGTCGGTTGCGATCGGCGTGTCCAGCCGAAGGACACGTCTTCTAGTCGGTGAAAGTCCGACCGAGGTCAAAAGACTCAGACCTTGTAGCTTGGGAGGCACCGTGGAGCGAGAGCGAGACGGTGGAGCCCTCCGACAACATACTCTGAAAGGAGGATGCGCAAAGCACCCGGTTGTAACAACCAGTGAACGCAGATGTAGCCTCGTAAAACGTTCCTTTCCGGTGGCCGAGACGGTCGATTACGCGCGAAGGCAACAAGAACCGAGTAGCGACGAGTCGAGTGCGGCGGTTCTCACCGGCGGGGTATCAGCGGCGACAGGGTGCGAAAGAAGACGTGGAAACTGGAGAAGCCCTCGATGTCCGGCGGGGAAAGCCCGTCGAGGAGGCCCCCGCCATAACCGTACACGGGAAAGGTGGGGGTAGGCATCAGGGTGGCGGATCGGGTCGTATGACTGATGATGGGTGTGCAGCAAAACGCACCCGGAGGGAAGGACCCGGACCGGTGAGTACTGCGTTCGTCAAGGTGAGGCATCGGGTGAGATGACAAAGGCACCTATTGAACGGCGGGAACTGCGGCTTGAGCTGCAGGACCGACGGTTTGATTTGCAGGAACTACGGCGACGCATTTATCGAAAGGCGAAGTCGGATAAGACGCATCGCTTCTGGGGGATCTTCGTGCACGTGGCGAAGATGCAAACCCTCGAGGAAGCGTACCGGATTGCCAAGGGAAATGGCGGCGCCCCGGGCATCGATGGCCAAAGCTTCGAAGCGATCGAAGCCTCGGGAGTCACTCGCTTTCTGGAAGAGATCCGGGAGGACCTCGTAACAGGCAGATATCAACCTAAGCCAAATCGGCCGGTGGAAATACCGAAAGATAACGGGAAAGTCAGAACGCTCCAGATCCCTTGTATCCGCGACCGCGTGGTTCAGGGAGCGCTGAAGCTGATCCTCGAAGTCATCTTTGAGGCAGACTTCTGCCCGAACTCCTACGGGTTCCGACCCGGCCGATCACCACACTTTGCTCTAGCGCAAGTCAGACGGAGCGTGTTGCGGCGGATGTCTATCGTGATAGATGTTGACCTCTCGAAGTATTTCGATACGGTTCGACACTCGATCCTGCTGGACAAGATCGCGAAGCGCATCCAGGACCCCCAAGTCATGTATCTGGTCAAGCAGATCCTCAAGGCCGCCGGGAAGATCGGGGTACCGCAAGGTGGCCCGTTCAGCCCGCTGGCGGCCAACATCTACCTGACCGAGATCGACTGGATGTTCGATGCGATCCGACGCCAAACGGCACAGGGACCCTATGAGGCGGTGAACTACCATCGGTTCGCCGATGACATTGTCATCACCGTCAGCGGACATCACACGAAACGAGGCTGGGCAGAACACGCCCTGCAACGACTCGAGGAGCAACTCATCCCGCTCGGAGTGAGTCTGAACCGAGAGAAAACCAAAATCGTGGACACGCTGAAGGGCGAAGCCTTCGGGTTCCTGGGGTTTGAGCTGCGACGCAAGCATAAGCGGGAGAAGGATGGATACTACATTTACATGACCCCGAAGAAGAAGGCCCGCAAGGCGATCAAGGCGAAGATCCGTGACATCATTGCTACCGGCGGGGCATCGACCGCCGCAGAAATCGTCACGCGCATCAACGCTGCCGTCGCTGGCTGGGTCGAGTACTTCCGAGTGGGTAATTCCAGTCGTGCCTTCAGCGAAGTGCGCCACTACATGGAAATGAAGATCCGAATCCTACTGACCCGACGCAAGCGACGGCGAAAGCGCGGTATCGGCTGGCGGCGATGGAGTAGCGAATACCTCTACGACGTTCTCGGGCTGTACTGGGATTGGAAACTCAAACCACTCCCGGGCCTCGGGAAGTTCTCGTGAAAGTGGCCGCCATGACTGCGACGACCCATAACCCTTTCGACGAATCTCACTGGGCGAGCTGCTTGAGGGAAAACCTCACGAGCAGTTCCTATGGGGAGGGGCTGGAAACGGGCCGGAGTCTTACTCGGTACCGCGCCAGTCCCTTACCCGACATCAACATCTGCGCGTGTCGATCACGTGTTGGAACGCGCTCGCACGCTGCCGGCGGGCACTTGAACATAGCGCATAATTCTCCCGCGTTATGTTTGAGTGCCCGCCTCAAAGCCCCCTTCCAGGGGGATGGGGGGCTCTTCGGGTGAGCGTGTCAGTCGGTGCAACCTCGCAGGATGGGTGTTCGCATGCACGGTTTTGAGCTTGTGGATCGACACCTGGGTGTAGATCGCGGTTGTATCCAGATCGTTGTGCCCGAGGATGACCTGGATGTAGCGGATGTCGGCGCCGTTGTCCAACATGTGCGTCGCCATCGCGTGGCGGAACAGGTGACAAGAGCCGATTACCTTCAGTCCCGCATCCTCCACGTAACGCTTTACGAGGTCGCCCAGGCGGTTCTTCGCAAAGACCTCCCCGAAGCCGGTCAGGAAGCACACGCCCTCATCGTGGCCGGTGACGAGCACCGGGCGCACTTCCTCGAGGTATCGATCGAGCCAGGCCGCGGCTCGTGCGCCTAAAGGAACGACCCGGTCACCGCCGCCTTTGCCGGCGCGCACGGTGAGTGAGCCACCGCGAGTGTCGACGTCGTAGAGGCTCAGGTGCACGAGCTCCATGCGGCGGATCCCGCTCGAGTAGAGGGTTTCCAACATCGCCCGATCACGTATCCCGGACGGAGTCCCGAGGTCCGGCTGATTGAGGATGCCCTCGATGTCGGCGATGGAGAGGATGTGGTGCGGCAGACGCCGGGGCAATCGCGGCAACAGCAGCTCTGAGGCGGGGTTGTAGAGCAGATGCCGCTCGCGGGTGGCCCAGCGGAAGAACCCCTTCAGGGGAGCCAGCATCGTCTGTTGACTGCCGAAGGTGAGCGGAGCGCCGTTGGGTTTGCGGTAGTGATACAGGTAGCGCTGGTAGCGCTCCAGGATCGGCAAGGTGACGTCTTTGGGATGCACCAGATCCCGCTCATCGCACCAGGCGATGAAGCGCTTCAGAGCACGCCCTCGGGTTTCGATCGTCTGGGCGCTCAGGCCGTGCACCGCCGACCACTCGAGGAAGCTCTGCGCATAGGCGTTCAGCGGATTGCGGTCCGCGGCGGTCGGCACTCGCGGCTTTGTGCCGCTTCTGTGTTTGGGTCTAAGCATTCGCCACCTCTATGGCCGGCGAGGATAGGTACGACGGGGTTTTGCGGGGACTGCCGGGGCTGAGCGCTTTCGGCTCGGATGTGGGGGATTCACCGATGACGCTTGTTTTCTCGGGATGCGCGAGCGGTGGCGCCGGCCGATCCTCCGCCGACAACGTGCCGACCGAGGGCCGACTCGACCCCGACTGCGATGTGCCACACCCCGACCGTTCGGCATCGTAGTCACGGGTGAGCGTGTCAACGTCGATCAAGCCGCTGGCATGCGGGGTAATGCCGTCCGCAGGACCGTCGAACAACAGCTCGTATTCGAAGGACTGGCCGCGGCCGCCGCGATGCACGAGCAGGTATTCCAACTCGGTAAGACGGCCCAGGTGGATCTTCAACTGCGTATCGCCCCAGCGGGTGTACTCGCGCACCTGCCGGCGGCTAAAGCGGTGCGCTGCGCGCGGCATCTGCTGTGCACGGCAGGCTTCTTCCACCATCGCCATGACCAGTCCCAACAGACGCCGCGTCTGCGGCGGCAGCTCGTCGAGCGTGCGGCCGAGCACTTCGTGGGCGAGCTCATTGGCCAGCGCGATGTCGGCGAGGGTCACTTCGATGTAGCGCAGCGCCTGCGAGAGGGTCTTCATCTCGCGCTGGTGTTGGTGCAGCAGCGCGATCGTATCGATCAGGGTGAGGTATTTTTCGTGATCGCGCCGCATCCTCGTGCGGTCATCCAGGAACGTCAGCCGATCAGCATAAGGGTTCACCACGGCCAGCGGCTCCAGCAGCCGCTGCGCGTTCTGGTGCAGTTTCAGGAGCGCTTCGCGCTCGGCCCGGGCCTGCAGACCCGCGAGCGTCCGCCGGGCACGCTGGGCCGCGTGGATCGCTTGGGTCTGCGTGCGGCCTTCGTCCACCGAGATCACCAGGCACCGGTTCAGCAGCTCCTCGTCGATCTCGGCGGCCGTGGTCGTGAGGGCGATCATCACCGGCCCCTCGACGTGATACGCCTCGGTGACGAGTTTGCCGGTGGCAGGATCCTTCGAGGTCGAGGCGATCGTGAGCTCGCCCTCGCTCTGCAGCAGTTTCAGGGCGTAGCTGGCGCGATGCGCGCCTTCTTCCTCGGCGATCGCGAGCAGCTTGTGTTTCAGGTTTGTCTCGCCCATGTAAAACAGGCTCTGTCCCGTCATCGCCGAGTACACGATGCGGTCTTCTTCGGGCACGAAGCGCAGGACGGCATCCAACAAGGATGATTTACCTGCAGCGCTGGTGGATTGGATCAACAGCGCCAGCGGCCTATCCAGCTTGCGGGAGATCGCAGCCAGGTAGCCCACGAGCGCATTGCTGCGCTCGCCGACGATCCCGCAGCGGCTAAAGTCAGATGCGATCCGGGCCAGCAGATCGGGGCTTTTCAACAGCGCGAGGGCCGCTTCCCGCTCGACCTCACCGACCACGACGGCGACCGGTTTCACTTCCAGGGCAGCGCGCAATGCCTGCTCCTGTAGCACCTCACATTGCAACAGCACTCGACCGAGGTCGGCCTTGATCAGTTCTTCCTTCACCCGCAGCTCATGGGCCGCTTGCGTGATAAAGCCGCCGCGCGCCCGCGCGGCATACAGATCGAGCGTGTCCACGTGCACGAGCTCGTTCTGACAGACCAACAGGTTGATCTTCAGAGTCTGCAGGCTCAGGTTCTTTTCCAACCCGCGCACGCGGTAGCGCCGCTCGCCGAAGGTGAAGTGGTGCTCGTGCTCGGCACCTAGCGTCTGGCTCGCCGGCGGTGGCTGCGTCACAGCAGTCTCCGGAAGCGCTTGTGCTGGCAGCATCGGCTGCGCCACGGGCACCTCCAGGAGAGCTTCCATATTGGGAGCCGGTTGATCAGGGCCGGTTCCTCCTTTAGCCGCTTCTTCAGCAGCTAAAGGAGGATCGACAGTCGAAGATTCCGTGATGACCATCGTCGAGATGGCCGCCGCCGCCGTGAGCGGCTTTGGCTTGCCTTTGCCCAACATCAGTTGATCGGCCAGCTTCTGTGCCGCCTTCTCGCCGGCCTCATCCCGGTCGTAGGCGATCAACACGCGCTCGATGTTGTATTTCTCGAGCACGACCAGGTGATCAGCCGTAAATCCCTCCACGCCATAGCTGGCGGTCACATTCCGATGGCCGGCACACCAGAACGTCAGCGCATCGATCAGCGCTTCACAGAGGATCACTTCCCGGGATGTGCCGAGCGCAGCTGCATTCCAGACGCCGCGGTGAGGGCCGGGCAGGTACAGGTGTTTGGGTGTGCCGGGGCGCAGATGGCCATTCAACTTACGTCCGTAGACTTCTGTGACCTCACCATCCGCTGCGATCACCGGGATGACCAGTGAGCCGTTAAAATGCTCATGGCCGCTCTCGCGCAGGATCCCGATGCGCTGTAGCGCTCCGCGCAAGGCCGCACCTTCCACCCGGGTCTTCTCCGGCAGCCGGTAACCCAGGGTGCGATCGGCCATCCCGAGCTTGAACGTGCGGATGGCTTCTTCCGAGCCGATCCCACGCTGCCCGAGGTATTCGAGCGCTTCCGGGTTTTGCAGCAGTGTTTGATGGTAGTACTCGATGACCTGGCCCAACAGCCTCGCATCGTCCGCCTCGCGTTCGAGCGGCATCGCCAGCTTCTTCACCGTGGACTGCTTCGGGGGCGGTGTTGGGCTCGAAGACGAGACAGTCCCTAAAGGCAGGGCGTCGTTCTGCAGCAGTTCCACCGCATGCCGGAACGACACGCCTTCCGCGCGCATCACCCAGTCGATCACGGTCCCGCCGGTTTGACACGCCCCTAAGCAGTGCCAGAGGTTCTTGGTCGGTGTGATCACCAGCGACGGCGTGCGATCCTCGTGGAACGGACAGCGGCCGTGCAGGTCCGCACCGTGTTTCGTCAGCACCACCCCGCGCGCCTCGGCCAAGCGCTGCACGGACACCGTCGGGGATGCGTGCCATGCGCAACAGTCGCTTCAGCCGGTCTCGGCTTGTGGATCGATCACTTCCAACACCAGCCGTCCGGGCTCCACCTGCACGTGCACGTTCGCGCCCACCGCAAAACCGGCTCTGTCCAACCAACGTCCCTGCAGACGCAGGAAGGGCTTCGGTGGCAGTGCTCGATACGGCTCCTGTGACGGCGCAGATTGATAGCTCACTTTCAGTCGGCGCGAGTTCATGGATTGCGGCTCCTTGCAAAAACCTGTCAAGTACCCGGGGAGGAAAATAACTCGGCGCACAGACTACGCCAATATGGCGTATAGTCAACGGCGTTCCGCATAGCGAGGATTAGGGTATGCGCCCCAGACCCCAGATCGACTGCATCGCCGGCATTCCGATGACTCAGGACGAGAAGCTGTTCTTCAGGCAGCTCGGTGCACGCATCGCCGAGCTGCGCAAGACCCACGGACTCACCCAGGTGCAGCTCGCCGAGGCCTTGAAGCTCACCCAGCAGATGATCGCCTCCTATGAGGTCGGCCGTCGGCGCGTGCCGGTCTCGCTGCTACCGGCCATCGCCCACGCACTCGCCGTGTCCGTCGAAGTCCTCATCGGCCAGAAGGAAGCCACCCCGGGCAAGCGCGGTCCGGCGCCGAAGCTGCAGCAGCAGATGGAGCGCATCCAGCGCCTACCCAAGGCCAAGCAGCGCTTCGTGATGGAGATGATCGATACCGTGCTCGCCCAGCAGGACCGCTGAAGTCGGCAGCTAAAGGGGATTACGATGGGTAAGACGAAGCAGACCGGCGTTGTGCCGGTCGAGCAGATCTCGCAGTCGATCCTGGTCTTCCGTGGCCATAAGGTCTTGCTCGATGAAGATCTCGCGTCCCTCTACGGGGTGACGACCAGCGCGCTCGTGCAGGCCGTCAAGCGTAATATTGGCCGATTTCCCGAGGATTTCATGTTCCAGCTCACCGCCGCGGAGTGGGCCGTGTTGAGATCACGGATTGTGATACCAACATCCAGCCGTGGCGGCCGACGCTTCGCGCCTTACGTCTTCACCGAGCAGGGCGTGGCCATGCTCTCCTCGGTCCTCGGCAGCGAGCGTGCCATCGCCATCAACATCGAGATCATGCGCGCCTTCGTGAAGCTGCGCGATCTGCTCAGCTCCAACCGGGAGCTCGCCCGGCGCTTTGCGCAACTGGAGACGCGACTGGATAAAAAGCTCACCGAGCACGATGAGGCCATCGCCGCCATCCTCTCGGCCATCCGCCAACTCATGGGCAAATCGTCAACACACTAGGCGCAGGCCGATCGGGCTCACCGCCGATCTTGAGGGAGTCATAGTGCTCGTGATGATGTCAACGGCTGGCTGCGTAGTTCGCTCGCTGATCTTGAGCAATTCTCGAGAAGGGAACCCAAGGACATTGCTCAGTAAATTGATCCAAGATCGTCAGTGCCGTCGCTAGATCATTCCTATTTCTTGCGTCGCCGGCGTCAATCAAGGTTTTCCCGAGGCGCACATTCCATGTTTTTTCCAACTGCCGAGTGTCTGCTATCAAGGGCAGGACCTCTGCCTGGTCACGCGGGCTCTGCAGGGTCGGTGCAAAAGTACGCAGCACTTCACTTAGCACGCCGGTAGCGGCGGACAGGTCGACGGGAGCGCCGACCTCCACCACTCTTGCGAGTTCGTGCCACTCTCCAATCAGGCGATCTTCGTCAGATTCATTCATGGCGTGCTGGTCCTATCGCGTTCCGTGGAAACGACCGCTGTTAGATTGATTGCCCTAAGGCTTCGGGCAACTCGATGGTGGCCGTGGTCGGCACGCCGGTGGAGCTCCCCTGAAAGGCCATTCCTTTTGCGATGTGCACTTGTTGAGACACTCAACGCAGGGGCCTATCCAGCGCTCCTGAATACACATCGTGTATAACATGATGCATTGACCGCGCCAATCATCATCAGGCGGATCTCTCGGTGTTTCGGGTCGTTCCCGCTCCGGGCGATCTCTGCTTCTGTCGTAGCGATCGGTACCTTGTGGATCGACGAACGACACGGGATTGGCTCCGACATAGGCATACGGAAAGTTAAGGCCTGGGTCCCTTTCCTCGGGTGAACCCGCAGAGATACGCATCGCCAATTTCAGAAGCGGGTCTGTTATGTGGCGTGTGAGCCCTGTTGGATCCGGCTCCAAGAAGTTACCCACGGCAGGATCATAATCTCTGAAGTAATTCTGATGCAGCCCCGCCTGCCCATCGAAGACTTGGCCCGGAAATCGCAGGTTGTAGGTAAAAGATCGTCCCGACGCGCGTCGTCGTACCCGGCGAGGATTTCGCCAGTGCGTTCGCGGACTTAGAGGCGATCGAGCCGGTAGCAAGCAGGCCTTCCGTGGTTTTTGACCCCAGACGCGAGTTTTGGCTTAGCTGCCGCGCTCGTCAAGGATCGGGTGCGCAGAAGAGACGCGCCGTGTCGGCGCGCCTCTCGCTTCATCGGTGAGTCAACGTGGTGCGTAACCGGTCTCGGCAAGCGCCTGACGGATCTGCTCGCCGGCATCGCGCATGCGGTAGGCCTCATCGTCGCTGGTGGCCTTGTTGCGGTATTCGCTGAAGCAGACTCGCTTGAGGAACTGGGCATATTCCCAAGCCTGGGCGTCGGTCAAAACAACTTTGATCTCTACAGTTTTCATCATGTTCTCCGGTGGATGGGGGGCTCGCCCGCTCTGGCCCCCCATCCACCGGAGAGCTCTCAGAACGGCCTGAGCTCACCGGTCGGATCTGTCTTGGGGTTTGCAAAGCCGATGCGGGGCCAGCGGCCCCCGGCAGCAGCCGCGGATGCGGCTGGCGGCGGCTTTGCTCTCGAGGGGAGCCCCATGGGGGCGGCGGAGAAGAAGCGCGCGGTGAGCGCGCCTCTTCGGGTTTACAGGGCCTGGATCTGACGGGTCAGCGCGTCAGCGTGCACTTCCAACGCGCGCACCAGACGGTGAGCGTTCAGCCGGCGAGCCAGTTCGAGCATGCCGCCCAAGGCAGCCCGGCGTTGCTTCAGGGTGGCGTAGATCGCATCGGGGTCGCGGGCCAGCACCTGCGCGCTCGTGTGGGTGACGGCGTCGAGGATGTCAGCCACTGCGGCATCGGTTAAAACAACTTGGATTTCTACGGTTTCCATCTTAGGTCTCCTGTGGATGAGGGGCTCGCCGAGCCCCGCCCCTCATCCACAGGAGAACCGCGGACGCCACGTTCATCGTGAGGCGCTGCCGGGATTGCAGCGCCCGTGACAAGCGCCGTCTTCGGCGATTGGCGCGGGTGCTGCTCCTGTCCTGTTCTCGAGGGAGCCCTTGGGGGCGGCCGGGGCGGTGTGCCGCGCGGCGAGCACGGCACGCGCAGCTAAAGGGTGGGCGGGGGACACGCGATTGCGGCGCCAGCCGCACCCTTCAGCGTGCGTGGATCTACTGTGGTCGGTTGCGATCGATCAACATGTGCGAGTGACGATCATGTGTTGGAGCACATTCGCACGCTGCCGGCGGGCACTTGAACATAGCGCAGATTATGCGGGGCGGTAGCCCGGACAACGTGGCGCAGCCACGTTGCGCATAATTCTCCCGCGTTATGTTTGAGTGCCCGCCTCAGAGCCCCCTTCCAGGGGGATGGGGGGCTCTTCGG
>Ga0137415_10008182_pt1 | contig 10358 bp, 7 predicted proteins | sample CZODoug3_1_1_16f_FD_183082 | JGI IMG/M metagenome (GOLD analysis project Ga0137415, IMG submission 183082) | Vadose zone soil fungal communities from Angelo Coast Range Reserve, California, USA - CZODoug3_1_1_16fungal (Hybrid Assembly) | ecosystem: Environmental > Terrestrial > Soil > Vadose... | reverse complement strand
ATCCCGCCTAAGAAAATCGCATAGACTCCATACTCGGACGGCGGGAGATATCGTGCGAGCAGAATTGTGGTAAGAAAATTTCCTGCAGACACCACACCTTGATCCACCATCGACCAAAGGCCTGCGTCCGCTGCCCATCGCCGTCCCCAGACGCGGAGCTTCGCGGGCGTCAGCAGCAAATCTACAGCTCTCTCCGCTACCGCCATTCCTTATCCTTTCCCTGCTGCTATCCCCGCCGAATCCTCTTGACTTCTATTAACGATTGTGCCAATATGAGGGATGATTCACTCGAAGCCAGCCTCGCCCCCGCCACGAAGCCCCCTAACTCCTTTAGAATCCGCACTTGCGAGCCTCCCGTCCCGCAACTCCTTTAGAAGCAACACTTACAAAAAACATGGGGGTGGGGGCCCAGCATGCCCATTCGTCAAGTATCACTTTAACTTCCGTCCGCCCGCAGAACCGCTGGGATCGTTTTCATCAGAATCCCCAGGTCCGTCCGCAGGCTCCAGTTCTCGATGTAGTCAAGATCCAGCGTCATCGTCGTGTCGAACGACGGATCGCGCCGCGCCTTCACTTGCCACAGTCCGGTCACTCCTGGCTTCACGTCCAGCCGTCGCAGGTGCTCGATGCGATAGCGCTCGTAATCGTCCACTGTATGCGGCCGCGGCCCCACCAAGCTCATGTCCCCACGCAGCACGTTCACGAGTTGCGGCAATTCATCGATGCTGTACTTTCTCAGCCACCGCCCGCACCGCGTTACCCGCGGGTCGTTTTCCATCTTGAAGAACGGCCCGTTCCGCTCGTTCGTCTTGCGCAATTTGTCCTTATGCATATCGGCATCGTCGACCATCGTCCGCAGCTTATAGCAGCGGAACTTTCTCCCCTTCTTTCCCACGCGCAGCGCGGAATAAATAACAGGCCCACGGGAATCCAACCGAATCCAAAGTGTCGCAAGCGCCAGCAGAGGCGCCGCAAGAATTAGCCCGATGGAGGCTACAAAGACATCGATGACGCGTTTCACGGCCAGCCCAAACGCTGGAATCGGCTGTCCGTGCAGTTCGATAATCGGGAAACCGCCGATCGACCTAAGGGGCGCACGCCACCCCAGTCCGTCGTAGATGTCTGGTACAACGTTTAAATTAAGACGCAACCGCCGTGCTTCGACCCAGATTTCCTTGACGACTTCGCGATCCGCGGGCAGCGTTACAAACAATTGGTCAACGAATTGCTCGAGAGCGACTTTCTCAAGATCGTGGATTGATCCTAATACCCGCGGATCGCCATTTGGATGCACATCCAAAAAGCCGCAGACCGAGTAACCTAATTGCCGGTCATTCTCGAGCCAGAGAGCCAGTGTCTGTCCCAATCTTCCTGCCCCGATGATCAGGGCGCGTGATACTCCTTCACCACGGCGTGAACGTTTTAGAACATAAAGCCGCTTGGCGTAGCGCCAGCCGGCTAAGGTGCCGATATTTGCGACGCCGGCAGAGGCAACAACCATTCGGGAGATTTCCTTGTTGCCAGAGACGAAGACGAAAAGAACCAGCAAGACGGTGGCAAATCCGACTGCTTTGGCCACCTTGAAACTTTCTTCCAACGCTCTAATTTCCCTCGAAGTGCGGTACAGATGCTGGCTCGTGCATGCCATCACAATCAGCGTCACGTAAAGCAGCAAAAAGGCAAAGTAGGTGTGTGTGTCCGCCTGACGAATCAATTCGCGAACAGGCGCTATGGAGATGCCGAGGTGATGAGCAAAGCCAAAGCGCGCCACGTAGATGACAACTGCCCCGACGCAAACCAAAAAGACGTCAATCGCTACATATGACGCTTGGCGAGCGTATCCGACCCGCCGACGTTGCGATCTCGTTCGAAAGAAGGGGCTGTCTCCGGCGTCAAGCCAGGTATTTGGTGCGAATTCCCCCCCTGGAGTCGACTCCCCAAACGGCGACGTCGGCGCTTGGCGTGCGGCGGTGCCGTTCATGACCTAAGACCCGTTGCTACCTTGATGAGCGTATGTGCGTGCGTCTCGTTCATCTGATTTCGGTTGGCGAGCAATCGGCCGCTGGTTAGGTGAAGGTTATGATTTGCTGTTGGTTGCGCCATATGACGTGCAATTTGGATAGTGTCGAAGATTTCTAGACGGGTGTCAGATCCGCGGCGCTGACCTCTACCGAGACTGATCGCTGGATGAGAGCAAGCGAGACCACAACCCGCAGATTACTTCTTTTCCGTTTCAGGATGCCCTCTAGCGCCGCGAACGGTCCCCCGGTAATCCGGACGCGTCGGCCAACAGTCAGGAAAGGGTGCGGCTCGGCGCACAGACTTTGCGAAAGCCCCGACCGCATGATATCCACTTCCGTATCCGGCAGCGCAGTTGGCAATCCGCCAAAGCCGACCAGGCGAACGACGCTCGGAATCTGCACAACGCGCTGCCGGTCGCGCAGTGCGAGACGCACGAAAACGTAACCCGGAAACAAAGGAAGCTGCAATTGCACCCGGCGGTCTTTCCAGCGGCGCATGGAACTGTAAAGCGGAAGAAAGTGCTCGACGTCTCGCGCCCCCAGCTCAGCCGCGACGCGCTTTTCATGGTTTGCGCAAGTGTACGCGGCGTACCAGCGCGGTTCGGGTGACGGCGCAGGCAGCCCAACCGCGCCGGCGTAATTTGCTAGCTCACAGGCTGCCATCGTCAGTGTCGAAGATGCCATGTCGAACTCCAAATACAGCTTCGCCCCGTCACTCACAGGGCGATATGTGACTTAACCCATTTTGTTTCTTTACTTTGCATCCAACTCTACGGATCCACTGGCCCCTGTGTTTGCGGCTGGAGACCGTCGAGCCGGTCCAAATCCTTTTGTTCGACCCCGCTTGGTCCCGTGCCATTCCGCGAGAACCAGCGCGTCCGCGCCTTCAGCGTGGCCACAACTTCCCGCGCGAGAATTTTGCGCGGGTCATCCGGATCGGCCTGCCAATGACCGGAGCCAATAACCCAAACCACGGATATCGAAAAAAACAAAAACGTTCCTAGAAACATGATCAGCATCCGAGGAGGAAACGATTTCTTCTCCGGAACTTGCGCCGGATCCAGCACTTTGACAGTGGGAGTTTCCTTCACTTCTTGTACTTTGGCGAGTTCGTACTGTTCGGTCAGCAGCTCGAAAACGGTTTCCTGGATTTTTGCGCGGCGGTAGTAATCCGCGTATTTCGCACCGAGCAATGGCAAACTGCGAATCGTGGGATAGGGCATGCCAGTTGAAACTTCCGAAAGCGAATTCGCGACTTTCGTGGCGTCACCGGCTGTGCCGCCGAGCTTCTGGAGCTGTTTGCGAAGTTCGAGGACGCGTGCATTCAAAGCGCGAACCCGCGCATTGTTGTCGGTATATAACTGTCTGAGTCCCTCGAGCTCCGATTGCGCGACGATTACCTGCCCTGCAACTGTTCCCGCGGCGTCGAGCATGGCTTTTCCTTCGGTCTGGATGTCCACCGTATTGTTCTTGCTGGAAAACTGCGCGAGTTGGTTGGACGCATCGTCCAGATCTTGCTTTGCGACCTGGAGGCGCTCCTCGAGAAACACGCGTTCGCGATGCGCGGAGGAAGTCGACACCTTGGAAACGAGCGAGTTAAGTTCGTCGACGTAGGCGTTCGCGATGGCTGCGGCTCGCTGCGGACTGTGATCCGTCACGCTGATAGTGATGATGCCGCTCTTCCTGTCTTCCGAAATCGATGTGTTTTCGTCAAGTTTTGTCCGCGCATCGATGACAAGCTGCTTGCCGTAAATTTTTCTCAAATCAAACTGGTCTATAATGCGGTCCTGTGACGTCTGACTCCTCAAAACGCCGATAAACAGCGCGCCCGAACTCTTGAGCCCGGGCAAGTCTCCCGCCACGGTCCCCAGTCCTCCCCCGTCTTTCGCCGCCATCGCCGCCATCATAAGGATGCCCGGGGTAGACTGCGGATCGGGCGGCATGAGTTGCGCGGTCGACATGTAGGATTTCGGAATCATGAACGCGACCGATGTGGAGGCGAGGAGGCCGATTGCCCCGGCTCGGAAAAAGAGCCGGCGGCGTCCCCAAAGCAGACGTAACCGTTCCGCCTGCCACTCGCGGGCATCCTCGAGTGGCACTTCGGGCAGCGAAACCTCTCCCATGACCGGTTGTGGCGCCGCTTCAGGCTGTTGCTTGTTGGCTGTCTGCTTCACTTTTCTATTTCGTCTCCGGATAACTGTACTTGAGTGCCCAAATGATCCAAGAGCCTGCAAAAAAGCTCAGCCGCGTGGGAGCGATGTTCCGAGAATCGCCATCAGACGCCTCGTGTTCATCTGTCCTCAGGGAATCGCAACAGCCGCAACCAATGCTGCAGACGACGCGATTTGCGCGACCGACAAAACATTTTTCAAAGTACTGCTCCCTAGAACCGGCTTCTCCGGCACCACGATCGTGTCGCCCGGACCCATGGTCGCCGAGAGCACACTTCCGGACCAGAAGCCGCCCTGTCTTCCACCCGTGACTGAACCGTCGGAGCGGATAATGAAGAGCTCTCCTTTGTTCGCGAGCGGCGTGGGGCCTCCCGCGTGGGAGAGATACCACCCGGCATCCCTTCCCGGTGTAAAGGTCAGGGCATTGGAGTTGTACACCTGCCCGATGACCAGCACCGCCCCGGGCTGTTTTGGAATCATCAGCGAGTCACCGGCGCGAAGCTCGATATCGTCGGACGAACCTGCAAACTCTTTACGGTCCGGTCGAAGATGTATGACTAGCCGCCCCGATACGGGAGCTCTTCGCAGTGCATCCAACACGCGCTGGCGCTGCAGCGCGGCGGCCTGTTGCAATGCGGCCTCTTCCGTTCCCGTCGTGGTTGCCGAAGTCTTCACCACCGTGGACTCCTGCTCGAGCCGCTGGATCAGCTCCTGGCGGCTTTTCTGCTGAAGTTCACGAACTTCGGTTCGCTCGAACGCAGCTGCGCGTGGATAAGCTGTTGGCAGCAGTCCGCCAGCGCGCCTAACTAGCGAACTCAGGCGTTCGCCTGGCTGGATCCCATAAACGCCTGGTTTGCGGACTTCACCCCGAAAGGTGACCGTGGCGCCGACATCGTTCCAGCCAGCCTGTTGGGGCACGGTCAACACATCACCGTCATGGAGTGCCAAATTCTGGTCGTCTTTTCCTGCAAGCGCCGCAGCCAGATTCAGGTCCCGGTGGCCAGACGGCGTACGCTCCCCTGACGAATTGTTAGAGTTCGCGTAGTGCGAGAGGTCTCCCGCATCGGGATTCGCACTGCGCAGCAATCCGCCAGCTGACTGGACCAAGTCGGCAACGCGCATGTCGGCTGCGAGTGGATAACGTCCCGGCCGCGCCACATCGCCGCGAACATATACACTCGCGGGAGAAACCTGCTCCGGCTGGCGATGTACCAGGATGCGGTCGCGCGGCTGGACCAAGACATTATTTAAAGGATCTCCCGCGAGTGCGTCGCTCAAGTTGATGCTAAAGACTCGTGTGATCCCGTCTGGCTGCCGGCGGAAAAGCTGGGCCGAGTCCAGCCATGCGTCCGGTGTTACGCCTCCGGCCTGAAAAATCACATCCCGCAAATGCTGCTGTCCCGACGCGCGATAACGCCCCGGGGCGCGGACTTCGCCGGTGACGAGCACCTCGGGATCCGGCTCAAAGTCGAACCGCCCGAAGATGCGCACCGTATCAAGTGGTTCAAGCTTTGGCGCCTTTTCGGGGTGTTCGAGAGCGGTTGCTAAATCAAAGGTCTCGACGACCGGATGGTAATCGGGTGCATGCAGGCGGATGATTTCGGCATAACGAACGGAAGGCTCGGGAAGAAGGTCTGCATACGAAGTCACGAGGTCCGTGAGCTTCATCCCTGGCTTATAGGAGTACCGGCCCGGCCGCAACACGTGTCCTTGGACGTAAATCGACGCGGAGTTGTACGGCGCGATCGGGAAAATGTGTATCTCGTCGCCATCCTGCACCGCAAAGCCGCTCATTTGCGCGCGAACCGCTTCGGAATCGCTGGTGTCGCTGATTTCGACGCTCAGCATCGTGCGCTTCTCGTGCGCTACCAAGCGTTGGACTTCAATGTGCCGCAGTGCGGCCGCTGGGAGAATTCCTCCGGAAAGATCTAGCACCTCCAAGAGTGTCTTCTCGCTATGCAGTTCGTAGATGGCTGGACGGCGCACCATGCCTTCCACCGTCACCACCGGGCCAAGCGGAGGAACCATTAGGGAGTCGCCATTCTCGAGTCGCTGCAGATTCCCTCGAATACCGTGGAGCAGTAAGTCATAGGCGTCTACTTCTTCGACCAACTGCTTGCCGCGATAGTGTTGGAGCCGCCGCAACGAGCCCTGCGGTGTCACACCGCCCGCTACAAACAGCGCATTCAACGGAGTGGAAAGCGAACTTACGTCGTACGCGCCCGGCGAAGGGACATCGCCCACCACATAGACGCGCACCGAGCGCAGCCGGAGCAGCGAAACGTCTGCGGAGACGTCGCGGAACTGTGTTCTGAGAACGCGCTGCACCGTTTCCTGTGCGTCTGCTAGCGTTCGCCCGGAAACCAGGACCGGCCCCGTTTCCGGAAGAGCCACGCGTCCTTCGCGATCCACGGTACGGAGCAGACGTTGTGAAAGTTGTGAAACCCCACCCCATAGGTCGATCGAGAGGGTGTCGCCCGGACCGACCACATAGCTCGGCCCGACGGGAAGGTCCATCGGAATATAGTCTGGATTTGTCGCTCCTTTGCGGAAAACGTCGAGGCCGAACCGTTCGAGTGGCCGATTGCTCGCCCCGGCCTGCACGTAGAGGTCGTATAGGGAAGGCACATCCGCGTAAGGATTCGGTCGACGCACCATCCTCACTGGCTCCGCCCCAGCAGTGCCTGCGGAATCAGAATTGCGCCCCGCTTGATATCGCTCGGAACCCCGCCCTGTCCGTGGCATGCCGCCATCGATAGATAATTGATCCGGCTGATACGCGGATAACGACTGCAGATCGGTCTGGTTGGTAAACGGAACCGAGAGATTCTCCCCGCTCCCGTACCCGGGCACGCGTGAGATCCCGTTCAGCGCTGAATTCATCTCGACGCGCGCCGAAGTGAGCACGGTTTCCTGGGACCGTGGACTTGCCGCAGATCCTGAGCGTTGGTCCTCTGAAAGGCCTGTGCCATCCGGACGCGTCATTTGGCTGGGCGAAGTATCGTCGGCCCGTTGCAGCGGCACCGACGAACGCGGCTCACGTGCTGGTGCCGTCGGACCCGCCGGCAAACTTTCACGATCCTCCGGGAGAGAGGACGGCAGCGCACACTCCGGGACGTTCCGCGGATCACATGCAGCGTTGCGTCCGGCGGTTGTTGTTTCACCCAGAGTGTCGCGGCGCTCGGCGGCGCGTGCGAGCATCTGCGCCCGCTCCTGCCGCACGAGCTTTTGCTCCGCTTCGAGGTCAGAATCCGGATTCAGTCGAGGCACGAGATAGCCATACCGCTGCAGCAGGCGCGTTGCGAGCACGCGGGCGCGCAGTTCCGAGTGCAGACGTTCGGCTACCGCGACATCGGTAAGATCCGACTCTTCAAGAATCTGCCCGCTCGCCCCCGCGTCTTGGGCAAGAAGGCGCTTCAGTTCGACCATCAGACCAGACTCTTTGTTCACTACTTCGAGGATCTGATCGGCTGAGGCTGCTACCCGGTCAAGGTTGTCCGAGATGATATCCGGAGGGCGGACGGTCATATGCGCAGGAGCATCCAAACCGGATTGTTGCGGCGCAGCAACCTGCTGCGCAAAGGCCGGCGCGCAAAACAAGATCGCCATGGCGAGACCTGAGAAGATGTGCTTCCATTTTTTGAGGTTCAACATAATTTCACCCTTGTGCCGGGCATGAAATTCTTCAATTCGTTCTGTGCCTGACTCTCGAGCTTCGCAACGCGTTCAACATGCCTTCTTCAGACGCTTCGATATCGCTCGAATGGATATCGAGAGAGGCCCAGTAGTAAACGACGAAGTTGTTCTGTGGCGCCACAGCGATGATGCGCATCTCCGGATGTTCGCGGAGGAGGTCGTCGCAGATGCGTGGCCTTTTCCCTGGTTGGTCGAGCGCGATGACGACGAAATTTGGCAGAGTCTTCTTCACAGTCTCGACAATTTCCGAATCGTCGGTAACCTCACCGACAATTTCAATGTCGGGTTGGTCTGCGAAGGTAGTAAGAATACTGTCCCGCATGAGACGCGGACGGTTCGCCACGAGAACCCGGATGGCTTTTTCCATGACACTCTCCCTGCCGTGTAAGTATCTGAATTTCATCCACTTGGCGTAAGATTCAAAAGAAAGCCATTTGCAGGTACTACTCGGAATTGGGTTAAGTACTAACCGAACCTTGGTGGATACCAATCTCGACCTAAAGAAATTCGCCCTGGGGTCCATCGTGAGAACTGTCGGACGAAGGCGACACTTGCTTTGGGTAGATCTGTTTCTTTATTGCGGTCGAGCAAAGACAATAACGAGGTATCAAGTTCATTGTGGTTCCCAAGTTTGACGACAGGTTAAGTGTTCTCTGTTTGATTTAGTTCTCTTCGTGAAGTGTTAGAAGCAGCAGGAACTAATGCATTCCGTAATCGAACCCGTCAGCGGCTTGTCTATCCGGACGTTTCTCCTCATTGAGAACCGTCTGCTGCGTGACGCGCTCAGTCGACTGTTTCGCAAACGTCCTGATCTTCTTGTTGTCGGCCAGAGCGGACAGAGCGAGGCGACGCCTCGTCAGGTACTTGATACGCGATGTGACGTTCTTGTAGCCGACTCTTTCCAAAAAGCGTGGCTCCCGGCAAGTATTGCTCTCCAGAATGGAGGGCATGCTGGATTTAAGGTCGTCCTGATCGGGATGGAATCCGGCGAAGAACAATTCCTGGCTGCCGTGCGTTCCGGTGTAGCAGGCTACTTGTTGCAAGATGCTTATGCTTCAGACGTCGTCGCCGCTGTGCGTGCTGTTTTCCGTGGGGAGGCCGTATGCCCTCCCAAGCTTTGCTGCACGCTATTCCGTTCCGTCGCTCAAATGGCAAGGGAGGTGCCTGTCCATAGCGCAACCCCAAGGCCCGATCTTACTTTGCGTCAGCAGCAATTGGTTGGTCTCGTCGCCAAAGGTTTGACTAATAAAGAAATCGCTTCTCACCTGAGTCTTTCTGAGTTTACGGTGAGAAATCACATCCATCGAATTTTGAAAGAGGTGGACGCCGCGACCCGGAGCGAGGCCGTGGAAACAATTCGCGCTCACGGCTTCGTGATCAGTGCATGACTATCCCGTCAGACTTTCTGCCAAACAAAGCGAATTAAGATCGTGTAGCTTTGCGTACTCAATCGGGGGTTTGAAAACCGGGGAGTTGCGTTGCAGATTGCAACTATTATTTTATTGCTTCTGGCGCTTTCGCCGCTCGCCTACTACCTTCTTTCCCTCTACTGCGTGATTGGCTATTTCCGGAAGTTGCGCAGAACCCCCAGAGAAAGACGGATTTCATGCATCCTGATGAACTCTGCCGACAGATTCAAGGGCAGCTAGGCAGCGTAGGGGCGCGTTGAACCGAGACAACTGAGGTTATAACGAGCGCAATTCTTCTTCTGCGACAAGATTGTTGGGTGACCGCGTGTCGCGTTAGCGACCCTCATCCCTTGTTGCGTCGGATTTGGTTGGGACCTTCCAACGGGAAAGCTTTTTCAAGCAACAGATCCTTTATCGCTTCCTGAACCGTGCGAGGAAACCGCTCTGCATACTTTCGCAGCTTTGCGGGAGTGAGAAACTGGAGCTGTATTTCATCGACCGGGGTAGGGAGCCCTTCCTGACGGTTTAAATAGATCCAATCGAGCAACGCCTTTTCAGGTTCCGCGATGAGATATTTGTTGTAGCGGGTCGCCTTCTCTTCGTAACCCCAATAAAGGTTGGAGGAGATCTTACGGTATACGATAGCGACTGACTTTGTTCGGAATGATTGCGGGTACCCGGGCGTGACACAAGTGAGCACGGAAGGGCTCTGGCTCGTGACGCCTTTGTCGACCATTGCTGACTCAAGGGAAATGTAAGACTCTGGACGGAGCACATTGACCAGGTCGCGTGGTGAGAATTGCTGGTTGAGGTGATTGATATAGATTTTCGTGGAAACGCGTTCGACGAGCCCTTGCGCCCCGTACCGTCGCAGGGCATTGCGCACTACCGCTTCGGAAAGTTTGTGCCTGTGAGCCACTTCGCCTGATCGTAGGATACAGTCTCGGCGCGCTTCTTCGGTCAGAATGGTCGTCCAGTTCATCGGCGTCCCTCAGCGAGCCAGTCTGAGAACACTGTTCGCAGTGATTGACGAATGGCTTCGAATCCTTCTTTCTCAAGCT
>Ga0137415_10008179_pt1 | contig 10362 bp, 11 predicted proteins | sample CZODoug3_1_1_16f_FD_183082 | JGI IMG/M metagenome (GOLD analysis project Ga0137415, IMG submission 183082) | Vadose zone soil fungal communities from Angelo Coast Range Reserve, California, USA - CZODoug3_1_1_16fungal (Hybrid Assembly) | ecosystem: Environmental > Terrestrial > Soil > Vadose... | reverse complement strand
AGCATCTGCCTTCTAAGCAGAGGGTCGGGGGTTCGAATCCCTCGCGGGGCGCCAATTGCTAAGCGAAGTTCCAATCAAAGGGGGGCCGATGTTCTCGAAGATTCTTGTTGCGGTCGGCGGCTCGGAAGACGCAACCGAAACCGTCCCGGTGGTCACGGGGCTGGCCAAGGCATTCGATTCGAAGGTCCTGATCGTGCACATGCGCGAGCGTGTCGTCACCGCCGCGGCGACGGTCGAGAAGGAAACCATTCCCGAAGCGTTTCGGTTCGGCGAGCAAATCGCCGCGAAGCTGGCGGAAGCGGGGATAGATGCGACTGCCGACGTACGCGGCCATCGCCCCAACCAGCTGGCGAAGTTCATCCTCGACGAGGCCAAGAAGTTCGGCGCCGACCTGATAATCATCGGCCCGCACCACGTTCACGGCATGCAAGAGCGAATGTTCGGCGACATCGGAAGAACCCTCGCGCACCAGGCCAAATGCCCGGTGTTGTTGATGCCCAGCGGGCCTGAGTAGCGTGGCGACAGCGGCCGCCAGGGGAGCCGCGATCGAGCGCGGAATCCGCCTCGAGGTCGTGACCATTGCATGGATGATTGCCGAGGCACTTCTGGCGATCGGCGCCGGCATTGCCGCGCGGAGCGTTCTCCTGACCGCTTTCGGCTTCGACTCCGTGGTCGAGCTGCTGAGCGGAATTGTCCTCTGGCGGCGTCTGAAGTTCGAGGCCCAAGGTCGGTCGAGGGATGGGATCGAGCGCATGGAGCGGACGGCCGCGCGAATCTCGGGTGTGCTCCTGATCCTCTTGTGCGCCTACATCGTCGCAACGTCGCTTGGCGGCCTGCTGCTCGGGCTGAAACCCGAAGGCTCGATTCTCGGCATCGCGGTCTCGGGAGCAGCCCTCGTAGTCATGCCGCTGCTCGCGCTGGCCAAGAGACGCGCCAATCGAGAAATCGGTAGTGCGTCGCTCCGCGCCGACATCGCCGAGACGATCACGTGCGCCTACCTGGCCGCGATCACGCTCATCGGCATCGCGTTGAGCTCGCTGCTTGGGTTTTGGTGGCTCCAGTACATCGCTGCGGTCGCGCTGCTCATCTGGCTGGTTCCTGAAACCCGTGAGGCTCTCGAGGCCGCCGCCGGCGGCCGTCATGAAACCGATTCACGAATCGAGGATTAGAGGAGGTCACCTGATGGCGGAGAAACCCGAAACCGGCGAAGCCCCAAGGCGGCGGCTCTCGGACCGCAACGAGATCAGAGCGGCGGCGCACGTACCCCGGCTCGTCAGGAGCCGCGAGGTCCACGCCGACGTCCACGGTTCGAGCCCGATCGGGCAGTTCAACAGCCGGTTGGCAGTACTGATCACCAAGAGCGTGGGCACGATGTGGGCGGCCTACGTCTTCGCGCTCCTGGCTCTGGTCTCCTTGCCACAGGCGCTCATGGCATTCATGCGAGGCGACACCGTGACCGGTGTGTCGTGGTTGAGCCAGTCCTTCCTCCAGCTGGTGCTGCTGCCGATCATCCTGGTCGGCCAGAACGTGATCTCAGCCAGCCAGGACGCGCGGGCCGAGGCAGATCACGAGACCCTCACCGCGCTGCACACGATGAACGTCCGGCAGCTGCAGATGCTCGAGCAGCAGGAGAAGATCCTCGAGATCCTCCGGCATAGAGCGGGCGGCGAAAGGTCAGCAGGATAATGGCCTAAGCCCGTATCGAGCTCGTGGCAACCGCCAGGGCACCGGCTGGGAATGGAGGACCGCTTCAGCGGTAGACGGATGAGCGACAAGAACGAACACGTCGACGGCCGGCCGGCTACAAGCGGCGCGACCGCGGGCGGCGGCTCGCACCACGAGAAGCGAAGGCTGATGCTGACGCAGATCCTGAAGAGCCCGGTGCTCAATCAGGGGGGCGAGGAGCTTGGCCGCCTCGAAGACCTGATCGTCAAGCTGGACAGCGGCGGCGGTGGGTACCCGCCTGTCACCGGCATCAAAGTTCGAATCGGCGATCGGGAAGTCTTCGTCAACAGCAAGAGCATCGAAACGCTCGCGCCCGGCGATGTGCGGCTCAACACCCAGACGCTTGACACGGGCGCGTTTCAGCGACGGCCAGGCGAGGTGCTGCTAGCGGCCGACGTCCTCGGCCGTCACCTGGTGGACGTCGCGCGCGGCCGCATCGTGCAGGCTCACGACCTGGTCCTGGGCCACGTCGACGATGGCTGGCGCCTGCTCGGCGTCGACCGAAGCCCGCGCGCGATGCTGCGCCGGCTAGTGCCTCGACGAGGCAGGCCCGACCTGCGCAAGCACGCCATCCTCGACTGGAAGGACGTGCAGCCATTCGTCGGACACGTGCCGACGGCAAAGCTGCTGATGCCGCTCCAACGCCTGCGCCGCCTGCATCCCGCCCAGATCGCAGACCTCGTCGAAGGTGCGACTCATGAGGAAGGCGAGGAGATCCTCGACGCGGTCGAGAGCGATGTCGAGCTAACGGCCGACGTGTTCGAGGAGCTGGATACGGAGCATCAGGTCGAGTTCTTGAATTCACTCTCGAACGAGGAGGCGGCGAAGGTTCTCGAGCGCATGGCGCCGGACGACGCCGCCGATCTCCTCGGCGAGCTGCCCCAGGAGCGTAGGAAGCCGGTGTTCGACCTGATGTCGGCACAGGCCCAGCACAAGCTGCGCAAGCTGCTGCAGTACCACCCAAGCAGCGCGGGCGGAATGATGAGCCCCGACTACGTCTGGGTGATCCGAGGGGCGACGGTCGCCGAGGCGCTCGAGGCAGTTCGCATAGACGACAAGTCCCCCCACCAGCTGCTCAACACCGTTTTCGTCACCGAGCAGGACGGCAGGTTCATCGGCAGCGTCGCCACAGCGGACCTGCTTCGAACCGCGGGCACCCGCCGGGTGGATGAGCTCGAGCTCGTCACGTGCAAGGTGATCGCGAGCGCCGACCTGAGCGACGTGACCCTGACCATGGCCGACTACAACCTCATCGCCCTCGCCGTGACCGATTCGACCGGCAATCTTCTCGGCGCCGTCAGCGCGGACGATGTGATCGAGGCCATCGTCCCCGAAGATTGGCGCGCTCGCGTCGAAGCCAGCACCGGCGTATAGGGGTCAACAGTGTCGGAGCGCGAGCCGATGAAAGACGACTCGCAGCTGAAGCCAACGTCGGCCGTGCTCGACGAAGCTCACCTCGGCGACATCCATGGCGCATTCGGGACGATCCGCGTCAGCGACATGGCGCCGCGCCGAACATGGCGCCGGCGCTTGCTCACGCTCGCCGCGATCATCGGACCCGGGCTCATCGTCATGGTCGGCGACAACGACGCCGGCGGAGTCTCCACCTATGCCCAGGCCGGCCAGGACTACGGCTACTCCCTGCTGTGGACGCTCGTCCTTCTCATACCGGTCCTGATCGTCAACCAGGAGATGGTGGTTCGGCTCGGCGCGGTCACCGGCGTAGGTCACGCTCGACTCATCACTGAGCGGTTCGGGCGATTCTGGGGCTGGTTCTCGGTTGGCGACCTTTTCGTACTGAACTTCCTGACGATCGCAACGGAGTTCATCGGGGTCAGCCTCGCCGGCGCTTACTTCGGATTCAGCCCGTATGTCGTCGTGCCGCTTGCGGCCCTGATCCTGATCGCGATCACGATCACGGGCAACTTCAGGCGTTGGGAACGCGCCATGTTCGTCTTCCTGTTCGCGAGCTTGCTCGTTCTCCCCCTGCTCGTGCTCAGCCACCCGGATCCCCAGGCGGCGCTCAAGGGCTTTGTCATGCCGGGTGTCCACGGCGGTCTCACGTCCGACGCCGCCCTGCTGATCATCGCGATCGTCGGCACCACCGTGGCGCCGTGGCAGCTGTTCTTCCAGCAGTCGAACGTCATCGACAAGCGGATCACGCCCCGCTGGCTCGATTACGAGAAGGCGGACACGATCATCGGCGCGTTTGTCGTCGTCATCGGCGCCGCGGCGATCATGATGGCGTCCGCCGCGGCATTCATTGGGACCAAGGACTTTGGCCACTTCGACAGCGCTCTAGGCATCGCTCGTGGCCTCGCCTCACACATCACTCCCATCGAGGGCACCATCTTCGCTTTGCTGCTGTTCGATGCGTCGATCGTCGGTGCTTCGGCCGTCACCCTGGCCACCTCGTACGCATTCGGGGACATATTCGGGCTCCGCCACTCGCTGCACCGTGGCTTCCGCGAGGCCAAGCTCTTCTACGGTTCGTATAGCGCGATGGTGGCCGTGGCGGCGGCGATCGTGCTGATCCCGCAGGCACCACTCGGCCTCATCACCACGGCGGTTCAGGCGCTCGCGGGCACGCTGCTGCCAAGCGCAACCGTTTTCCTCGTCCTTCTATGTAACGACCGAGCGGTGCTCGGACCCTGGGTCAACAAACCATGGTTGAACGTGGTCGCGACGATCATCGTCAGCGCGCTTTTGCTGCTCTCGCTCGTGCTGGTCATCTCCACGGTCTTCCCCAGCGTCAACGTGACCGTGCTCGTGATCGTGCTCGGCGTCGCCATGTCAGTGGTGGTCCTGGTATCGGCCGGTTGGCTCGTGTGGAACTCACGCCGGGCCGAACCCATTCTTGAACTGCCGCGTACTGAGAAGGAGAACTGGCGAATGCCGGCCCTGGCTCTCTTGGAACGCCCCACGTGGTCCCTGCCGAAAAGGATCGCGATGCAGACGATGGCGGGCTATATCGTGCTTGCTGTTGTGTTCCTGGGCATAAAAGCGGTCCAGATTGCCCTGTTGCACCGGTGATCCACACTCGTTAACAACTCGCTTACAAAGCTGAACCGCGCCTTTTACTACAATGTTCGCCCGTGCTCGGTTTCCAGCCGGGCCGCCGAGCCAGAGCTTCGCGTCGGCGCCTGAGCATTGCCCGTACCGCCGTACTAGCCGTTTTCGCCATCGGGCTTTCTGCCATGGCGGGCAGTCTCGCGTACTTTCTTCCGGCGGCCAAGCTTGCGTGGGACGCAACCGGTCAGGTCGTGACCGTACCCTCCCCGGGACCCTCGCCATCACCAACGCTCGATACGTCGCCTTCGCCGAGCGCGGCCGCCCAGGTACCAGGCGCGTTCACGGTGCTGCTGCTGGGATCCGACGATGATTCGAAGTTCAGCGCCGATCATGTCCTCACTCAATCGATGATCTTGGTCAGGGTCATCCCGTCGACGCATTCGGTGACCATGCTCTCGATTCCACGCGACCTGTACGTGCCGTTCTGGACCGGCGGATCCGGAAAGATCGACGGGGCGTACTCGTACGGCCAGGCCGGAGGCGCGATTGCGACCGTCCAACGCGACTTCGGCGTCCACATCGACTACTACATCTGGATCGGGCTCCTGGGCCTCGTCAAGCTCATCGACGCCATCGGCGGAGTCGATGTGGTCACGAGCAACCCTGTGATGGACGACTTCTATCCCAACGACATCTTCAGTCAGTACCCGTACGACTACTCACGCGTGGCCGTGCTGCCGGGGCCGCAGCACCTCGATGGACTCCACGCAATGCAGTACGTGCGCTCGCGACACGGTGACCTGCAGAGCGACATCGGCCGGTCCAAGCGACAGCAGCAGGTGCTGCTCGCGATCCGCTTGAAGGCCAAGCAGGTTTCCTCCGCTGACGTGCCGGCCATCGCCAATGCGCTGGGCGGCGAGATCAAGACAAGCATCCCCCTCGACCGCATCGTCGAGCTGATTCCGCTCGCGGCCACCTTCGAGAACCCAGACGCAATCAACAGCATCGTGATGGAGCCTCCGCTGTTCCACGGCGGCGGTCCGGGCGGCAGCCTGACGCCGAACTGGCCCGCGATCCTCGCGTTGGTGAGGCAGTACTTCCCATGATCGCGAAGTTCTTCCTGGGGGTCGGCCTGCTCGTGCTCATGGTCGTGGTGAGCTTCGGCACATTCTTCTATCTAGGCGGGAGGCATTCGAAGATCGCGCTGGCGCCTCAGAAACCCACCGCGGCGACCCCTCGCGCGCAGGCCTTCTCGCTCCCGGGAACCCTCTACCTAGCCCAGAACGGAGCGTTGTACAGCTTCAGCGTCGGCCGGTTCCACCAGATCACCGCGGAAGAAGGCTGGACCCAGCCGTCCCTGTTCCCTGACGGCCAATACCTGCTTGCAGTCAAGCGCAGCTACCTCTTCTCGGATGTATATGTCCTCACGCGATTCGGTGCGGTCCATCGCCAGCTGACCAACAACACGGCCTACGGCCGGTACGCCGACATCAGTGACAGGCATTGGTCGTTCTACCCGCGCTTGAACCCAAGCGAGAGCACCGTCTTCATGAGCTACGACGCGCCGAAGTACGGGTACGACGTGAACCTGTCTGTGTGGGGCGTGCCTTACGGAGCCGCCATGAGCCAGGGGCGCCTGTGGACGATCTCGAAGGACTACACGGGAGGCGATGTCCAGGCGCTGCCGCTGAACGGCGGTGGGATCATTTACACGAAGTACAGCTACGGCCTCGACGGCAACCTCACGGGCCAGCTCTGGTTCAGCAAGAACCCTGAGAACCCTCGGATTCCGGGCACGGCCCTGACCGACCCCGACAAAGATTGCTCGCAGCCTTCGCTGTCACCCGACGGCCACCTTCTGGCCTTCATCTGCACGAACAAGAAGCAGTTTGCGGACATGTACATCGCCTCCTGGAACGGCAGCACCCTCGGGCGCCTCTACAACATCGTCGGCAACCAGGTGGTGGCTCAGCCGACATTCGCGCCGGACGGCAGCGGCATCGCTTATCTGGCGCCTGGCGCAGCCGGACAGTTCCAGTTGTGGTTCCTGCCCAAGAACGCGTACGACGCGCCGGCGCCGAGCCCGACCCCGGTCCTGACGCCGACGCCGGGCGGTCCTTACAGCGGAACGCTGCCCAGCCCGACGACGGCGGGGCCGACGGCTGCGCCCGTGATCAAGCCGATCCAGATCACCACCGGCAACGGGTTCGACGCCACGTCGCCGATGACCTGGTCGAACTAAAAGGGGAGACCCAACCTCAGGCGGGCGCGGCGCAGGTCAGACTCGACTGAGTGCCGGCCACCAGAACCGGCTCGGCGTTCGCGGCGCGGGCCTGGGCCGGTGTGATGAAGCCCTCGGACTGCATCGAGGCCAGAACCTGGCTCCTTCGGTGTTCGGCCGCGCCAGGATCAACGGTCGGGTCGTACAGAGACGGCGCCTGGGTGACGCCGGCGAGGAGCGCGTACTGGCCGAGACTCAGGAACTGGAGCGGCGCGTGGAAGTACGCGCAGGCGGCCTGGCTCACGCCTCGACGGTTGAAACCTGTTGTGATCTCGCTCATATAGTCGGCCATGATCTTCTGCTTGGTCAGGACCTGTTCCACCTTCAGCGCGAGAACGACGTCCGCCAGCTTGTTGTAACCGCGGTCTGAGCCACCGAGGTAAACGTCTTTGACTAGCTGCTCCGTGATCGTCGAGCCCCCCTGGCACAAGCAGCGATTCGACACGTCGTAAAGGACGGCGCGCGCGAGGCCGACCGAGTCGATGCCGTGGTGCTGGTAGAAGCGCTCGTCCTCGGTCGCGACGACGGCCTTAGCCAGCATCTCCGGGATGTCTTCGGGATCGAGCAAGACGATGCCGTAGTGCTGGGTCAGGTCGAAGACGCGTGCCTGGATGTCGGTTCCAGACGGGGTCGAAATCCAGAGTGTGGCGGCGCTCGGTGCGACCACGACGGCGATGACCACGAGCGCAACGGCAAGACGGCGTGCAGCCACCGGCCATCGGCTCATGGCGTCGCGCCCACGATGCACTGAACGACCCTACACGGCCCGTCGTTACGCGCTCCAACATGGACCTGCTGGTTGGGGAGATCCTAGTAGGAGGCACATGCGCTCTCAGATCGAACCCGAATACGCGAATCGAGTGCTTGGCAACTTCGTCGACGCCGGCGGGCGCCTGATCAGCATCCCCGCGCAGCACAAGAAGCTGCTGGTGGTCCTGCGCTGGCTGGTGGAGGACTTTCAGCCCGGTCGCCGCTACCCGGAATCGGAAATCAATCGAATCATCGGGCGGCGGCACCCAGACTTCGCGACGCTGAGGCGCCTGCTCGTCGATGAGGAGCTGATGCAGCGGCGGCGCGGGGTCTACTGGCGGACTGGTAGCGTCCCCAACGTCGGATTCGATCCGGATTCCTGGCCAGGGCCGGCCGGAGAGACACGGCTGCCCTGACCGCTACTTGGTCTCGGTTTCGTGGTCGCCCTTTTCGCCTTCCTGGCTCTGGGTGCTCTTGTCGGTGTTGTCGCCTTGCTGGGACCCAGCCTGCTCGCCCTGCTGCTGCGGTTGCGCGTGCTGGGCGGAGAGCCGGACGTGCTCGAGGATGCCGCCGGCGACACCGGTGGCAAGGACGGCCACGGTGAGGATCGCTATCGCCCCCAGGGTGCCGACGCGGGCCAGGAACCTGTCGATCATGAGTCCTTACAACGTCCGAGCACGGAGCGGCGTTCGATCTTGCGATTACGCTTCACCACTAGTGGCGATAATCGTCTGCCCGCAGCCCGTCGCGGCCGAGATCGGCCTCGAGGTCATGAAGCGGGGCGGAAACGCGGTGGACGCGGCCGTCACCTGCGCCTTCGTCCAGGGCGTCATCGACCCCCAGATGTGCGGCATCGGCGGCTGCGGCGTGATGCTGGTTCATAGCCCGAAGGCGGGCGATGCGCTGCTCGAGTTCTACGCCACCGCCGGTTCGCGTGCCCGCGAGGATCAGTGGGAGCGCCTCTTCGTTCGCCAGGCCGCTGACCGCTACGGCTATGTGCTCGAAGGTTGGGTCAACGACGTCGGCTACCAGTCGGTCGGAGTGCCAGGAACGGTGGCCGGACTGCACGAGGCGCTCACCCGTTACGGCACGATCACATGGGCCCAGGCGATCGAGCCCGCGATCCCGCTCGCGCGGGATGGCTTCCCGGTCACCGGCTACATGCACGGCTACTGGACGACGGACTATGGCCCCGACGTCGTGCCGAACCGGCAGCGGATCCAGGCCACGCCCGCCGCGCGGGCCATCTATACAAAGGACGGGGAGCTGTTCGAGATTGGTGAGCGGTTCGTCCAGTCCGACCTTGCACGGACGCTCGAGAAGCTGGCCAACGATGGCCCAGATACCTTATATATGGGAGAGATCGCCGACCGGATCGTCGCCGACTTCGAGGCCAACGGCGGCTTCATCACCAGGGCCGACCTGGCCGACTACCGCGTCAACGTCACCGAGCCCCTACGGGGCACATATCGGGGGCTGTCGGTCGTGGCGGCGGGGCCACCGGCGGCGGGGATCACCCTGCTGCAGATGCTCAACTTCCTCGAGGGCTACGACCTGGGCGGCTACGGATGGCCGAGCACGGAAGCTGCGCGGCTGCTGGTCGAGGCGATGGCGTGGGCGGTGGCCGATCGCGAGCTGCACATCGCGGATCCGCGGTTCATCGAGGTGCCCACCGGCGCGCTCGCCGACAAGACATATGCCGCCAAGGCGCGCGAGGTGGCTGGGGCCGGGGTTGGAGCGATGCATGACCGCCCGGACACGACACACGTGTGCGCGGTCGACGACGAGGGCAACGCGGTTTCGCTTACGCACACCCTCGGCTCCGCGAGTGGCGTCGTCACACCCGGATTGGGCTTCGGCTACAACGACTACATGAACTGCTTCGACCCGCGGCCGGGCAACCCGAACTCCATCCGGCCCGGCAAGACGCGGGTGACGAGCATGACTCCGACGTTCGTGTTCGACGGCGACCAGCTGCGAGTCTGCATTGGTGCGCCGGGCGGGACCAAGATCGTCACCGGGATCCTGCAAGTGCTGGTCAACATCCTTGATCACGCAATGACGCCGGTGGAGGCCGTGAGCGCTCCGCGAGTGGATTTCCAGGGGGACGTGGTGCAGATCGAGGGCCGGATCCCGCTTGCGGTGAGCCGAGGCCTTGAGGCTCACGGCTACACGGTCAACCGGCGCACCCTCAGCTTCGACTCGTACTTCTCCCGACCCCAGGTCATCGTCCGCGAGAAGGATGGCTTCATGCACGGCGCCTCGGATCCGCGCAAAGACGGCGGCACGGCGCTGGACACGGAGACGGAATGAGGTTCAAGGACAAGGTGGCGCTGGTCACCGGTGGCGGCCGCGGCATCGGCGCCGCTACGGCGGCGCTGTTTGCCGCCGAGGGCGCCCGGGTCGCGGTGTCGGACCTAGACGAGGCGCCGGCGCAGGAGGTCGCAAGTCCGATCGGCGGGCTCGCCATCGCCTGCGACGTGAGCGACCGCGGGCAGGTAGAGGCGATGGTGGACCGAACCGTGAAGGAGCTCGGCCGGCTCGACGTCCTGGTCACGTGCGCCGGGATCATCCGCGACAACCTGCTGTTCAAG
>Ga0137415_10008178_pt1 | contig 10362 bp, 7 predicted proteins | sample CZODoug3_1_1_16f_FD_183082 | JGI IMG/M metagenome (GOLD analysis project Ga0137415, IMG submission 183082) | Vadose zone soil fungal communities from Angelo Coast Range Reserve, California, USA - CZODoug3_1_1_16fungal (Hybrid Assembly) | ecosystem: Environmental > Terrestrial > Soil > Vadose... | reverse complement strand
CATCGTTTATGTGGGAGCGCAGGGTCACGTATTCGGCCCGAACGCTGAGCGCGGCGTCTACAAAACCACCGACGGCGGAAAGACGTGGAGAAGAATTCTGTACCGCAACGACTCCACCGGCATCACGGATCTCGTACTCGATCCCAACAATCCTGAAATCATCTACGCCGCATTCTGGCAGGCGTGGAGAACTCCGTGGCAGCTCGTGTCGGGCGGAGCGGGAAGCGGGATCTTCAAATCCACTGACGGCGGCGAACATTGGTCCGAGCTGACGCGCAATTCCGGGCTGCCTCAGGGCGTGCTCGGCAACATCGGCCTCGCTGTCTCGCCGAGCAACTCGAACAAGGTCTGGGCGATCGTGGAAGCCGATTCGGGCGGCGTGTTCCGCTCGAGCGACGGAGGCGTGACGTGGACTCGCGCCAACAGCGACCGAAGGCTGCGCCAGCGCGCGTGGTACTACACTCGCATTTTCGCGGATCCGAAGAACGACAAATCGATTTACGTGCTCAACACCGGGATGTACCGATCGACCGACGACGGAAAGACATTCCTACCGATCCAGGTTCCTCATGGCGACAACCATGACCTCTGGATTGCGCCTAACGACCCAGACAGAATGATCGAGTCGAACGATGGCGGCGCGAATGTGTCGTTCAACGGCGGGAAATCGTGGACGGAGCAGGACCAGGCGACAGCGCAATTCTATCACGTCGTCACGACGAACCATTTCCCGTATCGGGTATGTGGCGCGCAGCAGGACAATTCGACGCTGTGCGGGCCGAGTCGTAAGAGCGGCGGAATCGGCATCGGCGACTGGTATGACGTCGGCGGCGGCGAGAGCGGGTATATAGCGGTGCGACCCGACACGCCCGACGTCGTGTTCGCCGGATCGTACGGCGGCCTCCTCACCAGAAAGGACATCAAGACCGGCTTCGAGCGCGACGTCAATCCGTGGCCGAACAACCCCATGGGCCACGACGCCGCCGATGCCAAGTATCGCTTTCAGTGGACCTATCCGATCGTGATCTCGCCACATAATCCCGGACGCATGTACATCGGGAGCAGCGTGATTTTTCAGACCGATGACGAAGGCCAGACGTACAAACCGATAAGTCCCGATCTGACCCGGCACGACCCCCGCACGCTTGGCGCGTCCGGAGGTCCGATCACAAAGGATCAGACATCGGTCGAGTACTTCGCGACCGTATTCACGATCGCCGAGTCGCCGCGCACCGCCGGCGTGATCTGGGCGGGATCGGATGACGGACTGGTCCACATCACTCGCGACGGCGGAAAGACCTGGAAGAACGTGACACCCGCTGGACTTCCGGAGTGGGCGCGCATCTCCATGATCGACGCGTCCAACTTCTCGGCTGGCACCGCGTATCTTGCGGCGAACCGGTACCAGCTCGACGACATGAAGCCGTACCTGTACAAGACCAGCGACTATGGGGCAACCTGGACACCGATCACGAACGGGATCCCCGCGACCGAATTCACTCGCGTTCTGCGCGAGGACCCCGAGCGCGCGGGACTTCTGTATGCCGGAACGGAACGCGGAGTCTGGGTATCGTTCGACGACGGGGCGAACTGGCAGTCGTTGCGGCGAAACCTGCCGATCGTTCCCATTCACGATCTCGCCGTGAAGGAAGGCGACCTGATCGCCGCAACGCACGGGCGCTCGTTCTGGATACTCGACGACCTCTCCGCACTCAGGCAGATGGGTCCGGATATCCCAAGCGCTGCCGCGCATCTCTTCAAGCCACGCAAGATTTATCGCGCCGGATTTGGCGGAGGCGGTGGAAGCGGAGCGGCGGGCGGACATCCGACCGGCGGCAATCCTCCGTCTGGCGCGGTCGTCTACTACTCGCTCGCGCAGCCGCGTCAGCTAGTGACGATCGATTTTCTCGACCCGCAAGGAAAGATCATTCGCAGCTTTACGAGCCAACAGGATCCGAAGGTCGCGGCCGATTCAATTCACGCCGACAGCATTCGCACGGCTCGCAACGATAGCTTGAGGCGCGCCGGCGTGGCTCCTGACACCACGGCGCGCGCCGAAGCGAGAGGCGAAGAGACGCCGCCGAGTGAAGAAGGTCCGGTGCGGCGGCCGCCGCCTCCCCGTGTTGCGAACAAGGCCGGACTCAACATGTTCGCCTGGAATCTTCGCTATCCCGATCCTTCGGTTTTTGACAACATGATTCTCTGGGCCGGCAGCATCGCGGGACCGGTCGTTCTGCCGGGAACATACACCGTCCGCCTCAACGTGAACGGTCAGAGATACACGCAGCCTCTAACGATCGTGAGAGACCCGCGCAGCACTGCCACTGACGGTGATCTGAAGGAGCAATTCGACTTCCTGATGCGTATTCGCGATAAGACCAGCCAGGCGAATGATGCGGTGAAAACCATCCGCAACTTAAAAGCACAGCTCGCGGATCGCGCCAAGCGAATGCCAGCCGACAAGAAGGCCGCGTTTTCCCGCGTCGCTGACGATCTCTCGAATAGGCTCTCCTCCGTCGAGGGCGAGATATATCAGGTCCGGAATCAATCGAGTCAGGACCCGCTCAACTATCCGATCAAACTCAACAACAAGATCGCGGCGCTGTCGGGTGTCGTTGGCGGGACCGATGCAAAACCGACGGCGCAGTCGTACACCGTGTTCAGCGATCTCTCGGCGCAGCTCGATCGACAGCTGTCGGCGATGCGGGGCGCGCTCATCGTCCTGCCGTCAATCAACGCAACGCTGACGGCGGCCGGTCTGCCGGCAATCGTGCCGAGCACCGAGGAGATCAGAACTTCTCCGGCGGGAGCTCCTTCGGCGACCGACGCCGACGGGAACGAGGGCGAGAACTAGACTCGATGCGTGCGCGCGTCCTCTTGATTCTGATCGGCGCGGGCGCCGTTGCGCTGAGCGGAGCGTGCAACGCCGGGGGCGACAGGTCGGCCACACGCATTCGGGTGATCGATTCGACGTACACCGAGTCGTGGGCGCCGATGGAGGACACCGGCACCGTGTACCGGATTGAAGTTGTTTCTCCACGTGGCGCCGACACGATCCGCAATGTTATTCCACCGGCGCCGATTCTGGTTGGCGATAGCCTCGTCATCGGGCTCGTTCAGCTTTCTGAGGATTCATCGACGCCGCAGCGTCAGATCTTCCGACTGCGTCTGGGCCAGCACCGCATCGAAACGAGCCCGTTGCCTGACGACGTGTGGTCATCGTACCAGGATGTCCTGGTCTCGCCGGATGGGCGCTTTCTCGCGTACGTCGGCGAGGATACAACTCCGGCGTACCCGGGCACCTATGGAATCGTGCGCGACCTCAAAACCGGACAGATCGTGATCCGAGGTCCGGGAGGTGGCGGATGCGACTGCGACGAGGATTTCAACCACGCGCGCTGGTTCGCGCCTGACAGCTTCGAGATCGCTGTAGCGCATGCCAATACTGGTGGCGGTTGGCAGCGGCTGTCCGGCGTGGCGTCCGCGCGCCGCATTCACGTCGACACGCTCAGCGACGAGCCGGACTGGCATTGAAAGATCCCAAGCGCGCTTTCCTCCGGCACACGCTCGCGACCATCGCCTATCGCGCGGCCAAAGTCGAGCGCTATGCGCCGCCCGGATTCGGAACTTTTCAGCTCGGAAAGGCGGCTCGCACTCCAGTACAGATCGTCGCGCACATGGCCGATCTATTCGATTGGGCGCTGCGGATGGCGCAAGGAAATTCTGACTGGGTCCAATCCAAGCCGCAGGCGTGGAGAAAGGAAGTCGAGCGGTTCCACGCTTCGCTTCTGGAATTCGACAGGTACCTTGCCTCGGACGCGCCGCTGGTCGCCACCGCCGAGGAGTTGTTTCAGGGTCCGATTTCAGATGCGCTGACGCACATCGGCCAGGTCGCGATCTTGCGGCGGCAGGACAATTCGCCCGTGCGCTCGGAGGTGTACGCGCGGGCGGACATCGCGCCAGGTCGTGTCGGAGCGGAGCAACCCAAGAGTCCGTTCGAGTTCGACAGTCCGACAGTGCCGAAGACGGCCGACTAATGCATTTTATCTCCGAGGTTCGTGTAACCTGTTCTTTCCTGAATTCGTAGAGATTTCTATGCAGGCATCGACTCAGGCACCCGCGCGTCCCGCCCCTCCGGTAGGGACCGTGATCCAGGGAGTCCCGACCACAATTCCCTCGCAGATCACGGTCAGTCTCGGGCCTACGGGCTCCGAAGTGATTACGATTCCTGCGCCGCGGACTGCCAGGGACATCGACGCGCTTAAGGCTCGCCGCGACGAGCTTTCGAACCAGCTCCAGTCAGTTGATTCACGGCGATCGAAGTTGATCAACCAGCTGAAGCAAACGTCAGATCCTACTGCGATCAAAGGATTGGAGTCCCGGCTCTCGCTGCTCGATGCGCGACAACTGCAGCTGGAATCAGATATTCAGCAGACTGGGCAACAGCTTACGAGTCCCGCCGCGGGCTTATTGGCGACGACCGCAACCTCACCGGCGTTCGCTGGTCTTGGGCAGAGGGACGTAATGACGCTATCGGTGCTCTCGATCCTTTTCATTTTGTTCCCGTTAGCGTTCGGTGCCGCCCGCGCAATGTGGAAGAGGTCCAGCAGACCCGGCCCTGCGCCGGCTGTGTTTACGGAGACCGCCCAGAGGCTGGAACGGTTGGAAGCATCGGTCGATGCGATCGCAATCGAGATCGAGCGGGTATCGGAGGGACAGCGCTTCGTGACCAAGCTTCTCTCGGAAGGCCAGCCGGCGCCAATGCTCAGCGCCGGCCAGCGGACTCCGGAGACCATCCGCGGGAGCTAGCCCGCGGCGGACGCAGGTTTGGGGTTGGCGTCGGCCAGCGTCTGCTGCCTCAGAGCCGCGGCGCCCATCATGCCGCCGAGTCCCATGGACTCTACAACATTGCTTGGCACCACCATCAGCGCGCCCTTTTCCTTGAGTCCTTCGTACAGGATGTTCATCGCGCGCAGGTGAAGCGCTGTCGGATTATTCTCGTACGACTTCGCAGCCTCAAAGAACAGTTGCGCGATCTCCACTTCTGCCTGTCCGAGGATGATGCGCGCCGACTTTTCGCGTGACGCCTGCGCTTCGCGAGACATTGCGTCCTGGAGCGAAGTCGGGATCACAATGTCGCGCATTTCAACCGACTGCACCGTGACACCCCAGGGATTTGATCTCTGATCGATCAAGGCTTGTAGCTCCGCCTCGATTCGCTCGCGCCCACGAAGTAAATCGCTGAGCGACGTGCGACCGATGATGTCGCGGAGGCCGGTCTGGGCTGCCCAGCTGACGGCTTGAGCGTAGTCCTGAACTTCGAGCGCGGCCTTCTCGGAATCGTGGACCATCCAGAAGAGAACCGCGTCGACGTTCACCGGTACCGTGTCAGACGTGAGCGTCTCTTCGGCGGCGAAGCTCGTCGTGATCACGCGCTGGTCGATATAGATCGAGATGGTCTCGACGAACGGAACGATCCAGAAAAGGCCCGGGCCACGCAGTCCCGTGTACTTGCCGAGATGCAGCACAACGGCCCTCTCCCATTGCTTCGCAATCTTGGGCGATTGCGAGAGGAGAACTCCGCCCACAAAGATCAGAATCCAGACCGGATTCTGAGTCGCGGCCATCATGGGAAACGCGATAAGGATCGAGACGAGCAGAATGAAAACTGATACGACATTGGCACGACTCTGCGACCGTGAAGCCCGCGCGGCGCGGCGTGCTGCGAGAACTTCGTCCATTGCCGGCATTTATTTTTTCTCCTCGTGTCTGAGCTGAGTGATTAGCTCGGATAAAGTGAATCCCAACAGCGCGGCATCGCCAACGAAGCGTCGGATCAGCTCGCGCAGCTCCCGCTCACGGTGCGCTCGCGCCGCCTGTGGCGACGGAGATTCCCGAACGAAAGTGCCCACCCCGCGTCGTGTTTCCAGAATTCCATCGCGCTCGAGCTGGGCGTAGACCCTGGCGACCGTGTTGGCGTTCACGGCCAGGTCCACCGCGAGCTGCCGAACGGTCGGCAACTGCGCCCCCTGCTCTAACTCCCCTGTCGCGATCGCCGCTCTGATGGACCGGTCCAGCTGAGCATAGATCGGGGTGGGGCTGGTTGAATCGACGCTGAAAGTAGGCATTGTCTGCTTGTACTATCACATTAGGACAATACGGGGGCAAGGGGGGACCGGTTTCAGTGCCTGTTCTAGGGGGTTAACTACAACTTTGACTGCAACTGAACAGGCGGGAGGTCCCAGTGGCAGAGATGTCAGTTTGTTAGTTCACTACGCCCCGACTTATCTCTGTGGATACAGGACACAAGCAACTGCCTGTGCCCTTAGGCCACAGAGGCAAGTCTGGGCGTCGTTAACTGAACCACTGGCAACTTACCTACCGGGACCTCTCGCCCGTTCAGTCGCAGTTATCAGCCGCCAGCTCGGTTACCTGTTATGAGTGTACATGAGATCAACGATCTCATCGTACATGCTGTCTGCCTGCGATCCTCCAGTCCGAATCGCCCCCGTCGCGCAATGCTTGAGATGGTTTCGCATCAACTCGCGGCCCACTCCGCGAAGCGCCTCCTGAACCGAGGATATCTGCGTCAGGATGTCGGCGCAGTACCGGTCCTCGACAACCATCTTCTGCACTCCCCGAACCTGCCCCTCGATGCGGCGGAGCCGTTTCAGGTTTCTGGATTTCACTTCCGGATCGACGGCGATCGCTTTTCGCGAGCCCGTCGACGCTTCGCGAACGGCGCAGCCGCACTCCGCGCTGTCCGCCCCGGCGATCTTATCGACTCCCTTTGCCTTCGTGCTCATTTGATCTCCTCGTTATCTCAGGGCAGGCGGACGTTGCGCAGACGCAGGCTGTTCGTGACGACGCTCACCGAGCTGAGCGCCATCGCGGCGCTGGCAATGATTGGACTCAGCATCAGCCCTGTTACCGGGTAGAGCACGCCGGCGGCAATCGGTATTCCAATCACATTGTAGACGAACGCCCAGAACAGATTCTGTTTCATCGTCACCATCGTCTGGCGCGAGAGCGAGATCGCGGTCGGAACGCCGCGCAGATCGCTCCGCATGAGAGCAATGTCGCTCGCTTCGATGGCGATGTCCGTTCCCTTGGGCATCGACACACCGACGTCCGACTGAGCGAGCGCCGGCGCGTCGTTGATTCCGTCGCCGACCATCGCCACTACCCTGCCCTTCATCTGCAGGGCACGAACTTCCTTCACCTTGTCCTGCGGGAGCACCTCTGCGACTACCCGCTCGATTCCGGCCGCCTTCGCCACTTGCTCGGCCGTCGATTTCCTGTCTCCCGTTAGCAGCAGCACATCTATTCCCATTCTCTCGAGACGTTCGACCGCTTCGCGCGATGTGGGTCGGATGGCATCAGTGACGACGATGATCGCTGCGAGCCGGCTATCAACCGCAACGAATAGCTCGCTTGCGCCAGGAATGGATCGCGCGGATTCCGATTCCCCCGCGGCGTCCGTCACGTCGAGCTTCAGCTCGCGCATCAGCTGTGCATTGCCCACCGCGACCTTGTGACCGGCAACTGATCCGGTCACTCCACTTCCCGTGTGTGATTGAAAGTCGCTCACGGGCTCGAAGTGAACGCCGCGCTCCCCCGCGGCGCGCACGATCGCGGCCGCGACTGGATGCTCGGAATGCCTCTCGAGTGACGCGGCGGCGGCGAGAGCCAGGTTCTCATTCATCGAACCGATCGCGATGACACGTCCGACAGAAGGAGTTCCCTCAGTGACGGTTCCTGTCTTGTCCAGCACCACCGTGTCAACGTCGCCCGCGCGCTGCAGGATCTCGCCACCCTTGATCAGCAGCCCAAGCTCCGCACCGCGGCCAGTCGCAACCATCACCGCAGTGGGTACCGCGAGTCCCATTGCGCAGGGACACGCAATGATGAGGACGGAAACGGCAGCCGCGATCGCGCGAGGCAATGCAGCCGTGTCGGCGAGAAAATACCAGGTGAGAAATGTCACGATCGCGATTGATACGACCACCGGGACGAACACGGCACTGACTCTGTCGGCCAGGCGCTGAATGGGAGCACGAGAGCTCTGAGCGTCCCGCATCAGCTTTACTATGCGCGCGAGAACACTGTCCGCGCCGACGCTCGTCGCCCGATACCTGAATGCACCAGTGGTGTTGAGAGTCCCGCCCACGACCTTTCCACCAATCGTCTTCGCCACAGGCAGCGGCTCGCCCGTAAGCATCGACTCGTCGACCTCGCTCGTTCCATCGATGATCGTCCCATCGACCGGGATACGCTCGCCGGGTCGAACTACGACGATTTCGCCCGACGCTACCTGCGACAGTGGCTTGTCGATCCAGGCGCTTCCCCTCTCCACTCGTGCAGTGGGCGGCAGAAGTGTGACCAGCTTCCTCAGCGAGTCTGAAGTCTTGCGCCGCGCTCGAGCTTCGATCGCTCGGCCGGCGAGGACGAGTCCGATGATGAATATCACCGCCTCGTAGTAGACGTCCGGCGCGATCCCGTTTCGGGCGAAGAGGCTCGGAGCCACGGTCGCGACCAGCGAATAGATGAACGCGGAGCCGGTGCCGAGCGCGACCAGCGTATTCATGTCCGCAGAGCGGTGGCGAACAGCCCTCCAGGCCCGGCGATAGATATCTCGTCCGGCCCAGACCAGAATCCCGGTCGTGAGCGCCAGCAGGACGTAATTGATGATCGGGTTCCCCATGAGAAGCATGGAGAACAGCATTGCCAGCGCTCCGGCAAGAACGCTGACAGTCGCTTTGACCGCGAGCGCGCGCGATTCGCGTACCTCGGTTTCCTCTCCCGCTGTATCTGCGCTGAGCGGACTCTCTTCCACTGCGGGCAGCTCGGCGTCATATCCAGTCGCGCGGACCGCTGCGATCAGGTCCTGCGGGGAAACTGCTCCGGGGTCGTAGCGTACGGCGGCGCTCCTCGTCAGCAGGTTAACCGTCGCTTCGATCACGCCAGGCTCGACGGAGAGCGCGCGCTGGACCCGCGCCTGGCACGCCGCGCAGGTCATCCCCGTTACGGGAAACGAGATCGAATTTTCTTTCTCAGCTACGAGCTGCGCTGTCACTTGACCCACCCCCAGGATGCTAAATCAATATACCCCCCTCCCCTATGTCAAGTTTATATTTCACCCAGAGGCGCAGCGACAACAAAGCCGCAAAGGTCGCGATGCCGTGGCCGAGTCCTAAGCGCCGCCGATGCTAAGACGCGCTCCGACGGCCTAACCGATCGGGAGCATATCTCTTGCGTTATGAGGAGCCAGAAGCTCGCTGTACTTTTCTAAGAGGGTGGAATGGCAGTACCGCAGGAATTCGTCGCCGAGAGCGCGGATCTTCAATTCGAGAATTGCACGTTGGCCAAGGCACTCGCCGACAGGATGCGCTCCAGCAGCGAGGATCTGACTCGGCGGTGGCTCGATCGAATCGGCGCGCGAGTAAGACTCGACCCCAACCGTGTCTTCCCTACCGACGCGCTTCTCGACCACATGCCGATGCTCATACTCGGCATTGCCGACTATATCGAGAACCCCGAGAAAGTGATTCTGTCGGATGTGCCGATCGTAGCCAAAGCCATGGAGCTCGGCAAGCTTCGGTTCTCGCAGGGATTCGACGAATACGAGCTGCTGAAAGAGTACGAGATCTTCGGCGGAATTCTCTTCTCGTTTCTCTCGCGCGTCGTCGACGGAATCGAGGAGCCGTGCAGCCGGGGCGAGCTGTTGGCATGCGCGCATCGTCTCTATCTGGCCGTAGCGCTCATCGAGCAGGCGACACTGACGCACTATCTGAGTCTCGTCAAGGAACGGTTGAGCGAGCGCGACCAGCGACTTCGCGGCTTCAATCGTGCCCTGAGCCATGAGCTGAGAAACCTGATCGGGACGATTTCCGGTGCCGCGGAGATTCTGGAAATCGGTACGACCTCGGAAGAACAGCAGCGGACCATGACATCGATGATCCTTCGCAACAGCACGAACATGAAGGTGACTCTCGAAAACCTTGTCGAGCTTTCACGGTTGGACGAGGATGCGCGGCAGTCGCGCCACATTGCCCTTCGCAGCGCCGCGGCAGAAGTGGCGCGTCAGCTCCGGGAGTCGGCGCGCGCTCACGGCGTCGAGATCAGGCTCCCGGCGGATTTACCAGCGATCGATGTTAGCGCTGCCGCGTTCGAGTTGTGCCTGTCGAACCTTCTGGCGAACGCGATAAAATACTCCGACCCCGCCAAAGACAAGCGGTGGGTCGAGGTTCGCGCTCATGTTGCCGCTCCCGATGATGGCGGCCCGCTAGAGACGGTGGTGGAGGTGCGCGACAACGGACTCGGTGTTCCCGAAGCAAAACGCTCCGAGCTGTTCAAGCGGTT
>Ga0137415_10008177_pt1 | contig 10362 bp, 11 predicted proteins | sample CZODoug3_1_1_16f_FD_183082 | JGI IMG/M metagenome (GOLD analysis project Ga0137415, IMG submission 183082) | Vadose zone soil fungal communities from Angelo Coast Range Reserve, California, USA - CZODoug3_1_1_16fungal (Hybrid Assembly) | ecosystem: Environmental > Terrestrial > Soil > Vadose... | reverse complement strand
GCAGGAATCAAATCTGGTCCGAGGAGCTTCGGCATCGTATCGGTTACTGACGCATGGCCGGGAGTAAAGCGGGCCAGTGCGTCTTCCGCGGGCAAGAATACCGCGACGTCGTTCGCTGGTTTTCCCTGGCGCAGTAAAAAACTCATGCGCTGTAAGTATTGAGTAACTTCTGGCATGACAATCCACCACGGATTGTGCTGGTTAAAAACGGCTGCCGCATAGAATGACCAGCCGGGATCACCTGCGGAAGGCGGCGAGTACGGCCAACCATGGCCGATGAGCTGGTTGCTGCCTTGCAAAAAGAAGGTATCCGCTTACGCTTTCATATCAAGTGGCGTCGCGCGAAAGGACGGAGAGTGCAGCCATGTCCAGGTTTCGGTGTATGTAATTGATCTGCCATAGATGTGGTTTGCTGATGTCGCCCAACGTGTGTAAGAAAATGACCGCCATTGCGAGCCTTCTCCCTCCGGCAGGTCGACGAGATTATTGCTGGAAAGAGTTACAGCAGGTACTCCATACGTTTGCGAGCGGAATTGCGTCTGGTGTGCATGCGTCCATTGGGTAATAGGAGTCAGGTAATTCTCATTGACCAATTCAGTAAGTGTCCGTGCCCAGTCATAGCGAATGTCCATGGTTGACGGACCTATATCTGCCACCAAAGCAGGGAGATATGGAGTGAGATCGTAACCGCGGCGGTTACGGAATTCTTCCAGCAGCTGTATCTCAACGCCGCCAATGCCGCCGGCTTTCATCGTCTCCAGTTCTTGTTTCAATTCTGGCTTTGTCACAGCAGGGCCAAACCACCACCAACGCATCATGATGCGGGAATCATCCGGAGGATTGAGGAAGCCGGAATGCAGTTCGTCCAAAGTTGTTTGTGCATGAGGCATGCTGGCCATCAACACAGCAGCTAACGATGGAAATATATGCAGGTGGCGGTTCATGGGCCTATTCAGCTGATGAGCATCGCAAAAATTAGCGCAACATTTTCCAGGTGAGAGACATATCACGCATAGGATACAACTGACTTTGTATTTCGCTGTTGGCGTTCAGCGCGAATGCGCTCAACATATCCACTTTCACGCAGTGCATGAAGTGGATCTTCAGGAAGACCATGTGACTTCCGCCATTCCTGTATATGTGGCCGTACGTCATACCAGAACGCTTGCCGGAAACATTCTTCCGCTTCGACGAGCTTGCAATCATTCTGAAGTCCCGCCAGCTTCTCGCTGTCGACCAACGCGGCCTTGGCAAATAGCTCCTGAGCCGCGGTCACTGTCTGGACCATGGCCTCCACTTTGCCTTTTAGATTGTGGCTCTGATCAATCATGAAAGGCACTTGTTCCAAAACAGATGTAGGCCCTATGTGTATTTCGTGAAAAATACGAAATACTTGATAGGGATCGATGGAGCTAAGTGTCAGGTCGTCATCGGCATATTTACGATCATTAAAGTGAAATCCTCCAAGCAATTGTTCATGGAGCAACCAGGCCACGATCTGTTCGATATTTTGCCCTTGGTAATGGTGTCCCGTGTCGACCAGAACAAAAGCTTTCGGCCCAGTCTTTCGGGCGAGCAGGAGAGCCATTCCCCAGTCGGCAATATCGGTGTGATAAAAGGCTGGCTCGAAGGGCTTGTATTCAATCAGCATGCGTTGGTTCTCACCCAATGCTGAGTGAATTGCGGCGAGAGATTCTTCCAACCATTCAATTCTCCGCCGTATGCTCTGCGTCCCAGGATAATTCGATCCATCTGCAATCCAGAGAGAGACATCGCGAGAGCCCAGTGCTTTGCCAATCGCAACCGATTCCAGCGAGTGCTCGATAGCGATTTGCCGTATGGAAGAATCTGGATTCGCGAGCGAACCGAATTTATAGTCCTGCCGCTCAAAATAGTTTGGGTTAATCGAGCCAGATCGAATACCATAGCGGCGTTCCAGATCGAGAATTTTGGCTGTATCGGCAACGCCATTTGGCAGGTCCCATCCAACATGGAGAGCCAAGGTAGGGCTGGTACCAGTGAGGGCATGTACCTGTGCCGCATCGGCAAATTTCTCTTCAATATTGGTTGCCGCTTCTGCCTGGAGAAATTTGCCGAAGCGAGTGCCTGTATTGGCAAAACCCCAGGAGGGCAATTCGATGCGAAGGGAATCGAGCGCCCGGCTAATTCTCTCCTCGTGCGTGCTCATGGTCCGGCCCTCCTGCGGTGCACATATAAATATAGAAATAGAATTTCTATTGAAATAACAAAATCCGATAGTAACGGTCTTTTCCAGTGGAGTCAAAGGGTTATCTGGGTGAATAAGGATGCTAACGATGCCATATCTGCGGGAACCCCACTGGCAGTTTCTTTCAGGTGGTCTTTATTTAAACGTGGAAGAGTCGCCCTTAATGACCGGAATTTGACGGATTTCAGCCACTTGTTACGGAGAATTGCCGGGTTAGGTTGCAGGATACGGCTTGTAGCTTTACCGTTGACTTAGACGCTTATTCGAAGTAGTAGATGATGGGTAGGCGAAATCACCCCGGAAGTTAACTCATCCTGGGTGCTGTAAACGCAAAAGTGGATAACGAATGAGCGCAAAGCCGAGTGGACAGCTCGATGAAATCATACGCAGTGCTACAGCTATAGTTCCTGCCAATCTTGTACGGCCAATTATTGTTGTGGGAGCAGGCAGCATCGTCCATGATGCGCATCTACCCGCGTACCGGAATGCGGGATTTCCGGTTGCCGCAATTGTCGATACTGATCTGGAGAAGGCTGCCCGTCTCGCAGAACGGTTCAATATTTCATATTCAGGAAACTCAATTGAGAGCGCTATCCGTCAGGCTCCGGCAGATAGCATTTTTGATGTGGCTGTGCCAGCCAGTTCGATTCTCAAGGTATTGTCGCAGCTTCCTGATGGAGCAGCCGCCCTTATCCAGAAGCCCATGGGCAATACGCTGTCCGAGGCCGAGGAGATTCTAGCCATTTGCCGAAGCAAGGGATTAACTGCGGCGATGAACTTTCAGCTTCGATGGTCGCCTGTCATGGTAGCCGCCCGGCAGCTTGCCGATACTGGCAGGCTTGGCGACGTTCACGACATGGAAGTCCGGGTAAATGTCTTTATGCCGTGGGAAATCTGGAGTTTCCTGGCGACAAGTCCCAGACTTGAGATTCTCTACCACAGTATTCACTACATGGACCTTGTACGGTCATGGTTTGGGAATCCCAGACGGGTTCTGGCGAAGACCTTGCGAAACCCACAAACGCCGAATCTCGCTGCCACCAAGAGCGTCATCATCATGGAGTATGACGATTGGAAGCGTATATACATCACCACGAATCATGGTCATGCGTATCCTGACACCCAGCATAGCTACATCCAATGGGAAGGGACTGGAGGAGTCGCTCATGCCGTGATGGGTGTGAACCTGGACTACCCTGCAGGTAAGCCCGATTCGCTCCGTTATGCGCCTCGCGGCGGTGTCTGGGAGACGATCCCGACGGAAGGGAATTGGTTCCCGGAGGCGTTTGTAGGGTCGATGGGATCGTTGCAGGCCTATGTGACGGGGACAAGCGATAAACTGCCAACCAGCGTCGAAGATGCGATTGATACGATGCGTGCTGTCGAGGCCGCATATTTGTCCAGCCAACATGATGGCGTTTCGCCGGCTGATATAAAGGCTGACTGATACTCACTCATAACTGAATTCCATGGAAAGAAAGATGTAGCATGCCAAAAACCTCTGAGTTGCCTGCTGTCGAAGCTTTTCGTCTGGACAACAAACAGGCTCTAGTCACTGGCGGCGCCAGTGGGATCGGTGAAGCTACATGCCGCGAACTCGCCCGCGCCGGAGCGTATGTTCTTGTTGCCGATATCAATCTTGAGAAGGCGCAAGCGCTGGCTGAAAATCTGCCGAATGCCAAGGCTGTGCATATGGATGTAACCAGTGCATCCTCGATCGTCGCGGTCGCCGCACAAACCAGCAAGCTGGACATTCTTGTAAACAACGCTGGCATCGGTCATGTGGGTACTGTTGCTACGACTGAGGAAACTGACTTCGACCGCTTGCTCAACGTGAATGTGAAGTCGGTTTATCTGGTTACGCGGGGCTTGCTTCCGCAGTTGCTGGCTAGCCGTGGCAGCATTGTGAATATCGGTTCGGTTGCTGGTCTCGTGGGAATCAAGCAGCGTTTTGCTTACTGCACGACGAAGGGCGCGGTCATTGCCATGTCGCGGCAGCTTGCCGTTGAGTATCCAAAAGAGCTGCGCGTCAACTGTATTTGTCCCGGTACAGTCGATACTCCGTTTGTTGAAGGCTATCTTGAGAAGTACCATTCTCACGAAAAAGAGAAGATTCGTGCGGAAGTGACGGCGCGGCAGCCGATGGGACGTCTTGGCACTGCTGAGGAGATCGCTTCGCTAGTTCGCTATCTGTGCTCGGCTGAAGCTGACTTTGTGACTGGTTCTGTTGTTTCCATCGATGGCGGATGGACCGCCGCATAGAAAGAGAAGAGGATTGTTTGAGCGAGTTAACGATCACCAACATTCAGGTCATTGACCTTCGGTTTCCCACGTCGCGCGAGAACATCGGTTCGGATGCCGTAAATAAAGATCCCGACTACTCGGCAGCCTATTGCATTCTTGAGACGAACCAGGGACTGTGTGGCTATGGCCTTACCTTCACGTTGGGCCGTGGTACGGAACTCTGTGCTGAAGCTCTGCGTTATCTGTCGCGCTTTGCAATCGGGCGTACCCTCTCGTCGATCACCGAGAACTTTGCGGCCTTCAGCCGCACGTTGACCGACGATACGCAGTTCCGCTGGCTTGGGCCGGAGAAGGGCGTCATTCACCTTGCAACTGCTGCGCTTATCAATGCGGTGTGGGATCTCTATGCGCGGAGCGAGGGCAAGCCGCTTTGGAAGCTGTTGACCGATATGGATGCCGAGCAGATTGTGAGCGCGGTCGATTTTCGCTACATCAGCGATGCGTTGACTCGCGAAGAGGCGATTGCGTTGTTGAAGCAGCGTCATGCTGGGATCGAGTCGCGTCTTGAAAATTTGAAGGCTACCGGGTATCCGGCTTATACGACTTCGGTTGGCTGGTTTGGCTTCAGTGACGAGAAGATCTCGCGGCTCTGCGACGAGGCTTTGGCCGAGGGCTGGACGCATTTCAAGTTGAAGGTTGGCGGAGTTCCGGCGGAGGATCTTCGCCGTGCCCGGCTGGTCCGTTCCAAGATTGGCCCGACGAACAAACTGATGATGGATGCTAATCAGAAGTGGGACGTGGGCGAGGCCATCTCTCGTACGCGTGAGCTTACTGAAGTTAATCCGTGGTGGATGGAAGAGCCTACCAGCCCAGACGATATTCTTGGCCATGCGCGCATTCGTCGCGAGGTCCCGAATGTCCGCATCGCTACTGGCGAGCACTGCCACAACCGCGTGATGTTCAAGCAGCTTATGCAGGCGGGCGCGATCGATGTGTGCCAGATCGATAGCTGCCGTCTGGCAGGTGTGAATGAGAACCTTGCCGTCATCCTGCTGGCGGCCAAGTTCGATATTCCGGTTTGTCCGCATGCTGGCGGTGTTGGGCTTTGTGAGTATGTGCAGCACCTTTCAGCCTTTGACTATCTGCGTGTCTCGACTACACTTGAGAATCGCGTTACCGAGTTTGTCGATCATCTGCATGAGCACTTCCTCGATCCGGTGCGGATCAAGAATGGGCATTATCTGCTGCCGGAGAAGCCTGGTTACAGCATCGAAATCTATCCCGAAACTTTGAAAGAATTCAGCTACCCAGACGGTAGCGTTTGGAGACAGTAGATCCATGAAGCTTGTTACCTTTTCTGAGTCCAATGGCAGCGCGAAGCCCGGCCTGCTGGTGAACGATGCTGTTGCCGATCTCTCCGGTGCTGGATTTTCCAGCGTATTGGAGATTATTGCTGGTGGTGCTTCGGCGCTGGAGAAGGTTAAGGCTGCGGCTTCTTTGGCGAAGCAGGTTCCGGTTGCGGGCGTTACGCTGCTGGCTCCGATTCCTGCTCCGAACCGCATCTTTTGTGTTGGTCTGAACTATCGCGACCATGCCGTTGAATCGAAGATGGAGATTCCGAAGGTCCCGACCATCTTTCTCAAGTTGCCCTCTGCGGTCGTTGGTCCTAACGTTCCTGTTGCGCTGCCTTCGATCTCGACGCAGCCTGACTATGAGGTCGAGTTTGCGCTGGTGATCGGGAAGCAGGGAAGCAAGGTCTCCCGTGACAACTGGGAGGAATATGTCTTCGGCTACACGATCCTCAACGACGTGAGCGCCCGCGATATTCAGCTCTCCACTTCGCAGTGGACGTTGGGCAAGAGCTTTGACACCTTCTGCCCGCTCGGTCCGGCGATCACGACCAAGGACGAGGTTGCCGACCCGCATGCGCTGGCTATCAGCCTCTCCATCGATGGCGAAGTGCTGCAAAGCTCCAGCACCCGCGAGCTGATCTTCAAGGCTCCGGACTTGATCGCCTATATCTCGTCGATCACACCGTTGAAGCCAGGCGACATCATCAGCACCGGTACTCCGGCAGGCGTCGGTCTTGGTCGCTCGCCGCAGCGCTGGCTGAAGGCTGGTGAGACGATGACGGCCCAGGTAGAGGGTCTTGGGACGCTGATGAATCCGGTAGTTGCTGGGGCTTAGTTGTTTACTCTTCGACCTGTAGGGGGATACCCCTCCCCTTTCGACTCGGTAAATGATTTGTTTTCATTGGTTTATCAAAGTGAGACGTAGGGCTTAGGCCTCTCTTTGATTGAAAACAAATCATTTACGCTACGGCATAGGTGGTATCAAAGGGGCTGGATTTTGACACTACCCAAGGCTTATGTCCTATCTTGATTGGATATAAAGCACTTAGGATGTAAGACCTGGCTTCTTGATTCCCCCAAAACCCATCCGGTCGAGAGATTTTCCCTCTATTTCTATTGTAGTGATTTCAGAGAATTCGAGTGCCAGGAGAATTGTCTTTGGAATGTGTAATTTACGTAGAATCGGACTTGACAGGTACTAAAGCTCCTTCGAAACTGCGTGATGCCTGGTTGGATTGCTAGAGATCTGTATGTTTCCCCCACTCAAGCAATGGAAGCTTGAGTGGGCCACCTGGCATTTCCACGATCTCAGGATGCGTTCCGCTGAACTTAGATCGGAGCTTGTCGATATCCTTTGGTAAGAGAAGCATCTTTCCTTCTTGAGGCAGCCCTTTTCGTGAAACAGCAAGATGGTCTATGAATGCAAGAGCCTTCTTGTTCTTATCGTTATCCATCTTCATGATTTGGCTCCTGACGGTGGGAAAGACACGGAACCGCAGCCCTTAGATCTAGGATAAGCGTCACGCGATGAACTGCTGAAAATAGTCAGCAGGCTTTAGGTTCAGCAGTTGGGTGCGATTTCGTGCCAGGTCGGCATAGCTAAGGTTCTCAATCTGCTGTGGCGAATAGTCGAGTCGCGATTCGGCCGGACCCTGCTTAATTAAACCGATACCCCAGTCGCAATCCAATACTGCAACGTTCAAATCAGGCCGTGTTGCGCGAAGAAACACAATCACCTTCCAAACATCACCGCTCCACGAGATACGGAACGGATGTTTCTTCTTGAAATCTTCGTAGTCTTTCGCTGGATAGCCGAACGATTCTCGCTTTGGATTGCAGTCATGCATAACGATGACGCCGCCGTCTTGCATGTATCGTAAGATATTTTCGATGTCCCGAAGCGATTGTTGATAGGTATGCAGGCCATCAACAAATGCGACATCGATTGGATTCTGCGTTAGTAGGGTTTCGTTTTGGGCAAAGAAGTCATCGCTGCGAGCCTCAAAAAAATGTGTGTACACCGCCTTGCTTTCACTGATCGCTTTGCGGCGACGCGACATCCTGAATTTCGGATCGACGGCAATCTTTCGTGTTGCTGTGATATGTGAAAAGCAGCGGCCGAATTCAACACCGATTTCTAGATAGACAGGATGCTTAATGTGATTGAGGAGGGTTTGCACAACTTTGACTCGATGGCTCAGCATAGTTCTGGAGTCCTTTGTTGGAGGAAGTCAGGAGATGGATGGGGTAAGGTAAGTCGCCTTCGCTATGTCGCGTTGATATCCGGGAGGAGCGTCCCTGAATTAGATCTGCCGTTCGTCGAAAGTTTTTGCCACATACGTTCTGCAAGAGGTAGGCCTCCTGTTGGGTCCGGCGAGCGATGATGGGGCCGATCCGATCAATGGGTTCAGGTGCAACATGCGTCGAATAGGATATCGGCGATGCCGATCAGTCCTTCTTCGCGGACAGCGGGTAGTTTCCAGGATTGCCCAAAGTTCATCGCATCTACTCCGTCAATCAGTCTCAGTCTTAGTCTTGCGCACTCGGAGTGATTCCTGCAACTGGCGGGTGGCCCATTCAAGCCTTCTTTTGGCTTGAGTGGGGCAGTTCTACTGCGGGACTGAGCCTTCCTCCTACTCGTTCTCGTCTTCTTGCAGTCCATTCGGATTCGATCTCTATGCGTCCTTCTTGCCCTGTTGCGTAATGGAGAAAGCTGCTCCATTTCCAGTCTTCGGGGCATTCACACAATGCCTGCTTTACTGGATTGCGATGAATATAGATCATTTTCCTGTTGCTGTGTTTCATCCAATATCCACTCCATGTCTCCGGCTTTACGGCCGGAGACGACAAGCATCTTTTCATGATTTACATCTGCAGGAAAATGATCCAACGCAGCTTCTCCACAAACTGCCTGTGATTTCGGATGTTGAAGTCGTAATAACGCTTTTGCCAGAAATGCTCGGCCTCGCCGATGAGTCGGCGCAATACGCCTTGCTTCAGTGACTTGATTGCGTCTGCACGCGTTTGGCGTTGCAGTTCGCTGATGAGCAGATGCACATGGTCTGGCATTACGACATAGCCGTAGACGCAAAGTTGATAGTCGCGGCGTATGCGTTCGAGTGCGGCTTCGAACACTCTTGCTGCTTCAGGCTTGTGAAAATGCTGTTTCCGGTGCCAGTAGCCGAATGTAATGAAATGTGTTTGCCCAGATTCGTGAAAGCGGTTGAGTCTGGAAGGCATGGGTTTCCCCCACTCAAGCAAAAGAAGCTTGAGTGGCCACACTGCCATACTAGGCTTGTTCTCATTGTTGACGCTCACCCGCTATTCAATGGTGCATCATGTGTCCGCTGGTGAGGTGGAATATCACGGCGATCAGGATGGCGACTCCGACGGCATGCAGGGCATGTATACCAATCCCAGGGTTTCGGTGAGGTGTTCTGGTTGCAAGCTCTGTCAGGCGCGGTGCCACAACCTGGGCGCGCTGGCTAGATTGGGAGTGAGCCTGCGCCATGCTTCGCTGGCCGTATGGCGTGGCCCCCCATGGTTTGAAGACAGAGAGTGCTGTGATGATGAGCAAGGTCAGCAGTCCGCCCAAGGGATGCACGATGAGCTGCACGCGCAGGGTATGAAGATCAGCGGCGGAATGTGTGCCATCTGTCACAACCTGTGCCACTCGGCTTACGAGCATCATGTGCCGGAATAAGACCGCGATGGAAAAAATGGTCAATACCAGCTTGGCTACGATCCACCAATGACGGATCAGGCCCCAGCGAGTGGTGAGCGATTGAACGAGCCCTGAGAGCAGTGCGGCGAGGCTCAGCGGAACAAGGACATACCAGCCGATGAGCGCCATGGAGGGATAAGCTGCATTGGCAGTTCGAATGTCTTTAGAGAGCAGCCCTGCCAGGGCCAGCGCGAGATAAGGAATCACTGCTCCAAGCCAGCCGACTGAGGTCGCGATGTGCGCGAAGAGCGCCCATTTGCGGATGCGAGATGTCATCTGAAGTTTCATGGTTTAGCGGAGAAAGTGTAATTATACTGCTCTGGATATTTGAGATGGCGGTGGCCGTGATTTAGTCGGCGCTTGTGGCATTTATTTCACAACAAGGTTTTTGTCGGAAGCCGAGTTCATATGAGCTCCGAAGAAAAAAGCAGGTCCTTCGCTACGCTCAAGATGACACCCTTATTGCTACGGATTTGAGGTTTTGTTCATTAAAGAATTTGCCGCACCAGCACCACATCTAAAAACCTAGGTCCGTGGACGCCGCGGATGCGGGTCATTTCTATGTCTGCCGTTGCGGATGGGCCGGAGATGAAGGTAATAGGTGAGGTGGTGTAGGGTGCTAGCCGGGCTATGGCTTCGGGCACTGTTTCTACTACCTGGTCTTCGCGTACTACGCACAGGTGGCGGTCGGGCAGCAGGGTGAACTTGCGTGCTCCTTCGCCGGGGCCGTGGCGGAGTACGATGCTGCCGGTGAAGGCGATTCCGGCGAAGCAGGTGGTGAGGATGCCGTTGGCGGCTTGCAGTTCGTCGATAGT
>Ga0137415_10008176_pt1 | contig 10364 bp, 8 predicted proteins | sample CZODoug3_1_1_16f_FD_183082 | JGI IMG/M metagenome (GOLD analysis project Ga0137415, IMG submission 183082) | Vadose zone soil fungal communities from Angelo Coast Range Reserve, California, USA - CZODoug3_1_1_16fungal (Hybrid Assembly) | ecosystem: Environmental > Terrestrial > Soil > Vadose... | reverse complement strand
GCCCTGGTCGAGGGGCCGGAACGCCTGGTCCGCCGGGATCGTCGCGCGGATCTTGTAGTAGTCCCAAGGCGCCTTCGACTCAGAAGGCTTCTTGACCTCGATGAGGTAGGCGGGGTGGATCTTCCGCCCGTCGGCCCGGATCGTGCCCTTGCCGAAGAGCGGATCGTCGGTCGGCAACTCCTTCATCTTGGCGATGACCTTGGTGCCGTCGTCCGACTTGAGCGCCTCCACCGCCTTGAGATAGTGCAGCACGCCCGCGTAGACGCCGGCATGGATCATGGTCGGGTGGATGCCCTTGTTGCGCTCGGCAAAGCGCTTCGCGAACGCGCGCGTCTTGTCGTTCATGTCCCAGTAAAACGTCTCGGTGAAGAGCAGCCCCTGGGCCTTCTCGAGGCCGAGGGCGTGCACGTCGGTGAGGAAGACGAGAAGACCGGCGAAGTTCTGGCCGCCCTTCACGATGCCGAACTCGGCGCCCTGCTTGATGGCGTTGGTCGTATCGCCGCCGGCGTTGGCCAGACCGATCACCTTGGCCTTCGAGGCTTGCGCCTGCAGCAGGAACGACGAGAAGTCCTGGGTGTTGAGCGGGTGGCGCACCTTGCCGACCACCTTGCCGCCGTTCTTCAGCACGACGGCTTCGACGTCGCGCTCGAGGGCGTGGCCGAACGCGTAGTCGGCGGTGATGAAGAACCAGGTGTCGCCGCCGGTCTTCACGACGGCGTTGCCGGTCCCGTTCGCCAGCGCCCAGGTGTCGTACGTCCAGTGGATCGTGTTGGGCGAGCACGCCTTGCCGGTGAGGTCTGACGTCGCGGCCGAGGACACGATGAACGCCTTGCCCTTGTCGCGGGTGATCTGATTGACGGCGAGCGCGACGCCCGAATTGGGCACGTCGAGGATCACGTCGACCTTCTCGGCGTCGTACCACTGCCGGGCGATCTGCGATCCCACGTCGGCTTTGTTCTGGTGATCGGCGAACACGATCTCGACCTTCAGCCCCTTGGCGGCGGCCCCGAAGTCCTCGACGGCCATCCGCGCCGCCACCACCGAGCCCTGGCCGGCCAGATCGGCGTAGAGACTCGACTGATCGTTGAGGACGCCGACCTTGATGACGCCGTCCGAGATCTGCGCGCGCGCCGTGCCGGCGGCGAGGCTCAGAACGATAGTGAGTCCTACGATGCGTGCAATGGTCATGCTCTCCGCTCCTTTTTGGGGCGTTAGACGCCGAGGTAGTCGTGCAGCTTGCCCATGCTGGCTTCGAGCTCCGCGTTCGGAATCATGTCCACCACGCGGCCGTGCTCCATGACGTAGTGGCGATCGGCGACGGTGGCCGCGAAATGAAAGTTCTGCTCGACCAGGAGCACGGTGAAGCCGTCGCGCTTGAGCCGCCGCAGCGTGACGCCGATCTGCTCGACGATGACCGGCGCCAGCCCCTCGGTCGGCTCGTCGAGCAGCAGGAGCCGGGCCCCGGTCCTCAAGATGCGGCCGATGGCCAGCATCTGCTGCTCGCCGCCCGACAGGGTGGTCCCGCCCGCCCGGAGCCGCTCGCGGAGGTTGGGGAAGAGGCCGTAGATCGCCTCGATCCCGAGCCCGCCGGAGCTGACGACCGGCGGCAGCAGGAGGTTCTCCTCGACGGTGAGGCTCGCGAAGATGCCGCGCTCCTCCGGGCAGAAGGCGATCCCCAGCCGCGCGATCCGGTTCGACGGTAGCGCGGCGAGCTCGCGGCCCGCGAGCCGGATGGAGCCGCGCCGTCGAGCCACGATGCCCATGATCGATTTCAGCGTGGTCGTCTTGCCCGCGCCGTTGCGACCGAGGAGCGTCACCATCTCGCCCGGGCGAATCTCGAAATCCACGCCGTGGAGGATGTGCGACTCGCCGTACCAGGCGTGGAGATCGTGGACCCCGAGCAGCGGTTCAGACACGACCCGATCCCATGTACGCCTGGATCACGTCCGGGTTGCGCGCCACGGTCCGGTAGTCGCCTTCCGCGAGGATCTCGCCGCGCGCCAGGACGGTGATGGTGTCCGAAAGATTCTCGACCACGCCGAGGTTGTGCTCGACCATCAGGACCGTGCGATTCGCCGCGACACGCTTGATCAGCGCCGAGATGCGCTCGACGTCCTCGTGCGCCATGCCGGCGGTCGGCTCGTCCAGCAGCATCATCTCCGGGTCGAGCGCGAGCGTCGTCGCGATCTCCAGGGCACGCTTGCGGCCGTACGGCAGCTCGACCGCCGTCGTGTGGGCGAAGGCGGCGAGGCCCACCGCGTCGATCAGCTCGACGGCACGCCCGTTGAGCCGGCCCAGCACGCGCTCGGATCGCCAGAAGTCGAACGAGGCGCCGCGCGTGCGCTGCAGCGCGACGCGCACATTTTCCAGAACCGACAGGTGCGGGAAGACCGCCGAGATCTGAAACGAGCGCACGAGCCCCAGACGGGCGATGTCCGCCGGCCGGGAGCCCGTGATGTCGCGGCCCTTGAACCGGATGCGACCGCGCGTGGGCGTGAGGAAATGCGTCAACAGATTGAAGCAGGTCGTCTTCCCGGCGCCGTTGGGGCCGATGAGCGCGTGGATCGTCCCGCGGCGCACGCGCAAGGTCACGTCCTTCACGGCGACGAACCCGCGAAACTCCTTGCTGAGCCCCTCGGTCTCGAGGATGAGGTCGTCAGCCATCGCGGGGCCGCCGGTCCGGCGGCGGATAGAAGCGCGGCTCACGCTTGTCGCGCCACGCCCGATTGGCCTCGTCCATCTCCGACGAGGCGCCGCACTCGGCTTGCGCCTGCAAGACCTCCTCGAGGATCGCGCGCGGATCGCGGTGGAACGATTCGTGGAGCAGCCGCTTGGTATGGGCCGTCGCGGTGGGCGCCGCGCCCCGCGCCTTCGCGACGACCGCGGCCAGCGTGCGGTCGAGGTCGCCCGGCGCACACACCCAGTTGACGAGACCGATCGCGCGCGCCTCCGCCGGGCTCACGTGATCGTTCAGGAGCGCCAGCTCCTTGGCGCGGCCGACGCCGATCACGCGCGCCAGCCGCAGCACGGCGCCGTCGGGGACCAGGCCGTGGCGCGTCGCGCCCAGACCGAGCACCGCGTCGTCGGTGGCCAGGCGGAGATCGCACGCGAGCGCCAGCTGCAGTCCGCCGCCGATCGAGTAGCCGTGGAGCACGGCGATCGTGATCTTCGGCATGTCTTCGAGGCAGTCGAGCGCCCGGCTCCAGTGCCGATAGAACGCCTCGCCGATCGAGCCGGACGCGAGCGCGGTCCGGTCCATCCCCGAGCAGAACGCGCGCCCCGCTCCACGCACGATCACCTGCAGCGCGCGCGGGTCGCCGGCGGCGGACTCGGCGTGATCGGCGAGCGCGGCGGCGAGCTCGGTGGACAGGGCATTGAGGACGTCCGGTCGGTTCAGCGTGATCCAGCCGACGCCGTCCCGGACTTCGTAGGTGACCGGAGCCGCCGTCATCGGGAACGCCTCGGTCCGCAAGACAAATTGTCGACCACACTCACGAGGTTGTACGATCACCGCGTACCCACGGAAAGTCAAGGCCGCGCGCAGCCGAGAGCGCGACGCGCGAGGCGCGCCTGCAAAGGAGACCATCAGTCATGGCCGTGATCACGCGCCGCCGGTTCCTCACCACCGCCCTCGCGACGGGAGCGACGCCGCTCTTCGCGCGCGCCGCCCGCGCGCAGACCGCGGTCAAGATCGGGACCGCCGTGCTCGGCGACTACTCGATGGCCGGGCCCGTCATCGTCGCCCTCGACCAGGGCCTGTTCAAGGCCGAGGGCCTCGCCGCCGAGTTCGTGCCGTTCCGCGGCGGACCCGATCTCCTCAAGGCCGTGATGGCGGGCGAGTGTCTCATCGGGATCAGCGGCAGCACCGACATCCTCGTCTTCCGTGAAGCCGGCTCGCCGGTGAAGATGATCGCCACGCACACCGAGGGCAATCACTTCACCTTGAACGTCGCGCCCGACGTCCAGAAGGTCGGCGACCTCCGCGGCAAGGCGATCGGCGTCACCCGAGTGGGCGCGACCACGTGGGTCTTCGCCCGCATGGTCGCCAAGAAGGAAGGCTGGGATCCCGACAAGGACGTGCAGGTCGTCGGCCTCGGCGGCCTCGACGCGCAGCTCGCGGCCCTGGCCCGCAAGGAGATCGCCGCCTACGTCTGGGGCGACGGCGGCGCGGTGAGCGAGCTCCAGGGCAAGTCCAGGGTCCTCATGCGCCTGGACTCGGTGACGCCGAAGTGGATCAGCCAGATCCAGTACGCGTCCGAGGATGCGATCGCCAGGCAAGCCGACGCGATCAGGAAGAGCCAGCGGGCGCTGTTTCGCGCGCTGAAGCTGATGCGAGAGAACCCCCGGGAAGCGGCGGGGCTCGTGTCGAAAAAACTCGGCTGGAGCCCCGAAGCCGTCCTCGACGCGCACAAGATCTCGGGTCCGCTGCTCCCGGTCGACGGGAGCATCAACGTCGAGGCGCTGGGCGTGATGCAGGAGACGCTGCTCGAGCACGGCCTCATCAAGAAAAAGCTCCCGCTCGACGCGCACTACACGCGGGAGTTCACGCCTGTCAAAGTCTAGCCGCGCGATCATCGCGGCGCTCGTGCTCGTGGCGGCGCCCGGCGCCGCGCACGGGCAAGTGTTTCTCGCGACGCAGCCCAAGCCCGAGTTCACGATCGGGCCGCTCCTGGTCCGGGCCAACGTCGGCCCCTCGGCCGGACCGATCGACGTCAGCCTGCTCTTCAGTCTCGTCCTGCCGGCGACGGCCAGCGGCGGCGGGGTCGAGCAGAGCCTCTACCTCCTCTGGCCCGGCGAGGTGGACGGCGAGGCCGTGCCCGGCGCCCCCGATCCCGAGCTCCGCCGCACCGTGGAGGGACGCGGGTTCCAGGTGACGCGCGAGGGGCGGCTGCCGCTCGCCGCGCGCGCCATCTACTCCGGAGGCGAACGCCAGAAGCCCGAGCCGATCGCCGGCGGCGCGGCGTTCGTCACGTACACGCGCGAGGCCGGTCCGCTCGGACAGGGCACGCCGGCCAGCTGGATCCGCATTCCGTGGACTCCGCGGCTGATCGACCGGAGCTGGCTCGTCGAGCTCCGGATGCAACTCACGGGACTCCGGCGCCAGAAGCAAGCCACCTGGCTCGAGAACGCCCTCTGGGGCGAGCGTCACGTGATCACGCTGAGCTTCAACGACGTCAGGACGCGGGCGGCCTTCCCGATGTACCTGGCGTACCGCGATCGCGTCGTCCATCTCGCGGACGACCCGTCCCAGCTCATCATCAACTTCGCGGACTCCACACACCTGAAGATCCACGAGGTCTACCCGGGCTCGAGCCAGCGGCGGTCCAGCGAAACGCGCCGGGCCACCGAGATCGTGTCGGCCTATCTCGATCCGTCCGAGGGTCTGCGGCCTCAGGTTCTCTCCGTGCAGTTCGGATATTTCACCGGATGGAAGGCGTGGTCGCCGGTGCTCTTCGCGGCGCTCTTCTTCATCCTCGGCAATCTCGCCGGCCCACTCGTCACGACCCTGGTGAAGACGCTCGGCGCCCGACTCCAGGGACGCGTTCACTTCGGACCGTCGAGCGGCGCGCCGGCCCAGCGCGAGACCGGGACGATCGTCCCCCGCGAGACGCTCGCACGCATCGCGCCCGGCGAGACGACGCAGGCGGAGATCCTCGATCTCTGCGGGCCCGATCCCGAGGAGCGCGAGCGGCTCAGCGAGCCGGGTCGCCGCACCCTGGTGTACCGGGGACGGCGCGTGGTCCCTCACCGACGGCGGCGGTTCGGGTGGCTGGCGACCGTCAACCGCTGGGACATCGAGCACCACGAGGTCGAGATCGAGCTCGACGGCGACCGCGTGCGCGACGTCCAGGCGCAGGTCCACCGGAGCAAGCTGAGCCAGCCGGGGCCGGCCTGAGGAACATCCGTCGATGAGTCGTACCATCGCCTGCGTCATCGCCCTCTTCCTCGTGGCAGCGGCGCCCCACTCCGCGCGAGCCCAGGTCTTCCTCGCTTCGAGACCGAATCCAGAGTTCACGATCGGGCCGCTCTTTGTGCGGGCCACCGTGGCGCCCGATACCGAAGTCGTGACACTCGACGTCCTCTGGAGCCTGGTGATCCCGCCGAACACGGCGGGCGCGGCCGTCGAGCAGGATCTCTATCTTCTGTGGCCGAACTCGGTCGACGGCGATCAAACCGCGGGCGCGGCTGATCCGGCGCTGGCCGCCTACGTGAAGAGCCGCGGCTTCACGCCGATCGCCGAGGGGCGGTTGCCGCTGCTGGCCAAGAGCCTCTACCGGATCGGCGAGGAGCTGCCGCCCGAGCCCGTCAAGGGCGGCGCGCCCTTCGTGACGTTCGTCCGCCAGGGCGGTCCGCTCGGGCTCACGTCGCCGGTGACGTACGTGCGGATCCCGTGGACGCCGCTCATGGCCAACCGCACGTGGCTCATGAATCTGCGAATGGAGCTCACCGACCTGATGAAGCGACGGAAGGCGACGTGGATCGAGGATCTGTTCTGGGGTCCGCAGCACACGATCTCGCTCACCTTCAACGACACGAGGCCGCGCGCGCTGTTCCCGCTCTACTTCGAGCGCCGCGACCGCGTCGTTCGTCTCGCCGACGATCCGTCGCAGCTCCTCGTCAACCTGCGCGACGCCGACCACCTGAAGATCCACGAGTTCTATCCGGGCTCGGCGCGCCGCCGGCTCAGCGAGACCCTCGACTCCACCGAGGAGATCGCGCTCTTCCTGGATAGCTCCGAGGGCATCAGTCCTCAGGTCTTGACCGTGCAGTTCGGCTACTTCAAGGGTATGAGGTCCTGGGCGCCCGTCCTGATCCCGATCGCGTTCTTCGCCCTCGGGAACCTGGCGATGCCGATCTTCATGATGCTCGTCCGCCGGGTCAGCGCCGCGCTGAAGGGTCGTGTCCAGTTCGGCCCGGGGAGCGCGGAGCGTCAGACCGGCGCGGTCCTCTCGCGCGAGACGCTCGCACGCATCGTGCCGGGGGTCACGACGTACGCGGAGGTCTTGCGGTACTGCGGGCCCGAGGCCGAGGAGCACGAGCAGCTCACCGCGCCCGGCCGCCGCACCCTGATCTACCGCGGCCGTCGTGTCGCGCCCCAGGGGCCGCGTCGACTCGGGTGGCTGCTGACCGTCCGACGCTGGTCGATCGAGCAGCACGAGGTCGAAATCACGCTCGAGCACAACGTGGTCACCGACGTGCAGGCTCGCGTTCGGCGCTCGCCTCTGACGGAATCCGAGGCGACGCCGGCTCCGTAGCGCGGGCTCGGGCCTTGACAGGACTGGAAAAGCTCCCCCATATAGACCCCCACTGATCCCGCAACCTGATTTATAGGCGCCTCGGCTGGCGGGGCCCCAGCCCCGCGACAGCCTGCGGCGCGCATCGGGATTCATAGCCGCGCCTCGGCTGGCGGGGCCCCAGCCCCGCGACAGCCTGCGGCGCGCACTACAGTCCGCTGAGGAGGCGAACACATGACAGAGATGACTCGACGCGACGTGCTCAAGATCGCGGCAGCCGGCGCGGCCGCCGCGCTTCCGGGACTGCCGCACCCCGCGCAGGCGCAGACCACGCAGAAGCGCGAGCTCGTCGTCGCCCAGGGCGGCGACATCGCCTTCCTCGATCCGCACCTGAGCACGTCGTCGAACGACATCCGCATCTCGTTCAACATCTTCGACAACCTGACGAGCCGACGCCCGGACGGTAAGCTCGCGCCCGGGCTCGCCACCGAGTGGAAACTCCAGGGCCAGACGGCGTGGGCGTTCAAGCTTCGCTCCGGGGTCAAATGGCACAACGGGGATCCGTTCACGTCGGCCGACGTGAAGTTCAGCATCGACCGCTCGCTCGACACCAGCCTCAAGGGCAACCGCGTGAACACGGTCCTGGCGACGGTCGACCGGGTCGAGACGCCCGACCCGGGAACCGCCGTCGTCCACACCAAGAAGCCCGACCCGCTGCTGCCGGCGCGCCTGGGCTTCTACGGCGGTCAGATGATCCCCAAGAAGTACGTCGAATCGGTCGGCCCGGAGGGCTTCAACCAGAAGCCGGTCGGCACCGGCCCGGTGCGATTCGTCTCGTGGACGAAGGACGACAAGCTCGTGCTGGAAGCCAACCCGGACTACTGGGCCGGCCGAGTAGATTTCGATCGCCTGATCGTCCGAGCGCTGCCCGAGATGGCTCCGCGCGTCGCCGCGCTGCTCAAGGGCGAAGTCGATCTCATCACCCAGGTGCCGCCCGATCAGGGCGAGCGAATCAAGGGCAACCCCGGCACCGTGGTCAGCGGCGCGCTCTACGGCGGTCTCTACGTCCTCGCCGTGAACTCGAAGCGGCCCCCGCTCGACAACCCGCTGGTGAAGCAGGCGCTGTCGCTGGCCATCGACCGCGAGGCGATCGTGAAGGAGCTGTGGCGCGGCCGGGGCGTCGTGCCGAACTCGATGATCGCCAAGGGCGACAATCACTTCGACGCCTCGCTGCCACCGCTCGCCCTCAATCCGGCCGAGGCCAAGGCGCGGCTCAAGAAGGCCGGGTACAAGGGCGAGGAGATCATCATCGAGACGACGGCGGGCTACATGGCCGGCGACAAGCCGATGGCCGAGGCCGTCCAGGCGATGTGGCGCGACGTGGGCGTCAACGCGAAGGTCGAGGTCTTCGAGTACTCGGTACGCGCGCAACGGATCCGCGAGAAAAACTTCAAGGGACTCTGGTGGTCCGATCCCACCTCGACCTTGCGGGATCCTGACGGCATGATGTGGCGACTCCTCGGCCCGGGCGGATCGCAGGACTACTGGCGCCATCCGGAGTTCGACGAGCTCGGCAACGCCGCGCGGTTCTCGGTCGACGAGAAGTTCCGCGGCGACGCGTACAAGAAGATGACCCAGCTCTTCCTCGAGCACTTCCCGTGGATCCCGGTGATCCAGCCGTACGAGGACTACGGCCTGCAGAAGTACGTCGAGTGGACGCCAGACCCCCTCCAGCAGCTCGAGATCCGTCGCTTCAACTTCAAGTTCCGCCGCGCGTAGAGCGGTTTCCGGGGCGGAGCCCGACGGGCTCCGCCCCATTGCTCATGCGCGGGCTCCTCCCCTTCCTCGCCTCCCGGCTCCTCCGCGCGGGGATCGCGCTCTGGCTCGTCTCGACCGTCGTCTTCGTCGTCATGCGCCTGTCGGGCGACCCGGTGCCGCTCCTGCTCCCATCCGACGCACCGCAGAGCGAGTTCGCTCGCGTGCGCGCCGAGCTCGGGCTCGACCGCCCGCTGCCGGTGCAGTACGCGGTCTTCCTCGGCCACGTCCTGCACGGCGATTTCGGCCAGTCGATCCACTTCCGCCAGGCGGCCTTTCGGGTCGTCGTCGGTTACCTGCCCGCGACGTTCGAGCTCGGCCTGGCCGCGTTCACCCTGGCGCTGCTCGTCGCCTTGCCCATCGGGATCGTCTCCGCCGTGAAGCGGAACTCGGTCATCGACCAGGCGACGATGGGCCTCGCGCTCGTCGGACAGTCGGCGCCGACGTTCTTCATCGGCATCCTCCTGATCCTGATCGTCTCGCTGAACCTCGGCCTGCTGCCGACCTCGGGCCGCGAAGGGTGGCAGAGCCTGGTGCTGCCCGCGCTCACGCTCGGCGCTTTCGCGATGGCCTCGATCGCGCGGCTCACGCGCTCCGCGGTGCTCGAGGTGCTGCGCGCGGACTACATCCGGACCGCCCGCGCCAAGGGCGTCACCGAAGCGCTGGTCGTCGCCAAGCACACCCTGAAGAACGCCGCCGTGCCGATCGTCACGATCACCGGGCTCCAGTTCGGTACCTTGCTCGGCGGCGCCGTCGTGACCGAGACGGTGTTCGCCTGGCCGGGCATCGGACGGCTGGCCATCCAGTCGATCTACAACCGCGACTATCCCGTGGTGCAATGCACGGTGTTCGTCTCCGCCGTGCTGTTCATCGTGATCAACTTCTGCGTCGATCTCATCTATGGCCTCCTCGATCCTCGCGTCCGCTCGAGCTGAGCCGGCGCCGCCGAGTCGCGCGCGGCGGACCCGCGCGCTGGCGGTCGGCGGTGCCGTGTTCGTCGCGCTGCTGATCGTGACGGCGCTGGCGGCGCCGTTGATCGCGCCGGCCGACCCGATCAGACAATCGCTGCGCGGCCGGCTCGCGGCGCCGACCCTCTCCGGCGCCGACGGCAAGGCGCACCTGCTCGGTACCGATCACCTCGGGCGCGACGTGTTCTCGCGCGTGATCTACGGCGCGCGGGTGTCCTTGCTGGTGGGCTTCGCCGCGGTGATCGTGGGCGGGCTGCTCGGCGCCTCGCTCGGAGTGCTGGCCGGGTTCCGCGGAGGCTGGGCCGACAGCACGATCATGACCATCGCCGACGCCCAGCTCGCGTTC
>Ga0137415_10008175_pt1 | contig 10365 bp, 8 predicted proteins | sample CZODoug3_1_1_16f_FD_183082 | JGI IMG/M metagenome (GOLD analysis project Ga0137415, IMG submission 183082) | Vadose zone soil fungal communities from Angelo Coast Range Reserve, California, USA - CZODoug3_1_1_16fungal (Hybrid Assembly) | ecosystem: Environmental > Terrestrial > Soil > Vadose... | reverse complement strand
TTGCGGTTCTCGGCTCGTACTCCGCGGAGGTAGAAGTAGTTGTGCCAGACGTTACCCGTGGAGGTTTGCACCCAATGCAGCGCCTTCTCCAGAGGTGTGACTACGTCCACAGCCCAAACGCGGATCAGGCGCGTCGGTTCGCTATCGGTCGGCCGCTTGACCTGCACGGCCAAGCCGAGTACCTGGGCGAATAACACTCCCACCAGCACGATCAGGTTGCGGTAGCGTCCGAGGACGTCCATAACAGCAGGTCTCAGGTCTCAGTTGTCAGGTCTCAGGTCAGGTCCTGGCTGCCAGGTCTCAGAAATCAAATTGTCATCCTGAGCGAAGCGAAGGACCTGCTTTTCGCTCGCAGCTCGAAGCTCGTAGCTCGCTCTACTCGATCGAAATTTTCCGCAGCAGCTTGAAGTCCGAGAGCATCTTGCCGGTGCCGAGCACCACGCTGCAGAGCGGATCGTCGGCGATTGAAACCGGCAATCCCGTTTCCTCGCGGATGCGCTTGTCGAGATTCTTGATGAGTGCGCCTCCGCCCGTCAGCACGATGCCGCGGTCGCTGATGTCGGCGGAAAGTTCCGGTGGCGTACGTTCGAGCGCGACGCGGATGGCATTCATAATCGTGGAGACGCATTCGCTGAGCGATTCGCGGATTTCGCTGTCGTCCACTGTGATAGTTTTCGGCACGCCTTCGATCAGGTTGCGGCCTTTGATCTCCATGGTCAGCGGCTTGTCAAGAGGATAGGCGGAGCCGATTTCCATCTTGATCTGTTCGGCAGTGCGCTCGCCCACCAGCAGATTATATTTCCGCTTCAGGTAGTTCATGATGGCCTCATCCATCTGGTTGCCGGCCATGCGCACGGACCGCGAATAAACGATGCCGCTGAGCGAAATTACCGCGATGTCGGTGGTACCGCCGCCGATGTCCACGACCATGTTGCCGCTGGGCTCGGTAATCGGCAACCCCGCGCCGATGGCCGCCACCATGGCTTGCTCCACCAGAAATACTTCGCTGGCCTTGGCGCGATAAGCAGAATCCATTACCGCCCGCTTTTCCACCTGCGTGATTTCCGAAGGCACACCGATCACGATCCGCGGATGCACCAGCATCTTGCGGTTATGCGCCTTCTGGATGAAGTAATTCAGCATCTTCTCGGTGACCTTGAAGTCGGCGATGACGCCGTCTTTCATCGGCTTGATGGCCACGATGTTGCCGGGCGTGCGTCCCAGCATCTCTTTGGCCTCTTTGCCCACGGCTTCAACTTCGCCGGTGTTCTTGTTGATGGCCACGATCGAAGGCTCGTTTACGACAATGCCCTTGCCGCGCGCGTACACCAGCGTGTTGGCCGTCCCGAGATCGATGGCGAGGTCGCTGGAAAACATGCTGAACAACGAACGAAGATTGTGCGTACGCGATGAGCCGTTATGAAACCCGTTATTTGACATGGCAGTACTTCTCTCTCTCGGGAATTCGTCTCACCACTGGAACCTGGGCTTTCCTTAGTTTCCGCGTGAGTCGCTGTCCCCTGGTGTTTTCCATTCTACTTGTATGTTCAGGAGAACCGGTTAGTCATCTGGGCACCGGTTGTTCCAAACATTGTTCGAACACGATTCTGAACATCGAATCCTTTACTGAATCACTACTTTCTCCTGGCGGGTATTTACCCCGCCTTTCGAATTCTGCGCTGTGACCGTAATCAGGTTTTCCCCGTTCGGCAAGGGCGGCGTGAAATAGTGGAATGTGCCATCGTCGCCGACGATCGGCACTTCCCTGCCGTTCACCATGACACGCGCTCCCGCCTCTGTCTTGCCCTTCACTTCGATCACGTGTCCGTGCTGCACAAAGGGATCGATGTCCAGCGACATCTCGGTTTTTTCCTTCGCCTTGACAATGATCGTAAAGCGGTTCTTTTCGCTTTCCACCGATACCTTGCCCGCCGCATCGTAGGACTGGATGGACCAATAATAGGCGCCGACGGGGAGACCGGTCACAACCACGCTTTGGGTCTCAACCTTACGGTCCAGCAACAATGACGAAAAATACGGATTGTGCGAGATGCGCAGCCGGTATCCGGCGGCGCTCGTCATGGGCGTCCAGGCAAACTCCACTTCCTTCGACTTCTCCCCGGCGTTCATGAAAACGGGCATCATGTTCCCCGGCGTAATGGGCGCCGGCGGACCGATTTCCGTAGCCCGTTCCATGGTTTTCGATTCGCTCTGGAAACTCACCTTTTCCCAGTTCGACAGGTGAACCACTTCTCCATTGCGCTCGATTTCGCCACTGCCTTTCTTTAACAGGATTTCATGCTGGTCGTCCTTGGGATTATTGTGCACCATGGCCGACGAATCCGGAGCGAGTGAAGCCTTCGCGCCTGCGACAATCACCTGCGACTTCGATCCCTGAACATAGGTCGCCGTAGTCAGGTCCACCGTGCCCGTTGTGACCGCCACCGACACATTGGTTTGCTGCTGATCGTTGGCCGAGTTCTCTTCGATCACGATCAGCGAATCCTGTTTCACGGTGTAGTTGGTGCCGTCGTTGAAAACAATCTTGGCCATGCCTTCGGCGCCGGTCTGCACCACGTCGCCCTTTTCGAGCGGCACGTTGTAGTCGGCGTTGATCCAGCTGTTACCGTTGCCTTTCCGTACCCGGATCGTGCCATCGAGCGCCGTGAAATGCGCTTGCTGCGAAACCGCGGCCGATGGCCCCTTGAGCGGAGGCGCGAGTCCCGCGACTTTCTCGAGCAAGCCCGCGGAGAGCTGCCCGGCCGCCTTCACCGTCGAGTCGGTGAATTTCGGAAACGCCACGTGCATGACGGCGCCAAAGATCAGCACCGCGCCGATCAGGGCCATAATCACGCTGCGGTACGTCACCGTCTTCCAGGCGACGTAGAGCTCCGGCTTGAGTTTATTCGACACGAACTGGTGCCAACCTCACTTCAAAATTCAGACAATACGGGATGTGTCTCACTCTGTGACCATCATATCCCCGCTGGGAGGGGTATTAAAATTGAGTCGTGCATGGACGGGGTTACGAAAGTGTGACCGACTGGACCTCCAGCGTCGGAAACACCCCGCGTGCCCGTAGTTTGTCGGTTTCACGATGCAAAAGGCCTGAACCACCAAGGACACGAAGTACCACGAAGGCTTTTGGTCCCGGGCATTTCCTTCGTGTACCTTCGTGGCCTTGGTGGTTAACGGTTTCGCACTGACCCACTACCCGTGCCCCCCTCGCTTGCCCGTCTTCACCCCGGTTGCTAGCATGGAAGTTCTGCACTTCCTCCAGGAGGCTCCTATGGCGACCGATACCCTGACCAAGCCGGTGATCGCGGGCGGCACGACCACGACCAAGGTTTTCAAGAATTTCATTGACGGCGAATGGGTCGAATCAACCAGCGGGCAGACTTTCGAAGACCGCAATCCCGCGGACGCGCGCGAGGTGGTCGCCATCTTCCAGCGCTCGAATAAAGCCGACGTAGATGCCGCCGTGGATGCGGCCAAGCGCGCGTTTGCCAAATGGCGCCTGGTTCCCGCGCCCCGCCGCGCCGAGATGGTTTTCCGCGCCGCCGAGATCCTGATCGAACGCAAAGAAGACCACGCCCGCGACATGACCCGCGAAATGGGCAAAGTGCTCAAAGAAACCCGCGGCGATGTGCAGGAAGCCATTGACGCCGCCTACTACAACGCCGGCGAAGGCCGCCGGCTGTTCGGCCCAACCGTGCCGTCAGAACTGCCTAACAAGTTTGCCATGGCCATCCGCCAGCCCATCGGCGTCTGCGGCATGATCACGCCCTGGAATTTCCCCATGGCCATCTCTTCGTGGAAGCTGCTGCCCGCCGTCGTCTGCGGCAACACCTGCGTGATCAAGCCGGCCCAGGACACTCCGCTCTCTACCTTCAATCTGGTGCAAGCGCTGACCGATGCCGGCATCCCGAAAGGCGTCATCAACATTGTGACCGGCTTCGGCACCGAAGTTGGCACGCCGCTGACCGAGCATCGAGCGGTGCGCGCCATTTCGCTCACCGGATCTTCCGCGGTCGGCAGAATCGTGGGCACCACGGCGGCCAAGAGTTTCAAGCACTGTTCGCTCGAACTCGGCGGCAAGAATCCGATGATCGTGCTCGACGACGCTAACCTTGAACTCGCTGTCGAAGGCGGACTCTGGGGCGCTTTCGGCACCACCGGACAGCGCTGCACCGCGACTAGCCGCATCATCGTTCAGAAAGGCGTTTACCGCGAGTTCATCGATCAGTTCGTCTCGCGCGCGAAGAAGATCAAAGTCGGCAATGGTCTCGACGAGACCGTGGAGATGGGTCCGGCGGTGAACGAGAACCAACTCAAGACCGATCTGAACTACATCGAGATCGGGAAAACCGAAGGCGCCAAACTTGTGACCGGAGGTAACCGGCTCGACAAAGGTGAATATCAACATGGCTGGTTCCTCGAACCGACTGTATTCACCGACGTCGATCCCAAGATGCGCATTGCGCAGGAAGAAATCTTCGGCCCGGTGGTTGCCATCATCCCCTGCGATGACCTGGAAGATGCCATCGCGATCGCCAATAACATTGAATACGGGCTGTCGTCGTCTCTGTACACGAAGGACGTGAACAAGGCGTTTGCGGCCGTCCGCGACCTCGAGGCCGGCATCACCTACATTAATGCTCCAACGATCGGCGCCGAAGTTCACTTGCCCTTCGGCGGCACGAAGGCCACTGGCAACGGCCATCGCGAGGGCGGCATCGGCGCGATTGACTTTTACACCGAGTGGAAGTCCGTATACGTGGATTACTCCGACACGCTCCAGAAGGCGCAGATCGATCGGCCGGAGTAAAAGGCAATCTACCGCCGAGACGCAGAGTGCGCCGAGAATCTTTATTTAGTTTTGTCACCCCTTTTTTAGTTTGTCATCCCGAGCGGAGCGAGGGATCTGCAATTCTCGGCGATCTCAGCGTCTCGGCGGTGATTTGAGTCGCCTATGCCCATCACACAGCTCCGCGAAATCACCCCCGCCGCCCGCCTCGAAAACGTGCGCTACGCCATTCGCGACCTGGCCTGCATCGCCGACGAGGTCGCGCGCCAGGGACACAAAATTCTGCCGCTCAACATCGGCGACCCGCTCAACTTTGATTTCCAAACGCCCGCTCACATGATTGAAGCCGTGTATCAGGCAATGCGCGATGGCAAGAATGGATATTCTCCTTCCTCAGGTATCAAGGAAGCGCTCGACGCGATTCGCGGCGAGGCGGCCCGCATGGGGATCACCAACATTCAGGATGTCTTCGTCACCTCGGGCGTCACCGAGACGGTGGACATCTGCCTGACCGCGCTGCTCAATCCGGGCGACAACCTGCTGACTCCTCGCCCCGACTATCCGCTCTATTCCGCGGTTCTGGCGAAGATCGATATCGGCCCCAACGCCTATTACCTGAACGAAGAAGACGGCTGGCAGCCCGATCTCGACGACATCAAGAAAAAGATCACGCCGAGAACGCGCGGCATTGTGCTGATCAATCCCAACAACCCTACCGGGTCGGTCTGTACGCGCAAGATGCTCGAGCAGATTGCAGAACTGGCGCGCCGCCACAACCTGATCATCTTTTCCGATGAGATTTACGACAAGCTGGTTATGGATGACGACGCCCACATTGCTATGGCTGCGGTCGCCCCCGATGTGCCAGTCATTACTTTCGGCGGACTCTCCAAGAATTACCTCGCCCCCGGATGGCGCATTGGGTGGGGTATTGCCAGCGGCGAAGTTTCCGTCATCAAGCAATATCTCGAAGGCGTGAACAAGCTCTTGCGGGCGCGCCTCTGCGCCAACCATCCCGAGCAGTATGCAATCAAGGCTGCCCTCGAAGGCCCGCAGGACCACCTGATCGAAGTCAAACGCAAGCTTCGCAGCCGGCGCGATTTGACCATGAAGTGGTGTGCCGAAACTTCGCGGGTGAGTTGCGTGGCGCCGCGCGGGGCTTTCTATGCATACCCAAGCATCGACATTCCGGAAGGCGACGATGTCTTCGTCACCGAACTCATTCGCCAGAAGCATGTGACGGTCGTACACGGCTCCGGTTTCGGCCAGCGCCCCGGGACGAAACACTTCCGCATCGTTTTCCTGCCCGACGAAAAGACGTTGACCGCCGCTTACTCGGCGATTGGCGATTTCATGCGTGAGCGCTATCCCTAAGAAGATTGTGGAGAGCCGGGCGCCCCCGCCCGGCTTTGGACGGGCGAGGCGCCCGTCCCTCCACACAGGACCAGCTCCCTAGAATCGAATAGTCGGCCCGAATGTCACCCGCAGATTGTTACGAGCCCCGTTGTCGAAGTAGATGTCGTCACCGACTTCCAGCCTCAGACCCACCGGTCCAATGAACCCTTCCACGCCGCCGCCCGGGTACACAGCAAATTTGGCATTGCCGTTGCCGACCGCTCCCAGAGCGCTCTTAAACCCCGACGGCGGGTTCTGGGTATTGGTGGTAAAGCTGATAAGCCCCGCCTTACCCGTCACGAAAAAGCGGAATGGTCCCGACCCGGTCTGGAACTTCGGACCGAACAGGCCATGCAAAACGTGCGTCTGAGACCGGGCAATTGTCCCATCGTCGAATGGATTGCTGTAGGTGCGATCGAAGTCGTACGCCATTTCAGCTTCGAGTTGGATGCTCGGTCGCAGGTTAAAGGCAAGACGGCCCCCGAGCCCCGCATAATTGAGGCTGGGATTGGTGCGGTCCAGGTGAAGATAATCCACGAACGCGCCCACTTCTACGTGATCGGCTTTTAAAGCTTGGGCAAATACGAAAGTCGGGCTGGCAAAACAAAAAACGAGCACTGCAGACAAAACAAGACGCTTCATTCGATCCTCCGTCTCCGCGGTCAGTTGACCAATCGTCAGCCGCGCACTTCCGCCCCAAGACGGAGTAGCAGTAGCAAGAAGTGGCGAGCTGATCTCTGGGTTTATGATGCGGTCCCGCAGGATCAGGTTGGCATTTCCGGGAAGTCCGAAGAAATCAATCACTTACCGTGAGAAGCCGCGCTGGGCGCGGAAACTCGTCGAAGCATCCCGACGTCGCCGGAGGCACGATGTTTCAATCGCAGTCCGACGCGAGCGTGTCCATGCCCTGACGCAATAACAACACTAACGAATTGTCAACACGACCGGGTTATCCCTGTTCATAAGTACCCGCAGCCTACCCATTTCCTTGTCGGGACCTTGTCGAGGAAAATTATGAGCAGGTGAGAGCAGATGTTGAAAACATTAGGCAATTCTGAACACCGGTTTCGACAAGAAAAAGGCCCCCCGGATGGAGCTCCGTCCTTACATTTCAACGACTTACTGTGTCTCGGATGGGTGCTTAGCTTTAAACAAAAATTTTAAAGGTGCGCTTTACACCCGGCACGGGGCAACGCACCCCCTGTAGCCCTGATGGAGCCACCGGGTCCGGCCTCCGGCCGGCCCGATGATAAACGCAGCGTAATCCGGGGTCAGCCTACCCCAGATTACGCTGCGCTCCATCCGGGCTACAGGGGGTGGGGTGGTTCGTGTTTCGCCGCCACAAAAAATCCACCAGATGTGCGGTACGGTGCCGCATTGTCGGGTTGGAAACGCAAAATTTTGTTTATATGACGATAGTTGGGAATCAGGCGCGGGCTGGGATAGGTCGGCCCGATGAATGCGTTGGTCCGAGCCAGGACGGGCATGTGAGGTATTGATATGAGGCGCCAAGTTATCACAGGCGGAGTGATTGTCGTCATTTCGGTGGCATCGGCGGCCGCCTACAATATCGTGCAAGGCCGGTGGTTTAGCGCCGCAACTTCGCGGAGCGCAACGCAAGTCGAAACCGCGGCGTCCCTATCGTCGCCGAGAGCCGAAAACCAGGCCGAAGGGCCTCGCGCAGCGGCTGCGGGGTGGCCCGAGCCAGGCGGGACGACCGACCCCGTACCTTCGGCACCGCAATCGGCCACGGTCGCGCAGGCCGGCGCCCGGCCGCTGCAGGCCGCGCCGCCCGCCGCGGCCAAGCCCGCCATCGCATGCGCCAATCCGAACGCCATGGGCGTCTCCCGGGTGGTCGAGATCGACACCGGCGGCGGGCCGGGCTTCGGTTCCCAGCACTTCAAGACCTACGATTTCCTGCGCGATCACGAGGTTGCGCTGACCTTCGACGACGGCCCCTGGCCCAGCAACACCCAGGCGGTGCTTAAGGCGCTCGCAGACCAGTGCTTGCGGGCGACTTTCTTCCCGATCGGAAAGCATGCCACCTATCACCCCGAGATCCTCAAACAGGTGGTCGCGGCGGGCCACACGATCGGCAGTCACACCTGGTCGCATGCAGACCTGCAGGCGGTCATGAAAAAGGGCGGCCAGGACGCCGCCATTGAGGAAATAGAGAAGGGCGCGAGCGCCGTACGCATGATGGCGGGAGCCCCGACTGCGCCATTCTTCCGCTTCCCCGACCTGCGCCACCCGCCCGAGATGCTCACTTATCTGGGCGGGCGGAACATCGCGAGCTTCTCCACCGACATCGACTCCTTCGATTTCAAGATCAAGAAGCCGGAGGAACTTACGAGATCCCTGATCGGCAAGCTCAACAAGCTCGGCAAGGGCATCATCCTGATGCACGACTTCCAGAAGGGGACCGCGACCGCGTTGCCGCAAATCCTCGGTGAGCTCCAGAAGAACGGCTTCAAGGTTGTGCACATGGTGCCGAAGGGTACGCTCACCACGCTCCCGCAATACGACGAGGCCGTTCTCAAGGAGAACAAATTACCGACGATGTCGGAGAACAAGCCGACGGACAGCGTGGTGCGCACGATCGGTGGGCAGTAATCCGTCGCCCGCATCCGGTTAGTGGCGTCGTTTTTGGTTGACACGACGCCTAACCGCGCGCCAAATTGCAGCAAGGTTGATACACCTGCCACCTGCGCCCTTCGGGGAAGGTGAACGTATCCTTACGATCTCCGCGCCCTCGCCATTGGCGAATGGGTCGGCAATGCAGGTTCCGATCTTTTCCATTCGCCGATGAAGAGGTGCTCTCATGCGCGATTTTCGCGATGCGAAGATCATGGCGCACGCTCTGCGCGACGCCTTGAAGACGAAGACCGTAGAAACGACCCATAGTGAGTGTTTGGAGCTGATCGCAAAGGCGTTCGGCTGTGAGAATTGGAACGTTCTATCCGCCAAAATCGACGCTGCTCAGCCGCATAAGCACGGCCAGCCCACGCCTTCATCAAGCAAGGTCGACTCGGCACCGCAGGACACGCTCTATTGCTCGTTTTGCGGCAAAAGCCAGCACGAGGTTCGTAAGCTGATCGCTGGTCCGACGGTTTTCATCTGCGACGAATGCGTCAGCTTGTGCGACGACATAATCGATCGCGAGGATGAGCAGGGAATCTTAAACCTGTTGAAAGGGGATGCCGATAGCGGACATCAAGCTTATCAAGCTGCGCTTGACCACGTTCACCGCATGTCGACCGAAGAGGTAAAGTCTTTTGTGATACGCTGCAGCCGGGCCGCGGAACGCAATCGCGTCGCCCTGCAATCTGCTCAAAGAGCCCTTGCGATGCGAGACGGCGAAGTTCCTCAGGAGGGGGAGGCATTTGCCTGGGTAAAAGAAGCGCCGAGGGAAAAGCTTCTCACCCATATCGAAGAAGTTGAACGCCGATTGGAGCGATACGACACGGCGTTGCGCATCGGCGTCACCGTGCTTGACGGACGCGGACAGCAAAGCTGACATTTGGCGGTCACGATTGTGAAACCCGTGTCCTGCTATGACATCGGGCCGAAGAGTTGGCCGGATGCTCAGGCTTTTCAGTCCGGGCTTACAGGGGTGGCGCTTGCGCGTCTTCGACCTTGCGGACGCGATCGTTCATCCGTGCGATCTGCGTGTGAGTGGCGCGCAATTCGTCCAGCAGCACTGAGTGCGACCCGTCGAGCCGCATCGCAATGGCGGACAAGACGCGGATATCATCGCGCAGGCTTGCGGTGTCGGTCTGTTGCCGTTGCGCGGCCGCCTGCAGGAAATGCAGGTCGGGCCACGAGTCGACCTTGGCCTTGATCGCGTTCACCTCGGTCCGCAATGTGGTCAGTGCGGTTCCGTTTGCCGCGACGTCGGTCTTGACCGTGGTAAGGTCGGTCTTAACCGCAGTCAGGTCTGCCTTCACCGCGGTCAGGTCTGCCTGCATAGGCGCGAGCGTGCCGGCCAGAATGGCTCGGATCTGTTCGAGGTCGGTATCGTTCATGCCTGCCCACCCTATCAAAATCGCCCGGAGGAGTCCCGATCGTCTCGGACGTTCTGCCAGTGATCATCGGATTAGTCAACTTTAGGGTGTGATATATTTAGTATACATCCTTTCATCTATATCGGATGGGTCCCGCAA
>Ga0137415_10008173_pt1 | contig 10367 bp, 7 predicted proteins | sample CZODoug3_1_1_16f_FD_183082 | JGI IMG/M metagenome (GOLD analysis project Ga0137415, IMG submission 183082) | Vadose zone soil fungal communities from Angelo Coast Range Reserve, California, USA - CZODoug3_1_1_16fungal (Hybrid Assembly) | ecosystem: Environmental > Terrestrial > Soil > Vadose... | reverse complement strand
CGGGCGAGCGCGGCGGCGGCGGCCGGCGGCGCGGCGAATATGCCCCCTGAATCGGGTGCCGCCGTCGGGTCGGGCGCAATCGGGCTCTCGAGATTCCCGAACGTGATGTCCGCCGCGGCCAGCGAATCGCGCAGCGCGAGAAACGAGTAGAGGGTGTCTCCCTCCATCAGCCGCTGCTTCGCGAGCCGTCGGCCAAGATTGATGTCCCCGACCGCATAGAGACGCAGCGTGTCGGTGGGCTGCTGGCGCAGCCCCAGCTGCGCGTTGCATGACGCGACGTTGATCGACAGCAGCAGCACCCCGATCACAAAACCCTCGTTCGAGCCGTCAACCGCGTATCAACCGGGCAAGCGTCTCGGCCGCGTCCACGAGGCGGGGTCCCGGTCGCGAAGTATACGCGTTGCCGTCGAGAAACTCGACGCGTCGCCCGAACAGCTCCCGCGCCCGCGAGTCGGTGACGGCCGCAAGCTCGGTCTGGGCGCGGGGAACGTCGAACCCGCACAGCGCCACCACGACGACGTCGGGCGCGAGCGCGACCAGCTCGTTCCACGGACGGGGTCGTGACGGCTCGCCGGGCGAGCCGGCGACGTCCTGGCCCCCAGCGAGGCTCACCAGCTCGGGAACCCAGTGTCCCGCGACGTACGGGGGGTCCAGCCACTCGAGCACCAACACGCGCGGCTTTTGTCCCGTGGCCCCGGCCTGCACGCGGCGCAGTCGGTAGCGTAGCCCCGCTTCCAGCTCCTCCGCCTCGTCGCGCAGCTCCAAGGCCTCGCCGACCTTGCGGATGTCCAGGAACACCTGGTCCAGCGTGTGGGCGTGCAGCGTGACGACCCAGGGCGTGGGCATGAGCGTCGCGACCACGCGCGCCAGCTCGCCTTCGCCGACGGCGCAGACATCGCACAGCGACTGCCCGATCAGCACATCGGGCCGCAGGTGGGCCATCAGGTTGACGTCCACCTCCACGGGCGAAATGCCGGTGCGCTTCGCTTCCGCCATGGCGCGGTCGATCGCGGCGGACGGCATCGCGGGGTCCACACGGGTGCGCGTGACGCGGGGGAGTGAGCGCACCTCGGGCGGGAAGTCGCATTCGTGCGACACCCCCACCAGCCGGCCGAGCGCTCCCAGCGCGGCCACGATCTCGGTGGCGGCGGGCAGCAACGACACGACGCGCATCAGGCGACTTCGGCAGCAGCCATCCTGAAATGTAGGGGCGCAGCATGCTGCGCCCCTACTGAGTCGTCGCTGTCGTCACTGTTGCTGCCGGCCGATGCGATAGAGCAGCGCGCCGAGCGCCGCAAACAAGCCGAAGGCCAGCAGATTCGAGCGGGCCAGGCCGCCCAGCGCCCGGAACAACGGCGCCCTCTCGGCGAGCGCGTCCGCCGAGCCCAGCACGCCTGCGATCGCCGCCAGCACGATTCCGCAGATCGCGCCCCCCGCGATGAGGCCGCTGGCGAACAGCACGCCTGGTCCCGACTCGACTTCCGCGATCGATTGCTGCTGGGCCTGCGCGCGACGCTCGATGAGCCAGCGCACGACGCCGCCGGCGAACATCGCCGAGGAGGTCGAAATCGGGAGGTAGACGCCGACCGCGACCGGCAGCGCCTGCACCCCCATCAGCTCAATGGCGATGGTGATGAACACGCCGAGCAGCACCAAGCCCCACGGGAGCTTGTGGGTGAGGATGCCGTCGGCAATGAGCGCCATGATGGTGGCCTTGGGCGAGTCGAGGCGGGGAATGGTCTTGCCGTGATATTCGTGAATGCGCCCGCCGATACCCGGATCGACCACGTAGCGCAGCTCGTGCGTCGCGGGGTCCATCAGGTACTTGCCCGCGGCCACACCTTCCGTCACGACGTAGACGCGGACGACTTGATACGTGCTGCGGTCCACCGAGTCGCTGGCTGCGATGCGGAAGCCCGACGTCGTTTCGGGCAGGACCTCGACCGCTGCCCGGCTCGCCCCCCCCGCCGTCGGCGCCAGCGCTTGCGCGCTGAATGCGGAGTGTGTTTCGGGGACGGGGTAGGTGTAGGCACGATTGAGGAGGGTGAGGGTCCAGCCGACCACCAGCGCGGAGCCGAGCGCGCCCACCAGGATGGCGATCTGCTGGCGCCGCGGCGTGGCGCCGACCAGGAACCCGGTCTTCAAGTCCTGCGACGTGTTGCCGGCGTTCGCCGTGGCCACGGCGACGACGGCGGCGATCGAGATCGCTTGAACCCGGTGATCCACGCCGGTCCAGCCGACGGCCACGAAGATCAGGCACGTGCCCAGGAGCGCGGCGATGGTCATGCCGGAGATCGGGTTCGCCGAAGAACCGATCTGGCCGGTGACGCGGGAGGACACGGTGGCGAAGAAGAACCCGAAGATCACGATCAGGATCGCGCCCAGCAGGTTGACCCCAACCTGCGGGAGCAGGGTCAGCACGATCGCGAGGGCGACCGACCCGCCCACGGTGAGGGAGATCGGCAGGTCGTCTTCGGTCCGGAGCCGCGTCACGGCCTGTCCCATCCGAGAGTCGCGCAGGTCCTTGAGGCTCGAAGCGAAGGAGCTCACGATGGTCGGGAGCGAGCGGGCCAGCGCGATGATGCCGGCCGAGGCGACGGCGCCTGCCCCGATGTAGAACACGAAACTGGCGCGGATCTCGCCCGGACTCATGTCGCGGATCAGCTTGACCGCCGGGAACCCGAACGGCTCGGTGAGGCCAGACCCCACGAGCTTGATCGCTGGGGCGAGCACCAGGTAGGCCAAGCAGCCGCCGGCGAACAAGTAGCCGGCGATCCGCGGGCCGATGATGTAACCCACGCCCAGGAGCTCGGGGGACGTCTCCGTGAAAACGGCGGCGCCCGGATAGAAGCCGAGTGCCTTGCCCGGAACGTCCAGCCAGAACTTGAGCCCCCCCTGCAGGAACTTGTAGACGAAGCCCACGCCGAACGCCTGAAAGACGCGTTTGGCCTGGAGGCCGCGCTCTTCGCCGGCGATCAGCACTTCGGCGCAGGCCGTGCCCTCCGGGTAGATCAGGGTGTCGTGCTCCTTCACGATCAACGCGCGGCGCAGCGGGATCATCATCAGGATCCCCATCAGGCCGCCGGCGGTCGCGAGCACCGCGACCCGGCCGATGTCGAGGTCGTATCCCATCAACAGGATGGCGGGAATCGTGAAGACGACGCCGGCCGCAACGGAGTCGCTGGCCGATCCCGTCGTCTGCACGATGTTGTTCTCGAGAATCGAGGTCCGGCCGAGAGCGCGGAAGATCGTGATCGAGAGCACCGCGATCGGGATGGAGGAGCTCACCGTGAGCCCGATCTTGAGTGCCAAGTAGACACTCGACGCGCTGAAGATCAGGCCGAGCAGCACGCCGAGGATCAGGGCGCGCGGCGTCAGCTCGGCGGGCGACTGGCTTGCCGGGACGTAGGGTTGGTGGACGTCGGGCATAGGGCGGGGAATGTGGCGCGAGGAGGGCAACGGCGGAAGGAGACCCGCATCGGCGTGCTCGCCATCACCGTCGCAGCGTTCGTATGTTGTGTCGAAGCTGTGACCACACCGCGCACTCTTGCGCGGAACTTCGTCTAGACCCCTCGGGGTACACAGGCCCCGTGACCGTGACGGCCGACCCGCTTCTACCGGATCTCCAGCGCGCACTTGCCGGGCGCTACGTGCTGGAACGACGCCTGGGGCGCGGGGGCATGGGGGTCGTATACCTCGCCCGCGAGCTGCGCCTGGATCGCCGCGTCGCCATCAAGCTCTTGCCGCCCGAACGAGCCATCCAGCCGATGGCGCGGGAGCGCTTCCTGCGCGAGGCCCGGACCGCCGCCCAGCTCTCCCATCCCGGCATCGTTCCCATCTTCGCGGTGCACGAGGTGTCGGACTTCGTGTACTTCGCGATGGCGTACGTGGACGGGGATACCCTCGGGCGGCGGGTACGTCAGCGGGGGCCGGTGCCGCATGACACCGCGGCGCGGCTGCTCGAGGAGGTGGCTCGGGCGCTCGCCTACGCGCACGATCGCGGCGTGGTGCACCGCGATGTGAAGCCCGACAACATCCTGCTCGACCTGGCGACTGGCCGCGCGCTGGTGTCCGATTTCGGGATCGCACGCGTCGGCTCGGGCATCACGACGGAGCCCCAGCGCGTGGTGGGGACGGCCGAGTTCATGAGCCCGGAGCAGGTGCTGGGCGAGCGCGTGGACCCGCGGAGCGACCTGTATTCGCTCGGCGTGGTGGGGTTCTTCGCACTGTCGGGCGAGCTGCCGTTCGTCGGCCCGGACGACATGACGGTGCTCGCGCGCCAGGTGCACGACCCGCCGCCCCCGCTGGCCTCGGTGGCGCCTGGCGTGCCGCTGCGCCTGGCCGAGACGATCGACCGCTGTCTGGCCAAGGATCCGGGCGCGCGCTTCCCGAACGGCGAAGCGCTCGCCACCGCGCTCGCCGCCGCGCTCGATCGGCGCGCGGCGGTGGCGGTGCGGGCCTTCGTGACCGAGGCGCGGCACCTCTCGACGTCGGCGTTGCTGTACGGCGCGTTCGCTGCCGTCGCCCTGCCGCTCTTGGCGGTTCGGTTGCTCGGGCCGGACGAGTCCCGGCCCGCGGTGGTCGCGGCGGCGGTCGCGATCGCGGCGGTGCCGGTCGTCATCATGGTCGCGCGGGTGCGCCGCCTGCGGAAAGCGGGATACGGGCAGGAAGAGCTCATCGATGCCCTGCGCGCGGAGCTGTCGCACCGGCGCGAGGAGCTGGCGTTTCTGTATGGGGAGGGGCCGTCGCGGCTGGAGCGCGCGCTGCGACGGCTCTGCTACGCGAGCGTCGCGACGGCGGGTGGCATCGTTCTCGCGCTTGAGCGGCTGCCGGGGCTGGCGGCTGTGGTGGGGGTGCCCACGCTGCTCGGCGTCGCCATGGCGACGGCGCTGCTCGCCGCGGTGGTCGCGCGGGCGCGTACCGAGCATCGCACCGATCCCAAGGCCGAGCGGCGGCTGCGGTTCTGGAGCGGGCCGTTGGGTAAGTGGCTCTTCGCCTTGGCCGGGCTTACGCCCGCACCGGACGCGCGGGGCGCCTGACGCGGGCGAGCCGCCGCGCCGCTTCGGCCAGCATCTCTTCCGTCTTACAAAACGCGAACCGCACCAGCCGCCGGCCCAGCTCCGGCCGGCTGAAAAAGCTCGAGCCCGGCACCGGGGCCACGCCGATCTCCTTCGTCAGCCAGAAGGCGAATTCGTCGTCCGGGAGCTCGGAGACCGCGGAGCAGTCCGCCAGCACGTAGTAGGCGCCCTGGGGAGGCGTACACCGGAAGCCGGCGTCGACCAGCGCCCGGCACAGGAGATCGCGCCGCGCCCGGTACTCGTGCGCCAGCCGCTCGTAGTAGTCGTCCCCCAGGGCGTCGAGCCCGACGGCGACCGCCTCCTGGAGCGGTGCCGGGGCTCCCACGGTCAGAAAGTCATGCACCTTGCGGATCGCGTCGGTCGCGTCCGACGGGGCCACGATCGTGCCGATGCGCCAGCCGGTGACGCTGAACGTTTTCGACGCGCCGCTGATCGTGATGGTGCGCTCGGCCATCCCGTCGAGCGTCGCAATGGGAATGTGCTCGCCCTCGTAGTGGATGTGCTCGTAGATCTCGTCCGTCACCGCGTAGGCGTCGTGCCGCCGGCACAGCTCGGCGATCGCTTCGAGCTCGCGCCGCGACAGCACCCGGCCCGTCGGGTTGTTCGGGGTGCACACGATGATCGCGCGGGTGCGCGCCGAGAACGCGGCCGCCAGCCGGTCGAGGTCGAGCTCCTGGGCCGCCGCGAGCGGTACGTACACCGGCTTCGCCCCGCACAAGATGGCGTCCGGCCCGTAGTTCTCGTAAAACGGCTCGAACACGATCACTTCGTCGCCGGGATCGACAATCGCCAGCAGCGCCGACGCCATCGCCTCGGTAGCGCCGCAGGTGACGGTGATCTCGGTTTCCGGGTTCACGGTCATCCCGTACCAGTCCGCGTACTTGCGGGCGAGCGCGTCCCGGAGCCGCTTGGCCCCCCAGGTGATGGCGTACTGGTTCACGTCGTCGCGAATCGCCTGCGCCGCCGCCTCTTTCAGGATGTCGGGGGCGGGAAAGTTCGGGAACCCTTGAGCCAGATTGATGGCCCCGTGCTCGCTCGCGAGCCGGGTCATCCCGCGGATCACCGACTCCGTGAACCAGTGGGTACGTCGGGCCGTGTGCATGGAGGCGGAAGTTACAGGGCAAAGGCCCCGGCGAAATAGCCCGGGGCCTTGGATCTGCCTAAGAGGCTGCCGTCCTCACCCTACGGAAGGTTCCCAAACCAAAGGAAGTCTGCGGTCCCCAAGTCCATGACGACTGCGGTCAAGCCGAAGACGCCACCCCCGCAGTCCGGCCCGCTGGTCGGGGTCGTCTCGCGCCAGGTGCTATTCGGCGGCAGCACCTCGCAGACGGTATACGTCCCGGCCGGGACGCCCGTCATGACGTAGTTGTTCCCCTCTAGGTCAAGGGCTACGCCGCTGGTTACCGCCGTGGCGATGACGGTGCCGCTCCCGTCCCGGAGCTCGACGCACCAGCCCGCGAGATAGGGAAAGGTCAGCCCATCATCCACGAACACCTGGCCTTGGACCGTCCCGGTCCCCGTCCCCACTGAGTTCACGCAGCCGGGCGGGGTCACGACCGGGCAGCCAGAGGCGTCGACGGTGGTGCCGAGCGTCGTGCCGGGGCATTGGTCGAGTGCGTCCGGCACACCATCGCCATCGGCGTCGGGGGGTGGGGGCTGCGCTACGCATAGCCCCTTATGGGCATGCAGGACCCCTTGGTCCGAGCGATGCGGGTTGTCGCATTTGGAGTCGTCTGGCGGACTCTGGGACACGCCTGCCAAGAACGGTGTGGCCACCAGCGCAAGCACCACTATGAAGGCTCGCATGGTATCACCCCTAGCTCGTAGGGCTGAGGAGGGGCGCTGCGGCCTCAGCGGGTCTGCCTCAGCATTGGGGAGCCGGGCGGACGCAGAACCCGCGCTACCCCCCTGTTACTGGGCACAGTGAAGCTCGCTCCAGGCGGTATGGGAAGACCGTGTGGCTCATCACCAAACACTCGGCCGTGTCGCGAGCCCGGCGCACGGCGAGCACGCAACTGATGGCACTGTCGCGGCATGAAAGGCTCTGCGGCGGTTTCCATGAAGAAGGCCCCGGCGAAACAGCCCGGGGCCTCCGATGGAGCACGCGTCGTCCTGCGACCTTACCCCTAGGGGTTGAGGTTTCCGAACCAGATGAAGCTGGCGCCGCCACCGTCCATGACGCTGATGGTCCAACCGGGGCCGCTCGCGCACGACGGCCCGCTCGTCGGGAAGGTCTGGTGCCAACCGGCCTGCAGCACTTCGCAGACCGTATACGTACCGGCCGGCAGACCCGGGAACAGATAGTTGCCCGAGGCGTCGGTCACCGCGGTTGCACTGACCGGGCCGTTGACCTCGACGCACCAGCCTGCGAGACCGGGCCACGGCGATGCATCAACGAACACCTGGCCATCGATCGACGCGGTTCCGCCGGCCGGGCCGGAGTTCACGCAACCGCCAGTGGTCGGGGGTGGGTTCACCACCGGGGGCGGGTTCACTACCGGGGGTGGGTTCACCACCGGAGGCGGGTTCACCACGGGCGGCGGGTTCACCACGGGCGGCGGCGGAGTGGGTGCCGGATCGCACTTGTTGATCTCCGTGCCGGGGTGCTGATCCGCACGCTTCGCGCAGTGCGCGGCGTCGTGCCCCACGCCGTTGTTTGTCTTGACCTGTTGGGAGACGCCTGCCAGGAACGGCGTGGCGACCAAGGCCAGCAGAACGGTAAACACTCGCATCGTGTCACTCCTAGCTCGTTTAGGGCTGAGGAGGGGCGCTGCGGCCTCAGCTGGACTGCCTAGTGTTGCGGGGGCGCTTCACACACCCTCCGCCTGCAAAACGGGCTCGCCAAAGCTCGCTTGAGCGACGCCGGCGGGCCGTGCGGCATATCACCCAGTCACGTAAGCACAAGTATGTGTTGAACTTACTATATCGGTGGGTGGATGGAGCAAGAACGGTGCCCCACAACTACGTCCCACGAGACACGTCACTTGGCCGACATCATCGGTCTCGCCTGTATTGCAGAACGCCTGTTTTATTGCATAAACTAGTACATCTTGGCGTGCTATGTGCGTTGTCAGCGACGCACTAGTGTCGTGATAGTGTCTACCGCAGCAGCTGCTTCGCGATCGTGTTCAACTGCATGTTGCTCGTCCCCTCGTAAATCGTGCCGATCTTGGCATCGCGGTAGAACTTTTCCACCGGGTACTCCTTGGTGTAGCCGTAGCCGCCGAACAGCTCCACCGCGAGCGACGTCACCCGCTCGGCCACCTGCGAGGCGAAGAGCTTGGCCATTGCCGCCTGCGCGGTGTAGGGCTCGCCGGCGGCTTCCAGCCGCGCCGCGTTGTACACCATGAGTCGGGCTGCCTCGAGCTCGGTGGCCGCCTGCGCCAGTTGAAACTGGACCGCTTGAAACTCCCCGATCGGCCTGCCGAACTGCTTGCGCTCCTTCGCGTACTTGAGCGTCGCCATGAGGGCACCGCGCGCCACGCCGATCATCTGCGCCCCGATCCCAATCCGGCCGGTGTTCAGCGTCTCGATCGCCACCTTGTACCCGATGCCCACCTCGCCCACCACGTTCGCCGCGGGGACCTCGCAGCCGTCGAGGATGAGCTCGCACGTGCTCGACGCGCGGATGCCGAGCTTGTCCTCTTTCTTGCCGACGCCAAACCCCTTGAATCCGCGCTCCACCGCGAAGGCGGTGATTCCTTTGTAGCCCTTGGTGAAGTCGCTGTTGGCGAACACGACGAACAACCCCGCCTCGGCGCCGTTCGTAATCCACAGCTTGCGCCCCTCGAGCAGCCACGTGTTACCGCGTTTGGTGGCGCGAGTCTGCAGCCCGAACGCGTCCGATCCCGAGTCCGGCTCGGACAAGGCGTACGCGCCCAGCAGGTCGCCCGCCAGGCGGGGGAGATAGCGCCGCTTGACGTCGTCGCTCGCCCACTTGCGGAGCAGCGTGTTCACGAGGGTGTTCTGGACGTCCACGAAGATCGCCACCGATGCGTCCACCGCGGACAGCTCCTCCACCGCGAGCACGGTCATCAGCAGGCTCCCGCCCGCGCCGCCGTGGGACTCCGGGACGTCGATGCCCATGAGTCCGAGCTCGAAGCACTTCGCGAGCAGCGCCGGATCCACGGCGGACGCCCGCTCCATCGCTGCCACGCGCGGCCGGACCTCGCGCTCGGCGAAGTCGCGCACGGTATCGCGGAACAGCTCTTCTTCCTCTGAGAGCTTGGTGAGGGGAGGCGTTGCGGCGATCTCGGTCATGGGGGTCCGAATCTAGCTCACCGGTCCTTCAGTCGCCGCACGAACTTGAGTCCCGACGTGCGTTCATAGCCCTGGGGAGCGTTGAGAATCGCGATCGCCCAGCCATCCTTGATCCCGAGCTTGTGCACCAGGGTCTTCCCCGAGTACCCGGCCACCTCTACCGCCCCTGGTACATCACCCGCCAGATCCTGCCGGCCGCGTCGTCGGTGATGTACAGCGAGCCGTCCGGGCCCACCGCCACGCCCACCGGCCGGTGTTGCGGACCGGCGCCGTCCTGGTGCCAGAACCCATCCGCGAACGTCTCGTACGTCCCGACCGGCTTGCCGTCCTTGAACGGCACGAACACGACACGATAGCCGGCCTGGGGCAGCGGCGCGCGGTTCCACGAGCCGTGGAACGCCACGAACGCCCCGTCGCGATACCGCGCGGGGAACTGGGTGCCGTGGTAGAACGTCAGTCCGTTCGGTGCCCAATGCGCCGGAAACGCGACCAGCGGCTCCTTCTTGTCCTTGCAGCGTCCAACCGTCTTGCCGTCGCCGCCATACTCGGGCGCGAGCACGAGGTGACCGAGCTCGGGGTCGTGATAGCAGTACGGCCAGCCGTAGTCGTCCCCCTCCGAGAGCTTGAAGAACTCTTCCGAGGGTTTCTCGGCGCTCTGCTCGAGGGTGTACAGCTTGGGCCAGTTCTGGCCCAGCTGATCGCGGCCGTGTTGCGTCGCGTACAGCTCGCCTGACGGCGCGAAGGCGAGGCCCACGGCGTTGCGGATGCCCGTGGCGAAGCGGGTGCCGCTCGCCTGCGTCTGACCGTCCTTGGTCGCGTCGAACCGCCACACGCCGGCGCGGTACGCCAGCTCGGGGCAAGGGTCCTGCCCGGGCGACTCGTTCGCGCGGTCCTTCACCTGGCAGGAGTTGGTGGCGGATCCGATGTTCACGAACAGGGTGCGGCCATCGGCGCTGAGCGCCAGGTTGCGTGCGGCGTGCCCGCCGGTAGGGAGGCCCTGGATGATCACGTCCGGAGCCCCGAGCGGGA
>Ga0137415_10008171_pt1 | contig 10369 bp, 12 predicted proteins | sample CZODoug3_1_1_16f_FD_183082 | JGI IMG/M metagenome (GOLD analysis project Ga0137415, IMG submission 183082) | Vadose zone soil fungal communities from Angelo Coast Range Reserve, California, USA - CZODoug3_1_1_16fungal (Hybrid Assembly) | ecosystem: Environmental > Terrestrial > Soil > Vadose... | reverse complement strand
CTGGTGGTGAACGACATCATGGCGGTCACCGTGCGCACCTTCATGCCGTCCTCACCGGCCCGGATGGATGTCACCGCGTGGGAGATGGCGCCGCGTGGCGAGCTGCCCCAGCTGCGGCAGCGCCGGCTGGATAGCTTCCTGACCTTCCTCGGGCCGGCCGGGTTCGCCACCCCGGACGACGTGGAGGCGCTGGAGTCCTGCCAGCAGGGTTTCAACTCCGGCGGGGTGGAGTGGAACGACATCTCCCGGGGCATGGCACGCGAGCCGCACGGCGACGACGAGGCGCAGATGCGCACGTTCTGGCGGCGGTGGGCGGGGCAGATGGGCCCGGCCGGCTGGTCGGCGGTGTCCCGATGACCGCGGTGTCCGACCGCGGGGTCGAGCTGGACCTGGCCACGGTGACCCGCCCGACCGTGGAGGACCTGCTCTACCGCGAGGCGGCGCTGCTCGACGACTGGGACCTGGACGGCTGGCTCCGCCTGTGGGCGGCCGGCCCGACGCGGTACGTGGTGCCGTGCAACGACACCCCGGACGGCGACCCCGCCAATGACCTGGTGCTGATCGACGACGATGAGCTGCGGATGCGGCTGCGGGTGGAACGGCTGAACAGCCGCAAGGCACACCGCGAGTACCCGCACTCCCGGACCAACCACCAGATCTACAACGTGATGCTGGCACCGGCGCGCGACGGCGAGCTGCCGGTGACCGCGTCCTTCACGGTCTGGCGGTTCCGGGGCGGCAAGGCCAGCAGCTATGTGGGCCGCCACTACTACCGGTTGGTCGCGGTGGACGGCGAACTGCGGATCCGGGCCAAGCGCGCGGTGCTGGACATGACCGAGCTGCGCCCGGCGGGTGACCTGGCGATCATCCTCTGACCGGGCCGCTGGCCGGGCGGGCGGCGATCGTCACCGGTGGCGCCACCGGCATCGGGCTGGGCATCGTCGCCCGGCTGCTCGCCGACGGGGCGTCCGTGTTGGTCGCCGCGCTCGGCGAGGAAGAGCTGAAGCCGGCCACCGAGGCCCTCCGGGAAGCTGGCCAGGAGCCGGCCGGTTTTGTCGGCAACCTCGCCGAGCCGGGCCGACGAGCTGCTGGCAACCGCGGTGGACGCCTTCGGGCAGGTGGACATCCTGGTGAACAACGCCGGCGGCGGCGTCATCCGGCCGACCCTGGAGCACACCGAGGAGTCCCTGCGCGCCACCATCGACAACAACCGGTGGACCACTATCCGCGCCACGCTGGCGCTGCTGCCGCACATGGTGGAGCGTGGCTACGGGCGGATCGTCAACATCGGCGCCGAGTCGGTGCGCAACGGGCTGGTCGACCACGCCATGTACAACGCGGCCAAGGGCGGCGTGCACGCCATGGCCACCGGGTTGGCCAGGGAGTTCGCCTCGGCCGAGATCACCGTCAACACCGTGGCGCCGTCCTACGTGCAGACCCCGGAGATCACGGCCGCGCTCGCCGCGAACCGGTTCGACCAGGAGTTCCTGCGCGTGCTGGATCGGGCCACCGAGCTCATCCCGATGGGCCGACCGGGCACCGTGGACGAGGTGGCCGGGGCGGTGGCGTACCTGGTCGGCCCGGACGCCGGCTTTGTCACCGGCCAGGTGATCAGCGTCAACGGCGGAAGCTCGATGGGTTGAACGATGTGCGTGCGGCCGGTGTGTCAACGGCGTCGCCGCGCGGAGTTGAGGGGTGGGGGCCAGAGTTGGCCGCGAGCCAGTCGCCTCGGTGTCCGACACCAGGGCCCGCACGTAAGGACCGCCATGGACCCATCCGAACTTGCCCGGGGGCTGTTCCGGCTCCTCGAGACCGGCGACCCCGAGCTCGCGACCGCGGTTGTCGCGCCGGACAACCACAACACCGAAGCGGTGATCTCGCCGCCGGCTTGCCAGCTGGCCGGGCCGCCCGGTGCGCTCGCCTCCAGCGCCTGGCTGCGTTTCGCGTTCCCGGACCTGCACTTCGCGATCGGCGACATGTTGGTGGATGCCGACCGGGTATGGGTGCGGCTGCGGATGCGGGGCCGGCACACCGGGCCATTCGTGCGGTTCCGCGACGGCCGGCTGGATCAGGCGATCCCGCCGACCGGACGGGAGATCGACGTCGAGCAGATCCACCTGCTGTGGCTGCGGGACGGCCAGATGGTGCGGCACGAGGCGCTGCAGGACGTCGTCACCATGCTCGGCCAGCTCGGCGTGTTCCCACCGCGCCCCGCCACCATGGCGCGGATGTTGCTGTGGCGGCTGACCGGCCAGGCGCGGCGCGCCGCCGGCGAGGTGACCGAACGGGCCGCTCGTGCGGCGGACCTGCTGACCGCGCCCGCGACCGGCGGCGCCGAGACGGGCGGCTGACGCCGGCTGACCAGTTTTTTCCGGCCACCGACGGCGGCCCGCCCGGTTAAGGTCGTCGCTCAGGCGCAGCACAGGAGGAGCCTTCGTGTCAGAGACGACGGGACCGGCGGAGTTTCGGGCCGCGCGGCGGTTCCTGCTTGAACACCGGGACGACTACGAGGCCGCGTACCGCGGTTTCCGGTGGCCGGAGCTGGACGAGTTCAACTGGGCGCTGGAGTGGTTCGACCACCTCGGGGCCGACCCGGAGAGCGCCGACCGGCCGGCCCTGTGGATCGTCGAGCAGGACGGCACGGAGCGACGGTGGACGTTCGCCGAGCTGTCCGTCCGGTCCAACCAGGTGGCCAACTGGCTGCGCGGCCAGGGTGTCGCCCGGGGTGACCGGATCGTGTTGATGCTCGGCAACCAGGTCGAGCTGTGGGAGATGATCCTGGCCGCGATGAAGCTGGGCGCGGTGGTCATCCCGGCCACCACCCTGCTGGCCGAGTCCGACCTGCGCGACCGCATCGACCGGGGCCAGGCGCGGCACGTCGTGGTGGCTTCGGCGGAGACCGGCAAGTGGGCCGGCGTGCCTGGCGACTACACCAGGATTTCGGTGGGCGGCCCGGCGGACGGCTGGATCGACTATGCCCGCTCGGAGGGCGAGTCGCCGGTGTTCACCCCGGACGGCGTGACCAAGGCGTCGGACACCCTCTTGCTGTACTTCACCTCGGGCACCACGGCGAAGCCGAAGCTGGTGGAGCACACCCACGCCTCCTACCCGGTCGGACATCTGTCCACCATGTACTGGATCGGGCTGGAGCCCGGCGACGTGCACCTGAATATCTCCTCGCCCGGCTGGGCCAAGCACGCCTGGTCGAACGTGTACGCGCCGTGGAACGCCGGCGCCACCGTGCTGATCTACAACTACGCCCGGTTCGACGCGGCGACCATGCTGGACGTGATCGGCCGCTGCGGGGTGGACTCGTTCTGCGCGCCGCCGACGGTCTGGCGGATGCTGATCCAGGCCGACCTGTCCGCGCTGAAGAACCCGCCTTCGAAGGTGGTCGGCGCCGGCGAACCGCTGAACCCCGAGGTCATCGAGCAGGTGGAGAAGGCCTGGGGGGTGAAGATCCGGGACGGCTTCGGGCAGACCGAGACGACCGTGCAGATCGGCAACACGCCTGGTCAGATCGTCAAGCCCGGCTCGATGGGCCGGCCGATCCCGGGCTACCGGGTGGTCCTGGTGGACGTGGCCTCCGGCGAGGTGGCCGAGGAAGGCGAGATCTGCCTGGACCTGACCGAGCGGCCGCTCGGGCTGATGGTCGGCTACCGGGACGACGCGGAGCGCAACGCCGAGGCGATGCTCGGCGGCCGCTACCACACGGGCGACGTGGCCAGCCGGGACGAGGACGGCTACATCACCTACGTGGGCCGCGCGGACGACGTGTTCAAAGCGTCCGACTACCGGATCAGCCCGTTCGAGCTGGAGAGCGTGCTGATCGAGCACCCCGCGGTCGCCGAGGCCGCCGTGGTGCCGCAGCCGGACCCGATCCGGCTGGCCGTGCCGAAGGCGTACGTGGTGCTCGCCGCCGGCCACGCCGCCGACCGGGACACGGCGCTGTCCATCCTGCGCTACTCCCGCGAACAGCTGGCGCCGTACAAGCGGATCCGGCGCCTGGAGTTCGCCGAGCTGCCCAAGACGATCTCCGGCAAGATCCGCCGGGTCGAGCTGCGTGGCCAGGAGCAGGGCGGTTCCCGCAAGGGGGAGTACCGCGAGGAGGACTTCCCGGAGCTGAAGGGTTCTTAGCCCCCTGGAATGATCCAACGTCCCGCGGCGTCCTAGCCGCCCGATCCACTCATCCAGGGCAGGGGACACGACGTGGCACAGGGCACGACAACCTACGACTTCACCGGCTCGACCGTGCTGATCACCGGCGGCGGCACCGGGATCGGACTCGGCATCACCGAGGCGTTCCTCGCCGCCGGTGCGAACGTGGTCATCACCGGGCGGCGCAAGGACAAGCTTGACGAGGCGCTGAGGGACGCCGACCCGGCGCGCACGGAGGCCATCACGGCGGACGTCGGCGACGGCCAGCAGGTCCGCGAGCTAATCGACCAGGTCGTCAACCGGTTCGGCGCGCTGGACGTGGTGATCAGCAACGCCGCCGGTTACGCAAACGGCCAGCTGACCGAGCTGGACGACGCCGACTGGGAGTCGATGCGCTCGGCCAACATCGACGGATTCTTCCACCTGGCCAAGGCGGCCCTGCCGAGGCTCGCGGAGTCCGGTGGCAACCTCGTCGCGGTGTCCAGCGTGTCTGGGATGCGCGGCGACTGGGGCCAGGCCGGTTACAACGCGACCAAGGCGGCGGTGTCCAACTTCGTGCGCTCGCTCGCGCTCGACTGGGGCCCACGCGGCGTACGACTGAACGCTGTCGCCCCTGCCTTCACCGTCACCGATGCCACGCGCCCGTTCGCCGAGGACGAGGCGCTGCTCCCTCGGTTCGTCAACCGGACCGCTCTCGGCCGCGTCGGCCAGCCCGCCGACATCGCCCCTGCCGTGCTCTTCCTGGCCAGCTCGGCAGCCGCGTACGTGACCGGCGTGATCCTGCCCGTCGACGGCGGGACCAGCGCCTCCTCCGGCCAGGCGCACCTGTGACCGGGTCCTGATCGGTGATGGCGGTCACTGAGGTAAAGTTTTCGGCGGTGGCGTGTCCGAGCGGCCGAAGGAGCACGCCTCGAAAGCGTGTGAGGTGAAAGCCTCCGTGGGTTCAAATCCCACCGCCACCGCCAGTGTGACCAGGCAGAACGCCGGGCTCCCGAGATCATGGGCAGCCCGGCGTTTCGCTGTCTGGTTGCATTTCCAGTCTCATTTCGGCCGGCGCTCGTGGCCGCACGTCTGTGTGTAAATGTGTCACACTGTGTGCGTGGCGGAGGGGTTGTGGTGGGACGACCATGCCGCTGAGCACATTCGCAGCCGCTCGAGCAGGTATCCGGGTGCCGGTGACATCGAGCCGGCGGCGACCTTGGAGGCGTGGAGCGACCCCCATCGGATCGTGCATGACCCGGATCCGAAGAGCGAGTGGGGATACCTGCGGGTGATCGGTTACTCGACGACGGCGGAGGCGGTGTTGACGGTGATTATCCGGCCGAGTGATCACAGCGGGGTGACCGCTTGGCGGACGCGGGGCGCCGACCTGCGCGCCTATCTCGACGGCAGGCAGGAGGATCTGTCATGAGCGAGTCCGATGCTAGGGCAGAGGTGTTGGCCACAATCCGCGGAGAGATCGCCGCGGATCGAGCTGCGGCCGAGGAGCAGGACGATCCCACCGCGCAGGCGCGGTTGGTGGAGCGCGCCGAGATCCGCGCCCAGTTGGCCGAGGAGGAAGCCGAAGCCATCGCCGAGGAGATCGCCGAGAACAAGGAGACGGCTCTGTCGGTACGGGTGCCCGAGTCGTTGTCGCGGGCGCTCAAGCAACGAGCCCGGGCCGAGCACGTACCCGTCTCGGCGTTGGTTCGCCGGTTGTTGGCCGACGCGGTACACACGCCGCCGACGGCGACATTGACGGTCGAGCAGGTTGAGGAGATCGCCCGACGGGTCGCACGAGAGACCCTCGCCGGCTGACCCGGCGACGAGTCCGCGCGGCCGATGGATGGTCGCCGGCCGGACCGGTTGCATTCGTGGTTGCATTTGCTCGCGCTCGCCTGGATGTCGTACGACGCCGGCCTCCACGGGCTGGCGCAGCGCTACTTCGTCCAGGCGCTCAAGCTGGCCGAGGCCGCCGGCGACCGGCTGCTCGCGGCCGGCGTGCTCGACGCGATGAGTCACCAGGCTAACTTCCTCGGGAATCACCGCGAGGCTGCGAACCTGGCCAGGGCGGCTCGGATGGGCACGGACGGCGTCGGGTCCGCCTGTTCGGCGGCGCACTTCCACGCCATGGAGGCCCGAGCGCTGGCGACGCCTCCGGCCGCGACAAAGCCATGGCGGGAGCTGTCCATGAGTTCGAGCGGCGCAAGCCGGAGGATGACCCTGCGGACTGGTTCGCCTACTTCGATGATGCCGAGCTCGCTGCCGAGCTGGGCCACTGCGACCGCGACCTCGGCCGGGCGGTTGACGCCAGCGTCTATGCGTCCCAAGGGATCAGCGCGAACGGCGAGTACGTCCGGAGCGACTTCTTCGTGACCATGGTTCTCGCCGATGCCTACCTAGGCCAGGGCGAGGTAGAGCAGGCCTGCGTGGCGGCTCTCACCGCGCTCAGAATCGGCGAGCAGCTGAAGTCAGCGCGCTGCTCGGCGTAAGAGAGGGCGGGTACGCCGCCCTGACAGTGGACGCGGTGGCTGCTCGTGCCGGGGTCGGAAAGGCCGCCATCTACCGGCGCTTCGGCTCCAAAGCCGAACTGGCCTTTGCCGTCGCCCAGTCCAGGCAGTCCGTGGTACCGCTCCCGGACACGGGATCACTGCACGGCGATCTACGCGCGCTCGCTCGCGGCGCCCTGCTCCTTCGTCCCGAAGACCATGAAGTGCTCGCGCCATTGATCGCCGAAGTGGCGCACAACCCCGAGCTGCGCGCCCGCTTCCAACAGACGTTCATTGCCACCGACCAGGACACCTACATCCGCATCCTCGATCGAGCCCGCCAGCGAGGCGAACTCACCGGCCCCGTCGAGCCGATCGTCGGCCATCTCCTGCTGGCCGGGCCACTGATCACGGCCCGATTGGTACTCCACCAACCAGTCGACGACGCCATTCTCGACGCACTGGTCACCGCAGTCGTCGCAGGCCTGAGTGCACTCGCCAGCCAAACCAGGACAGCAACAACGGGCTGAGTTTCGGGCCGGAGCCCAGAGGGAAACTGAGGCGCTCGTACTGCCTTGTTGCAGTGAACCTGCAGGTCTACCGCCCCGCGGGGTGACCGGCGCTACTTCCGATACTGCAAACAGGGAACTCGGCTGGCGCTTGCGGGATCGGCTTCCGGATCAGTCGTCCGGCGGCCGGCGGCCCCAGGCGGTGATCATCGGGGACGTGGCGAGGTCGAGTTTCCCGGCGCGGACGTTGGCGAGGTGCTCGTCGATTTCGCCTACCGTGGCGATGCCGCCGCCGACGAGCCGGTCGCGGATCTGCTCGATGGTTGCCCGCTCCAATTCGCGGCCGGCGCTTCCGGTCATGGGGAAGTACGCGTCCGCCGTGACTTCGACCAGCCCCCCGGCACGTAAACGCCGCGGCAGCGTCCGTCCGTAGCCCAGGTCGACGCCGCGCTGCGCCAACAACTGACGAAATCCGTCCTTCAACCTGTTCGCTAGTTGCTGAGCGGGGCCGGTCTCGTCCGGGCAGACCAGCGGTTGGAGCGCAGGGTCTGCCTCCTCCACCATCAGCCAACCACCGGCACGCAACGTTGAGACCATGGCCGCCAGCGCCCGATCGCGCCGCGGGACGTGCACCAGCAGCAAGCGGGCGTGCACAAGATCGAACGGTCCCGCTGGTGGTGGGTCGAGCCCGACGTCGTGACGTCTGACCTCGTAGCCCGAGGCGGACTCCATCCAGGCAGTGTCAATATCGGTAGCGAGAACTCGACCGTCCGGTCGCACCTGCTCGGCCAACCACGACGGCACGGACGATCCTCCGGCGCCGACCTCCCAGACCCGCCAGCCCGACCCAACACCGAGCGCCTCCAGATGGCGGAATGTCGACGGGTTGAACAACTCGGCCAGCGCATTGAACCGCTGACCCGCCTGCGCCTGCCGGTTGTCCAGCAGATACGCCTCCTCACGTGCCATCCGATGATCGTCCCCATCACCAATCAGTCCTCGCAAGAGGATCCGCTCACGGGACGGGCGTCAGGGTCGCCAGGACCGCAGCCAGACGGTGTGCGGCGACTGAAGCAGGCCAGACAGCGTGGCGTCGGGCAAGACGCTGTCGGTGTCCGTGAGGACGTATGCCTGTTCACCTCGGGTGGACAGGGACTGGCCGACCACGTTGACTCCTGTGTCGGCGAGCAGCCGATTGATGCCGGCCAACACGCCGGGCACGTTCGCGTGCAGGTAACCCATCCGGAACGCGCCCGCGGGTTGCGGCAGGACCACCTCCGGCAAGTTGACCGAGAGTGCGGTGCCACCCGTAGTGACGAAGCCGAGCAGCTTGTTGGCGACGAAGTATCCGATCTCCTCCTGCGCCTCCTGCGTCGAGCCGCCGACGTGCGGGGTGAGGATGACGTTGTCGAGGCCCCGCAGCGGGGAGTCGAAGGGGTCGCCCTGCGCCTTCGGCTCGATCGGGAACACATCGATCGCGGCGCCGGCCAGATGCCCGGAGAGGATGTTGGCTCGCAGCGCGCTGTCGTCGACGACCATCCCTCGGGAGGCGTTGATGAACATCGCACGCGGCTTCATCTTGGCGAACTGCTCCGCGCCGAACAGCCCCGCATTGCCGGGCCGGCCGTCGACATGGATGCTCACGACGTCCGCCTGGGCCAACAGCTCGTCCAGCGAACCGACCCGCCTGGCATTGCCGTGGGCCAACCGGTCCGCGGTGTCGTAGAAGATCACCCGCAGCCCGATCGCCTCCGCGACGTTGGACAGTTGGGTGCCGATGTTGCCGTAGCCGACGATGCCCAGGGTCCGGCCGCGGACCTCGTGGCTCCCCCTCGCCGACTTGTCCCAGACCCCCTCGTGCATCCGCTGGGTCTTCTCGGTCAGCCGGCGAGCCAACGCGACGATCTCACCCAGCACCAGCTCGACGACGCTGCGAGTGTTGGAGAACGGCGCGTTGAAGACCGCCACACCGCGATCGGCCGCGTCAGCCAGATCCACCTGGTTGGTTCCGATGCAGAAGCACCCCACCGCCAGAAGATCCTTCCCCGCCTCGAGCACCCGTGGGGTGACCTTGGTGTTGGAGCGGATCCCGAGCAACGACACTCCCGGCAGCTCGTCGACGAGCTCGTCCTCGATCATGGAGCCCGAGCGTGCGTCGACCTCGAAGCCCGCGCGCCGGAACGCCTCTGCCGCGACCGGGTGGATGCCTTCCAGCAGAAGTACCTTCACGGGACACGAGGCTAGCCGTGCTTTTGAAGCGGCTGAATCGCGGCCGCGCGCATCGACACTCGCGCCGACGGCTCGGAGGCACTTCCGATGTGTTCGCCCGTTACGCTGACGGCAGCACCTGTCGGAAGAAGAACGACCTGGATGGCGCAGCCGTGAGACGGATATGGGCGGCGTGGGCGAGGCCGATCGTCACGTTCGTCGGGATCGGCGCATTCATGCTCGCCGTGCTTGTGGTTCGCGCTGTGTCGGGCACCTCGGATGCCGACACCGCGAACGCCTTCGCCGTTCCGCTGGAACCGGCGAAGCACGTCAATACCCGTGCATGGCGGACGATCGCCGCGGACCCGGCTGGCCACGCCGACCAACGTGTCGTGTTGTGGGGGCGGGTGACGCGGTTCGATCCGAGGGCCGACGCGTCGAGCTTCCACGCGAACGTCGACGCGGCCCGCCACACCCCCGCGAACGGAGTGGTGAACTACCCGACGTCGGTGGTCCTGCACGGGGATCCGGCCGTTTTGCGGAACCTTCGCCAAGGCTTCATCTTCACCGCCGAGGCCACCGTCGACGGCATTGCGCCGTCGGGCGACGCCCCGGATCTGAGAATCCCCGAGCTGACCGTCACCAAGCTGAAAGTCACCGACAAGACCGTTGGGTGAGCGCAGGACACGTCCCGGCTGGCTGGCAACTGGGCTACCTCGTCGACGGCTACCGGATCGACCTCGCCCACCATCGTCCTCGCCCACCACCCCACCGCTTTCCTGATCGCCGTTTCGGGAGATTCCCGGAGCGCACAGCTCCGAAGGGCTCCCCAATCGACGATCTTCCAGCACTGGGTCGCCGACGCCGACCACGTGGCCGTGCATATGCGCAGCGACACTGGGCAGGGCGCCCGGCTAGCCACCGTCGACCTGTTTCGTGTCCGCGACGAGCGATGTCCAGGTCGGCCGACGAGCGGCCGACCTGGACATCTGGAGATCAGGCCAGGTCGTACCGGTCGAGGTTCGT
>Ga0137415_10008170_pt1 | contig 10369 bp, 10 predicted proteins | sample CZODoug3_1_1_16f_FD_183082 | JGI IMG/M metagenome (GOLD analysis project Ga0137415, IMG submission 183082) | Vadose zone soil fungal communities from Angelo Coast Range Reserve, California, USA - CZODoug3_1_1_16fungal (Hybrid Assembly) | ecosystem: Environmental > Terrestrial > Soil > Vadose... | reverse complement strand
CAGTGGACACGGCGGTCAGTACGGTACAACATCTGCGCCATGCGAATCGTGTTTCCGGATGGCGCCGGCTGCGTGCAGCATCCCTCGGAGCTCGAGCCGCTGCGCAAGCTCGGCCAGGTGGACTTCTACGACGGCCCGCCGCCCGACCGCGCGACGCTGATCGAGCGCCTGCGTCCGGCGGAGGCGGTCGTCCTCGATTACTCGATGATGGACGCCGAGGTGCTGCGCGCCTGCCCGCGCCTGCGCTTCGTCAGCTTCCTCGGCATCGGCTACAACAGCTGCATCGACGTCGCGGAGGCGACGCGCCGGGGCGTCGCCGTCGCTTACACGCCCGACTACGGCGCCACCTCGGTGGCCGAGCACGCGCTGGCCATGATCCTGGCCCTGACGCGGCACATCGGGCCCGCGTTCGTGAGCGTGCGCGAGGGGCGCTGGGAGCCCGGCCGCTTCACGGGCATGGAGCTCTGCGACAAGACGCTCGGCATCGTGGGGCTCGGCCCCATCGGGACGGAGATGGCGCGGCTGGGCGCGGGGCTGGGCATGCGCCTCGTGGGCTGGACGCGACGCGCCTCTCCCCAACGCGCGGTCCACGGCCTGACGCTGGTCGCGCTCGAGGAATTGTTCGCCAGCGCCGACGTCGTGACGCTGCACCTGGCCTACACGCCCGAGTCGCAGGGCCTCGTCACGCGCGCGCTGCTGGAACGGATGAAGCCGGGGGCGTGGTTCGTCAACACGGCGCGCGCGAAGCTCGTCGACAACGAGGCGCTGGTGGAGCTGCTGCGCGCCGGCCGCATCCGCGGCGCGGCGCTGGACGTGCACGAGACGGAGCCGATTCCGCCCGGCGACTACGTCTTCCGTACCCTTCCCAACGTGCTCATCACGCCGCACATCGGCTACAACACGCGCGAGGCCTCGGCCAACATGCTGCGCATCGCCATCGAGACGGTGCAGGCGTTCGCCCGGGGCGAGCGCCTGCACGTCGTGAACGCCGTCTAATCGGTCGCGGCCGGGATCGGGATCTTCGGCAGCCACGACAGCCACTCCTTCTCCGGCTTGTCGTGCAGGACGAAGATCGTCCCGTCCTTCGCGGGTGGACTGCGCGGGTCCTCCGGAGTGGCGAAGGCGATGCCGCCGACGACGAGCGAGCGCAGCGACTCGAGGCTGATCTCGACGCCCTTGCGCAGGCTGATGGTGACGTCGAAGCCGCTCGCGCTCCAGAAGCGCGAGCCCACGCGGACGAGCCGCGCGTAGCGCTGGCCGATGAAGACGTGGATGTGCGCGGCCGTCGCGTCGCGGCTCAGCTCGGTGTCCGTGACGGCGCCGACCTGGATGCCGCGATAGTAGACGGGTGAACCCGTGCCCACGGAGCTCAGATGCGCGGCGGCCAGGATCACCTTCAGCCCGCCGCGCTCCAGCGCCGGGGGTGGCCGATCGAGGCCGACGAACTCCGTCTTCGGCGGCCCCGTGCCCGGCAGCGCCTGGATGTACGGCCCGGTGAACACGGTCCGCAGGCCGCTGATGCTGGCCGGTCCCACTTCCGGACGCACGATCCAGAACACCGAGCCGTTTCTGGCGATCGACGCGGCCGAGCGGCGCAGGCGCGCCTGCACCACGACGTTCTCGGCGCGGTCGCTCAGGTCGACCGCCGTGACCTCGCCGATCGGCACGCCGCGGTAGCGGACCTCCGTCTGGCCGGCCTTGACGCCGTCACCGTCCTTGAACGTGATCGTGATCCCGGGGCCGAGCTCTTGCAGGCGGCCGTACACGAGATAGCCGGCGACGATCGCGGCGACGACGGGCACGACCCAGATCACGGAGACATGCCAACGGCGCCGCCGGATTTTCGCCTCGGGCGGAGCGTCGACGGGCTCGGAGGTGTCCGGCGACGCCGTCATGCTCGCTCGTCCGGCGTCTCCCAGATCTGGGCCGGATCGAAGCTCGTCGTCGCGAGGATCGTCAGCACGACCACCGCGGCGAAGGCGAAGAGGCCCGGCCCCGGCCGGACGGTGGCCAGCTCCCCGAGCTTCACGAGCGCGACGAGGATCGCGAGCAGGAAGACGTCGAGCATCGCCCACGGGCCGATCACGTCGATGAGCCGATAGATCCAGGTCCGCTCGAGCCGCCGGCGCCGCGACGCGAAGCGCGTCGTGATGACCAGGTAGAACAGGCCGAGCAGCTTCAGGAAGGGGATCAGGATGCTCGCGAGGAAGACGATGACCGCGACCAGCCGCTGGCCGTGCTGGAAGAGCGAGACGCAGCCGTCCAGCACGGTGTTCTCGGAGTGCGCGCCGTACAGCTCCATCTGGAGGATCGGATAGATGTTGGCGGGCAGGTAGAACATCAGCGCGGCCAGCGAGAAGGCCGCCGTCCGGCCGAGCGTGTTCACCTTGTGCTCGACCACGACGGCGCCGCACCGCGGACAGACGGCCTGGGCCCCCGGGGCCAGTGCCCCCACGCGCTGCACCAGGCCGCAGATTCTGCAGGCGACGAGCGTCACGGCTAGCGCGCGATCAGCGCATCCACCGACCAGGCGCCGCCGCCGCCGATGACCAGCGCGAGCGCGATGCCGAGCGCGAGGAGGTGATACTCGTACCCCTCGCCGGGTTGAGTGCCGTACCAGTTCATGAAGAAGCCGTGCTTGCCGTGCACCGTGAGTGCGCCGACCAGCATGACGACGCCGATACCCAGCGCCGCGACGCGCGTCAGGAGCCCGAGGGCGAGGCCGATGGGCCCGAGGAACTCCGCCATGATGGCGAGAAAGGCGAGGGGGGCGGGGATGCCGGACTTGGTGAAGTCCGCCATGGTGCGCGAGAAGCCGTGGCCGCCGAACCAGCCGAGCAGCTTCTGAGCGCCGTGGGGGAACATCACGACGGCCAGCGTCAGCCGCAGCACGAGGGGGACCGCGAGACCGTCGGTCGACAAGAGCCAGTGCGCCATGCGCCCAGTGTCCACCCGCGGCGGAGTCGAATCGTCCGAAAGATGTGCCCCGGCGTCTGCGCCGCCGGACGCTCAGGGCGAGGGCAGGCGCTCGCTCACGATCCACTTCTTGTTGTAGGTGTACGGCCGGACCTCCGGCTTCCAGCGCCCGATGTCGGAGGCGTCGTTCCAGCGCTTGGACATCGGCAGCTCCGCGCTCTCGACCTCGTACACGCAGAGATAGCGCGGCTCGCCGGCGGTCGCCGTGCGGTAGCGCACGGCGTTCACGTACCCGGGCAGCTTGGACAAGAGCGGCAGGTGCTCGGCGTCGTAGAGCTCGTTGAAGAGCTTCTCGCGGTGCGGCTCGATGTCCATCATCACCCAGAAGACATAGGGCGTCTTGCCGGTGAGGGCGGCGGCGCCACCCACCCACTCGTAGCGGGCGAGGTGGCGATTCATCGTGTGCGGGCGGATCTCGCCCGGCCAGCGTCCGGCCTCGCCGGCCGCCTTCCACGCGGGGCTGTCGAGGATGGCGGCGCTGTCCAGCTCGTAGGCCGCCATGTAGCGCGGCTCGGTCGCGGACGGCTGCGTGTAGCGGCTCGCCCGGCGCACGCCGGGCACGGCCTTGAGATTCTGCACGTGCTCCTTGTCGTAGACCTCGTTGAAGACCGCCTCGTGGTCGTGCGCCACGTCCATCCGGACCAGGAAGAGCGCGTGGGCGCTCATGGGTGCGTCCCGGTGGACTCCATCACCCGGGCGCCGGCCTTGGTGCTGGGGCCGATGAACTCCACCATGTTGCCGTCGGGATCCTTCACGAAGACCTGGCGCAGCCCGGTGGGGCCGGAGAACACGTCGCGGCACACGAGCCCGAGCGCCTCGATCCTCGCCGCCGTCGCGTCGCAGTTCTCCGTCCAGAGCGCGAAGTGCGGATAGCGGGCCTCGATCTTCTCGCGCTCGACGGCGGGCCGCACGAGCGCGTCGTTCAGGATGATGTGCAGCTGGAGGTCGCCGCCCAGGCTGTACCAGATGCCCGGAAAGTCGAAGGCCGGCCGCGGGATCTCCTGGAAGCCCAGGACGGTCGAGTAGAACTCGCGGGCCTTGCCGACGTCGGTCACCGTGACGCTCACGTGGGTGAACTGCTTGAAGAGACTCATGCGGTCCTCCTTCGCTCGGCTCAGACCCGCGGGTCCAGTGCGTCGCGGAGCCGGTCGCCGACGAGATTGATGGCGAGCACCGTGGCCAGGATAGCAAGCCCGGGGAACGTCGGCAGCCACCAGGCCACGCTCACGAAGTCGCGGCCGAGCGCGATCATCTGGCCCCACGTCGGGTAGGTGCGGCCGGAGCCGACGCCGAGAAACGACAGCGCCGCCTCCTGCAGAATGGCCTGCGCCACCTGCAGCGTCGACAGCACCACGATGGACGAGAAGGTGTTGGGCAGCACGTGGCGCACGAGGATCCGGACGGAGCCGACGCCCATCGCGCGCGCGGCCTCGATGAAGTCCTTCTCGCGCAGGGCGAGCACCTCGGCGCGCACCACCCGCGCGTACCGCTCCCAGCCGGTGAAGCCGAGCACCAGGATGACGGTCATCAGACTGGGCCCCAGCGCCGCGACGAAGGCGAGGGCGAGCAGGATCTGGGGAAAGGACCACGTGATGTCCACCACGGTCATGATGACCGTGTCGGCGCGGCCGCCCACGAAGCCGCTGATCAGTCCGAGCGTCACGCCGACGAGCACGCTGATCACCACGGCCAGCACGCCGACCAGCAGCGAGATGCGGGCGCCGTGGATGATGCGGCTCAGGATGTCGCGCCCGACCTGATCGGTGCCGAGGGGGTACGCCGCGTTGCCGTCGGGCGCCCACACCGGCGGTGTGAAGCGCCGGATCAGGCTCTGGGTGGCCGGATCGTGCGGCGTGATCCACGGCGCCGCCAGCGCGGCGCTCACCACGGAGAGCAGGATGAGCGCGCCCAGCACCGCGGTGGGATTGCGGGCGAACTTGCGCCACGCGCGGGAGCCCGACGTCGCGCGCGGGAGGTCGTCGGCGTACGGCATGGCGGCGGAGGGCAGGGAGCCGATGGCCACTCAGCGGACCCGGATCTGGGGGTTCAGGTAGACGTAGAGCAGATCGATGGCGAAGTTCACGCTCACCACGATCATCGCCAGCATGAAGACGCCGGCCTGGACGACCGGGAAATCGAGCTGGCGGATGGCGCCCACGATGAGGCGCCCCACGCCCGGCACCGCGAACACCGTCTCCGTGATGACGGCGCCGCCGAGCAGCAGGCCGAACTGCAGACCGGTGACGGTGACGAGCGGCAGCGCCGCGTTCTTCAGCGCGTGCCGGCCGATGACGAGCCACTCCGACACGCCCTTGGCCCGGGCGGTGCGCACGTAGTCGAGCCCGATCACGTCGAGCATGCTGGAGCGCACGATGCGCAGCAGGAGCGGCGCGGTGAACGTGCTCAGCGTGACGGTGGGCAGCAGGACCGCGGCCCACGAGTCCCAGCCCGAGACGGGCAGCAGCCGCCACTGCACGGAGAAGAGCAAGATCAGCATGATCCCGGTCCAGAACACCGGCATCGACTGGCCGAGGAACACGGTGCCGGTCGCCAGCTGGTCCATGGCGCGTCCACGCTTCACCGCACTGTAGATGCCGACGGGCAGCGCGACGGCGAGCGCGAGCGTCATCGAGAGCGCGGTGAGCAGGAGCGTGGTCGGCATGCGCTCGATCACCAGCGGGAACGCCGGTGTGCGGTGAAAGAAGGAGTTGCCGAAGTTGCCCGTGAGCGCTCGGCCGACGAAGCGCGCGAACTGCACGGGCAGGGGATCGTGCAGCCCGAGCGTCTGGCGCAGGACGGCGCGGTCGGCCTCGGGCGCCTCCGGCATGATGAGGGCGACGGGGTCGCCGCTGGCGTGCAGGATCGCGAACGTCACCAGCGAGACCCCGACGATCACCACCAGCAGGCGCGCCAGCCGGCGGACGACGAAGGCGGGCACGAGCGCGGGTCAGCGCTTGGGCTTGGCGTCGAACAGCCAGAGCCACTCGTCGCCGCGGGCGGCGTATTCCACGCGCTTGCTGATCGCCAGCGTGTCGTACTGGGTGAACAGGAACACCGCCGGCGCTTCCTCGCGGATCATCCGCTGGATTTGCGAGTACGTCCGCTTGCGCTGCTCCTTGTTGAGCGTCGACCGTCCCTCGTCGATCAGCTTGTCGAGGCCTTCCACGCGCGTGTAGTGCTTGCCGATCCAGCCGCCGACCTCGCTGTGGAACAACGGGTGCAGCACGGCGTCGGCGTCGAAGACGGAATAGTTGCCCCAGGTGACGTAGACGCCATTGGTGGCCTTGCCGTCGGTCTGGTAGAGCTTGTTCCACGCCGGGCCCGGGTCCCACATGCGCGCGTTCACCCGGATACCGACCTCGGTGAGCATCTGCGCCATCGCCTCGAAGTACGCCCGGGTCGCCACGTCCCCGCTGTGCAGCGTGACGTCCACGCCGCTCGGGTAGCCGGCCTGGGCCAGGAGCTCCTTGGCCTTCTTGGGATCGTACGGGTACGGCTTCACGTCCGGGTCGAAGCCGAAGGCCGCCGGCTGCACGTTCGTCGCCACCTGCGTGCCGAGACCGCCCATGAGCTTCTGGATGATCGACTGCTTGTCGATCGCGTAGTTCGCCGCCTGGCGCACGAGCTTCTTGTCGAACGGCGGGTAGCGCATGTCGAGCTCGATCTGGTGGACGCGCAGGATCGGCGCCGACGACACGTACGTCTGCGGATGAACCTTCAGCTCCGGCATGATGTCGGCCGACACGCTGCGGATCAGATCCACGCCGCCCGTCTTGATCTCGGCGATCTGCGTGGCCACCTCGGGGATGGCGCGGACGACGAGATACTTGAACGGCGGCTTGCCGCGCCAGTAGCCGTCGAAGGCCTCGAGCCGGATGTACTGGTCGCGCTTCCACTCGACGAACTTCCAGGGGCCGGTGCCGACGGGGGCGCTCGAGCCGAAGGCGTCGTCGCCGACGTTCTCGGTGTGCTTCTTCGGGACGATGTTGAAGAACACCAGCCGCTCGAGCAGCAGCGGGAAGGGCTTGTCGGTGATGATGTGGATCGTCTCGGGATCGACGATCCGCACCTCCTTCACCGCGCGGATGTTGCCGTACTGCGGCGACTTCTTCTTCTCCTTGCCGGGCTCGGTCACCCGCTCGAAGGAGAACTTCACGTCCTCGGCGGTCAGCGGGTCGCCGTTGTGGAACTTCACGCCCTTGCGCAGCTTGAACTCCCAGGTGGTCTCGTTCAGCGCCTTCCAGGAGGTGGCCAGCGACGGCTCGTACTCCAGCTTCGCATTGCGGTGCAGCAGCGAGTCGAACATGTTGATGTTGACGAGCACGCCGACCCGCTCGAAATGCATGTGCGGATCGAGCGTGGGCGCGTGCGAGGGGAGCGCGATCGTCAGCGTGTCCTTCGGCTGGGCATCGGCGCCCGGCGCGAGTGCGAGCACCAGGACGAGGGCAAGCAGCGGCAGCGACCAGGGCCTCATGAGATGCCTCCTTGCGTGGGGTGCAGCATATATCACGAGCCGAACGGCGCCGGAAGTCGGGGTCACCGACCTCCGGCGCCGCCGGGGGCTCAGTACAGGGCGATCGGGTTGCCCGGAGAGCCCGTGCCGCCCACGATCTTGAGGGGGGCCCAGACGAAGGCGAACTCGTAGACCTTGTCTTTCAGCAGCTGCGTGAACTCGAGGTTCTCGATGTTCCAGATGCCGCGCCGTGTCTGCATCTCGGTGTGACACGGCACCGCGAAGTCGTCCTGCTCGCCGTTGGGCTGGGCGTCGTTGGCCGAGGTGTCGCCGCCGGTCAGGATGATCTTGCGCTGGGCCATGTACTCGCACGCGCTCACGCCGAAGCCGGGCTCGCCCGAGTTGAACTCGTCGCGGCGCTTGGCTTTTTCCGCGGGCGACAGGCCTTTCCAGTCGGCGTTGAGCCAGAGGTCGCCGTGTCCGGTGTAGAGGAAGACGCAGTCGCCCTCGCCGATCTCGGTCAGGCCCTGCCGCTGGACCATCGCCCGCACGTCGGCCGCCGTGACGATGCCGGGACTCTTGCTGTCCTTCGGGATCGGCAGGCGCTTCACGCCGCGGTAGGCCGGCGCATCGAGGAGCACGCCACGGCAGACGAAGCCCTTCTCGGCCACGAACTCCACGCCGAGGTCGCCCATGCCGACCACGCGGCCGCCGCCGCCGCGCTCGTAGGCCTCCTCGCGCCAGCGGCCGTTGTACATGAAGTCGCCCTTCGAGGTCCGCACGCCGATGTGGCCGGGCCCGTCGAACTGCGTTCCGATCTGGCCGATCTCCGTCGTGACCAGCTCGTCGTGATAGACGAGCGCGTTCTTCCCGAAGGGACCGCCGGTCGGCGTGCCGGGAATCGACATCGTCCAGCTGCGGGCGCCGAAGGCCGGGATGCTCGAGTGATAGAGCTTGCCGAGCGTCGCCACCTTGCCCTGCTTGACCAGACGCATCGCCTTCATGACCATGGCCGGCGTCGTGCGGTTCACCGAGCCCGCCTTGTCGTTCGGGCCCCATTCGGTGGGAGCCCACCGCTCGGTGAGCGGCTTGTCGTTCACGGGTTGAGCGGGTGGCTGGGCGCTCATGAACGACACGCCCACCACGGCCAGCATCACGAGGGCAACTGCGACAGCGAGCACCGACCGTCTTGCCATGTCAGGCCTCCCGAGGGTTCGAGTTGAGAGCGCCCCGATGATACAGTCTCGGCCGATGACACCCTTTTCCCGCGCGCGGCGCCTCGTCCTCGGGCCGATCCTGGGTGCCGTGCTCGGGCTCGGGGGCGTCGCGGGCGTCGCCGCCGCGCCCGAGGGCACGCTGACCATCGGCATGCACTTCACGCCGGTGCCCCGCTGGCTCGATCCCGCCGAGGGCGAGAGCACCATCACGCCGTACCTGCTGCTCTACGCGTTGCACGACGGGCTGCTCAAGCCGATGCCGGGCGTGGGATCGGGGCCGAGCCTGGCCGCGTCGTGGTCGCTGGCGAAGGACGCCCTCAGCGCCGAGTTCACGCTACGGGCCGCGCGTTTTCACAACGGCGATCCCGTCACGGCGGACGACGTGAAGTTTTCCTTCGAGCGCTACCGCGGTGGCGGAGCCAAGGTGCTCAAGGACACGGTCAAGGAGATCCAGACGCCGGCGCCCAACCGCGTGCGCTTCGTCTTCAAGGAGCCGTGGCCCGATTTCGCCGCCTTCTACGGCACGTTCGTCACCAGCGCCGGCTGGGTGGTGCCGCGCCGGTACGTCGAGCGCGTGGGCGAGGACGGCTTCCGCAAGGCGCCGATCGGCGCCGGGCCGTACAAGTTCGTGAGCCTCAACCCGGGCGTCGAGCTCGTCCTCGAGGCCTTCGACGGCTACTGGCGCAAGCCGCCGTCGATCAAGCGCCTCGTCTTCCGCAGCCTGCCCGACGAGACGACGCGCGCGGCCGCCCTGAAGAGCGGCGAGGTCGACCTCGCGATGCTGCTGAGCGGGCCGACCGCGCAGGACGTCCGTCGCACGCCGGGACTGCGGCTCGTCGCGCCGCTGCTCGGGATCTTCTGGCTCGACTTCCCTGACCAGTGGGATCCGAAGTCGCCGTGGGCCGACAAGCGCGTGCGGCTGGCGGCGAGCCTGGCGCTCGATCGCCAGGCGCTCAACGAGGCCGAGACGCTCGGCCTGTCGCGTCCGACGGGCAACACCGTGCCGCGCGACTTCGAGTTTGCGCTGCCCTTCGAGCCGCATCCCCACGATCCGGCGCGCGCGAAGCGGCTCCTGGCCGAGGCCGGCCATCCGAACGGCTTCGACGCCGGGGAGCTGACGCCGTTTCCGCCCTACAACTCCATGGGCGAGACGATCCAGGGCTGGCTGCAGGCCGTCGGCATCCGCACGCGGTTGCGCGCGATGGAGCGCGGCACGTTCATGACGGCGTGGCGCGAGAAGAAGCTGCACGGCGTGGTGCTGACGATCAGCGGCGTCTCCGGCAACGCGGCCACGCGGCTGGAGTCATTCGTCACGAAGAACGGCGCCTTCGCGTACGGTGCCTTGCCCGAGGTCGACGACCTCTTCCGGCGTCAGGCGCGCGAGCTGGACCGAAAGAAGCGCGAGGCGCTGCTGCACCAGATCCAGAAGATCCTGCACGAGCAGGTCACGCAGGCGCCGATCTATCACCTCGGCTTCCCGATCGGCGTCGGGCCCCGCGTGGACGACATCATGGCCACGGCGATTCCGGGCTTCTACATGTCGCCGTACGAGGACCTCAAGCTGCGACCCTGATTCTCCGGAGTAATCTCCTTCCGGGAGGACCGGCATGCCGGACACGAGCGACCTCTTCGAGATCATGCAGACGACGCGCGCCATGCGACGGCTGAAGCCCGACCCCGTCCCCGACGCGCTCATCCGAAAGATCATCCAGGCCGGCGTGTG
>Ga0137415_10008169_pt1 | contig 10372 bp, 10 predicted proteins | sample CZODoug3_1_1_16f_FD_183082 | JGI IMG/M metagenome (GOLD analysis project Ga0137415, IMG submission 183082) | Vadose zone soil fungal communities from Angelo Coast Range Reserve, California, USA - CZODoug3_1_1_16fungal (Hybrid Assembly) | ecosystem: Environmental > Terrestrial > Soil > Vadose... | reverse complement strand
CGCCAGAACGCGCCGGCATCGGGCGTGCCGACCGGCTTGCCTTCGTAGAGGATCGAGGTGCAGCCATGCAGCAGCGGCGCATAGACGATATAGCTGTGACCCACCACCCAGCCGATATCTGAGGCCGACCACCACACCTCGCCGGGGTTGACGCCGTATAGATTCTGCATCGACCATTTCAGCGCCACCATGTGGCCGCCATTGTCGCGCACGACCCCCTTTGGCTGGGCCGTGGTGCCCGACGTGTACAGGATGTAGAGCGGGTCGGTAGCGGCAACGGGCACGCAGCCGGCGGTCTTGCCGGCCGCGGCGGCATCGCGCAGGCTCGCCCAGTCATGGTCGCGGCCGGGAACAAGGTCGGCCTCGGCTTGCGGCCGCTGAAGGATCAGGCACGCCTCAGGCTTGGCGGCAGCAAGCTCGATTGCTTCATCGAGCAGCGGTTTGTATCTCACAACGCGACCGGGCTCGATGCCGCAACTCGCCGACAGAATGACTTTTGGCTTGGCATCGTCGATGCGAGTAGCGAGTTCCTTCGCCGCGAAGCCGCCGAACACCACCGAATGGATCGCCCCAATGCGGGCGCATGCCAGCATGGCGATCGCCGCTTCCGGAACCATGGGCATGTAGAGAACGACACGGTCGCCCTTACCGACGCCAAAGTCCCGCAGGATGGCGGCAAGGGTGCCCACTTCCGCGAGCAGCTCCGCATAGCTGATGGTGCGCTTTACGCCGGTGACCGGGGAATCGTAGATGATGGCGCTCTGCGCGCCGCGCCCACCCGCCACATGGCGGTCGACGGCATTGAAGCAGGTGTTGCAGGCGGCGCCCACGAACCAGCGGCCGTAAACGCCCATCGCGGGATCGAAGACCTTGGTCGCCGGTTCATACCAATCGATCTCGCCGGCGGCCTCCCCCCAGAACCCGACCGGGTCGCGCTGAGAGCGGGCATAGACTTCGTGATAGCGGCTTTTGCCGACGTGCGGCTGGGATACAGAAGCTGTGCTCACCTGAACCTCCCTCGCGGCCGGCTTTTCGTGCCGCCCCTTCTTTCGGCTCAGCGCCGGCTATGGCGCAGGCGTGGTTTCACCAATAAACCATTGGTTACATGGCAGCGACACCGTGGTCTTCTACCGCATCGCCTATGCTTTGGGGTTCGTGATCTCATTGGGGGTTTGCTGGGGCAAGGGGTGGCGAGTTTAACCGAGGCGCCCTCTCCGACCAGCGCGACGGGCAGACGATGACGTGGCGAGAACGCGTGCGCAATCTCAAGCGGGACGTGGTCGCGATTGCGCTTGCCGTGCGCGATCCGCGGGTGCCGTGGTACGCCAAGGCGGTGGGGGCCTGCGTCGTCGCCTATGCGCTGTCGCCGATCGATCTCATCCCGGACTTTGTCCCGGTGCTCGGCTATCTGGACGATCTGGTGCTGGTGCCGTTGGGGTTGCTGCTGGTGCTGCGCCTCATCCCCGCCGATGTTCTGGCCGAGCATCGTGTGGCGGCGAGCGCGATTGCGGAGCGGCCGGTCAGCCGTGCCGGGGCTGTCGCGGTGATCGTCGTCTGGCTGGCAGCGGCGCTCCTGCTCGCGATCTGGCTCGGCAACTGGTTTGGTTTCTTGGGCGCTCCGGGCGTCCGGCATTAACCTATTCGGGGAGCTTACATTGTCATGACCAACACCATCTATGACATCGGTCTTGACCGCAACCCGGCGAACTTTCAGCCGTTGACTCCGCTGTCGTTTCTGGAGCGCGCCGCGGCCGTGTTTCCGCAGCGCATCGCCATGGTGCACGGCGCTCGTAGCTGGACCTATGGGGAGTTCTACGCCCGTGCCCGCCGGCTCGCCTCGGCGCTCGCCAAGTGTGGGATCTCGCGCGGCGACACCGTGTCGGTGATGCTTGCCAATACGCCCGCGATGCTCGATGCCCACTACGGCGTCGCCATGACGGGCGCCGTACTCAACGCGCTCAATACCAGGCTTGACGCGGCGATCCTCGCTTTCACGCTCGATCACGCGCAAACCAAGTTGCTGATCACCGATCGCGAGTATGCCAAGGTCATCAAGGACGCGTTAGGGCTCGCCAAGGTGAGGCCGCGGGTCATCGATTACGACGATCCGGAATATTCCGGCCCCGGCGAGCGGCTGGGCGACACGGAATACGAGGATTTTCTTCAACAGGGCGACCCGGACTTCCCCTGGGCGATGCCGGCTGACGAGTGGGACGCCATTGCGCTCAACTACACCTCCGGCACCACCGGCGATCCCAAGGGCGTGGTCTATCACCATCGCGGCGCCTGCCTGCTGGCGATGGGCAACGTGCTCACCTGCGCCATGGGCCGGCATCCGGTCTATCTGTGGACGCTGCCGATGTTCCACTGCAACGGCTGGTGCTTTCCGTGGACGGTCTCGATCGTCGCCGGCGTCCATGTGTGCCTGCGCCAGGTGCGCGCCGCCCCGATCTATGACGCCATCGCGCGTCACAAGGTGACGCATCTGTGCGGCGCCCCGATCGTCATGTCGACGCTCCTCAACGCGGCGGCGCACGAGAAGAAGCCGTTGCCCCACACGGTCGAGTTCGTCACCGCCGCGGCGCCGCCGCCGGAAGTCGTGCTCGCCGCCATGCGCGCGGCCGGGTTCAACGTGACCCATGTGTACGGCCTCACCGAGACCTACGGGCCCGCGAGCGTCAACGAATGGCACCGGGAGTGGGACGCCCTGCCGGCTGCCGAACAGGCCGCCAGGAAAGCGCGCCAGGGCGTGCGCTACCCGGTGCTGCAGGGCCTCGACGTCTTCGATCCCGACACCATGCGGCCGGTCGCCCGCGACGGCGAGACGATCGGCGAGGTGATGTTTCGCGGCAATGTGGTGATGCGGGGCTATCTCAAGAACAAGGCCACGACCGAAAAGGCCTTCGCGGGCGGCTGGTTCCACTCCGGCGACCTCGGCGTCGTGCATCCGGACGGCTACATCCAGCTCAAAGACCGCTCCAAGGACATCATCATTTCGGGTGGCGAGAACATCTCCTCCATCGAGGTCGAGGATGCGCTGTACCGGCACCCCGCCGTGCAGGCCGCCGCCGTGGTGGCGAAACCCGACGACAAGTGGGGCGAGACGCCCTGCGCCTTCGTCGAGCTGAAGCCTGGCACGACCGCGACCGCGGAGGAACTGATCGCGTGGTGCCGCAAGCACCTCGCCGGCTACAAGTGCCCACGTTACATCGTATTCAGGGAATTGCCGAAGACGTCAACCGGGAAGATTCAGAAGTTCATATTGCGAGAGATCGCGAAGGAGGGGTGATCATAGCACACGATCCCTGCGGAAACGCCTGGATACATGCGATGCCTTGACATCAGTTTTTATCACACCCATGGATGCAATCCATGCGTATCACACTCACCATCGACGACGACTTGGCCGGCCTCTTGAAGCGACGCGCGCGGGAACTCGGGGTGCCGTTCAAGGATGTGGTCGACCTGACGCTCCGTGCCGGTCTCGGCGAGGAGGCGAAGGCAGGTCGGTGCCCCGAACCGAAGACCATTCCGCATGCGTTCGGGTTCAGGCCCGGAATCGATCTCGACAAGCTCGGTCAACTCGCCGACGAACTCGAAGCCGAGGCCTACGCTGCCGGCCAACAGTGATCACCGGGCAAGATTAGAACGGGTCGGGCTGCGCGCTTTGTTCCGGCGTAGCGCTCGCCCTCAGCGGCTGCGATAATGGAAGGACGAACGACGGTGCCCCAGCAGGACTAGACGCCATGTACGAAAATCTGCTCGCCCATGTCCCGACCGACCTGTGGATCGGCGGCAAGTGGCGCAAGGCCGCCGATGACGCGCGCTTCGACGTCATCGACCCGGCGACCGAGAACGTCATCACGTCGGTGGCGAGCGCCGGCGTCGCAGATGCCAAGAGCGCCGTCGACGCGGCGCAGGATGCCTTCGGAGGCTGGGCCGGACGCAAGCCGCGCGAGCGCGCCGAGGTTCTGCGCAAGGCCTATGAGGTCATCATGGGTGAGGCGGAGCGCCTCGCCAAGCTGATCACGCTCGAGAACGGCAAGGCGCTCTCGGACTCCCGCGGCGAAGTCGCCTATGCGGCGGAGTTCTTCCGCTGGTATGCGGAAGAGGCGGTGCGCAATATCGGCGAAGTCTCGCGCGCGCCGTCGTCGGGCGCCCGCATCTTCGTGCAGCACCGGCCGGCCGGGGTCGCGGTGCTGGTGACGCCGTGGAATTTTCCGGCCGCCATGGCGACGCGCAAGATCGGACCGGCGCTCGCGGCCGGTTGCCCGGTGGTGCTCAAACCGGCCTCCGAGACGCCGCTCACGATGCTCGCCCTGATGCCCCTGCTCGAAGAAGCCGGCGTGCCGGCTGGCGTCGTCAACGTCATTCCGTCGCGCCGCTCCGGCGCGGTGGTATCCGCGATGCTGCACGATCCGCGGGTGCGGGTGGTGTCATTCACGGGGTCGACCGAGGTCGGCCGCAAGCTCCTGCACGAGGCTGCCGACAACGTGGTGAAGCCGGCCATGGAGCTCGGCGGCAATGCGCCCTTCATCGTGTTCGAGGACGCCGACATCGATGCCGCCATCGAGGGCGCAATGATCGCCAAGATGCGCAACATGGGCGAGGCCTGCACCGCCGCCAACCGGTTTTACGTGCAGGAGCGGGTCCATGATGAATTCGCCCGCAAGCTCACCGAAAAGATGGCCGCCCTCAAGATGGGCAACGGCCTCACGGACGGCGTCGCGCTGGGGCCGCTTGTCAACGCCGAGGGCCGCGACAAGGTCAAGGCGCTGGTCGAGGACGCGGTGAAAAAGGGCGCGAAGGTGCTCACCGGCGGTGAGGCGCCGGAGGGCAAGGGCTATTTCTTTCCCGCCACCGTGCTGACCGGCGTGCCGGACGGCGCCGCCATGCTGAACGAGGAGATTTTCGGGCCAGTGGCGGCGATCCAGATATTCCGATCCGAGGACGAGGTGATCCGGCGGGCGAACGACACCGAGTACGGCCTCGTCGCGTATCTCTACACCAAGGACTTGAGCCGCGGCATGCGCGTGTCGGAAAAGCTCGATTACGGCATGATCGGGCTTAACCGCGGGCTGGTGTCCGATCCGGCCGCGCCGTTCGGCGGCACCAAGCAAAGCGGCATCGGCCGGGAGGGCGCCCATGAGGGCATGATGGAGTTTCTCGAAACCCAATACGTATCGATGAGCTGGTAAGCAGATGACAGATGTCGGATGACAGAGATCGGATAAGTGATCTGTCATCCCGTCATCTGACATCTGTCATCTGAAGGGGACCGCGCGGATGGAAATCCTGATGCCGCAGCTCGGCGAGACCGTGGCGGAAGGCAAGATTACTACTTGGTTCAAAGCGATCGGAGATGCCGTCAAGCCTGGCGACAATCTGTTCGAGATCGAGACCGACAAGGTATCCATGGAGGTTCCGGCGACCGCGGCGGGCGTGCTTGCGGAAATTCGCGTCGAAGCCGGCGAAGTGGCGCCGGTCGGTGCGGTCGTCGCGGTCCTTTCCGGCGCGGCCGGCGCGACGGCGGCTCCGGCGTCGAAGTCAATTGGGCCCGTTGCGCCAGTCTCGCCCGGCTTGCCTCGCACGCCGATTGTGTTGCCGACGCACCCCTCACCCGCACAGACGGCGCCGCCCACGCCTCCCATCAGGCTCGATCCTTTCCGTGAGGTCCGCACACCCGAGCGCAACTTCGGACCTGCGAAGCTTCCGAGCGGCGTGGTCGTCACCCCGTTGGCCCGCCGGATCGCCGGCGAAGCCGGCATTGACCTCGGCCGCATCGTGCCGTCCGGCGCCCATGGGCGCATCGTCGCCCGTGATGTTGAAACGGCGGTCGCGGCCCGCGCCGGCGGCCTCGCCCGCAGCCCCGCGCCATCGCCCGATCGGATCAAGGCCCTTTACGAGCCGGGCAGCTACGAGGAAATTCCGCTCGACAGCATGCGGCGGACCATTGCGGCGCGGCTCATCGAGGCCAAGCAGACAATTCCGCACTTCTACCTCTCGGTGGATGTCGCGATGGAGCGGCTCAATGCAGTGCGGGAGGAAGCGAACGCCGCGGTGTTGCCGGATGAAACCGGCAAGCCGGCGTTGCGGCTTTCGATCAACGATTTCATCATCAAGGCGCTGGCGCTGGCGCTGCAGCGGGTGCCGGCGGCAAACGCCGTGTGGGCGGAGGATCGCATCCTGCGGTTTCGGCGCTCGGACGTCGGCGTCGCGGTGGCGATCGAAGGCGGTCTCGTGACGCCGGTCATCCGCGGTGCGGAAAAGAAATCGCTGCTCGATATTTCGGCCGAGATGAAGGATCTGTCCGCCCGCGCCCGCCTGCGTAAGCTCAAGCCCGCCGAGATTGCGGGCGGCGTCACGGCGATTTCCAATCTCGGCATGCATGGCGTGCGGGAATTCGCGGCCATCATCAATCCGCCTCACGCGACAATTCTCGCGGTCGGGGCCGCCGCACGACGGCCGGCGGAGACCGCCGACGGCGGGATACGCTTCCTCAGCCAGATGACGGTGACGCTGTCGTGCGATCACCGTGTCATCGACGGCGCCCTCGGCGCCGCGTTGCTCGCCGCCTTCCGGCATTTCATCGAGCATCCGGTCGGATTGATGATCTGAGGCGACCGCGCACGGTTCTTGCTTGATCTTTCCACATATTCGTCTTGCGTGATGAGGAGGAGTCACATGGCTGACAACAAGCCAGATGTTTTGCTGGTTGGACCATCGAAGCCGCTCCTGGCAAAGGGCCTGGAGCCGGCGTTCACCGTCCATCGGCTGATCGAAGCTAAAGACCGCGAGGCCTTCCTGTCCGGTATCGCCGATCGCATACGGGCATTTGCGGTCACCTATTCCAACCAGAAAATCGATGCAGCATTCATGCAGCGGTTCCCCAGGCTCGAGATCGTGTCGAGCTTCGGCGTCGGCTATGACCACGTGGATGCCAAATGGGCCGGCGCGCACGACATCCTGGTTACCAACACGCCGGATGTGCTCAACGAGGAGGTCGCCGACACCGCGCTCGGGCTGTTGTTGTGCACGGTGCGCGAGTTCCCTCAAGCCGAGCGCTATCTGCGCGCCGGCAAGTGGGAGCGTGGGCCGTATCCGCTGACCCCGGCGACCTTGCGCGACCGCACCGTCGGTATGGTCGGCATGGGGCGAATCGGGCAGGCTATTGCACGGCGGCTGGACGCCTTCAGGGTTCCGGTGGTCTATCATGCGCGCCGGCCCAACGCAGGCGTCGCTTACAAGCACTATCCTGGTCTCATCGACATGGCGCGTGATGCGGACGTGCTGATGGTCATCGTGCCGGGCGGCGCCGAGACCCGCAATCTCATCGGCGCCGACGTGCTCGAAGCTCTCGGCCCGAAGGGCATTTTGATCAACGTTGCCCGCGGTTCCGTCGTCGACGAGCCGGCGCTGATCGCCGCCTTGCGCGAGAAGAAGATTTTCGCTGCAGGGCTCGACGTGTTCGTTAGCGAACCGAGGGTTCCTGCGGAACTGATGGAAATGGAAAATGTGGTCCTGTTCCCGCATCTGGGGTCGGCGTCGACCTACACGCGTGCCGCGATGGATCAGCTCGTTGTGGATAATCTCGTCTCCTGGGCGTCCGGCAAAGGGCCGCTCACGCCGGTTCCGGAGACGCCGTCGAAAAAATAACGCATTTGCGGATTTCTTCACCAGAGCGATCGATTGGAGCGGGGGAGGCCCGCGCCATTGTCATCGGTCTGGCGCATTTGCATGGAGATACCTCGAAATGCCCTGTCGCCAAAGCACGTTTCATACCCTCCTCGCCCTTGCGGCCGTCGCCGCGGCATCGCAAGCCTCCGCCCAGCGCGCGATAACGTCGAACGAAACGTTCAAGACCATGATCGGCAAGTGGGAGATTTCCACCGCCGAGCGCGACCGCAGCTGCCACTTGACCTTCAAGGCCGATCCGAGCGGCGCATTGTTCAAGCTCGACGTCGACAAGGCCTGTGGGGCGCAGATGCCGGAATTGAAGGAGGTCATCGGCTGGACGATCGGTGGCCTCGATCTCGTCAAGCTGATGGACGGCAAAGGCAAGCCGGTGTTGGAATTCTCCGAAGTCGAGAGCGGCATTTTCGAAGCCCAGCGGCCCGGCGAAGGCATCTTCTTCATGCAGAATGCGGCGTCCGCCGCCGCCGTGAACGTCCCGCTGGACCAGATGGCGGGGGATTGGAGCGTGGTGCGCGGCTCCGGTAAGACCGTGTGCACCATTACGCTGACCAACGCGGCCGCCGGCGAGGACGCCTTTGCGCTCAGACTCAAGCCGGGCTGCGAATCGTTCGTGACGGGCTTCGGGCCTGCGGCCTGGTATCTCGATCGCGGCGAACTGGTGCTGCGATCGAAAGCCGGGCGCTTCTGGCGCTTCGAGGCCAACGATCCGACCAACTGGCAGCGGGTCCCGGAAGGCCGCGAACCGATCAATCTGGTACGGCAATAGCCGAGGCCAAGAAAATAATTCGTCACGGGTTCCGGAAACGGGAGGCGCGCGTCGGGCGTTGAGCGGATCAGCGTTAGCGTAATCCGCCACTTGCCGATCCGGAACGGCGGGTTACGCCTTCGGCTGATCCGCCCCACGTTACGTCAGGACGTCACGGGCTGCGCGGATAGCCATGCGACAAGTTCGGCCGCCCAAAGTGCTTCAAACAGCATTTGGCGCGGGCGGTCCGACGATGACACGAATTACCGGGGAATCATCGCTGCGCACCTAGCAATTTCCCGCGCAGGCGCGCGGACGCGCCGATGAGGGCAATCGCGCCATGACCTTCACGGTGCCTGTCAGTTTTCAGTTGCGATGAGGAATTACCGGCATTCGCCAGCTCAGCAGAGGAGAACACCATGTTCATCGCTATGAATCGCTTCAAGGTAAAAGGAGGCTCCGAGGCAGCCGTCGAGAAGGTCTGGCTCAGCCGCGAAACCTATCTCGACGGCGTGCCCGGCTTTGTGGAATTTCACCTGCTCAAGGGGCCGGATGCAGAGAACTACACGCTTTATTCGTCGCACACCGTTTGGGAGAGCAAAGCGGCGTTCCAGGCGTGGACGACGTCCGAGGAGTTCCGCAAGGCGCATGCTCGCGCTGGAAATGATGCAACCGGCTCGCTCTATCTGGAGCATCCGAAGTTTGAGGGCTTCGAAGTTCGACAAACCGTACGTCGGCGCGAAGCCGCGGTAGCCTTAAGTTGAGCATCGACCGATTGAGGTAAGGCATGACCCAAGCCATCAGGCCAGCTCGTTTACAGACGCCCGATCTCACATCCATCATGGCTCATGACCCCGGTGCGGTCATCGAGGATGTGGCGCGACAGCACGGCACGACACCGCGTGAGGTCGTGGCGGCGCTGCCGTCGTTCATGCGGCGGTTCGCGCCCGGTTCGGACTTTGTTGCCGTGATGAACGAGATATCCCGATGGGGCGATGTCACGCTGATCGTTCATACCGACGACGGCATCATGGAGTTCACTGGCCCGGTGGCCGCGGGGAAGGTTTCGTGCGATTACTACAACGTGATGGCGCGCCAGGGATTTCATGGTCACCTGCGCCATCAGCGATGTTCGGCCATCGCTTTCGTGCAGCGGCCGTTCATGGGACGCGCATCGGCTTTTATTGCGTTCTTCAATGCCGAAGGCGCAATCATGTTCAAAGTGTTTGTCGGGCGAGACGAGAGGCGCGAATTGCTGGCGGATCAGCTTGCCGCGTTTGAGGCGCTGGCCCGTCGGCTATGTGACTCGGACGACCCTTAGATATGGGCCGTCGGCAAACGCCAAAACTATCGATGACCCGTAGCCACGGTGAATGGACGGCGTCAATCCATCCGATGCTGCGAAACAGCGTTTGGACAGGTGCGAATCCGACGTCCTCGCGCGCCGACATCGCTGCACTCAACCCGGACCTGCCGACACGCTTTCATAAGCTTCACCGCGCCCGAGCGACCAGTCGATCGGGGCGTTTTCGACCAAGGCTACCATCACGTCATCGGGGCGGAACCCGCCCGCGACTGCACCTGAAACGATCTCCCGAAAGAGCGAGCGCTTCTTGTCGTCAGTTCGCCCTTTCAGGAGGGTGATTTCGACGATGGAGGCGTCGGCGGAGCGCTCGACATCCGGAAAGGTCGGATCGAGAAACATATCACCGGTCGCGAATCGCGAAACGAGCTGAAAGCGTTCGTTCGATGGAACGCCGCAGGTAGCAACCCGTGCCTCATGGACAGCATCGGCCAACACATGGACCTTTTCGGCTGCCAGATGGGTGGGGACAGATATCCTGACAAGCGGCATGGGGAGCCTCATTGATTTGACCAGCGTGAGCGGTCTGGTCGAAATTGCGTACTGCGAACGACGTAAACATCGACTTG
>Ga0137415_10008168_pt1 | contig 10373 bp, 9 predicted proteins | sample CZODoug3_1_1_16f_FD_183082 | JGI IMG/M metagenome (GOLD analysis project Ga0137415, IMG submission 183082) | Vadose zone soil fungal communities from Angelo Coast Range Reserve, California, USA - CZODoug3_1_1_16fungal (Hybrid Assembly) | ecosystem: Environmental > Terrestrial > Soil > Vadose... | reverse complement strand
TACGGGTTCCTTTTAATACCGGGAAACCCCCAAGATAGGTCCGGTCCTTCCAGAAGGATTTAACCCCGGCTGATAAAGCAGAAGCAGTATTCATCGAAGCCGGCGCCGTTGGCCAGCCGATGCAGTCTATCCACCATGTGATTATGACCATCTTCAAAAGCCCGAAACCTCCCGGTTGCTTCCAGTATCTTCAGTTCGAATGTTCCATTCATGTAGGCTCCACCCAGCCCGTCGGGGACATCCGGCTTGAAACCGCCACATTTGGGAGTGAACTGCATTGCGATCGCGCCTCCGGGGAGTTGGTAGGCACACAAACTCCCGGCGAACTGCACGTAGAACTTGCCGATAGCCGTGTCCTCGTTCGCGTTACACGGGATTCCTTCAACGTGGACGGGGTAGATCTTCGTCACCGAGTACGAACCATCATTCAGGTCTACCTTGGCCCGGTGCAGACCGAGGTCGGGTCCGGTTCCGGGAGTCACGGGGTGATAGAGTCCATTCAGCAGGAGGACGAAAGGATCTTTGGGCTCAGAGTGATCCTCGCGTCGGTGATCCTCTGCCTTTCCTTGGGCCATCACCCGCCCCGGGGATGAAAACAGAGCGACCAGCGCCCCGCCGATCAAAGTTCTTCTTTGTATGTTGGTTGGTTCTTTTTCGCTGCCGAGCTTGCTTTGGTTGATCAAGGCTTGGTTGGCCGACGTAAGAGTTTTCATTCCGACACCTCCGGGTTAGAGGACGGGCTGAAGGAACAGGGAAGTGAGGCGATGGGGTCGCACCGGGAACCCTCCAGGCATCCGGCCGAACTGCTCGCCCCGCCCAGGAGGACGGAGCCGCGGACTGAGAAGGACGCTGGACCTTACCTCGTCGGACCTGCGTCTTGTCAAACAGCCATCAGGACCAGTCTGCTTATTACATTGCTACTCACTGCTTACGTCCAGGATTCATCCGTTCGAGCTCGCCATATGAGCTCGAGCGCGATGCCGAACTCGCCGACTCCTGACGAACCATTCCGCTTGCGAGTCGTCCCTACTGAGTAAGTACAAGCGCCGGTATTCGGAACTAAGGGGTCGCGTTCTTTCTCACGTTCCCCTGGTACCTGCGCGACTGAGGGCAACGCGATAGTCTCCGGTCCCGCCGCCGGCTTCCTGATCTCATAGTGAAAATGGGGGGTCGGCCCGCATTACCGGTGGCACCCTAAAGGAGAGCAAACGATGCCGCTAGTAGTTTTCTTGCCAGATTCTTGTTGCTTGTTGCGGGGACATCCGATGCAGGCGGAGAGGTAATACCAGCGTTAGTGCTTGAAAAGGCTCATCGTCTAGTCTCGCTAAGTAGTTTCTTGGGCAATGTTGTTATTTATTGCTCTGACTGATCGCCAGTGAACGGTAGGCGGAAGGAGTGAAACCAGTGTAACGCTTGAATACCTTATCGAAGCGCGGAAGGTCTCCGAAGCCGACGTTTTGGGCTACTTCGGTGATCGAGACCTGACCAGTGGTCAGCAACGCCTTGGCTCGCTCTAGACGTACTCTCAGGAGGTAGTCCCGGAACGTAACTCCGAGCACCTCCCGGAACCGGCGGGAAAGGTGATACTTGCTCATCCCGACCTGAAGGGCGAGCGAGGACAGGGAGAACTGATCCCAGTAACGTTGCTGGATCAGCTCCATTGCTCTCTTGACAGGAATACACAGCGGAGCGGGCCAATCTCTCAGTGTCTGACTCTCGCGCGACGGCTCGTTTCCGTCCAGACCTGACGAGAGGATTCGCACTACGGTCCCGACAAGGTCCACGGCGTTCACGGGTTTCTGAAGGTAATCCGAGACACCCCGTTTGAAGGCAGCCGCACAGATCCATTCCGAACCGTACCCGGTAAGCATGACTACCGGGAGGTTGGGGTGAATGGACCTCAGTTTGCTCAATATTTCGAGACCGGTGCAGTCCGGGAGCCGATGATCGAGCATCACCAGATCGACCCGTTCACGGCTCAACTTTGAAATCGCATCGGCCCCCCACATGGCAGGCGTGACCTCGTACGCGTCGCCAAGGAAAAATGTGAGGACTTCCTGAACGGTCACGTCGTCGTCTACCACCAAAATTCGCCGCGGCGCTGTGGCCATGCTGCCGCCCCCGCGCCTTGGCCAAGTTCCACGCGAGGACAGAGACTTCCCGGCCGCCAGCCGTAAGATCACCCCCTGCGGCGGCTGGGCAAGTGCGGTCGAGGCGGCCAGCAGCAGCGCGAGCATGCAGGTGAAGATCTTCACTTGTCGACTCCGTCGCCGCGTTTAAAGCCTCTGACGGTCCCCGCCCCTTCTCTGAGACCCAAGGCTCGATCGTGCGGAGGCCGCCACGCTAGACCGCCCGAAAGAGCTAGTCAAGGCCATTCTTGCCCTTAGTCCGTGGGGCAACCAATGGATAGGTCGTCACGGGGCAGGTGGTCGCAGCGCCAGGCCGCCGCTACCCCGTCGTTTTTCTCCCCGGCCCGGGCTCAAGAAGCAGTCTGTGGGCCGGGCGTGAGCGTGAAGTAGAACGTGGCGCCTTGGTCAGGCATGGCCTCGGCCCAGATGCGGCCGCCGTGGCGCTCGATGATCCGCTGCACGATGGCCAGGCCCACGCCCGTGCCCTCGTACTCGTCGGAACGGTGGAGCCGCTCGAACACGCCGAACAGCTTCCGGGCGTGGTGCATGTCGAAGCCGGCGCCATTGTCCTTCACGTAGTAAATGCGCCTGTTGCTTTCCTCCTGCCGGCAGCCGACCTCGATGACGGCGGGGTGCCGGTGACGCGTGAACTTGATGGCGTTGCCGAGCAGGTTCGCGAGGGCCTGCTTGAGGAGCGCCAGGTCCGCCTCGGCCATCCCTAGCTTGCCCACGGAGAAATCGATCCGGCGGCCTTCGCGGTCGGCCTGCTGCTCCTCGATGATCTGATGCACGAGGTCGTCCACCTTTACCGGCTGGGTCTTGAGGGGCTGGCGCCCCAGGCGCGAAAAGGCGAGCAGATCATCGATCAGCTGCCCCATGCGGGATGCGCTTCCGATCACCACGCCCAGTAGCCGGCGCCCCTCTTCGTCGAGGCGCTCGCCGTAGTCGGCGTGCAGCATCCGCGCAAAGCCGTCCATGGCGCGCAGGGGGGCGCGAAGATCGTGCGACACGGAATAGGAGAAGGCATCCAGCTCCTTGTTGGCGGTCACGAGCTCGGTGGTTCGCTCCTGCACGAGCTGGCGCTCCCGCCGTTCCCCTTCATACGCTTCGACGAGCCGAGCATAGAGCTTGCTGTTCTCGAGCAGCAGCACCATGAGGACAAAGCTCGCCGCAAGCAGCCCGTAAATCCGCCCGGCATACCACCCCACATCGAAACGGCCCTGGTTCAGGACCGCGGCCAGCCCGATATCGAACAGCCACGCGCACATGACCACCATCAGCCACAGGTCCAGCACCGAGCGCGGCCGGCGGCGCCAGAGCACGAGCAGGGCGAGGAGGCTCAGCCCCCAGATGCTCGAGACGACGAAGATCAACACGGGGGTGTACTGGTTGCCTCGCATGATCGCGGGGAGCGCGTTCTGGCCCGCCGTGGCGAGGAGCGTGAGCCCGCAGACGACGCCCAGGACGGCCACCACGGTGGACACGATGGCCAGGCCTGGACGACTGGATGGCCGGCTGGGCTCGCGTCCTCCGAGCAAGGCATACGCAATGACGATGAGCGGGAAGCCTACGTGCCAGAACTCGTAGAGCCAGGCCGTGCTCTGGGGTCCCGCGCCCAGCAGACCGGTCGGCGAGAAGAGGCCGGGAAACGTCAGGGCATGCGCGACGGTCATGAACGCGGTGAAAAGATAGCCGCCGGCAAGGGCCAGGAGCGATCGCGAGCGCAAGAGCGTGAACTGGCCCAGCAGGAGGACGGCAGTGATCAGATCATTGATCACCAGTGCCGCTTCGTAGATCGGGATGAAGGCGAAGACGGGCGGAAGCTGCACCTTGGCGAACGGCGCCAGCGCGAGGAAGATCACGACGGAGACCAGCACAACGGCCAGGGCCAGCCGGTTCGTGCCGCGTCCGGCGGGCAACGTCGAAAGGAATACCGGGCGCTCGTCTGTGAACTCGCGCACCATGCCGCCCTCCCGCAAACTCAAGAGGAAGGTATCACAGCGAGTGCTCGGCCCCTTCCTTTAGAGGTTCTCAGACCATGCAGACGCTCGGCAGGGCCTCGCGCAACCAAACGTCACCGTTTCTCGGGGTGATGTAGACTCGCTCTGCCTGATACAAGAGGTTGGTCAAGTCACGGGGTACAGGCGGGTAGCTCAGTGGGAGAGCGCGGCTTTCACACGGCCGAGGCCGCAGGTTCGAGCCCTGCCCCGCCTACCATCCGTCCGGGGGTTGCCCACGGTGCCGGAGATCCGCTCCATCAGCGCCATCACATTTGCCACGTCCGACATGGCGCGCGCGGTGCGGTTCTATGCGGCACTCGGCTTCTCGATGGCCTACGGAGGCGAGACGGCCACCTTCACATCGTTCCGGGTCGGGACGGGGCACCTGAACCTCGCGAGGGCCGACGATCAGCCGCCATCGTCAGGTAGGACGCGCGTCATCTTCCACGTCGACGATGTCGACGCCATGTACGCGCAGGCCCTGGCCCAGGGGTTCACGCCGGAGGCCCCCCCTGGGGACGCGGCGTGGGGCGAGCGCTACTTTCATCTGACCGACCCCGACGGCCATGCCCTCTCGTTCGCCCGGCCCCTTCGGGGTGCCGACGGCTGATAGGCAACCGTCCAGGTGTCAGGACTCGACGCTCAGAGATCCTTGGCCATGCAGACGCTGAGCGGCGAGTTCACGTACTCGCCAAACGGAGGGATCCGCGAGAAGCCGGCGCGCTCGTAGAGGGCGAGCGCCTCGCCCTGGCGAAGCCCGGTCTCGAGGACCAGGCGCGCGATCCCGAGGGTCCGCGCCTCGGCCTCGAGCGCCGCGAGAACCGCCCGCCCGATCCCGCGCCCGCGCGCGTCCGGGCTGACGTACATCCGCTTGATCTCGCCCGTTCGTGCCTCGATGCGCCGGACCGCCCCGCATCCCACGGGCTTGCCCGAGCTCGAGGCGATCAGGAATGCGCCCTGGCCGTCGGCCACTTCGCCCGGGTCGAGGCGGAAGTGAGTGGCGCCCTCTTCGGGATAGCGGCTGGAGAGCTCGGCATTGAGCGCCTCGATGAGGACGCGCGCCGGGGCCGAGAGGATATCGACTCGCTGGACCAACAGGCCACCCGCGGATGCCTCTTCCCTCATCGCTCTCCTCCCGACTTGGTGCCGTCTTCTCGCTCGTCGCTCACGGTAACACGCCACGCCGGTCGGCGGCACCTCGCCCAACCCAGAAGTTGCACGCCTCGTGCCGATCTGCCACAATTCGCGGGCGCCATGAGTGACCAGCGTCGAGGAGCGGTGACGGCATGAAGACGATCCGCACGGTGTGCGCGCACGACTGTCCGGATCAGTGCTCGCTGCTCGCGCAGGTGGACGGCGACCGCGTGGTGAAGATCCAGGGCGACCCCGAGCACCCCTTCACGGCGGGCTTCGCCTGCGCCAAGGTCAACCGCGAGCACGAGATGCTCGTCTCCCCCGATCGCATCCTCACCCCGCTGCGTCGCACCGGGGCCAAGGGCGAGGGGCGCTTCGCGCCCATCACGTGGCAGCAGGCCCTCGACGAGATCGTCACGCGCTGGCAGGCCATCATCAAGGACGACGGGCCGCTGGGCATCCTCGGCTATTGCTACAGCGCGCACCAGGGACAGATCAACCGCGGGCTCATGCTGGGGCTCTTCCACGCCCTCGGCTCCACGCGGCTCCTCGCGGGCACCGTGTGCGATTCGTGCGCCGAGGCGGGCTGGGACGCCGCCTGCGGCAGCGTGGGCGGAGCCGATCCCGAGACCGTCGAGCAGTCGGATCTCATCATCGCGTGGGGCGCCGACCTCATGACGACGAACGTCCACATCTGGCCCTTCGTCGAGCGCGCGCGAAGCCGCGGCGCCACGCTCGTCGTCATCGAGCCGCGCCGGAGCGCGACGGCCGAGCGGGCCGACTGGGATCTGCGCGTCAAGGTGGGGACGGATGCCGCCCTGGCCTTGGGCCTCATGCACGTGCTCGCGCGGGACGGGCTTGCCAACCGCGACTACCTCGCCCGGAAGACGCTCGGCTTCGACAAGGTCGAGCGCGAGGTGCTCCCGCGCTTCTCGCCCGAGCGGGTGGCGGCCATCACCGGCGTCTCCGCGACCGATCTCGTGCGGCTGGCCCATCTCTACGGCAAGGCGCGCGCGCCGTTCATTCGCCTCGGCGAGGGCATGTCGCGCTCGCACCAGGGCGGCCAGGCCATCCGCACCGTCGCCCTCCTCCCCGGCGTGGTCGGGGCCTACGACAAGCCGGGCGGGGGCGCGCTCCTCATGACCGCGCCCACCTTCGGCTTCGACGCCTCGCCCATCCGCAAGCCGTCGGGACCCGCCCAGACGCGCACGGTCAACCACTCGCGGCTCGGCGAGGCGCTGCTGACCATGAAGGATCCGCCGCTCCGCGCGCTCTTCGTGGCCGGGAACAATCCCGCCGTCACCTGCCCCGACGCGGCGGCGGTACGCCGCGGGCTCTCGCGCGAGGACCTCTTCACCGTGGTCCACGACCCGCTGCTCTCGGATACCGCGCGCTACGCCGATATCGTGCTGCCCGCCGCCAGCTATCTGGAGAGTGAGGACGTGCTCCGCGGCTACGGCACGTACTATGTCCAGTTCGCCCAGGCAGTGGCGCCGCCGCGGGGCGAGGCCTGGCCGAACCGGCGGCTCGCCCAGGAGCTGGCGCGCCGTCTCGGTCTCCAGGACGCGGTGTTCTCCATGAGCGCCGCGGCCCTGGCGAAGCTCTTCTTCGCGAACGCCACGGGCACGGCGGCGGGCCTCGATCCCGAGGCCGTGCGCCGGAACGGGCCCGTCAAGGTGGCGCCGTCGGGGCCGCAGCGCTTCGCTACACCATCGGGCAAGCTCGAGTTCTACTCGGAGACGCTGGCGACCCAGGGGCTGCCCGCCCTGCCCGACTGGGCGCCCGACGCCCACGGCGAAGCGCTCGAGCGCCGCTTCCCCTTGAGGCTCCTGACCGCCCCGGGATATTTCCAGAGCCACACCGCGTTCTCGGGCATCGCCGCCCTCAGGAAAAAGCAGGGAGCGCCCGCCTGCGTGCTCCACCCCGAGGAGGCGAAGAAGCGCGGGCTCGAGGACGGCCAGACGGTCGAGCTCCACAACGATGTGGGAGTGGTGCGACTGGTCCTGCGCGTATCCGACGAGGCGCCGCCCGGCGTCGCGTTCGTTCCCGGCCAGCGGCCCGCGGCGGAGGCGGGGGGCACCACCGTCAACATGCTGTGCTCCGACCGCTACAGCGATATGGGCGACGGCGCGACCTACCAGGACACGCGCCTCGACGTCCGCCGCGCGCCCTCGGCGCGCTAGCCCTCCATCGTCAGCACCACGCGCCCGATCGCCTTCCGATCGCTCAGGAGACGCATCGCCTCCGCGAAGCGCTCCAGGGGGAACGTGGCCGAGACGTGGGGCCTCAGCTTGCCCGCGTCGGCCAGCTTGAACAGCGCCTCGACGGCGGCCTTGCGGAGCGCGGGATTCCGGCGGCCGGCCTCGCCCGCGCGCACGCCGACCACGGAGCAGCCCTTGATGAGAACGAGATTGGCCTTCACGGTGGGGAGAGTGCCGCTCGCGAAACCCACCGTGAGCAAGCGCCCGCCGAAGGCGATACAGCGCAGCGACTGCTCGAAGACCGCGCCGCCCACGGGATCGTAGATGACATCAGCGCCCGCGCCGCCCGTGAGGCGCTTGACCGCCTCCGGGAAGGGCTCGGCCTCGTAGTTGATGCCGTGATCGGCGCCGCGGCTCTTGGCCGCCGCCAGCTTCTCCTCGCTCGAGGCGGTGGCGATGACGGTGGCGCCCAGGATCTTGCCCAGCTCCACCGCGGCCAGCCCCACGCCCCCCGCCGCGCCGTGGACGAGCAGCGTTTCGCCGGGGGCAAGATGCCCGCGCTGGACGAGGCCGTGATAGGCAGTATGCGACGCGACGAGGAACGCGGCGCCCTCGGCAAAGCTGAAGTCAGCGGGCAGCGGCTCGAGCTGGGCGGGCTCCACCACCGCTTCGTCGGCGTAGCAGCCGAAGCGCTGGTGGACGATGACGCGATCTCCGGGGCCAAAGCCCCGCGCCTCCGGACCTGACTCGATGACCTCGCCGGCCGCCTCGAATCCCGGCGTGAACGGGCGCTCGGGCTTGAGCTGATACAGTCCCGCCGCCATCAAGACATCGGGAAAGTTGACGCCGGCGGCGCGGATCCGGACGCGGATCTGCCCCGGTGAGAGCGTCTTCCGCGGTATCTCCTCGACGGCCATGAGCTCGGGGGGTCCGAGCTCGCGACACACCACTGCGCGGATCAGAGGATGGCGCCCTCGTGGCGCAAGAGCCACTGCTTGCGCGCGAGCCCGCCCGCATAGCCCGTGAGGGAGCCGTCGCTGCCCACGAGGCGATGGCAGGGAACCACGATGGAGAGGGGATTCTGCGAGTTGGCCAGGCCCACCGCGCGGGAGGCGTTGGGACCGCCGAGCTGTGCGGCCAGCTCACCATAGGTGCGGGTGGAGCCGGGAGGAATCGCGCGAAGCGCGGCCCACACGCGGCGCTGGAACTTCGTGCCCCCCGTGTCCACCACGACTTCGTCCAGCGCGGCGTAGTCCTTGGCGAAGTAGGCGAGGAGCTTCTCGCTGACGCCGAGGGGGTTGTCCTCGTGCACGAGGGCGAAATCCTCGAAGCGGCGGGAGAGCAGCGTCTTCATGCGCTCGTCGCACTCCGCGAAATCGACGGCGCACAGCGCACCGGGGCGGGTGACGACGACCATGGGTCCGATCTCGGAATCGATGGTGTCGGTGTGGAGCTCGGTGATCGTGGCCCGCGTGAGCATGCTCAGGCCGGCGAATGCGTGAAGGGCAGGCGGGTGAAGCGCTGGCGCTCGACTTCGATCACCAGCACGATGCGCTCGGCGGGATTCTGCCGCATGGGAAACTCCTTGCCCGTGTACTTGCGTGACACGCGGTCCATGATGTTGAAGTCCGCATCCTTCCAGCGCTCGGCCACGCGACCCCGGAGCTGGGCCTCGACGTAGGGATTGTCGAAGGCCACGATCGACATGCCTACCCGGGAGTCCCGACGCGTGTTCTTGGCCTTGAGGGAGTTCTCCCCCGTGCACACGAGGATGCGATCGCCCTCGAGATCGATCCAGACGGGCGCCACCTGGGGCGAGCCGTCGGGCATGAGGGTGGCCAGGTGGGCGAAGTTGGCGCCCCGCACCAGGGCCTTGACGTCGTCCGAGAGCGCGATGCCTTTCACGAGGCGTCGGCCCCGCCGCCCGCGCTTTCCGAGGGCAGGATGACGAACCCGCGCTCGCGCAGGTTCGTGTCCACGTCCGCGTGCTGGCGCCGGTCGCTCTGCCGCCGCTCCTCGGCGGTGGCGCCGCGGCTCTGTCGCCGCTCGCTCACGCGCCGATCCATGATGATGCGCACGCGGTCCTGGCCGCTGAACTCGCGCTGGAGATACTCGTAGAGCTGCGGATTGTAGCGCGCCACGATGAAGATCTCGCCGACTTGCATCATCTCCTCCCCACACTTCTTGACCCAGAATGGGACGTCCATCTCGCGGAACAGCGTGAAGGCAGCGACGAGGTGCTCCTCGGAGCGCAGGCGATCGCCCAGGAGTCGGCACGCGCGTCCCCAACCCATGCGCACGTGGGCCACGAGCGGCTGCATCTTGAGCTCCTCGGCGATCCCGAGAGCCTGGCGATAGTGCTCTTCCGCCTGCGCGAGCGACGCGCCGCCCTCGCGGCTCGCCACCTCGCCCAGGAGCCGCCACGCCCAGGCCTGATGCCCGCGCTCCTTGTGCGCGATGGCGAGGTCGAGGGCGTGCCGGGCCGCCTCTCCCGCCCGCGCGGGCTCGCCGGCCGCGAGCAGGCCCTCGGCCTTGTGGAGCGTCCACAGGGCCAGGTAGGCGTTGATGCCGAGCACCTCGCTCAGGTGCACGCCGTCCTCGAGGAGGGGCAGGGCGGAATCGACGTGACCGCGCAGGGCCAGCGTCAAGCCCAGGAGCGAGGAGGGAATGGGCCGCCACACGTCGAGATGCTTCTCGCGGCAGGCGTCAAGGCTCGGCTGGAGCAGCTCGCGCGCGCGATCGAGATGCCCACGCCGGAGCCACACGAGCCCGGCCAGCGTGCGCGCGATGGTCTGGCCATACACGTGCCCGGCCGCGTCGGCGGCGCGCATGGCCTGGTCCGCGCAGGCATCCGCGGCGTGGAAATCCCCGAGCTCGGCCAGGGTGAAGGCCAGCCACCCGCTCGAGGT
>Ga0137415_10008167_pt1 | contig 10373 bp, 10 predicted proteins | sample CZODoug3_1_1_16f_FD_183082 | JGI IMG/M metagenome (GOLD analysis project Ga0137415, IMG submission 183082) | Vadose zone soil fungal communities from Angelo Coast Range Reserve, California, USA - CZODoug3_1_1_16fungal (Hybrid Assembly) | ecosystem: Environmental > Terrestrial > Soil > Vadose... | reverse complement strand
CCGCTGCGCGACATCTACGATCAGGTGAAAGACAAAGGGCCGGGCGGGCACATTCTTACCGGACCGATTTATGTCGAGGATGCGCAGCCCGGCGACGTGCTGGAAGTGCGCATCGTTTCCGTACGGCTGGCCATTCCTTACGCTTACAACGGCTTTGGGCCGGGGCGCGGCTTTTTGCCGGAAGATTATCCGTACCCGAAAATGAAGATTATTCCGCTGGACGAAAAGCGCATGGTCGCGCGGTTCGCGCCGGGCATCGAGATTCCGCTGCATCCATTTTTCGGCAGCATGGGCGTGGCGCCGCCGGAATCGTCGGGAAGATTCAGCAGCAACCCGCCGTGGATTCATGCCGGGAACCTGGACAACAAGGATTTGGTGGCGGGGACGACGCTGTACATTCCGGTGCACGCAGCGGGGGCGCTGTTTGAGGTGGGCGACGGGCACGCCGGGCAGGGCAACGGCGAGGTGGACATCACGGCGCTGGAAACTTCGCTGATCGGCACATTTCAATTTGTGGTGCGCAAGGATATGCATCTGCGCTGGCCGCGCGCGGAGACGCCAACGAGTTTTATCACCATGGGATTGCACGAGGATTTGAATGAGGCGACGAAGCTGGCAGTACGCGAGATGATCGATTTCCTGATGACCGAGAAACATCTTTCGCGCGATGACGCTTACATGCTATCGAGCGTGGCGGCGGATTTGAGCATTACGGAATTGGTCGACGGGAATAAGGGCGTGCACATGGCGATACCGAAGGCGATTTTCGTTGCGGGCGCGGCGAAGTGAGGGTCCGTGCGTGGGCGTGCTGGCGGTGAGTTTCACGGGCGTGGCGATTTAGCGACGGGAGACTCGCAGCGTCGACGGATGGTCGTTTCTTTTGCGGGCGCGGTAGGCTTGGCTTCGAGGCTAAAATAAAGATTCCGCCTGTTGGCAAGGAATTCCTGATGCGCCTGCTGCTCCACGCGACTCGCTGCGCGGCCGCTCTCCTGATCGTGTGCAATACGCCTGCGCTGGCGCGCGACAAAACCGTTTGGAGCTACGAAGGCGGGCTGTTCGTGATCACTAACGGGGCGATTGCCAACGGCCCTTGCTTCCGGCTGGCCGGACGGGTGACCTCCGGAGATTTTTTCGATCATCTTAAGCGGTTTGATAAAGAGAGCGGCACCATTTTTCGGCGCGGCACGGAGACGGTCGAGAATTTTCCCGACCGGCTCACGCTGACGTTTCTGGTGCACGATCACTACGACCTGACCTGCCCTCCGCGCGAGGAAAATCCCGACGCGCCCAAATACCTGACGCGCGCGATGATGAGTTCGCTGCATCTTTATCTGTATTGGAAACGCGGCGTGGAGCTGCGGCCGGTGGAAAACGTGGAGAGAACATATTTCGGGGTGAGAGAGCTGATTCCGAAAGCAGCCGCGCAGGCGCACGGCCTGCCGGAAAAGCTGGAATGGGCTTACGAATACGTTGTGCCGAGCGTGGGCGTTCCGCTCACGGATAGCCTGGTGCTCATTCTTCGGGATGAAGAGAATCGCATGGTCGCGCGCGTGGCGGCCCGTCTGTAGTCCACTTTCTCCTTGACATTCTACATATGCGGCGGTATAGACGTGTAGGGTGTCTAGGAGAAGACGCGTGGGTGTCGACCGATCCGATTTGCTGCAGGGCACGCTGGACATGCTGATCCTGAAGATCGTGGCGCTCGGTCCCGTGCATGGATACGGGATTTCGCAGCGCATCCAGCAAGTTTCGCGCGAAGTCTTGCAGGTTCAGCAAGGCTCGCTTTATCCCGCGCTGCATCGGCTGGAGAAACGCGGCTGGCTACAAGCGACGTGGGGCGAATCGGAGAGCGGGCGGCAAGCCAAGTTCTACCGTTTGTCCGCGAAGGGGCGAAAGCAGCTGCAGCTTGAGGAATCGCAGTGGAACCGGCTTGCGGAAGCGATCGCGCTTATCCTTCACACTGCTTCGTAGGGCGCACCGCTTCCTAGGAGGTCGCCATGCCCTGGTGGTGGAAATCCCTCTTTCGCAAACGCGCGCTTGAGGCGCAACTGAGTTCCGAGGTTCGTTTTCACATCGACGAACTGACCGACGCCAACATTGCGGCGGGGATGTCGCCCATGGAAGCGCGCCGGAGAGCGGTGCTGGAGTTTGGCGGCGGCGAGCAAATCAAGGAGGAGCTGCGCGACGTGCATCGCGTGCGCGTGATCGAAAGTGCAATCGCAAACCTGAAATCGGCGTTCCGCTTCATCCGCAAATCGCCGTCGTTCTCCGCCGTAATCATCGTGACATTGGCGCTAGGCATCGGCGCAAACAGCGCCGTGTTCTCAGCGATTGATGCAATTCTCTTGCGGCCCTTGCCGTTTCCCAACGGCGACCAACTGATGCGGCTCGGTCAGTACAACCCCAGGGTTAAGAGCCCGCAAACCTTTGTGGCGCCGGTTCGATTGGAGGATTGGAACCGGATGAACTCCGCGTTCCAGGTGATTAGCGGATACTACAGGGATGACGGGTCTGAAACTTCGGGCGTTCTTCCCGAAAAAGTGGCGGAAGCGTTTGTGGCGCCTAGGTTCCTGCAAGTACTGGGCGCATCGCCAGCACTGGGGCGCGATTTTAGTGCCGCCGAAGAGCATTTTGGCGGGCCGAATGCTGTTTTGATCAGCGATGGCTTCTGGCGCCGCCGCTTCCACGGCGATCCAAATGCTGTAGGAAAGAAGCTGCGGATCAATGGATTTTCTTATTCCATCATTGGCATTATGCCCGCGTCCTTCTTATTCCCGGACCGTGATGCCGATCTCTGGGTGCCAGTTCCTCCGGACGCGCCTTATGCGCAAAGCAGGGAATACACTTGGTACTCTGTCATTGGACGCCTGAAACCACGCATGACCGCGGAGGAAGCTCGGGCCAACCTGACAACGGTTCAAGCGCAACTTGGGAAGGCCTTTCCCAAACCGGACGCAGACCTGGCCGTCGCGATTCAGCCGCTAAAGGAAATCCGGGTGGGAGGCGTGCGTAGGTCGCTATGGATCCTATTTGGCTCAGTATCGCTGCTTCTTCTGATCGCTTGCACTAATATCGTTGCCTTGCTTTTGGCGCGCGCAACGCAACGCCAACATGAAATTTCGGTGCGCTTTTCGCTGGGAGCTTCGCGAATGGCGCTGGTCACTCAACTACTGACCGAGGCTTTTGTGCTGGCATTCATCGGCGCCGCGCTCGGCTTGTTCGTTGCCGGCGGAGCGTCGAGTGTCTTTCGGTCGCTTGCGGGGAGCCTGCCGCGCGTCGAAGAGATTCGGTTGGATGGGCGCATCGTGATGTATTCGCTGGCGTGTTCGGTGGTCGCCACGATCTTGTGCGGACTCCTGCCTGCAATTCGAGGGACGCGGAGGAATATTTCAGGTTCGTTAGCCCAGGCGAACCGCACGCAGGTGTCGGGGCGCAATCCGCTGCAATGGACGCTTGTGGGGGTGCAAGTAGCGCTGGCCGTCACGTTGCTGGCGGGCGCTGGATTGCTGCTGCGCAGTTTTCAGGCGCTCGGCCGAGTCTCGCCGGGTTTTGAGGCGAGCCAGGTTCTGACGTTCCACATCAGCGCCTCCTACGGGGAAACCGTCGACTGGAAAGGCCTCACGCAACGAATCGATCGGACTCTCGACGAGTTGCGCAGCGTCCCGGGCGTGGAAGCAGCGGGAGCGAGCGCAACGTTGCCGGGGGTGCCATCGCAATACCAAACGGAACTGCGGTTCACGGAGGGAGAGCAAGATCCGGAACACAAAATGGTGACGGAGAGTCGTTTCATTACTCCCGGCTACTTCGCGACCATGAAGATTCCTCTGCTCTCCGGCGAACTCTGCCGTGAGCCAAAATTTATTAGTACCCCCGCCGATCCAACGGGGGTACAGCACACCGAGGTCACTGCTCTGCAAATGCTTGTGAATCGCAGTTTTGCAGATACATATCCCGCCGGATCGACGGTTATCGGCCATCACCTTCAGGCGGTGGACAACCCTTTCCTGCGGCCGAGGGATATCGGCGAGGTGCGGGGGATTGTCGGCGACGCGCGAGAGGAAGGCATGAATCGCGAAGCCGGCCCCACCGTGTACTGGTGTTTCGGCGCTCCCGGCGGCCCCGACCCTTTTTACCTCGTTCGCACGCACGCTGAACCCATGGCCATGGCCGAGACTGTTCGCGAGAAAATTCGCGAAATCGAGCCTGCTCGTTCGGTTTTCGATATTAAGCCGCTGCCGGAGCGTATCGACGACGCGTTTGCAGAAAATCGGCTGCGCACGGTGCTATTGTCTTTTTTCGCCGCGACAGCCGTTTCCCTTGCTTGCATCGGTCTCTACGGAACGCTCAGCTATTCCGTGAATGTCCGTCAGCGCGAAGTCGGATTGCGCCTTGCGCTGGGAGCTTTGCGCGGACAAATCGTGAAGCAATTTCTCCTGCAAGGCTTGAGTGTCACTGTGGTCGGCTGCGTCGCCGGGTGGGGGCTGGCGTTGGCTTCCTCGCGGATGCTTTCCGGAATGCTCTACGGCGTTTCCCCTTCTGACCTGGTCACGTTATCGAGCGTGGTTCTCGTGGTGCTCTTGGTTGCGGCAATTGCGTCTCTCGTACCGGCGGTCCGCGCCGCCCGCCTCGATCCCATGCAAGTGCTACGCGAGGAATGACGCAGCGCATCCTAAGCCGATTAAATCACCCCAGCGCGCTGAATTTCTGCGGCTCGATCTTGTATAACACTCGCGTCTCGTCGGGCTTTCGCCAGGGATAGACGTCCTTGCCGAGATATTTCTTGGCGAGACCGTTGATGTGCTCGTCGGCGCCCTTCTCCGTGATTTCGACCACCTTGCCGCGAATCTCCAGGTAACGGTAGGGATTCTCCGGGTCTTGGATGGACAGCGACACGCGAGGATCGCGGCGGATGTTCTTGTCTTTCACGCGGCCGCGCGCGGAATTAATGCGCACGTACTTCCCGTCGTAGTCGACCCATACGGGCGTCACCTGCGGACTGCCGTCGGGGTTCAGCGTGCCCAGATTGGCAAACGCCTTTTTCTGCAGCAGATCCACGTATTTCTCAGGTAGATGCTCGGCCATATCGAACCTCCGGAGGATGTTGCTCCTCGATTTGTCTTTCTTCAAAACCTTGGCGCTGCCACAAGAGCGGAAAGTTTCAGGTATTTGCCGCCAGCTTCAACCTATTGTCACTGATCGCTGGCGCCATCAGCCGCTTCATCAAGCCGCTACGCTCGAACCACGCACCGGTTTCCGTGCCGCGCAAGTCTTCTCGCGCGAGAGCGCGCAGATCAGCTTCATCGTCAACGTCCGTCTCCAAGCGAGTATTGCGGCGAACCAAAATCTGCGCGCCGGCGCGCTCGGCCTCGCCGCAATGTTTCGCAAAACTGCCAGTGCCGAAATGCGATGGAAACAGCGCAGGCGGCGTGCGCAGGATGGCGTTGGTGCCGGTGCCGTCGCGGGAGGGCACAATCACCAGCGCCGGCGCGGCGCAGTCGATTGCGAGCAATTCGTCGATGTCGCTGGCTTGCACGAGCGGCACATCCAGCGGCAGGCGCAGCAATGACGTGACTCCGCATTCCGCGCAGTGCCGGGAGGCGGCGTCCACGGAAACACTTTCTGAGATTTGCTGCTCCTCGCGCAGAAGCTCCCAGCCGTTCGCTTCTGCCGCCTCCATGGCCGGAATGTAGTTCGTCACCACGAAGATTTTGTCGGCTCGCCGTACACCGCGAACGGCGCGAATCGTATCCGCCAGCATGGCCTGGGCGAGCGCGAAACGCTCCTCGGGATTCAGAAGCGGCGCGAGGCGCTGCTTCGCTCGACGTAAATCTTTAATGGGCAGCAGCAATGCGCGCATTGAGTGGCCTCAGTACGCGCCTTCGGCGTAGGAAACGTGCTCTTTTTGCACGAGATTCAAATGCGGCCGCACAGGAGCGGCCGGCTCTTCGCCGCCGTCGTATCGATGGCGAATCTTGTAGGTCGTGGTGCGCTCCGCCGGCACGCGCCCGATGGAGCGAGTCATGCGGCGGAAATCCTGCGGCGAAACGTATTCGCCGAAGGTCGCGCCTGCCGCTTTCGAAATGTTTTCTTCCATCAGCGTGCCGCTAAAATCGTTGGCGCCGGCGTTGAGGCAGGCCAGCGAGGTCTCGAAACCGAGCTTCACCCAGGAAACCTGGATATTCTTGATCGCGCCATGCAGCAAAACGCGCGCCAGGGCGTGCACACGCAGATGCTCTTCGCGCTTGGCGCCGGGCCGCGCGCCGCCGTGCTTGAACAGCCGCGTGTTTTCGTGGATGAACCCGAGCGGCACAAATTCCGTGAACCCTCCGGTGCGCTTCTGAATGGAACGCAGCAGCAGAATATGGCGGACCCAATCCGCCGGCTCTTCCACGTGGCCGTACATCATCGTGGAAGTCGAGGGAATGCCAAGCTCATGCGCGGTGGTGATGATTTCCACCCAACGCGCGACTGGCAATTTGTTGGGGCTCAGCTCGCGGCGTACCCGGTCGTCCAAAATTTCGGCGGCCGTGCCGGGAATGCTGCCGAGCCCTTCGTCTTTCATCATTTGCAGGTAGTCGCGCAGCGACATTCCGGTTTTATCGACGCCGTAGGAAATCTCCATGGGCGAAAACGCGTGCACGTGCATTGCGGGAATCGCGCGCTTGATGGCGCGCAGAATGTCGCGGTAGAAGAAGCCGTCGAGATCGCGCGGCAGGCCGCCTTGGATGCATACCTCGGTGGCGCCGGTGTCCCACGCTTCACGCGCTTTGCGCACCACGTCGTCCACGGAAAGGGAGTAAGCATCCGGCGCGCCCGGGCCTTTGCCAAATCCGCAAAAACTGCAGCCCACGAAACAGACATTCGTGAAATTGATGTTGCGATTCACAACGTAGCTGATCGTGTCGCCGACAGTCTCGCGGCGCAATTGGTCCGCGACGGCCAGCAACGCTTCCAATGCTGGGCCTCCCGCGGTGGCCAGCTTGAGCCCTTGCCCGAATGTTAGACCTGCTCCGTCCATTACTATTTGCAAGCAGCTGCGGACTTCCGCGGGGCATGCCTCGAGGGCGGTCGATATCGCTTCGTTCATCTCACGCGTTGCCATTTCCTGCGTATCCTACCAGAGGAGGCCGCTCGTGTGCTTGCACGACGGCCGAGAGACGCGGGGCTGGTCCGTGTGATTTGCATCTATTACCATAGCTCCTCGACGATGAAACGGGGCTCTATTCTGATTGTGGTTGGTCTTGCCGTCGCGGGCGTAATAGTTGCCATTGCCGCATCCGTTCTCCATGACGGCCTAAGTTCTCGAGCCACTCCCAGCAAGCTGGAAACTGCGATGGCGCGGAATGTTCATCGTCTCGCAATCCCTTCAAACGCCAGATCCGCCCAAGACCCGGTGATCGCTTCCGAGGAAGACTTGCGCGTTGCGCGGCTGCACTTCGCGGATCACTGCGCGACGTGCCACGACAATGATGGGAGCGGCCATACGATGATCGGTGACGGACTTTACCCGAAGCCGCCCGATCTGCGCCTCCCGGAAACGCAAAACCTCACCGACGGCGAGCTCTTCTGGATTATCGAGAATGGCGTGCGCTTCACGGGCATGCCGGCTTTCGGGAATGCAGCCGAGCACGGCGGGCATGGCGGTGCACCGGATAGTTGGAAGCTGGTTCATTTCATCCGCCACCTGCCGCACCTCACTGCCGCGGAACGCGCCGAAATGGAGCGCTACAATCCCAAAGGGCCGGAGGACCGCGCCGAGGAACAAGAAGAAAACGATTTCCTGAGCGGGGCAACGCCGAAGGCAAAACCAGAATCACAGAATCATCATCTGCAATGAGCTGTGTAATGTTAGCTCTAGTTTCCGCGGAGGTTTGCATGAAGATTCGCTTGATCTCCATTGTATTGCTGTTCGCGCTGGCTGCAGGGGGTGTCTCTGCCCACGGTAACAAAGTGCACGTCTTCGGCACCGTCGAAAAAGTGAATTCCGATTCGGTTGTGGTGAAAACAAAAGAGGGCAAGACCGTTGAAGTAAGATTGGCGGCCTCGACGGTCTATGTCGAGCGAAACAACAACCAAGATAAACCGGCCAAGCTGTCAGACCTCGCTGCCGGCGATCTTGTCGTCATTCACGCTACGCCGAAAGACAATGGCCTCGAAGCCGACCAAGTACGGTTTTCAATGCCGGCTGCGCCGAAAGCTACGGCTCCAGTTGCGCCGAAGCCAAAATCCTGAAGAAATTTGCATTCGCGGAATTCCTGCTAGTCGACCACATGGCAGGAATGTGTTTTTAGGACGAGCCAGACCCTGCGTCCCTGCGTCAGGTCGAGCGAGCGGACGGCACCGGGAGTAACGTGGGCGAGGAAAGCAACGCCGCAATCCACGCGCGCGACCACTATCGTGCCACGCTGTTCCAACGAAGTGATTCGCCCCGCTATCACGTTGCGCGCGCTCAATCCGCGCGGTTGCTCCGTCGCCAGCAAAATGTCCCCCGCTCGAATCGCGAGGCGCACGCGATCACCGGCCGTAGCAAATCCTAGAGGTACTTCGAGTTCAGACGCGCTCTCTCCCAGCCGCACACGCATGACCCCGTCGGCTTCGCGCAAATCGAGCACGGTGGCGTCGAGTAAATTCTCAAATCCGGCTGCTTGCGCGAGCCGCTTGCGACGCGGCGCGTCCAGTACATCTATCGGGGCGCCGGCACTCACGACGCGGCCATTCTCCATCGCGATCACAAGCTCACCGAGCGCATCCACTTCTTCCCGGCTGTGGGTGACGTAGAGAATAGGAATGCGTTTCGCGGCGTTCCACACGCGCAAATCGTCCACAATCGAAGACTTCAGTTCAGCATCCAGTCCTGTCAGCGGCTCGTCCAGCAGGAGAACGCGTGGCTCTGTCACCAGCGATCGTGCCAGCGCGATGCGCTGCTTCTCGCCGCCTGAAATTTCCCCGGGCTTTTGTTTCTTTAATTTCTCCACGCGGAATGCGCCAAGAATTTCCGCGACCTGCCTATCTCGCTCCGGCGCCGGCAAGTCTAGCAATCCGTAGGAGACGTTTTCTTCCACGCTCAAATGAGGAAACAGCGCCAGCGTCTGGAACACGTACGCGATGTGCCGCTCTTGCGGTGGAAAGTCGATTCCGCTCGCGGAATCGAACAATGTATCGCCGCCCGCTGCAATGCGCCCCGCGTCAGGCCGAGTGAGTCCCGCAAGGCAATCCAGCAGCGTGGACTTGCCCGCCCCGGATGGACCGAACAAGATGGTGATGCCCGCGGAAACCTCCATGTCGACATCAAGCACAAAGGAAAGAGCACCCGCGCTGGGAAGCTCCTTGCGGATTTGCGCGGTCAACATGGCCGGTTTCACTTCGACGCCCATGGCATCCACACGCGACGATTCACTGCGTACACCAGTCCCAAAACACCAAACGAAATCGCCAGCAATACGAGCGCCATGCGATTCGCCTCGCCATATTCCAGCGACTGCACGTGATCGTAAATATCGATCGAGACCGTTCGCGTGATGCCAGCAAGATTTCCGCCCACCATCAGCACTACGCCAAATTCGCCCAGCGTGTGCGCGAAACTCAGCACCACCGCCGTCACCACTCCCGGCAACGAGAGCGGCAGGATTACACGCCAAAACGTCCGCAAATTTCCCGCCCCGAGCACCGCCGATGCATGCAGAAGCTTTCGGTCGACCCCCTCAAACGAAGCAATCAGCGGCTGAACCGCAAATGGAAAGCTGTACAGGACCGAGGCAAAGACCAATCCAGCAAACGTAAACGCCAATCCATGGCCGAACAGCGCAATCCAGAGCTTTCCTAGAAGTCCGCGTGGCCCCATCGCGATCAACGCGTAAAACCCCAGCACCGTCGGCGGCAGCACCAGCGGTAACGCCACGGCAGACTCCAGTAGAAATTTCCCGCGCCAGTTCGAATACGCCAGCCAGTACGCCACCGGCGTCCCGACAATCATCAGGATTGCGGAGACACAAGCAGCCAGCTTGAACGATAAAAGCAAGGCGTCCATATCGATTAGTGCGGGGTACTTTCTTGGTCCGGGGTGGGAATCACAAAGCCAAATTTTTCCAGAGTGGCCCGGCTCTCTTTGCTCTTCACAAATTCCAGAAAAGCGCGCGCCGCGTCCTTATTCTTCGCCGACTTCAAGACGATGGCTGCTTGCGCGATCGCCGGATGCATTTCCGCCGGCACCTGCCAACTCCTGCCGTCCTTCATTGGCGGAGAAATCGCCAGCGACAGCGCGATGATTCCCGCTTGCGCGTTCCCGGACTGCACGAACTGCGCCGCCTGCGAAATATTCTCCCCGTAAACCAGCTTTGCTTCTACCTTCTCGTAAATCCCAGCTTTCTTCAGCG
>Ga0137415_10008166_pt1 | contig 10373 bp, 11 predicted proteins | sample CZODoug3_1_1_16f_FD_183082 | JGI IMG/M metagenome (GOLD analysis project Ga0137415, IMG submission 183082) | Vadose zone soil fungal communities from Angelo Coast Range Reserve, California, USA - CZODoug3_1_1_16fungal (Hybrid Assembly) | ecosystem: Environmental > Terrestrial > Soil > Vadose... | reverse complement strand
ATCCCAAGCAAGCGGTCGACCGGGTCATTCGCATCCAGGAGTTGTTCGCCGCGGGACTCCACAGCAAGAAGATCGCAGAGCTGCTTCCCTGCATGCGGGACGCGGACGGTGGCCCCTCCGAGATTGCCACACCCGAGCTGGTCACCGAGCTTGCCGCCGAACGAGACCGCATCGACCGGATGATCACCGAACTGGCCAACTCCCGCGACGTGCTCGACGGGGTGATCGACGCGGCGTCGGAAAGCCGCCGACAGATCGGCGCCCGACCCCAGAGGTGAGCGACCCGATGCAGGATGACTCGCCCGCACCCCCTTTCTTGCTTCGTCAACTTTCGAATCACCGGCAACCTGCGGGCGCGGCCGGTGCTGCTGCGATTGCGAGGTCAGGTGACGCGTTCGTGGATGTCGTTTCCGAGGCGAACGTGCAGTTTGTCTACTGCGTGGAAGGTTGATGAACGGCGCCATTGGGCTGTTGTGTCGGTGAGCCCCAGGGTCGGGTACCGGGCGAACAGTCTGGTGAGTGTTTCGGCGGTTTCGAGTCGGGCGAGGGCGGCGCCGAGGCAGAAGTGTGGGCCGGCGCCGAACGCCAGATGCCCGGACGGCTTACGGGTCAGGTCCAGTCGTAGCGGAGCGACAAATCGCAGCGGATCCCGGTTGGCTTGCTGGATGTGCACGAGCGCCGCCTGCCCAGGGCGGATGTGTTCTCCGCCCACATGGTGATCGACCAGCGCGGTGCGGCCGGCGAGCTTCACCGGGCCCTCCAACCGCAGCAGCTCTTCGACTGCCCGCTCGGGGTTGGCGAACAGGTGCGGGAGCTGGTCGGGGTGATTGAGCAGGGCCAGGGTGGAGTTGGTGATCAGGTTGGCGGTGGTTTCGTGGCCGGCGGCGAGTAGCAGGATGCAGGTCGCCATGACCTCGGCGGGGTCTAGCCCATCGGGTTCGTCCTGGAGCGCGAGCAGGGCGCTGATGAAGTCGTCACCGGGGTGGTGTGCGCGTTCGGTCAGGATTGGGGTGAGGAACAGCATCAGCTCGGTCGAGGCGATGGCGCTGGCCATCAGGTCCTCGGAGGTGGCGTCGATTTCCAGCATGCGGACCAGGTTCGGGGTCTGCTCGGCGAATTGTTGTGCGCCGTCGGTTCCGACATCGAGCAGCTCGGCGATGACCGCGAGCGTCACCGGGTAGGCGAGGTCGGCCAGGATGTCGATCTGTGGCTCGAGCTCGGCGAGTCCGTCCACCGCGGTGTCCACGATCGAGGTGACTCGTGGGCGCAGCTGCTCGATGGTTTTTGGGGCGAAGGCGGGGCTGAGTAGCCGGCGCAGCCGGGTGTGCTCGGGTGGGTCGGTGAACAGAAGTGCGCCGGGTGGCATGACTTGGGCCTGCGGTGCGACCAGCGGGCTGAGCCGGGGATCGCTGCTCCAGCCGTCGCCGCGCAGGACCGCCGAGGCCTCGCTGAACCCGGTGATTCGAAAGGCGCCGGTCTCGTTATCCCAGCTCGCCGGCCGGGTGGCGGCGCCGATGGTGGTCATCTCGGGACCGCCCAGAACGCGAAGTCCAGCTCGCCGCGCGGTGTGGCCGGTTGGGTGGCGCGGTCCCATTCCTCGCGGATCGCCTGCCAGTGCCCGGTCGCACGTAACCCACCCAGGATGGCCGCCAGGCCGGCATCCATGCGGACGACGAAGGTGTAGTCGCCGGGAACCGCGAGCTTGTGGACTACCTGGCTAGACAGCCTGTCGTGGATGACCTCGGCGGCGTACTCGCCGGTGAAGGTGAACGGCTGCGGCGGCAGCAGATAGCGGCAACCGGCGCTCCAGTAATCGAGCAACTCGGCTGGGGTCGGTGCGTCCGGAGGAGCTATCCACCCGGACTCGATACCCCACTGATACAGCCGTTGCGGGTCTTGATCCACGGTTCGTTGCAGGAAGCCGGACATGGTTCGCGCCTGCACGTCGGTAAACCGTTTGACGCAGCCGAAGTCCAAGAAGCTCACCGTGCCGTCGGGATGGAACAGATAGTTGCCCGGGTGCGGATCAGTATTCATCAGCCCCAGGCGATACAAGCTGTCGCCGAAGAACCGAAAGACCACCTCGCCCCAGCTGTCCCGAAGCTGCTGCTCGGCCCGCGCCGCCTTCGAGTAGCGCAGCCCGTCGACCAGCTCCATGCTCAGTACCCGGCGGGTGGACAACTCGGGCAGGATCTCCGGGATGCGGATGAAGGGGTGCCCCCGATAGGCGTCAGCGAACTCCTGCTGGTTGGTGGCCTCGATGCGGTAGTCAATCTCTTCGCCGATCCGGTCGGAGACCTCACGGGCCAATTCCCGCACATCGATGCGGGTCAGGCTGGGCACCACGGTGAACAGTAATCGAAGGAACGTGGCCAGTAGCTCAGTGTTGGCCAGGTCGGCCCGGATGGCCTTGTCAACGCCTGGGTACTGCACTTTGACGGCCACGCGTCGCCCGTCCGGCAGCGTGGCGGCGTGCACCTGCCCGATCGAAGCAGCCGCCAACGGGTGCGGGTTGAACTCGGCGAACACCTCCGAGGGCGGCCTGCCTAGTTCGGCGGTGAGAACCTCGATGGCCAGCTCGGCGGGCATCGGGGGAGCGTCGTCCTGCAGCTTCGCGAACGCCGCCTGGTAGATCCCCCGGTAGTCGGTTTCGACCGCCGACTCGGGCAACGCCACCGACAGGATCTGCCCGGCCTTCATCAACACCCCCCGCGAGCGACCCAACCGGTCGGCGTAGCGAGCCGCGGTGCGGTTGTGGAACACCAGGCCGCCCTGGTGGTCGGTGGTCCCGCGTCGCCGGTTGCGCAGCGACGCGACCACGGCCTCGCCGGCGGTGCGGCCGGCCAACCCGAGCAGGGGCGCGACCCGGCCTGCGCGGCCACCCGCGATACGGGGCTGTTGCCGTGGCTCCGCCGGCTCGACCATGACCGAACGCCCCCTGAAAGTAGCCTCTCTGCTTCCCTAAGTGTTTACTTAAGACATGGCGACGTCAACCCGGGAGCGGATCCTCGATGCGGCGATGGAGCTGTTCGGCCAACACGGCTTCAAAGCCACCAGCATCGTGCAGATCGAAAGGGCCGCAGGGCTGGCCCAGGGATCGGGCGGTATCTACCACCACTTCCGCACCAAGCAGGCGCTGCTGGAAGCCGGGATCGAGCGCCACCTCGGCCGACTCGACGCGTTGCGTGACATCCAACGAATCCTGACCGGGCTCGGAGACCTGCGCGCCGAACTGACCGTGCTCGCTCGCTACGCGCTGGTCGAACTCGACAACGAAGCCGACCTGCTGCGCATCGTCTTCGCCGAAGCCCGCACCCGGCCCGAGCTGGTCAATACGGCGGTCAACCAGCTCATCCACGCCACGTTCACCGGCTTCGCGCACTGGCTCCAGCAGCGCGCGCACCTCACACCCAAGCGCGCCGAAACCCTCGCCGTCGTCGGACTCGGAGCCCTGTTCTCCAGCCGCCTGCTACGCCTGCTGCTCGGCGCCGACCCGATCCCCGTCGAGGACGAAGCGTTCGTCACCACCTGGGTCGACATGATGCACGGCCAGGTCGCGAGCTGAAGGTTGTGGGGGAGACTGGACGCTGAGTGCTAGACGGTGAACGGCATGCTTTTGATGCCGTTGAGGAAGAAGGAGAGCAGGGGTTCGGGGTCACCAGCGGTACGGATCTCGGGCAGCCGGGTGAACAGTTCGCGCAGCATGACGGTGATCTCCCGGCGGGCCAGGTTGGCGCCCAGGCAATAGTGCGGGCCGGGGCCGCCGAAGCCCACGTGCGGGTTGGGGGAGCGGGTGATGTCGAACCGGTCCGGGTCGGCGAACACCGTCTCGTCGCGGTTGGCCGAGTTGTAGAACAGCAACAGCTTGTCCCCGGTGCGCAACGGCTGGCCACCCAGCTCACAGTCCCTGGTCACCGTCCGGCGGAACTGCACGACCGGGCTGACGTAGCGGACGATCTCCTCGATGGCGCCGGCGATCCGACCGTCGAAGTCGGCCAGCAGCAGCGCGCGCTGGTCGGGGTGCTCGGTGAACAGCCGCAACGCATGCGCGAGCACGGTGCGGGTGGTCTCGTTGCCCGCCACCACGAGCAGGATGAAGAAGGTGCCGACCTCGCGTGGGCTCAGCCGCTCGCCATCCGGGTTGGCGTTGACCAGCGCGGAGATCAGGTCCGGCCCGGGGTGCTGGATGCGTTCCTGGCCCAGCTTGCGGACGAGCCCGGTCAGCTCGCGGCCGGCGGCCAGCAGCCGCAGGGTGATCCGCGCGATGTGCCAGGGCGCGGGTGCGCCGTGGCGCAGCAGGTAGTCGCGGCTGATCCCGGTGAATTCCGGGTCGTTGAAGCCGAGGATGGTGTTGGTGTTGCGTAGCACCATCTCGTGGTGCCGCGCGGGAATGCCCATCATGTCGCAGATGACCTCGATGGGCAGCCGGGCCGCGACCTGCGCGACGAAGTCGCCGCCGCCGCTGGAGATCACGTCGTCCACGATGCGCCGGGCGCTGGCCCGCAGATCGTCCTCCAGCTTGGCCAGCAGCTTGGGCGAGAACGCGCGGGCCACCACCTTGCGGATGGTGCTGTGCCGGGGATCGTCCATGTTGATCATGGAGTCGAAATAGGGCGCCAGCCAGGGCGGCATGTCGATCACCATGTTGGCCGCCGGCTCGCTGCTGAACAGCTTCGGGTTGCGGCTGGCCTCGACCACGTCGGCGTGCCGGACCACGGCGTAGATGCCGGCCTGGCCGCGCTGGAACGGCACCGGCCGGCCGAACGGGACGAACTGGAGCCCGGGCAGCGCACGCAGCCGGGCGAACTCGTCGGCCCGCTGCTGCTCGGGCTGCGCCCAGAACGCCAGGTGGCCGATGCCCGGTCCATTCGGATCGGCCCGCGCCACGGTAGAGGGGCCACGCGTCACCGCACACCACGTGTGGGCGCCGCACACCCGCTGCAGCGGGTGTGCGGCGCCGGAAGAGGGTGTGCGGCGAAACCGGTCGATCCCCGAGCCCGTCACCGGGCCGGCCAGCCTTCGCGCTCGAACGCGGCCCGGGCCACCGGGTTGTACCGGATCCGGGCGGGGAGCCGGGGGACCACGGCCCGGATCACCCGCGCGGTCCGGCGGAAACGGCGTTCGTCGGCGGCCGTCCAGGAGTAGTTCATCTTCTCCCGGATAAGCGGCGGCATCAGGCCACGGGCCAGGAACGTGTTCAACCGGATCGGCAGCGGGGTGACCAGCCGCCACAGCCAGCCCGGCATCTCGTCCTGCGGAATGGTCTTCGGATCGCCGAACATCGCCTTGCCGCGCAGGGCGGTCTCGGTGGGCTCCAGCTCGGTGGCGCACATTCGGTCCACGTACGCGACGAAGCTCGGGTAGTCCGGTGGCATCGGCCGCTCGCTCAGCCCGTAGAGCCGGTACCAGTGCTTGCACTCGGCGTAGAGCTGGTCGCGCTGCTCGCTGGTCAGCGGGTCGTGGAACGCGTCGATGGTGGCGAACAGCGCGTAGACGAAGGTGGCGTGCGCCCAGTAGAAGATCTCCGGGTCCAGCGCGTGGAAGTGCTGGGCGTCCTTGGTGCCGCCGGTGATCGTGCCCTTGATCTGCAGGTGCATGTCGCGCAGCGTGTCGGCGGTGTGGTGCGCACCGGGTCCGTTGTAGACCACGCCCATGATCAGCGGGCCGGACCTGCGGAGCCGGGCGATCGGCTCGGTGAAGAACACCGACAGCGCCGGGTCGGACACGGCGGCGCCGATGGCCGGGTGCATCACCTGCAGTGTGGTGGCCGCGCGGCCGCCCAGTGGGTTGCGCAGGTCGCCGAGGTAGCGCCAGATCAGCGAGTCCGGGCCGAACGGCTGGACGGCGTGGGTGCGCGCGCTGGCCGATCCGGCACCCGGCGTCGAGGTGGACATAGACACATAATCATCCATATGTCTCTCGCGTGCAAGGCCACCCCGCTTCTTCCGCGAGTCGGGCCGCCCAGCACATCGAGTCGGGGATCTCAGCACACGAAAATCCGCCAACGAAGAGGAACAGGTCCCATCCCCGTGACACATTGATCACCGCGCGCTATCGTTGAATGGTCTCTGGAGGACCAAAATGCGAAATGTGCACGACGTTGGCGGGCAGCTCAGCTACGGCGCGATCGACCAGGCCGATGACGGCCGGGTTTTCCACAGTGTCCGCACGAGGGTCTGGCACTCGGACTCACCTTGGCGTCGATGGCCAACGGGTTCCTGCGCAACATCGACGAAAATCGCTACGCGAAGGAGCGGCTCGCGCCCGAGGCACTGATCCGCTGCGGGTACTGGGAGTTGTGGCTGGCGGCACTGGAGATGAATCTCGTCGAGAACGGTGTGCTGGAGCTCGCGGCGATCCGCGAGCGGGAGCGCCGGGCCGACCCCGGTGCCACTGCGCCAGCGGTCGCGCCTGACGGGCTGCACGATGCCATTGGGGGTTTGATCGCCCACGGTGTCGACATGGCCTCGCAACTCTCCGAGCCGCATCGGTTTGGGGCGGGAGAGCGGGTGCGCACTCGAGTGTCGAACAACCGGCGCCACACCCGGTTGCCGTCCTACGCGATGGGCCGCGAGGCCGTCGTCGTGTCGCGGCTTCCAGCATTCCCGCTTCCTGATGCCGTTGCCCATGATCCTGGGGGGCAGAGGGAATGGACCTACCGGATCCGGTTTGAAGCTGAGGAACTGTGGGGCCAGGACAAGGGTGGCAGCGACGCCGTCATGCTCGACGTTTTCGAGAGTTACCTGATCGCGACGACGCCTGCCGTCGCCGGATCGGTCGAGGAGGCCCCGTGACCGACATTCGATCTGACGCATCCACGGCAAGCGGCAACTACCCGGCCGCCCCGGAACAGCTACTCGCCCGCGCCCAGGCTATCGAGGCGCTACTCAAGGAACGTGGCGCGCTGGGCGACGACACGGTCGCGCGCATCGTCGCGGCTTATGAGTCCGACATCGGTCCGCTGCACGGGGCCCGGGTGGTGGCCCGAGCATGGGTGGACCCGGCATTTCGGCAGCGGTTGCTCACCGACGCCACCGCTGCCTGCGGAGAGCTCGGCATTGGCGGCCTGATGGGTGAACACCTGGTGGCGCTCGCCGACGAGGACGACGCCCACCATGTCATCGTGTGCACCCTCTGCTCGTGCTATCCGTGGGCGGTGCTGGGCATTCCACCCGGGTGGTACAAAAGCCCCGAATACCGGGCGCGGGTCGTGGCCGAGCCACGCGCGGTACTGGCCGAGTTCGGGCTGACGCTGCCGGCCAGCACCGAAGTCCGGGTGATGGATACCAGCGCGGATGTCCGCTACTTCGTGCTGCCGCGGCGCCCGGCGGATACCGAGGATCTCGACGAGGCCGCACTAGCTGCCCTGGTGACGCGCGACTGCCTCATCGGGGTCGCCCTCCCCAAGAGCCCGCGATGAGCACCGACAAGCTACTCGACATGCCTGAGCCCTCGGCCCCACCGCGCCGCAACGGTGAGTTGGCCTTCGACGAGCCGTGGCAGAGCTTGGTATTCGGCATCACCCTCGGCTTGTGCGACCGAGGTGACATCCGTTTCGAAGACTTCCAGCGACGGCTGGTCGAGGAGATTGCGGCTTGGGAGAACGGCCCCCGAGACAGCGAGTGGTCCTACTGGACACACTGGCTCGCGGCCCTGGAGCGTGAGCTCGAGGCGCGGGACATGTTGGGCCGTCATGAGATCGAGGCGAAGGCCGCCGGGATCCTCGACGACTACGCACACGCCGAATCCCACGGGACGCATGAGCACTGACCGCTATAGTCCTCGGTGGACTGAGGTAATTAGTTCTTGGAGGACTACGTGTCGAGGCGCCGTGACGAGCTGAACACAACCTCGTACGCCATGTTGGGCATGCTCACGGTGCGCTCCTGGACCACTTACGAGCTGGCCAAGCAGATGGACCGTGGCTTGGGGCGGTTGTGGCCACGCGCACGCAGCAACCTGTTCAACGAGCCGAAGAAACTGGTGGCTCTCGGTTTGGCTGTCGGCTCGGCCGAGAAGACCGGCCGGCGGGCCCGAACGGTGTACAGCATCACGCCGGCGGGCCGCGACGCTCTGCGGGACTGGTTGGGAACGCCGGGCGAGGGCCCGGTCCTGGAGTTCGAGCTGATGCTCAAGATCTTCTTCGCCGACAATGGCAGTAAAGCTGATGCGCTCGTCGCGCTCGGCGGGATCCGACGGTGGGCCCAGGCGCGAAGCGCGGAGAACATCGCGATCGCCCAGAGCTACGTCGAGGGCAGTGGTCCCTTTCCGGAACGCGCCGCCGTGCTGGCCGTGGTGGGCCGCTTCCTCACCGACTTCGCTGACATGGTCGGCGACTGGGCGGACTGGGCGGAGACCGTGATCGGGGACTGGCCGGATGACCCGCGAGCTGCCCAGCCCGCGTGGGACGTCCTGGAAAGCATCGCCAGCCGCCGGCGCTGAAGGCCAGCACGCCGGCGCCAGTTCAGGGGTGGCAGGGGGTGGTCGATCATGTCGGACTGGCAACCGGAGTCGACACACCCGGGTTCACCGCGCTGCCCTAGGCCCGCTTCGCACTCGTCTCGGCTGGCAGCGGGATCCATTTGTGCGACCAGGCGATGATCGCCTCCAGCACCGGTTCCAGTTCGCGTCCCTTCTCAGTGAGGTGGTATTCGACTTGGACAGGCGTCGTGGCCAGAACCCGGCGCTCGATCAGCTCCTGCTCCTGCAGCGCACGTAGGCGCTGCGCCAGCATGGTGTCGCTCACGCCCGGAATAGCTGCCTTGATCTGCGCGTACCGGTGCTGTCCGGTGAACAGGGCGCGCAGCACCGCGCCGGTCCAGCGGGTACCGATCAGTTCGATCGCCGTGTGGAAGCGCACGCACACGGGATGGATGTCCGTCATGGCATCACCGGGCTGGCTGTTGCACGCGCAGCGGGCGCAGCGCGTCGCCAACCCGCCTGAGCTCGTCGAACATCGCCTTCGCGGACCCAGTCATGATGTCGTTGGCTGCCAGAACCTTTTCCTCGGTGATGAACTGCTGAACGAAGGGGATGGAGACCGCCTCGAACACCGGGGTCATCTTGAGTGTGGTGACGACCTGCTTGATCATCTGGGCGGCTCTGGTGCCTGCCGCGACGCCTCCGTAGCTGACCAGGCCGACCGGCTTGTGCTGCCACTCGTGATGCAGGTAGTCGATGGCGTTCTTCAGCTCCGCGTTGTAGCCGTAGTTGTACTCCGGCATGACGAATACGAAGGCGTCCGCCTCGGCGACCTTGGCACTCCAGTCGCGGGTGTGCTGGTGGGTGTACTGCGCAAGCCGCGGGTGGTGCGGCTCGTTCATGAATGGCAGGTTCACCTCGGCAAGGTCAACCAGCTCGACGTCCGCGAAACCGCCGTTCGCCCTCGCTTGCTCCTCGACCCACCGTCCGACGGTCGGGCCGATCCGACCGGGTCGCGTGCTCGCTATGATGATCTTCAGCTTCGCCATCACTGTCTCCTTCTGGGCCGCCAACCGGCACCCACCAAAACTGGAATACTGAGCTACTAAGCAAATCTTAGTCGTATGGCTCCCCGCTGCACGTACCGGCCCCGGCCGGACAACAGTGCGCTGTCAGTCCACCTGCTTCGCCCAAGATGATCGATTCCGTGAAGTTGGTGTTGGTTAGAGGTTGTTGGGCGATCGGGGAGCGTCCGACCGGAAGTCTCGCCCTGCCGACCGCCGCGAGCGCGAGCACCACCCCGCACCACACCCCCGTACCGGATCTCCGCGACGCCCCCGAGCCGCTGTGCTGACATCGAGTGGAACAGGAGTCCGCTTTGATCATGCATCTGACAGGACTGACGTTACAGTGATCACGATCTGCAGACGAAGTAATCAATCGTCCAGGAGGGTCCTGGAGCTGCCGGACTCCTCGCAGGATCAGGTTGAGCCCGAAATGGAACTCGTCCGCGAGCGGGCGGAGCAACGAGTCGGCGGCGGATCCGGCGGCCGGTACAGCGCGCTCAGGTCGTCGTCGGTCGCCTGTGAGGTCAGAGCTTTCTCGCCCAGTTGCAGTCCGAAGCCGATCACGTAGCGGGCGAGGCCGGGCGACGCATCCCGGTCGTCGCGCTCACCCGTGTGGACACCGGCCAATCACCATCAGGTTCTTTGAGGTGGCGCTCGTGGCTGCTGTTAGGCGACGGCCAGGTTCTGCACGGGCCTACGCACGATGAACCAGTAGCAGGCAGCGGCGAGCGCCGCGATTACCCCGCCGGAGTAGAACGCGAGGGAGTAGGAGCCGGTCGCGTCGACGATGAGGCCCGCGACGAGGGGCGAGAACGCGCCGCCGAAATAGCCGCCGAAGTTTTGGATGGCGCCGACCGAGCCGACCAGGCGCTGCGGCACGACGTC
>Ga0137415_10008164_pt1 | contig 10374 bp, 6 predicted proteins | sample CZODoug3_1_1_16f_FD_183082 | JGI IMG/M metagenome (GOLD analysis project Ga0137415, IMG submission 183082) | Vadose zone soil fungal communities from Angelo Coast Range Reserve, California, USA - CZODoug3_1_1_16fungal (Hybrid Assembly) | ecosystem: Environmental > Terrestrial > Soil > Vadose... | reverse complement strand
GCCACCGGCCGGGCACTCAATCTTCGGCGGTAGCCAACCCGCGCTCGCGTCCGGCGGCGTCACGAGCGGCTGGCGATCCGGGCTTCGACCCGAACGCCTACGTCTTCGACTCGATCATGTCGACCGACTCGATCCAGCCGACGATCGACCAGATCTACGCGCAGCAGCAGGCCGAGTTCGGCGTCGGCCGCTGCGCGGTCACCATCTCCAACTCCCTGCAGGTGTGATCGGAGGCTACGGTGCGGAACTGGCGTATCAGACGAACAATGGCGGTGGTCGCGGCGACATTCCTGGCCGCCGGGCTCGGGACCTATGCCGTTCGGGCGGTCACCCCGTCGGCACACGACGGCGGCCCAGCGGCCGCGCAGGCGTGGGTCACAGCGCGCGGGCAGACCACGATCGACAATACCGAGACGACGTTGCCATTCAGTTCGGCCGCACCAACGACGAGCGCGATCATTCGCGTCGATCCGCGCCTGTCATTCCAAACGTATACCGGTGTCGGCGCGGCAATCACCGATTCGTCCGCGCACGTTCTGTACGGACTGGCCAAAGCGGACCGTGACACCGTCATGACGAACCTGTTCGACCCGAACGCCGGCGCGGGAATCAACTTCTTGCGCCAGCCGATCGGCGCGTCGGATTTCGTCGCCGACGCCGACTACAGCTTCGACGACGTTCCCGCTGGGCAGACCGACTACGGCCTGCAACACTTTTCTATCGCGCACGACGAGGCGCAGATACTGCCGCTGCTGCGGCAGGCCCGCGCGCTGAACCCGCGCTTGCAGATCGTCGCGAGCCCGTGGAGCATGCCGGCGTGGATGAAGACCAACGATTCGATGATCGACGGAAAGCTCATCGACACCCCGCAGATTTATCGAGCCTACGCGTCGTATCTGGTCAAATTCCTGCAGGCGTACGCAGCCGCTGACGTACCGGTCGGCTACATCACCGTGCAGAACGAACCGCAGGCACTGCGGCGGAACAACTATCCAGGCACGGACCTACCGTTCTGGCAAGAAGCGAAGGTGATCAGCGCGCTGGGTCCGGCGATCAAGGCGGCCCATCTGCACACCAAGATCCTGTCGTATGACCACAATTGGGCCGTGCATCCCGGCGACATAAAGTCGTATTCCTTGGTGAACGAAGATCCGCAGTTGAACTATCCGTTCAGCCTCCTGGAAACGGATGCGGCCAAGTGGATATCGGGCACGGCCTATCACTGCTACTACGGCGACCCATCGGCCCAGACAGTGCTGCGCGCCTCGTTCCCGAACAAAGACATCTACATGACCGAATGCGAGGGTGGCAACATCTCCACCGCGATCGGCGTGCTGCGCAACTGGGGAAAGGCAGTCATCGACTGGAATATCGCACTCGATGAAAACCATAACCCGCATCTCGGCGGCTGCGGCACGTGCAACGGCACGATCACAATCAATTCGACGACCGAGCAGGTAACCTACAACCCGCAATACTTCATGCTGCGGCATTTCGCCGCGTTCGTTGCCCTCGGAGCGGTCCGAATAGCGAGCGACACGGCCGACAGTAGCGGCGCACCGATCGCGCTACAGTCGGTCGCGTTCCGCAATCCGGACCACACGACCACGCTGGTCGTGTGGAACTCGAGCGCGTCAGCGTCGCAGACGTTCTCGGTCCTGTCGAACGGCCGGTCGTTCCAGACGACGCTCGATCCGGGCGCGATCGGCACCTACACCTGGCCGGCGTAGCGCTGGCGCCGTCGCTCCGCCGCGCCTAGCTCAACTAGGTTGGCGTGGAACGTCCGTGGCGCGGCCGTAGGTCACTGCATCGCTGATGACTGGTGCGAGAGTGGCGACGAGTTCGGCATCGGGCCGGGCGCCGAGGGCGTCGTTCACGGTGGAGAAGGCAAGGCGGAGCGCGATGAACGTGGTGATGGCGAAGATTTGGTCGTCGTCGAATCCGGCGTCGCGCAGTGCGTGGACATCGTCGACGGTGGTCCCGTTGGGGTCACCTACGACGGCGCGGGCCCAGTTGGCCAGGGCGCGTTCGGTCGGGTCCAACGATGAGTCCTCGCCGCGCAGGACGTCGGCGGTGAACTGGGGGTCAGACACTGTGGCCAGCTTCCCGCCCCAGGCTAGTGAGCAGTAGCTGTCGCCGAGGGTGGCGGCACAAGCCGTGACGAGGATGCCGCGCTGGCGAAGACTTAGCCGGCCGGTACGGACGGTGTCGCCGAGCAGGCTGAACAATCCGTTCATGGTGGCCGGCATCCGTCCCCATAGCCGGCTGACATTCATGACGTACCCGAGTTCTTCCAGGTCGTCGGTTCGCAGTTGCTCGGCGGCGGCCGTGGCCGGGTAGTGGCCCAGGAAGTTGCCCGTCGGCTCGTCGTCATGCCCCGGCGGGGGGGTGTCTGGCTTGGTGGCGAGGTAACCGACGACCAGGATTTCGGCGCGCAGCGGTAAGCCGTCCCGGATCCGCTGCCCGGCGAGGGTCCGTGCGTGGTTGAGGAATTCGGCTTCGCCGACGGCCTGGATTGCCTCGTAGGCAGGTCCGGTCGCGGCTAGCGCCCGTGCGTAGTGCTCGGGGTCGGCGAATTCCCAGGCAAATGGAATTTCGAGCCGGTGCACGTCCTGGTAGCCGCTCGCGGTGAGCAGTTGCTCCCCGGCACCCGGTCGGCCCAGGGACACCATGGCGGCCTGGTTGTCGACCTTGTCCTGGTTAGCGAGGGTGAACGGTGCGAGCGCCCATGCCCCGGGCGAGGCTTTGATGTGGCCCCAGACCGTCAGGCCGATCCGGCCTCCGGGCCGAAGAACCCTCAGCGCCTCGGTCAGGGCGGCGGGGGTTGTTCCCCAGATTCCTCGAAAGCTCGTCACCACATCGAAGGAGCCGTCGGCCCACGGCAGGGCATGCATGTCACCGACCTGTAGGTCAGCGTGGGGCGAGCGATCGCGCGCGACCGCGACGAGACGCGGCGAGGCGTCAAGCCCGGCGCAGATCGCTCCCCGTGCTGCAGCAAGTTCCACCGCCAGACCCGACCCGCAGGCCACGTCGAGCAGGCGATCGCCCGGCCCGACGCCGAGCGCTTGGTGCAACGCCACGTACTCGCGTGCGTTTGCCGGCTCACTCAGCGTGGCGAAGTCGGCCGCCTTGCGCCCCCAGCCCTCGTCAACCAGCGTCCACTGTGCGGCATCACCCGCGGACCCTGTCATTGCGTGTTCGGGGAGCAGAGGTTGCTCGGGGCGACGGCGTACACGTAGTCAACGTAACTGCCGGGTTGAACCAGGGTGAATGCTGCCGGGTCCTGGCTGACGACCTTGCCGGGGAAGTCGCAATCGACGACGGTGCTCGTGGTGCCGCGCTGGAGCCCGGCGTTGGCGATGGCGGTGTTGGCTTCGCCGGGTCTGAGGCCGGTGATCAGCGGGACGGTCGCGACGGTCAGGGCCGAGGCGATCGTCACGCTCGCGTGGTCCTGATCGGCGGAGTCCAGAGTGATTTTCAGAATGCCGAGCGGGTCGGCCCAGGTCTGGCCCACCACCATGTTCGGGTGATGAAAGGTTAGTCCCCCTTGAGGTGTACCCGATTGGTTCATCGACAGCAGGAACGGCGAGCCGTTGCCCCCCAGTGGGTCGTCTGGGGGGACCGGCGCGGCGAGGTCCTCGCGCCGAACCAGAAGACCGTCGGAGTACACCGTACTGGGGTAGTTGCCCGCTTGGCTGACGGGTCGGCGGTATTCCAGCCACAGGTTGGTGTTGCCGTCGCGCAGATGCACCGCCTGGGTGCTGCCGGCGACGTCCTGCTCGACGGTGGTGAGCACGATATGCGCCGGGACGTCGGCCCTGCTGAGGGTCCTGACCCGGCCGTTGTTCCACCCGAGTCGCTCGAGCTGGGATGGGGAGTAGCCGTCGCTGAGGCGGTTTCCCATCGCGCTGAACACATCGCCGTAAGGCTGCGTCGAACAGGTGCCGCTAAGCGGCACCTCGCTGCCGTTAGCAGCCGTGCAGGACTCCGACCCGGAGTGGATCAGGCCGAGGTTGTGTCCCAGCTCGTGCACCGCGACACGCATACTATGGTCGCCGTTGAGCCACACCCGCTTGCCCAGGGCCCACCCGGCGGACCCGGTGGTGCCGCCGGGGTGGCCGCAGACGGCGACGTTGCCGAAGTAGTAGACGACCGCCGCGAAGTCACTGATCCTCAGGCCGGGATCGTGCGCGGTTGCCGCCTTGTCGGCCTTGTCCCCGATCTCGTTCAGCCACGCTGCGCTGCACACCGGCTGCGTGGTTTGCACGTTTTCCGGTCCGCGGGAAAGGGCGTAGTAGCCGCCGAACACGCCATGCGACACCGTCTGAAACCATGGACGCGACAATTCGATGACGTCATGGGCGACCTGCGGCGCGGTCTGGTCCAGCACCGGCTTCGGCATGTCCGCGGCCGCGTACAGGGCCACCGTGATCACCAACGCGCTACGGCCACCCGCAATCGCGGCACTCGTCGCCGGGCCTGGCAGTGCCGGTGCCGGTGATGCCACCGGTCGAGGGGCAGCTACCGGCGGCGAGCTGGCGCTGGCCGGCGAGGCCAGAGACGCAACCGCCAGCAGCACCGCACATACCAGAACGATCCAGCCCGTGAACGCCAAGGACCTGTTCCGCGTCCCCACGGCGACCCCGCGCCGGCGGACGCCGTGGTCAGTCGCATCGAACCTCATGTGCGATCCCCCCATAGTGAGTGCTACTGAGACAGAAACACTGTGCCCGGCTCTTCTACGCACTGCCCGGGCTCTCCGGTTCTCCCCGACGTCGGGCCGCTATGCGGTCCGACGACTCAGAAGTGCCGCGACGTAACCGACTGCCGGGGCGCGAGGCGACCACGAGATCGGCAACTCGTTGAGCGTGGTACCAGCTGGTCATGCGCACGGCGCGACCGCCGGGGCGAGAGCGTCGAGGATGTGGTCCAGCTCCTCGACGCTCCGGTATGGCGGCAGCGTGAGGATCGGCATGTCGGCGCCCGCGGCGTGGCAGCGTTCCAGTCCCTCCCGGGCGGCTGCGGCGTCGCCCCACAGCGTCAGCTCGTCCAGCAGGATCTCCGGCATGTGTCCCGTCCCGGCCACGACCTCGTCGACCGCCGCGGCGAAGCCGAGCTGCCGCAGCCGCGTGGCGTAGAGCGGCCCCATGCTGGTGAGGTAGAACTCGACCCACCACGACGCGAGCGCCTTGGACCGGGCCGGGTCGGGCGACACCGCCGCCGGGACGCACGGACACACCTGCGGCAGCACCCGTCCGGCGGCACCCTGCTCCAGCACCCGGACTCCGTCCTTCAGCGCGGAGATGGGGAACAGAAACGGGCTCCAGCTGTCCGCGACCTCACCGCACACTCGGATCGCCGCCGGGCCGAGCGCGGCCAGCATGATCGGGACAGGGGACGGGCCGACGGCGAGCCGCAGCCCGCGGCTGCCGTTTCCGGGCGAGACGCGCTCGCCGTCGAGAAGCGCGCGCACCTCACGCGCCATCGCCGCGAGCCGCGGAACAGGAGCGCGGAACTCGACGTCGTGCAGGCCCTCGGCCAGCGCCGGGCTGCCCGCGCCCAGGCCGAGGACGAAGCGTCCCTCCGAGATCTCGTGCAGGCTCGTCGCGAGCATGGCGATCTGTGCGGCGCTGCGTCCCCAAATGTTCAGCACTCCGGTCCCTATCCGGATTCGGCTGGTCCGGGTGGCGACCTCGGCCAACAGCACGGACGCGTCGTGCCCCCATCCCTCGGCCAGGAAGAACGCGTCGTAGCCGAGGGCTTCGGCGCGGGTGGCGACGTGCAACACCACCTCGCGCCGGGTCTCCATCGGGGTAAGGCCGACGGCCAGTCTCATGTCGATGCCTTTCGGGCCAGGATCGTGTTGGTCGTCTCGGGGATGAGTACTTCACTCGCCGCCGGCGTGAAGCCGTGGTCGCGCAGCCGCCCGGAGATGGTGTCGGCGGAGAAGGAGACCCCGTCGCTGCGGTAGGCGAGGTACTGCAGGAACCAGAGCGCGGCAAACGTGGGTCCCGGGGCAGCGTCGTCGAGCATGAAGTCATGGACGATGAGCAGGCCGCCGGGCGCCAGACTGGTCCGTGCCTTCGCGAGCACGACGTCGATCTCGGCGTCACCCAGTGCACTGAGCAGGTACGACAGCAGGACGACGTCCTGGCCGGACGGCCACGGGTCATGTACGGCGTTACCGGGCAGCAGGTCGATGCGTGCGCCGAGACCGGCCTCGTCGCGGTAGGTCCGGGCGACGTCGACCACGGCCGGGAAGTCCAGGACGGTCGCGGTGAGGCCCGGGTTGCGCGTGCACAGGGCGATGGAGAACGCCCCGCTGCCGCCCCCGACGTCCAGCATCGTGCGGGCGCCGCCCAGCGGCGTCCGCTCGGCGAGGACACGGGCGGCGGCGCGCGACCCGGCGTGCTGAGCAGCGGTGAACGTGCGGGCCTCGTCGGGCCGCGACAGCAGGTCGGCGAACGTGTCGAACGCCGCTCCGGTGCCCGCCAGTCCGGCGTCGAGGTGCACCAGCGCCGGGTAGATCTGCTGGGCGACCTGCAAACGGAAGTACTCGCCGAACTCGCCGGGTGCGCCTCGCGCCAGGTACCGCTGGCACGCGGGCGCGTTGGTGTAGGACGGCCCTTCGGCGACGATCAGTCCTACCGCCGACAGCGCGTGTAGCAGCGTCTGCAGCGGGTGCGCCGCGATCCCGGTGTCGTCCGATAGCTCGGCCGTGGTGCGTGGCCCGGCGGCCAGGTGGGTGAACAGGTCGACCCCCAGCGCGGCGAACAACGCCTTCGAGGCCATGAACCCGTAGGCGATGCTCGACAGCTCACGACGCTCGGTGACGGCCCGCATCTGCGCTCCTTGCGCTCGGTCGGACTGGAACTTGCTCGAGCTACTGTGGCGGAGCCTGCTTGCAATCGGATTGCAGCGCACGACGAGTGAGGATCAACCGTGCAGTTCCGGATCCTGGGGCCGCTGGAGGTCGTCGCCGAGGGTGCGCCGCTGGCCGTCGGCGGACCGAAGCCGCGCGCCCTGCTGGCCGCGCTGCTCGTCCAGCCCGGGACGGTCATCTCCACAGACCGCCTGATCCAGGCCGTATGGGGCGACGAGCCGCCCGGCGATGCGCTGAACGCGTTGCGCGCCTACGTCTCCCGGTTGCGGACGGTCCTCGGCCCGCCCGTCCGGCTGTTCCACCGCGCACCGGGTTACCTGCTCGACGTCGCCGACGGTGAGCTGGACGCCGCGCAGTTCGTCCGCCTGCTCGGCGCGGCCCGCGCGCAGGGGGCCGCGGGCGAGCACGACCGGGTCGTCCATACCCTCGACGCCGCGCTCTCGCTGTGGCGGGGGGACGCGCTCGCGGAATTCGCCGACCTCGACTTCGCGGCCACCGAGATCGCCCGGCTCGATGACCTGCGACTCGTCGCCGCCGAGGAACGGATCGACGCGCTCCTGCACCTGGACCGGAGCGCCGAGGTCGTCGCGGAGCTCGACGGGCTCGTCCGGCGGTTCCCCGTGCGGGAGCGTCTCGCGGTCCAACTGATGCGCGCGCTCTACCGCAGCGGGCGGCAGACCGAAGCGCTGGACGTCTACCGGCAGCTGCGGGGCCGGCTCGTCGACGAGCTGGGGGTCGAGCCGTCCGAGCAGGTCCAGGAGCTGCACCGCCAGGTGCTGGCGCACGATCCGGCGCTCGGGCGGTCCCACGTCAGCACGGGCCGCAACCTCCCGCGGCGGGCGACGAGCTTCGTCGGTCGAGACGCCGAGCTCGCCGGGGTGGCCGCCGCGACCGAAGCCGCGCCGCTGGTGACCCTGACCGGCGTCGGTGGGGTGGGCAAGTCCCGACTCGCTCTGGAGGTGTCGGAGCGGGTGCGAGCGCGTTTCATCGACGGGGCATGGTTGTGCGAGCTCGCTCCGCTCGCCGGCACCGGCCCCGTCAGTCACGCCGTCGCCGCTGCGCTCGGCGTGCAGCAGCGCCACGGCCTGTCGATCGAGCAGACGCTGATCGAGTACCTTCACGCGCGGACGCTGCTGCTCGTCCTGGACAACTGCGAGCATGTGCTGCCCGCTGCCGCCCGGCTCGTCGGTGAGATCGTGGCGCACTGCGCGGGCGTCGTCGTGATCGCGACGAGCCGGGAGGCGCTCGGCATCGACGGCGAGCAGGTATGGCCGGTGCCGCCGCTGTCGGTCGACGACGCGACGGCGCTGTTCGTGCACCGGGCCCGCAGCACCCGGCCGGACTTCGACCCGGACCGGGAGACCGAAGGCGCCGTCACGGAGATCTGCCTGCGCCTGGACGGGCTGCCCCTCGCGATCGAGCTCGCCGCGGCGCGGATGCGGATGATGAGTGCGACGGAGGTCGCGCAGCGCCTCGACGACAGCAGGCTCCTGGTCGGCGGTCCGCGCACCGCCCAGCCGTGGCACCACAGCCTCACGGCGGCCATCGACTGGTCCTACCAGCTGCTGTCCCACTCGGAGCAGACCCTGTTCGCGCGGATGTCGGTGTTCGCGGGCGGCGCCGACCTCGACGGGGTATATGGAGTGTGCGCCGACCCGCACACCACCGACGGTGAGGTGCTCGATCTGCTCACCGGGCTCGTAGACAAGTCGATGGTGGTCGCGACGCCCGGCCGGGCGGGCACCCGCTATCGGATGCTGGAGACCCTTCGCGCCCACGCTCGCCGGCGCCTGGGCGAGTGTGGTGAGGACGCCGCGCTCGCTCGTCGTCATGCCGAATACTTCACCGACCTGGCCGAACGGGCCACGCGGGGCGTCCAAGGTGTCGACGAGCAGGCCTGGGTCGAGCGCACGCTGCCCGACCGCGACAACCTGCGCGTGGCGTACGACCAGGCTTTCGCAGACCGGAACGGGGAGTTGGCGCTGCGGCTGGTCACGTCGCTGGCGGAGGTTGTGTACCTGCGGGTCGGTTACGAGTCGGCGACCTGGACCGAACAGGCCCTGGACATCGCGCCGGCTGATCATCCGCTGCTCGCGGCCGCTGCCGGCGCCGCCGCGCGTGGTGCTTGGAACCGCGGGGATTTCGCCAGTGCGCGCAGGCTCGCGGCCCGGGCGGGAGGTCACGTCCCGTCCCGGGGAACCGCCCGCATCGCCTATCCCGCCGACGTGGTCGCCGACGTCGCCCTGTACGAGGGCGACATCGACTCCGCGCTGCGGCACTGGGAGGCCGAGGTGATCGCTGCTCGCCGCGACGACGATCCGATCCGGTTGGTCTGGACGCTGTACTACGTCGCCGTCTGCCACGCCGTGCGTCGGGAACCCCGGTTCGGGATCGCGTCCGCGCGGGAGTGTGTTCAGGTGGCCGACACTACGGGCAACCCGACGGCGCGATCGATGGCCCGGTACGCGCTCGCCCTGGTGGGCAAGAAAGTCGATCCGGACCGTGCGCTGGCGCTGTTCGACGAGGCCGCCGGGCTGGCCGCGCAGGTGCACAACTACTGGTGGCACGGGATCGCCATGATGGAGGCGGCAGCCACCCGCGCGGTGCACGGCGATCCGGCGGTGGCGGCCCGGGCGCTCCTCGAGGTTCTCGACCACTGGGACCGCCTCGGCGATTGGACCCAGCAGTGGCTGAACCTGCGCTACGTGGTGCGGCTGCTCGTCCGGGTCGGAGCCGACGCGGAGGCCCGGGAGCTGCACGGTTACCTCGTCGCCGCCGGAAGGCCGTCGCCGCTCGATGAACCGGGCAGCGACACGGCCGGGGCGCGGTCGAGTCCCGCGCTCAGCGGCGTCGACGCCGTGGACCTCGCGCGGGCCACCCTGACGCGGTGGCACTGACGGGCTGGGCTTGACGGCCGTTGACGGACGCTGCATCCGCGTTGCAAGCCCACTGCAACGGCCCGGTCGGATGCTCGGTTCCCCAACCTCCGACGATTCGGGAATTGACATGACCGGAACCCTGGACGCGAGCACGATCGAGGCCGACCGCGCCCTGAAGACGAAGCACCGTGCGATGTGGGCGCTGGGCGACTACCCTGCCGTCGCCGCGGAGGTGATCCCCGAGCTGGGCGCGATCCTCGTGGCGGCCTGCGAGGTTGGCGCCGGGGACGAGGTGCTGGACGTCGCGGCCGGATCGGGCAATGCCGCGATCCCCGCCGCTCTGACCGGAGCGGACGTGGTGGCCTCCGACCTCACCCCGGAACTGTTCGCCGACGGTCGCGCCCGCGCCGCCAACCGCGGGGCGGACCTCGAGTGGGTGGAGGCCGACGCCGAGGCACTGCCGTTCACCGACGGCCAGTTCGATGTCGTGCTGTCCTGCCTCGGGGTCATGTTCGCGCCGCACCACCAAGCCGCGGCCGACGAACTGGTCCGGGTCTGCCGGCCCGGTGGCCGCATCGGCCTGCTCAGCTGGACGCCCGAGGGCTTCATCGG
>Ga0137415_10008163_pt1 | contig 10374 bp, 9 predicted proteins | sample CZODoug3_1_1_16f_FD_183082 | JGI IMG/M metagenome (GOLD analysis project Ga0137415, IMG submission 183082) | Vadose zone soil fungal communities from Angelo Coast Range Reserve, California, USA - CZODoug3_1_1_16fungal (Hybrid Assembly) | ecosystem: Environmental > Terrestrial > Soil > Vadose... | reverse complement strand
CCGGAACGCCGCAACGCGATTTGTGCCGAGACGGCGCTGATGCTGCAAAAAGCGTTTCAGGATTTCGAGCGCTCCAGTACGCAGAGGGCCGCGGTGCTCACCGGAGCCGGCAACGAAGCGTTTTCCGGCGGCGCCGATACCGGCAATTTTCCGGAACTCTGGCGCTGCATTCCCACCGTCGGCTTTGAGACCACGAAGCCGATTGTTTCCGCGGTAGCCGGCTGGTGTGTCGGCGGCGCTCTGGTGCTCTCGATGATGTGCGATCTCACGGTGGCTGCGGAGAACGCCAAGTTTTCCTATCCCGAAGCGCGATTGGGTTTTACCGGCGGCCTGATTGCCGGACTGGCGGCGCGAATTCCGCACAAGGTTGCGATGGAAATGATGCTGTTGTGCCGCATCCTCGATCCGCAACGCGCCTACACCATCGGCCTCGTCAACGAGGTTGTGCCGACAGGACAGCAGGTCCCGGTTGCGCTGAAGATGGCACGCGAGCTGACCGAGTTCTCGCCGCTGGTGCTGAAGACGTTGAAGCGCTTTGTAACGGAAGGTGTTTTGGCGCACGGACCGTCCGAACAATCCGGTCGGGCACAGCGCGCACTGTGCGAGGTCAAGGAAAGTGAAGACGCCGTCGAGGCAGCGTCGGCGGTGAAGGAAAAGCGCAAGGCGGTCTTCAAAGGACGCTAGGGTTTTCGAGCGAAGCGGGGCCACCCGCACGCCGCCCCTGCCGGCGCAGGTGCGGGCCCGTTCGTGATAATTAGGCAACAAACTTCCTGAAAAGTTACACGGTACGCCGATACAACTGTTACGGGATCGTTTCCTGTGGCAGAAAAATGGACGGGGTTGTCGATCAAGCCAGGGGCTGGAAATGCATCGCTTTGCTTTCGTTGGGGCTGCATTACTTTCAATTTCGGGACTCGTCGGCGCGGCGCCTGCGGCCGATCTCGCCATTCGCCCATACACCAAGGCGCCGTCGGCATTCTACAACTGGACGGGTTTCTATATCGGCGCCAACGGCGGCTACGGCTGGGGAAGCGTCAGCTCGTACGGGGTGCCAGGCGGGATCCCGACCAACCATGCTCCGTCAGGTGCCCTTGCGGGCGGCCAGATCGGTTACAATTGGCAGACCGGTCCGTGGGTATATGGCCTGGAAGCAGATGGCGACTGGGCCAATATTCGCGGATCTGCTCTCTGCCCCGTTCCGATCGCCTCCTGTGCTTCCGATACCAGGGCTCTGGCGTCATTCCGGGGCCGGCTTGGTTGGGCGACCGGTCCGGTGCTGCTCTACGGAACGGGTGGATTGGGTTACGCCAACACCCGATTTAGCGCATTAACGGTCGTGGGCGGATTGCCCGCCCTGGGCGCCACCGGTTCATACACCACCGACCGTTGGGGCTACGCGGCGGGCGCCGGAATCGAATATGGCTTCACTCCGAATTGGAGCGCGAAGCTCGAATACATGCACTACGGCTTTGGCACGGTGACTGCGCCAGTCGGGACACTGGATTCGAATCCTGTTGCGACCAGGCTGCGCGTTGATACCGTCAAGGTCGGCATCAACTACCGCTGGGGCGGCCCGATCGCCTCGACATACTGATCTGGATTTCCAGCGAATGCTTAAGCCCCGGCACCGGCCGGGGCTTTTCTGTGCCGATGCGTTACCCCAGAAGCGCGCCAACGCGCCGGGCGTGATTTGCTAAAGCGAAACGGAGAAAGCTCTAGGCTGCGCGTTTCTCGTCGCTCAGCTCAGCGATCGCAGCCGCGATCCACTTGTCCAGTTTTTGGTGGGATACGTCCTGTCTGGCCTTCGCGATCTTCAGATCGCTGAGGTCCGGTCTCAACGCCTCGTCAGGAGCGAAGGCGTTTTCAAGCACGCGAACGGCGTTCGATCTCATTTCTGTCTCCCGAAACACTGGATACAAATTCTCGGGTACCAACAACGAAGCCAGATCTAGCCTGCGAATAGCGGCAGAAATTTGCGGGAGAAAACCACGACGTCAATCTCGGCGCCCGGCGGGATGTGACGTGTCGCCGCAGCACCTGCGCGGAATACGCCAGCTAACGGATCAGATCAGTTTAGAATCTCTCTTGAACGCGCAGGCAGTGATGTCTTCCAGTACCGAGAAGCCGCCCCTTTGACACGAAATGGCTTGCATTGAGCCAACGATGACGCGCGACACAAGACCCGGGCATCGATCACCCCGAATCAGCCGGTCGATGAGTCGCCGCCGCGTGCTCGAACTTGTCCGTCCGTCGACGAGGCCCGTGGAGTGGGCCCATATCGTTTCACTGTCGCCTGTCATGAATGCAGATGGCATCGGGTCGCCAAAAGCCGTTCATTGCCTGCATTGCTCCAATCGCTAACCGGCGTGCTGTCCGGCCTTCGCCATCATCAGAGCGTCGAGCTTCGGTCGCAGCGCGTGGTTCGGAAACGGCAAGTTTTCGAGCACGCGAAGGAAGTTCGTTTTCATTTCTGTCGCCCGAAACACCGGATACAAATTCTCAGATACCAATGAGGATGCCATATTTGGTCCGCGGATAGCGGCAGAAGCTTGCGGGAAGAAAGACGGCGTCAATTCCAGCGCTTGGCGGCGTGTGACTTGTGGCCGCAGCACCCGCCCAGAATAGGTCGAGCTTCGGGCTTGTTTGTAGACTTCCTTCGCGGGACGGGAGAGGGCTTGTGCCTCACGTTCCCTCCCGCGCGATTCATCTCGATTCATCCAATGCACAAGAAGTCGTGGTGATCGCTCGTTGCGTGTGAGGTGTTTCATCGGACAAAAGGGTTGATAATGGCACGCTTCAATATGATGGATAGACTGCTGCACAGTAGCCAATTCGAGGACTTTTTCGCTGCGTGGACTGGCGGCACCTCCGGTCATGATCATCTGAACGGCACGACGACCGGCAATGTCCTGTTTGCCGGGAGGGGCGCCGACTCTGTCGCCGGCATGGCTGGCAACGACATGCTCAGCGGCGGCAGCGGCGACGACAAGGTCTGGGGTGGCTCGGGCAACGACCAGCTATCGGGCGGTAACGGCAAGGATCTCTTGGTTGGCGGTTTCGGCGCTGACCGGATGGATGGGGGAGACGGCAACGACGTCTTGCTCAGCCGGTCTGATGCCGGAGAGATGGTGGCGGCCCAGGATGGCACGACGCAGATTTTCGCAGACGAAACGGCTGCGTTTACTGCGGTAAACGATATCCTCACCGGTGGTCGTGGAGCCGACACCTTCCGCTTCGAAGGCCTTGTCAACGCCAAGGATGAGATCGTTGCCAAACACGTCAATGCCGACGGCACCATCGACTGGCATGGCGTGACCGGCGAGAACAACGCCGTTCACGACCATTGGGTCGACGGCTTCGGCAACGACGTGATCCGCGACTTCAACCGCAAGCAGGGCGACAAGATCGAAATCTCGGCGCACACCGCCGAGGTCAAGTCGATCGAGCACCTCGACAGCAATGGCGACGGCAGGGCCGATTACAGCCTGATCACCGTCATCAGTCAGCAGGGCGCTGCCGGCGCCCATGATGAGGATCTGCTGGGCACGATCACCGTGTATGGCAACCTGGTGAAGGCAAGCGACATCAAGACGGACGCCATGTCGGTTTATGGCGCCTACGAAAAAGTCGGCGAATTGCCCGCCGGCGTGCACTTCGAGATTGAGGACGACGGCGTGCTGCCCAACGGGGCAACCGACGGCGGCCACCACGACGAAGCGGCGATGCATGTGAACTTGGCTATGGCCAATCATATGTAAGCGAGAAATCATCAGACGCTTATGTCGTCCGGTGACGCGATCACTTGCGGGGGCCGAGATGTCTCGGCCCTCGCGATTCATGCGGCCCGGTCTCGGCGATGCCGGGCATGACGACTTTGGCCAAAAGGGCTCATTCTATTGGCCGCAACAGCGAGTTCCTGTGTTACGAAGTGCACAGACGATCGGGGCAATTTAGTTTACTCCGTACGCATTCACTCACTTAAGAGATACTCGTAAGAAATACTCGCGATCGCCCGGCCTTCCAGCCGGGTTTTTCGTGTTTGAGCGCCCCTGCCTTGAACATGCCAGCCGGTCACTCCTTTTCCGATGAAGCAGCTATTCGATCACCCGATCGGCGCGGGCAAGCAGCGTCGCCGGAATCTCTATTTCGAGAATCCTCGCGGTCTGGAGGTTGACGATCAGCTCAACTCCGGTCGGCTGTTCGATGGGCAGATTGGAGGGATCCGCTCCATCCAGAATCTTTCTGACGAAATAGCCCGTTCGACGAAGCGTTTTATAGACCGACGCGCCATAGCTGACGAGGCCACCGGCTTCCACGACCAACGGGCTCGTCGAAAACAGCGGAAGCCGATGCGTCCTTGCTTGCGTGGCGACGCGATCCCTCAGGTCGCCAATGCCGGGATCGCCGATGATCTGAAGCGCGTCCGGGTGTTGGGCCATGAGCGCCGCAAACAGCGCATCAAGATCGTCTCGCGGCTTGAACGCGACGGGCACCGTTTTCAATCCGACGGAAGCCGCCTTGCCCCGGAGATTTTCCACAATCACCGGGTTGGTTGGATTTAGCGGATTGAACAGGACGCCGACGATGCTCGCTTTCGGAACAACCTCCCGCAGGAATTCCAGCAGCTTGGGTGTGACGTCCTCGTTCAGGCTCGCTGTTCCCGTGGTCAGGTTACCGGGATGAGCAAGGCTTGCGACCAGACCGGCTCCGACCGGGTCATTCATATTTGTCATGACGACCGGCAAGGGAGGATCGAGGCGCTGTACCGCGCGTACCCCTGCGGGAGTGTTCGTCACAATCATGCGCGCGTTGAGCCGGGCCAGTTCACGCGCGAATTCCGGAAAGCGCTCATCGGCGCCACCCGTGAAGCGCTGTTCGAAGATGAAGTCGCGGTCCTGGATCAATCCATAATCGAGGAAGCCCTGGTGAAGGGCAATCGTCTGGGGATCCGTGCGCGGCGGCGCCGCCGCCTGGCTGCCAAGAAACCCGATAACGGGCTGCGGCTTTTGCGCCCGCGCGATACGCGGTCGCATGACCGCCGCTCCGCCCACAAGCGTGATGAAATCGCGCCGCCTCATTGCGCAGCCCCAAAAAACCGTCAATGACAATAATCTAGCACAACTCCAGTTTCTTGGTCCGCTTGAAATCGTCTACCGGGCTGCAGGGCGGATTAGCCAACGGGTCGCGCCTGGACTCAGACCCCTCACACCAACAGCTCCGTTCGATACTTGGCCGACAATGCCTTGGCTCGCTGGATGCGTTCGGCCTGCTCGGCCATGCTGAGCTTCGGCGGCGGCGCGGTCCGGCTATCGACGGGGTCGCCGATTGCCATGAAGAACTCCTCCTGCCCTGATGGCGTGCACATGCAAAGCAGGCGCGCCGGCTTGTCCGACTTGTTCTTGAACGAGTGGGGCGCGTTGGCGGGGATGTTCACGGTCGAACCAGCGCTCGCCTGCTGCGCCTCACCCCGGAAATTCAACTCGATTTCGCCCTCCAGGATCGTGAACATCTCCTCGAAGTCGTGACGGTGCGGTGGCGGTCCGCCGCCGGGTGGCACGAGCATGTCGATCAGGCAGTAGCGGCCGCTCGTCTCCGCGCCCGTCACTAGGATCGTGTAGGTGCCGCCCGCGACCGAGACGTGGCGCATCCTGGGATCTTCGGGATTGGCCACCGTGAGTTTGTTGTTCGCGTTGTCAGGCGGGATCGCTGCTCCGGGCTGGGTGGTCGTGCCGGTGGCGTCGGGCATCTGGTGTTTCCTTTTGCTGAACAGTATCGCACGCCTGATTCAATTGAGTAGCGCGCGGGGCAGCATGTGTGCCTGGAGGAATAGCCTTGAGCGTTTCGGGACAACGCGAAGGCGCGGCGGCTAACTCTTGATCGGCGGATTGAGGCCGCCTCCTAAAAGAGTTCGGCGGGCAGCGGAAGCATCCGACCGAAAAGGGTAGGGGCAAGCATTGGGCGCAGTGGCGCAAGGGAAGCTACAAGCCGTGAAGAATCAACCGAGGCGACTTTACTCGTGAAGCTCGGCTATAACGCGAAGGCTGAAAAGAGGCTTACGGGCCTCGTCTACAACTTCCATCCGCCATTCCGAACCAGCTCCAATTGGATAGTCTAAATCACGCAGTATTTCGCCGGTGGATTTTATCGCCTCCAGCTGAACCGCGCTTATGTCGTGGAACTCGATTGCGTCGCTTTCGTCAGACGTCTGGTCACCCTGACGAACCACAAAAAAGTATTTCGGCATGTTTCCCCAGCCTTTAAAGTCCGTTGCCACCAAGTTCTAAGGGGGCGAATCGCGGGCTGTCTGTGCAAAATAGCTCACATCCGGAAAATGATCTGTGGAGTTTTTGCACTCTGTCGCGCGCATTCTACATTTTTCGGCGGTGGTCATGGCGAATTCCCCGGTTTGAAATGCGGGAACGCGAAACCCTCAGTCACCAACTGACGGCCATAAGCGGTAATGCAGCGAACAGTGCATGGTTGCATATCGATTCGCTGATCAATAGCGTCTTTAAAATAGTCCAACATGGTGGGACCTCGGACTCGCTCGGACGAATGCGCCGCGTCCGTAATGTGCCAACTCCGAAACTGATCTGTCATGCGATCACGTTTGCGTAACGCCTCTCATTGGGGATGGCCAACCAGTCGCAACGGCTTGATCGAGGCATCGAGATGTCCCTGATGGCGATAGGGTAATCCGGACTGCGATGACGTCGCTGGGTGCAGCGCAATCTGCGGCGCGTCGGAGGCGGTTTTCGTTGCCAAGGCAGCCCAAATGGCAGAAGATTCACAGAGAACCCCGAGCATCCGCACAATACCACTGAAGTGCAATCTTGAAGGCGCGCCGCGTCAGGGACCGGGCAATCCGGCTGCTCCGTCCTAGGCCGTTCTGCCGGATGAGGGAGCAAACAATGACAGGGATCAACAGACGTCAAGCCATCGGAACCATGGGAGCCGCGGCGGCATTCGCAACGGGTCTCGGGCGTCAGGTCTTCGCTGAGAACGCAGCGGGGGCGGCCGGCATCGATCAGGCGCTGACCGAAGCGGTCAAATCCGGGAGGGTGCCTGGGGTCGTGGCGCTGGCGGCCAACGACAAAGGCACGATCTATTCGGGCGCGTTCGGCGTGCGCAGCCTTGGTCAGCCCCAGGCCATGACCGTTGATTCGGTATTCTGGATCGCCTCCATGACCAAGGCGGTGACGACAGCCGCGGCGATGCAGATGGTGGAGCAGGGAAAGCTGAAGCTCGATCAGCCCGCCAGCGAGATCCTGCCGGATTTGGCGTCGGCGCAGGTGCTGGAGGGGTTCGACGCGGCGGGTACACCCAAGCTCCGCCCGGCGAAGCGGCCGATCACGCTGCGGCAACTGCTGACGCACACCGCGGGATACACCTACGATATCTGGAACGAGAATACCGGCCGCTACGAGAAACAGGCCAACCTGCCGGCACTCATCACCTGCAAGGACGACGCGCTCAAGACGCCCTTGGCTTTCGAACCCGGCGATCGCTGGGAATACGGCATCAATATCGATTTTGCGGGCAAGATGGTCGAAAAGGTGAGCGGCGAGCGGCTCGAAAGCTATTTCCATGAGCACATCTTCGGTCCTCTCGGCATGGCTGATACAAGCTTCAAGCTCAGCCCGTCGCAACGCGCGCGGCTTGTGGCGATGCACGCGCGTGGCGCCGACGGTTCATTGAAACCGATCGAATTTGAAATGCCGCAAGAGCCGGAATTTTTCATGGGCGGCGGCGGCCTCTACTCGACGGGGCCCGATTACCTGAAGTTCGTGCGCATGTTCCTTAACCGCGGCAACCTTGACGGCAAGACGGTGCTGCGACCGGAGACCGTGGCCATGATGGGGAAGAACCAGATCGGCGACGTCAACGTCGTCGTGCTGAAGAGCGTCTTGCCCGACAGCTCGCTCGACGCCGAATTCTTCCCGGGCATGGTCAAGAAATGGGGGCTCGGCTTCATGATCAACACCGAGACTGCGCCGACGGGCCGGAGCGCCGGCAGCCTCGCCTGGGCCGGCCTCGCCAACACCTATTTCTGGATCGATCCGACCAAGAACATCGCCGGCGTCATCCTCATGCAGCTCCTGCCATTTGCCGATCCGCAGGCGTTGCAGACCTTTGCCGAGTTCGAAAGCCGCCTTTACAAGGTCGCCTAGGTCTCGACCGTGGTCGGCGCGCCAACGCCGACCACCGGTGCTAAAGGGAGAGCTCGACCGCCATCGATCGGAAACTCCACCGCGCGGGCGCGGGAGCGTCTCGCGCCAGTTCCGCGCCCACAAGAGCACGGGATCTGAAGTCGCTCAGCCCCAGAGGCGAGACGGCGGAACTGAAGCCCGGCTGCGCATTCTCGCGGGCTCTTGTTTCAGTCGCATGTATGGACCGGTTTGGGTCATTCCGCGTCGTTCCGACCGTACGGCGTTCACTTCCGGTCTACCCCGGCAACCCGGAAAAATATGCTCGCACTGAGTTCTTCTCAGTTTGACCCTTAGCCGACATCGAGACGATTACTGGGAACCCCCCGTGGCTGCTTCGCTTGGGCGGTGCCACCTTTCGGTTCAGTTCTTACACAGCCCTTTTGGTATCCAGTCATGTACTGGCGTTGTTGCAGGTTTTGATGAGTCGTGAAGGATGAGCACGAGCGCGCGCCGCTGCACGGTCCCGGTGGCTGTGAGGTGCATCGGCGGACCGCCGGGAACTATCACATATTCGCTTCCTGCTCGGCCAATTTGTCTGCCTTGCGGAGTTTCCAGACATGTTTCCCCGGCCAGCGTATACCAGGCTTCGGGACCTGAATGAACGTGCGCCGGCGCCGTCATTCCGGGATCGAAGATCGCTTCCATATACTGCGCCGAGTATTTTTCGCCTTCAATTACCGGAAGCGGGCCGATTTCCGCAATACGCTCGCCAGCCGATGGTCGCCAGCCTGCGTTCGCTTTGGTGAGAAGCCAAATTTTTCCCAGCGACTCGACTATAGTTCCGCTTGGGCCCTTGGCCGCTTCTGCTGAATCGCGACTGGGATATGCGTCAAGGTGCCAAAAAGTTTGAGACGCAGTCAATTGTCCCACGGGCTCTTGCGCGATAATCCAGCACCCCACTTCGCTTGTCCGCTGGCTCACTGGTTTGCAAATTTGCGCGGATGCCTGGTTGCACAGCGAGAACATTGCCGCCGAGAGAACAATTATCGCCAACGCAAACCGATACCACGCCGCGAGCTAGACTCTCACTTACTTCAGTCTGCAAGGCACCCTCCTAATGAGTAGAGCGATGTCGCGGTGATCCCGCCATTTCATCGTGTCGGCTCCGCCTCGCCACTTTCGCCCGGTTGGACTATAAGGAGAAATCGTATTTCTCTATTGGGCTATAACGAGGGGTGAAGGCCAATGCAGTGGGACGGTCGGGTCGGGCGCCGCCTGAGACTCAAGGACCTGCATACGCTGCAGACCGTCGCCGCGGTTGGCAGCATGGCCAAGGCGTCGGAGCGCCTCGCATTGTCCCAGCCAGCGATTTCCAAAGCGATCTCGGATATGGAGCAAACCTTGGGCGTGCCGCTGTTCGATCGCTCATCGAGTGGCGTCGAATTGACGGACTGCGGGCGCATGCTCGTCGAACGCGCAAGGGTCATCTTCGACGAAGTCAGACAAGGTGTGTTGGACATCGAGCATATGTCCGACCCCACCCGAGGCGAAGTCAGAATTGGTACGATCGAGCCGTTCACGGGGGTAGTCTCTGAAATCATCAGTCAATTGGTTCGGAGGTATCCCCGCATCAGCTACCACGTTACGGTAAGCGACGCTGATAGTCTGGGACGAGAGTTGCGCGAGAGGATGCTGGATGTGCTGATAGTGCGCTGGGTCCCGCCACTTGTTGCGGACGACCTGGCGGCTCAGGTGTTGTTCAAGTCGTCGTCCTTTGCCGTGATGGCGGAACGGCGTCATCCGCTTCTCCTCCGGAAGAAGCTGAACCTCGCTGACCTGATGGGAGAGCGATGGACGCTCTCACCGCCCGACTCCTTTCTCGGTCGTATCGTGGTGGACCTGTTTCGCCGCCGAAAGCTGCCGCTTCCGCCAACTGTTGCGACAACGATTTCGATCTACATGCGGCTAAACCTGCTGGCTACTGGTGGCTTTCTGACCGTGCTGCCTTTAACTATGCTCCGGCATAGATCGAACAGGGCTTGGCTGCGCGCTCTGGACGTCGACCTTAGCGATAGCTCCTCGCCCATTGCCGCAATCACCCTGAAGAAACGCCATAGCGGAGGTGCAGTTCGGCTCTTCCTGCAGGCCAGCGTTGAGGTCTGCAAGGGGATAGCTGGGGCGCGCTGATCGGCGAGAGCTTTCGTCTCCTATTGGCACAAAGCGG
>Ga0137415_10008160_pt1 | contig 10376 bp, 7 predicted proteins | sample CZODoug3_1_1_16f_FD_183082 | JGI IMG/M metagenome (GOLD analysis project Ga0137415, IMG submission 183082) | Vadose zone soil fungal communities from Angelo Coast Range Reserve, California, USA - CZODoug3_1_1_16fungal (Hybrid Assembly) | ecosystem: Environmental > Terrestrial > Soil > Vadose... | reverse complement strand
CTCGAACCACTGTGCGGTGCACGTTGCTTCCATGCCGATCAGCGCTCCCCGCGGCAAGGCTTCGTAAAAAGCCGCGGCCTCCTTTCCTTCGTGACTCAACCGTCGCTCCACGAGTTCGTCGGTATCTAGATTCAGCGCGGCGATCTGTTGGTAGCGCGGGTGAAAATCGCAACCTATAATCCACATAACTCGGCTCCTTTCTTCCGAGCCTTGGTCGTTAGCGCTACCAAGTCTACCCGGTCGCAAGGAGCCGACGCCTTCATGGAATCAAACTGAAGCCCAGCCTCTACAATTAATCGCCGGCGTGGAGTGCGCGGGGAGCTTCCATGGATTCGGCTAGGCCGCGGCGGACGGAGCCGAGGACGAAGGCTGGGACGTTGCGCTCGGGAGCGAGCGTGAGATTGGCGCCTTTGGGAGGAAATTCGATGCGGCGGTCGAGCCAGAGGCCGGCTTCGCGAAGGAATTCGGCGGAAAAGCCCATGTCTTCAGCGCGATCGACGCCCCAGAACCATAGCTTTTCTTCGTGGCGCTGAAGGAAATCGACGGATTCCTCGAGCTTCTTCATGGCTTTATCGAAATTGGAAGCCAGGAAAAAGACGCCCAGGAGCCAAGCGTGGCGCGGATAGCGGACGCGGATGCGCACACAATACTTTCCGGCTTGATTGCGTTCGATGGAGCAGCGGTAATCGTTGCGGACTGCGGACACTCGGGGTGGCATGGTACTCACCAATCCTTGAAGGTTCCGGCGCTGGGTGGCCATTTGGTTTCTTTGCGGATTCCGTCCGAGCCCCCTGGGAAAAAAGCTAGACCGTTTGGCAACGGCGTCGGGCGGAATCAGGGTTCTCTACGACACAAATAGGGTAAATAGATGTAGCGGGGAACACAATAGGGGCGCTGTAAAATAATAAGCAGCTTGTTTTCAATGAGTTATGTCAGCTTAGGTCGCCAAAGCCCTTCAATTTATCGGACATGATTTGCAGTTTTCCCTCTTGCCGGAGGCGCGCTTCAAGGGAGGTGCGGAAGGCCTCAAAGGCAAGATTGCGCTTGGTTTGCAAGACTTGCTCGGTCAATTCCTTCTTTTGCTTTTCAAAATCGGCAGGATTGGGCTCCTGCTTTTCTGCGACGCGATAGACAAACCAGTTGGAGCCGAGGTTCAGAGGCGCACCGACGTCGCCAGGCTTGAGCTGGAAGGCGGCGGCGACTTGCTTGCCGCTGACGGCACCGGAAATCGAGCCGTTGCGAGCGAAGAGATCGCTGGTTTTGGATTCGAGGCCAAGGGATTTGGCGGCGGCGTCAAACTTTTCGCCGGCTTTGACGCGCTTGGCCAGATCTTCGGCTTTGGCGCGGGCGAGTTCGGTGGATTTCTGCTGCTTCAGCTCGGTCACGATTTTGTCGCGGACTTCTTCCAGCGAGCCGGGGTGCGCAGGCTGAATCTGCTTCACGGAGAGCACCAGGTAGCCGCGGTCGGTGCGAATGGGCAGGCTGAGCTCACCCTGGCGGAGACGGAAGATGGCTTCCTTGGCGTCCTTGGAGTTACCGAGTTCGAGGATAGCGTCGGTGACGGTCACCGGACGAGTCTCCCCGAGAGAGAGATGGAACTGTTTGGCGAGCTCGTCGAGGGAAACCTTGTTCGAGCGGCGAATCGTAGCGGAAAGCTGGTCGGCTTCGTCGCTGGCCATTTTATCGGCCTTGGCGAGCAACAAGGGAACCTTGATGGAATCCTTGACTTCATCAAAGGGCTTGGTGTGCGCGGTTTCCTTGTCGAGGACCTTGATGATGTGGAAGCCGTACTGGGTCTTTACGAGGTCGGACATCTTGCCTTTGTCGAGGCCGAAGGCGGTTTTCTCGAACTCCGGCACGGTCTGGCCTTGCGTGATCCAGCCTAGATCGCCGCCTTTGTCCTTGGTGCCGGGATCTTCGGAGTATTTCTTGGCGAGATCTTCAAACTTGGCGCCTTTTTTGGCTTGCTTGAGGACGTCTTCGGCTTTCTGGCGGATTTCCTCGACCTCAGCGTCGGTCTTGCCGACGGTCATCAGCAAAATGTGCTCGACGTGGACGCGGTTGGCCACTTGGTATTGCTGGATGTTCTGCTGGTATTGGGCCTTTAGTTCGTCGTCGGAAATCTGGGCGGTTTGCCGAAGCTGGGTTAGATCGACCAGGCCGAAGCGCGCGACGCGCTTCTCGGGGACCTGGTAATGGCTGCGGTTTTTCTCGTAGGCGGCCTTGATTTCGGCTTCGTCTGGAGTGATTTTGGCTTCGAGATCTTCGGGCTTGATGAAGGCGTAGTCCAGCTTCACCTTTTCATTTTTGTATTTGAACTCGTCTTGCAGCTCGGAGGGGCCGACGCTGACGCCATCGGTTACGAGCTTGCGAAACTTGTCTTGGAGCAGGCCTTGGCGAATGAGTTCCTCGAAGACGGGTACCGTGAGCTGAAATCGAGCCTGGACTTCGGAGGCGTAGCGGTCCATGCCGACGAAGGTGTCGCCGTTGTAGGCGGTGGGAAGAAATTGGCGGATGCGGTCGGCGCGCTCCTTGTCGGAAACGCGGATGCCCAGGCGCTTGGCTTCGTACTCCATTTCCTTTTGAAAGATGAGCTGGTTGAGAATCTGGCGGGCGTACAGGGACTCCAGTTGCTTGGGAACCTGGTTGCGCTGCTGAATTTCCGCGAGCTGCTGGCGGACCTCGGCCGCGCTGACGGTTTCGTCGCCAACTTTGGCGACAATGTCTGTGGAGGAAGCTTCGCCGGTGCCGGGCGTCTGCGGCACGAGATAGAGGAGCATGCTGCCGCCGAGAAGCAGGACGACAGCTCCCAATAAAATGCGAAGGCCGGTTTTGCGACTGTCTTTAGCTACAGCCATACTGCTAATTCCTCCAGTTGGTGGACAAACTTAGATTATAAGAGATGCGGGCGGTCGGCTCAAATGGAATCGCAGAAGAGGCGATTTGTCGGGCGGGTTACTCGATTGAACCGGTTGGGCATCGATTCTGGCAGAAGCGCCTGAAATGGAACGAATTGTGTAATCCTTACGCCTCCTTTTTCGTAGTCTTTAGAGAGGGTTCCGGAGCTCTGCGAGACGGGGCTTGCGGTTTTGGTCGGATTCGAGAAAGAGACGGAAGGTTTTCCAGTCCATGCTGGCTCTTCGAGACAATCTTGCGCAGTGCTTCAGCGCGCTGCGGGCGCACAAGATGCGCACGTCGCTGACGATGCTGGGGCTTACGATGGGTGTGGCCACGCTGATCACGGTGATGACCATCGTGCAGGGAGCGAATCGCTACGTGGAGAACAAGATCGCCAACCTGGGGACAAATGTGTTTCAGATGGCGCGAACCCCGTTTGCGGTAACGGACTTCACGATTGTCCTGAAAGCGCTGAAGTACAAGAAGATCGAGCTGGACGACATGCGCGCCGTCGCGGAAGCGTGCCGGGACTGCGAAGAGGTCGGGGCGACGGCCAGCAATACGGTTCGGGCGCGAGCCGGCAATAAAGAAGTGACGGACGTCAACCTATACGGCCAGACGGCGAATATGGCCGATATCGATACGCGCACCGTGGAGCTCGGACGATACTTCACAGAATCGGAAGTGGAGCACCACACGGACGTCTGCCTGATTGGAGATACGCTGGTGCAGCGATTGTTTTCCGGCATGGACCCGGTGGGCAAGGCGATTCGCCTGGGGAATGACGAACTGGTGGTGACAGGGGTGATGGAGAAGGTTGGCAGTGTACTCGGGCAGGATCAGGACAACTTCGTGATGGTGCCGCTGCCGGTTTTTCTGCGCTTGAAGGGCCTGCAGACGAGCCTGACGATCAATGTGAAGACGAGCAAGGAAAAATTTGAGAACGCGCAAGACGAAGCGCATTTGATATTGCGGGCGCGGCGGCATCTCAACGGCGGGATGGAGGACGATTTTTTCATCGGTACCAAGGAAAGTTACATGGCTTTGTGGCGCAGCATCAGCTCGGCGTTTTTCGCGGTGTTTATCCTGGTGAGCGCGATTTCCGTGCTCATCGGCGGAATCGTGATCATGAATGTCATGCTGGTCAGCGTGACGCTGCGGCGAAGAGAAATTGGCGTGCGGCGGGCGGTGGGCGCGACCAAGTCCGATATTCTCGGCCAGTTCATGGTGGAAAGCGTAATGCAGTGCATTGCCGGGGGTTTGGCGGGCATCACGATGGGGTTTCTGGTGGCGCTGGCGCTGCGCACGTACACGCCGTTCCCGGCTTCGGTGCAAACTTGGGTGGCGGTGATGGGAGTGCTCCTGAGCTCCGCGGTCGGCCTTTTCTTTGGGATTTACCCGGCATTACGCGCCTCGCAACTGGATCCGATCGTAGCGTTGAGGTCTGACTGATGGCGCTGATGACATTTGCGCAAGCGCGGGAAAATTTTCTCGCGGCGATGGAAACACTGCGTTCCTCGAAGGTGCGCTCCGCCCTTACCGTGCTGGGCATCGTCATCGGAGTGTCTTCGGTGATTTCCATGGCGGCGATCATTCAGGGGCTGAACAAATTCGTGCAAGACAAAGTGGAATCGCTCGGCTCGCGAACGTACTTCCTTTCGCGATTTCCGCCGGGCTCGGACCCTTCGCGCTGGCCGGAAAGCATCCGCACGCGCAGATATCTGCAATACGACTATGCTGATTTCGTGCGGCAGGCGGCGCCGGACCTGCAAAGCGTGACTACGGTCGGAACCCGGGGATTCTTCTTCGGAGACACGAACCTGATCACCAGCGGCAATCGAAGCGTAGAGAAGGTCATCGTGCGCGGGGCGGAGCCGCAGTACATTGAGGCGATACCATTGTTCGCAATCGAACGCGGGCGTTTCATCAGCGCGTTCGACCAGGAGCATGCCCGGCCGGTGGTGGTGCTAGGCGCATCCATCAACGAATCGCTATTTCCGAATACGGATGCGATTGGCAAGACGGTGCGGATAAACGGCGCGGTGTACGAAGTCATCGGGGTTTTCCAACATGATCAGGGCCTGTTCCTGGGCCCTGGCGTAGACATTTTCGCGATCATGCCGCTGAGCAGCTTCAAGAAGCAGTACCCAGAGGCGAAGGAACTGATCATGTTGTTCACGGTGCCGGAAAACGTGAACGTGGAGACCGCGCAGGGTGAAGTGATTCAGGCCATGCGACGGCTGCGGCGTATTCCCGCGGGCAAAGAGAATGACTTCGAGATAAGCTCGCCGGATTTTCTTAGCAAGCTGTGGAACCAACTGACCGGTGCACTGGTGATCCTCACGACGGTAATCAGCTCGATAGGCCTGCTGGTGGGCGGCATCGGCGTGATGAACATCATGCTGATTTCCGTAACCGAACGGACACAGGAGATCGGCGTGCGGAAAGCCATCGGAGCGCGGCGCGCGGACATACGGCTACAGTTCCTGCTGGAAGCAGTGGCGCTCACGCTGGTCGGCGGGACGATTGGCATCCTCATCGGGGCGGGAATATCCACGATGGTGCGCACGTTTGTGCCTTCGGTTCCAGCGACGCTATCTTATCTTTGGGTGACGATTGGGTTTGCGATCTCCGTTGGTGTGGGATTGTTCTTCGGGTACTATCCAGCGAATCTCGCGGCGAACCTCGATCCCATCAACTGTCTGCGGTACGAATAAGAGCAACAGGTTGGTGAGAAGTATGCCGGTGAATGGCGCATAGCAAGAATGCGAATGATTGGCACGAGTTTGGCGGCGATTATTGGCGGCGGCTTGCTGGCCTGCATGATTGGCTGGGCGCAATCGGGTTCGGGCGCTCCGACCTACTACCGCGATGTGGTCCCGATTTTGCGAGGGCATTGCGAGGTTTGTCATCGGACGGGCGGGATTGCGCCAATGTCGTTTGAAAGTTACGAGCAGACGCGGCGATACGCGGACGCTATTCGCTTTGCGACGCAAAACAAGTCGATGCCGCCGTGGTTCGCGGTGGCTGGAAGTGGGCACTTCAGCAACGATCCGTCGCTTAGCGGCGAAGAGATTGCGACGCTTGCCGCGTGGGCCGCGGCTCATGCGCCCGCCGGCGACCCGCGTGAAGCGACGGCGGGGCCTGGTTGGGCGGAAAGCTGGAGCATTCCCCGGCCGGAGCTGATCGTGAAGATGACGCAGCCGGTGGCCCTGCCGGCGAGCGGGGACGTGGATTACACCTACGAAATTGTGCCCACACGCTTCGCCGAGGACCGCTGGGTGCAAATGGCGGAAGTGCTGCCGTCGGCGCGGGCCAATGTGCATCATGCAGTGGTTTACATACGGCCGAAGGAGTCGAACTGGCTGCGCCATGCACCTGTCGGCGAAGCATTCACCGCCACGACTCTAAAGGACCCGGAGGACCGCCGCGGGGCTCACTGGACGGACAGCGATATTCTGTTGGTGTATGCGCCGGGAAGTTCGCCGGACGAGTGGCCGGCGACCATGGCGAAATTTGTCCCCGCAGGCTCCGACCTGGTGTTTCAGATGCACTACACCACTAATGGAAAGGCAGTTGCGGACCAGAGCAGCGTGGGCCTGGTCTTTGCGAAGCGACCACCGCCGCAACGAGTGCTCACGCTGCAACTCACGAACGATCATTTTGTGATCCCGCCTGGAGTGGATAATTTTCGGGTTGAAGCTCGCGGCACGCTGCCGAACGACGCGACGTTACTTAGTTTTTTCCCGCACATGCACTTGCGCGGGAAGCGGTTTGAGTACAACCTGGTGAAGCACGGAAGTGGAGGGAGGTCGAGTGGAGCAGGGCCTAATGGCGAACGAGAGTTGGAGATCGAAACGCTGCTGCGAGTTAATTACCACTTTCACCGGCAGATGAGCTACCGGCTCGCGGAGCCGCGCTTGCTGAAGGCCGGCACGGAGTTGCAAGCAGTGGCGTGGTACGACAACTCCGCCAACAACCCGCACAATCCGGACCCGAATGCGGCAGTCCGCTGGGGCGAACAGACATATGACGAGATGATGGTCGGTTTTTTCGATGTGGCGGTCGCGGCAGACTTGGATAAGAGCGGCTATTTCCTGCGCCACTGATTCGGAGCAGACGACGAGCGGAAAGCGGCGCAAGTGCTATTTGCTGATTGAGTACGCGGGGGCGCGCGGTTCAGGCGCGGCGCGAAACGCTGTGCTAGATTGCGAAAATGGCGCTACGAGTGCGCCTGAACTGTGCCTACACAGACACCCATCGAACCGCCGCGCCCGGTGGAGCCTGCGGCTCCGCCGAAGATTCACCGCGTGGAAGTGCAGTGGCACGCGGTCACGTACAAGACAGTGATTGTTTATGGTCTATTGATTGCGGCGATTATTCTGGCCGGGATGTTCATTCTGTTTCCGAGCTTGTACTCGGCGGTAACGCGCAGGATTTCCACTATTGCGAGCAACGACGGCGAAAACGCTCCAGCCTCGCAAACGCAGGCCAAATTCGTGAACCTAGATGGCCGAGTACAGGTTAAAAAGGTGAGCTCCGTGCAGTGGGTGGATGCGGATTACCGCACGGCGCTGGATAAAGGCGACCTGGTGCAGACGGGCGCCGATGGGTACGCGCGCGTGACCTTTGCTGACGGAACGTCCTACACGGTAAAACCGGGCACGCTGATCACGGTGGAAGAAAATTCCATGCCCACGAATCGTGCGACTAGTTCCGGAGTGCGCATCAACACGGGTGGAGTGGACATGTCGACGCCGAACTGGACGTCGCCGGGATCGCAGGCGGTGGTAAGTGTCGAGGACGCCAAGGCGGAACTGCGGCCGAACAGCCGCGCGGCGGTAAAAACGGACAAAGATACAAAGGAGAGCGAAATCTTAGTGTCCAACGGCAGCGCACAAGTGCAGCGCGGACAAGAGCGAGTGGAAGTGACGCAGTATCAAAAGGTGAACATTCCGACGACGGGTGCGATTTCGAAATCGGACGTTCTGGCGCCGCCGGACTTGCTGCAGCCGATCAACCTGACGCCGATTATTGCCGAGAATCCGAGGAATACCGCCGTGCATTTTGAGTGGAAGCCGGTGCAGGACGCGTCGTCCTATTGGCTGCGTATCAGCACGACGAGCATGTTCACCAAAATCGTGAAGGAAGTTCCTAAAGTGTCGGGCACGAGCGTGGACATCACCGGCTTGGATGCCGGAGACTACTTCTGGAATGTGACGGCGACGAGCGCGAAGAAATTGTCGAGTGACGTGAGCGAGGCAAATAAGTTCACGCTGGTCGCCCAGGGCAAAACGCAGGACATGCTCCTTGAGATCCAGAGTACGCAACTTGTGGGTCACGCGGTTGAAATCACCGGCCGCACCGAACCGGGCGCCGCATTGATCATCAATGGACAGCCGGTGCCGAATATTGCGAAGGATGGAACGTTCCGGCATTTTACGGAGCCGCTGCTGCCTGGAGAGCATACGATTGTCGTGATTGGACAGAACCGCCGGGGAGGGACGGGCCATCAGCAGGTGTCCGTCGTGGTACCGAAGTAAAACGACTGCGCGAATCGGCCGCAACGTATTGCGAAGGAACGGTTGGCAATCGTGCGTGCACGCGGCTGCTTGACGATCACGCGACAATTAGAGAGCGCTGCTTTGCGCTGGAGATGAGGTCCGGAGAGAATAGAAGTTCCGGACGGCGGCGGGGCCAGGTTTCCGCAGGGAGAGCAAGGAATGAATAAGAACGGTTACAACCTCAGGTCGGTGTTCAGCCTGTTTTCGTCCGACTTGGCGATCGATTTGGGGACGGCGAATACGCTGGTGTTCGCGCACGGCAAAGGGATCGTGGTGAACGAGCCGTCGATCGTGGCAATTAACAAGACGACCGGCGAAGTGGTGGCGGTAGGACGCGAAGCGAAAGACATGCTGGGGCGCACGCCGGGCAACGTGGTGGCCATCAAGCCGATGAAAGACGGCGTGATCGCGGACTTCAAGGTCACGGAAAAGATGTTGACCTATTTTATTCAGAAGGCGCACAACCGGCGCGTGCTGGTGCATCCGCGCATTGTGATCGGAGTGCCGAGCGAGATTACGCCGGTGGAAAAGCGCGCGGTGCAAGACTCCGCGTATCGAGCGCGGGCGAGCGAAGTTTACCTGGTGGAGCAAGCCATGGCTGCGGCGATCGGGGCGGGACTACCGATTGAGGAGCCGTCGGGCAACATGGTTGTCGACATCGGCGGCGGCACGACGGATATCGCGGTGATTTCGATGAGCGGCATCGTGTACTCGCGTTCGGTGCGCGTGGCGGGCAACGAGATGGACGAAGCGGTGATGCAGTATTTGAAGCGCAAGTACAACCTGCTGGTGGGCGAGCGCACCGCGGAACAGATCAAGATGGAGATCGGCTCGGCGTATCCACTGGAGAAGCCGCTGACGATGGAAGTGAAGGGCCGCAACCTGATTGAAGGCGTGCCGCGCACGGTGACGATTGATGACAGCGAGATTCGTGAATCACTGGCGGAGTGCGTGGCCACGATCTTGAATGCGATTCGCGTGGCGCTGGAACGCACGCCTCCGGAGCTGTCCGCGGACATTAGCGACCGCGGCATTGTGCTGACCGGCGGAGGCGCGCTGCTGAAGAATTTAGACAAGCGCATCCGGGAAGAAACCGGGTTGCCGGTTTCGATCGCGGACGATCCGCTGGCTTCGGTGGTACTGGGTACGGGAAAGATGCTGAGCGATTTCCGGCTGCTGCGGCAAGTCTGCATCGATTAAGACGAGTTTTCAGCAATCAGCTTTCAGCGGTCAGCAAGAAAGAAGGCTAGCCACAACTCACGTGCTCCGGCGGACTTCTGATGTCTTACTGCTAGTTGATAGCTGACAAGGTGAGAGCTTCAAACGAAACGGGCTGCGAAGAACAATGGCGGGCATTCCCTCTCGACATAGATCGCTGGTGCTGCTTGCAGGGGTCATTTTGCTGCAAGTGGTGCTGCTGGCCGTGCAGATCAAGCGCGACTCGCAAGGGCGGTTGTTGCGCGTCTGGACGGTGAGCGCCGTTTCGCCGTTTGAGCGAGCGGGGGCGAAGGGCATCGGCAACATTCGCGGCACGTGGAGCCATTACTTCGCGCTGCAGAACACTTCGCGCGACAATGAGCAACTGCGGCGCGAAAACGACGAGCTCAAGCTGCAAGTGAATCAACTGCAAAGCAAGGCCGCGGAGGCGGACCGCCTGGCGGCGCTGCTGAATTTCCGGCAAGCGCAGCGTAATGTACCGATGCTGGCGGCGCGGGTGATCGGCACGAGCGCGGATACCGCGAGCCAGACGATCTATCTCGACCGCGGCGAACGCGACGGGATTCGCCGCAACATGGGCGTGATCACGCCGGACGGAGTGGTTGGGAAAGTAATTGAATCGTATCGCGACACCGCGCAGGTGCTGCTGCTGACGGACAAGGATAGCGGCGTGGGCGCGATGCTGGCGGATTCGCG
>Ga0137415_10008159_pt1 | contig 10377 bp, 10 predicted proteins | sample CZODoug3_1_1_16f_FD_183082 | JGI IMG/M metagenome (GOLD analysis project Ga0137415, IMG submission 183082) | Vadose zone soil fungal communities from Angelo Coast Range Reserve, California, USA - CZODoug3_1_1_16fungal (Hybrid Assembly) | ecosystem: Environmental > Terrestrial > Soil > Vadose... | reverse complement strand
GGCCCTATGCGCAGAAGAAAGCGTACGACCTGCTCGTGCAGAGCGAGGTCGGTCTGATTTCGATCACCGGTACCGACGACGCGCCGGCCAAAGTCGGGATCTCGGTCGCCGACATCGCGGCGGGCATGTACGCATACTCCGGCATCCTCACGGCGCTGCTGGCTCGGACGGCTACCGGCCGCGGCACCTCGCTGGAGATCTCGCTGTTCGATGCGCTCGGCGAGTGGATGGGGGCCGCGGCGTACTTCACTGGCTACAGCGGGTCGGCACCGCCGCGCAGCGGATCGGACCACGCGTCGATTGCGCCGTACGGGCCGTTTCGTGCCGGCGACGGCGGTCAGGTGTATCTCGGCATCCAGAACGCGCGCGAATGGGCGCGGTTCTGCGCCGACGTCGTGCGACAGCCGGCGCTTGCAGACGACGAGCGCTTTCGAACGAATCCACTGCGCGTGAGGCACCGGCGCGCGCTACACGAGGCGATCGAATCGGCGTTCGCCGCGCTGTCGGCGAGCGAGGTCATCAGCCGCCTCGAGTCCGCGCGCATTGCCTGGGCGCGGATGAACACGGTCGCCGAGTTCCTCGATCATCCGCAGCTGACCGGGCGTGACTGCTGGCGCGACATTGGATCGCCCGCCGGCCCGCTGCGCGCGACGCGGCCGCCGGTGCGGATGGACGGCGTCGATCCTGTGATGGGCGACGTGCCGGCGCTCGGCCAGCACACCGACGCGATTCTCGGCGAGCTCGGCGTCGCGCGCGACACGATTGCGGCGTGGCGGAAAGAGGGAGCGATCTGAATGGCGATCAAGCAGGGCTGGACCGGCCGCGTCTTCGAGGACTTCAGGGTCGGCGACGTCTACGAGCACCCGCTCGGCCGCACGATCCTGGACGCGGACAACATCTGGTTCTCCTGCCTGACGATGAATACGAACCCGATTCATTTCGACGGCGAGTACGCCGCCCGGACCGAGTTCAAGAAGCGGCTGGTGAACTCGTGCCTCACGCTGTCGCTCGTCACGGGTCAGTCGGTCACCGACCTCACGGTCAATGGCGTCGCGAATCTGGGCTGGGACGAAGTGAAGCTGCCGCACCCGGTTTTCGAGGGCGACACGATCTATGCGCGCAGCGAGGTGCTCGAGACGCGCGAGTCGAACTCACGCCCGAACGCCGGCATCGTGCGCGTGAAGACGACGGGCGTCAATCAGGACGGCACACCGGTGATCGAGTTCAGGCGCACGTTCATGGTGTGGAAACGCGGTCACGTCCCTCGATCGCACCCGGAAAGCAGACGCGAGGGTTGACGAACTAGGTCGTCATCGAGCCTCGTGAGACACAGATAGTGCCGGGCCGTCGAGTCGCTGTCGGCGAAACAACTCGCCCCACGCGCGCGTGCGAACCTGGTATCGGCGGCCATACAGCACGCTTGGCTCGATGTGCGTGTTTTCCCAGAACTCGTTCCAGCTCGTGACAAGAGTCCAGTCGGGTTGCGCGTCGATGGCCGCCCGCCACTGCGCGTCGTACCGAGCCCCGTTCGCGCGGTCGACCACCAGCGTCGTGTCGCGGCCAAGGATGCTGTCGTCGTACCCGGGGCTCACCGACGCGGCGTAGACACGCCGCTCGCCTCCGCTTGCCAGGTTGTAACTCTGCGTCCGCAGCGCCTGATCCAGGTAGAAACGTTCGAGGTCTCGCTGCGAGATGCTCACCGTCGCATAGGTGAACGCACCGCCGAACATTTCAAGGTAGGCGGGATCGAGCGAGTCGGCCATCAGCAGAATGTTGCGTCCGCTGCGCTCGAGCGACCGGACTATCGGGCGCCAATCCTCCAGCGTGAACTCGTCAGCGGCATACACGAAAATGACCGGCCGGCCGCCTACTTTCAAATATGCCGGCTGCTGTGTGAACGCGTCGAACGCCTTCTCCAGCCACTGGTGCACGTCGGCGGCGATCACTCCCCTGCTGCCGTCGGGTAGATCGCCTCTGGCCGCCAGCGTTTCGACGAGAATCGATACCCTCAAGCCGAGTATCCGCGCCTGATCGAGCACAAATTGCAGCCGCCTGTCGTTCCAGTTCGTGTCGCCTCTCCACGAAACGACGACGCCGTCGAGGCCCGCCGCGCGCGCCTCGCTGAGCGAGCGCGCGACTTCGTCCGGCAGCTCGGTCGAATACTCGAAAAGCGGTTGGTCCTGCAGCCGATTGCTCAACCAGTTGAAGTGTTGATACCACGGGTAGAAGAAAGCGAGCACGAGCGGCCGCGGTCCGGCGCCGATCTCGACGGGCCCGCCGGACAGCAGCGGGTCGGCTGCGCTTTCGAAGGCCGATTCTTCAGAATGGGCCTCGAACCGATCGACCAGCCGAGCGTGACCCGGTTCGTTCTCGTTATAGACCTCAATCTGTGCCGGAGCCGCCGACGGGCTGAGCGTCAGGTGCCACTGCACGCGCTCGCCCCGCCGAACTCCCGACAAAAGCAGGCGGACGTACGCTTCAGCGGGGCCGCCGCCGTCATGCGTGAACGAGACGTGGTTGCGCTCTGCGCGGACCCGGACCCGTCCGCCGTTCGATGCGTCAGAAGCGTTGATGATCGTGCCGGTGTCGAGCGTCAGGTCGGCCGCCGGCGACGCCGTCGTGAGGACGACGCGCATCCGCAGCAACGCCGGCCGAACGTGAGGCAACGCCTCGCCCCTCGGAAAGGACAACGCGACGAGCGCAACGAACAGCGCGGTCAGATACCTCGCCACGGCCCCTTGCCTGCGAAAACCTGCTGAGCCTGGAACGAGAACGGAGTCGACTGCCCGCCGGGGCGAGAGCCAAATTGAAGCACGGGGCTGTCAAACGTCAACGCGCGGCCATTTGCGTCGGTGCCGGTGATTTGAAATTGATAGTTGCCGAACGAGCTCGACGTACAAACGCCGACGCTGGCGCACACGGCACCGTTGGCGAGAATCACTCCTGGAGTGAATGGCGTGCCGGCGCACGCGCCGAACCGGGAGTTGAACGATTCCGTGAGAATGCTCGCAACGTTCCCATCGAGCTTCTGGATCAACGAACTCGGCGTAAAGGTCACGCCTCCGGTCTCCTGGAGACGTGCTGGCGTGTACCAACCCTGCAGAATGGAGGCACTGCATCCAGTGCTTCTGAACGGCACGGGGTTCTCGCCGAATGTCGCGACGAAGGAGGAGCTCGGCGTCGGCGGCTGGGTCGGACTCGGCCCCGAAGTCGTGTTCGTGTTACACGCCGCGAACAAGATCACGGTCGCGGTCGCCGGGAGGAGGCCAGCCGCGGTCCTGAGGTCCACGTTCCACGCTTCGCACATGGGTTGAACCGAACCCTCAGTCGAGCCCGCCGGGCAATGGAGGCGCGGCACTGGCGCTGTGCGGAGTGACGAATAGAATCGTGAACGTTTCAGCCGGACCTCGCGAGGTGCTATTCACGTTGACGTTCCCTCCGCCACCGCCATCGGCCACGACGTACCACGCCGTGTCGTTGGCGCGCAGCGTGATCGAGTCTCCGTGCCGGATGACGCCACCTCCGACTTTTTCGATGATGAAGGTTTCCCATCCCCCAACGCTCTCGGCTGCGGCACGTAACGCACCTCCCCCGCCGCCTGCCGCCTGCAGATAGTGAACGCCGTCTGGGGTCGTGAATGCCACGCGATCGCCGGAAACGAGCGGCCCGCCCGCGAGCGCGGAAACGCCCAGGATCTCCCAGGAACCGGGACCGGCGGCCGTCCGATCGGCCCGCACGGCGCCGCCACCGCCGCCCTCCGGCACCACGTAGTTGACGCCGTTGTTCGCCCGGAGAATGACGCGAGGCTTGAGCGAGTTGACGAAGGCCCATTCGGGCTCCGGGTGGGCCCGAAGCCGATCCTCGAGGAAGGGGGCACCGTTGCGGAAGTCAACGCCTTCTTCGGTGTGAAAGCACCACCCCGCAGCGCCAAGCAGTTTCGCATTGGCGATCGCCTGCAAAAAATATTCGGCCCGGTCGTTCGAGGGATAGGAAAAAAAAGAGTCTCGCGTCGCCATCGGCTCCTGGAGGTACGCCGGCCGGCCGTTCGATCGGAGCGTGCGGATGATGGTCTGATAAACGGGAAACGTGTACCAGTCCGACCGCCGGGTCTCGTGCAACGCCGTGACGTCGAGCCCGAGTCGCACGGTGAAATCCGCAACCCACTGAGGGCCTTCATCGTCGCCCCGCGCGTTGTCGCACGTCGCGATCCGCGTCGGATCAACCGCCTTGATGCCGGCGAAAATCCGCGCCACATCCGCTTCACTCATGAATCTGCGGTCCTGGACGTTGCGTTCGTTCTGGATGTCGAAGAGCAGATTGTCGTACGACCGCAGCGCGTCGGTTGCCGCCATGATGCCCAGACGCGCCGTGGCCGGCGTCATGCCCCGAATGTGCTCATACGTAAAGGTGACATCGACGACGAGGTGCTCCAAGCGCGCCTGGTCGAGAATGAAGCGCAGCCGCGACAGCTCATCAGGACGCAGCGTCCCGTCGCCATTCATCAGCTGTGGACCGGTGTCCAGATTCGGCCAGATCCGTATACCGTCGAAGCCGACGCTTCGAATCACGTGCAGGTCGTTGATGATGTTGGGAGCGCCCATCGCGCCGAAGTACGTGATGAAGATCAGAAACCTGGGCGAGCCGTCGATCGCGAAGCGATCGCCCTGAATGGAGAGCCTCTGCGCCTGAGCTTGCGTTGCACAGGCTAAGACGCCAATCAGCACAATACATCCCGCAAAGCGCCCGCACGAGCCTCTCTTCATCTCTATTAGTCTCTGCTCAACGAGGAGAGAGTCAGAATAACACGCCGGGCCGTCGAGCTCAGCTCTACTAAACTGAGACGGCGGTCGTCATGAGCGTTCAGCGTCGCGCAACATTGTCGAGTCGCCGCTGACGAGCCGATTCCGAAAACGGATCGAGGTGCGCGAAGGTCGTTCCAGGTCGAGCCTGCGGATCGCAGTCTCCTTCAGACGTGCATCGTCGTCCTGAGATTGAGATCGCGGATATCCGGCGCGTTCTCGATCGCGCGCAACGCGACAAGCGCCTGCCGCGCCTGTTCTTCCGTCATCGCCCGAGCCGCGCACGCCAGGAATTTCGCCGCCAGCTCCTCGTCGCTCGCCGGCTGCTCTGGATAGCCGCGCGCGCCGTTGGCGGACGCGGTGAGAAGCCGGCCGCCGCGCAGTCGGACGGTCACGTGCGCCTGGGTGAGCGATGGGGCCGCCGCGTCGAGCGTCGGATCCACGCGCATCGTCACACGCGACTGCAGGGCGAGCACGGCTGGATTCGCGAGCTGAGCAGCATCGAAGGTCTCGATGCCGACGCGTCCATTCACCACGGCAGCCGCCGCGCAAAACGGCATGCTGAACTTGCCTTCGAGCCCGCTCGAGGGACGGTCGTAGATCAGGATCGTCGGGACGATTGGGTCCACGCCGACGTCGATCGCCTCGACGTCGTCTGCCGTGAAGCGTTCGCGGCGCCTCAGGTCGAGCAGCGCGTCGATCGTGGGATGCGTGCCCGCGCACGACGGATACAGCTTCACGGTTATTCCGGTCTCGATGATTTCCCACCGCGCGCCAAGATCGGCCGCGGCTCCATCAATCGACCGGCGCTCGCTGTCCATGGCCGCCAGAAACCCCTGCGGTCCGTCAATTGCCGCGGCGCTCGCGGTCATGCCCGCCTTCGCCAGCAGCGCCGCCAGCACTCCGTTCCGCGCCGCGAGGCCCGCGTGCAGCGGCTTCACCATCGTGCCGAAGTTCTCCTTGAGGCCGGAGGCTTCCGAAGCGGCGATCGACAGCGCGTGTCCGGCCGCGCCCGGACCGAGGCCGAGCAGACGCGCCGCCGCGGCGGCGGCGCCGATGGTTCCGAGCGTCGAGGTGCAATGCCAGCCGCGCTGATAGTGCCGCGGGTTCATCGCGCGACCGAGCCGTCCCTCGAGCTCGAACCCGACGACGTAAGCCTCGAGGAGCGCGCGTCCGCAGGCGCCCGTCGATTCAGCCGCCGCCAGCGCGGCGGCGACGAGCGGCGCGCTCGGATGCGCGAGCGAGACGAAGCACATGTCGTCGTAGTCGAGCGCGTGGGCGGCGGTCCCGTTGGCCAGCGCGGCGTGGCCCGCGCTGACCTGCATCGCCGTGCCCAGGACGCGGCAGGGCCCGCAGCCGTCCGGCGCGATCACGCGCTGTACGGCGCGAGCGGCCGGTTCGCCGGCGCCGGCGAGCGCGACGCCCACGGTGTCGAGCAGCGCGCGCGCCGCCGCCGCGCGCGCGGCTGCCGGTGGTCCGGCGTCAACGACGAAATCGGCGAGCGTCATGACCTTGCGGGTTCCGGATGGCGGAGGGTGGACATGAACCCTTCTCAGCGGCCTTCTTCATGGTGTCTGACACCGTCCTGAAACTGGGACGCTGTCTGACATCTGTGTCATGCCTCGCCCAGAATCCGTGCGGATCGCAGCCACAACCCGCCATCGACGACGAGGGTGACGCCGTTCACGAACGACGCGGCGTCCGAACAGAGATACAAGGCCGCATTCGCGATGTCGTCGACGGTCCCCATCCGGCCGAGTGGATTCAGTCGCTGCGCGCTCTCGCGCGACTGCTCGTTCGTGAGGCGGCGCACGCCCTCGGTACCTTCAATCGGCCCCGGCGCGATGCCGTTCACGCGAATCCCGTACGGTCCCCACTCGACCGCGAGCGTCCGCGTCAGCGAATCGACGCCGGCCTTGGCCGCCGACGCGTGCGCCTGCCCCATCGTGCCCAGATACGGCAGCGTGGCGCTGATGTTCACCACCGAACCGCCCTGAGCTTTCAGATGCGGTAGCGCGGCGCGCGACATGTTGAACGTGCCCTTCAGGTCGATGTCGACGACCGTGCCGAAGCCGTTGGGCGAGAGATTCTCGGCCAGGCAGATGAAATTGCCCGCCGCGCCGTTGATCAGGATGTCGATCCGCCCGAGCTCGGCGGCGATTGCCGACACTGCCTCGTTGACCGCGGCGGGATCGCGAACGTCGGCCGCCTTCGCAATCGCTCGAACACCGCGCGCGCGTAGCTCGTCGGCCGTCTGCTCCAGGTGCTCGAGCTTCCGGCTGGTGATTGCGACGTCGCACCCATGGGCGGCGAACGCGAGCGCGATGCCGCGACAGATGCCGGTGCCGCCGCCCGTGACGAGCGCGACGCGATTCTCGAGCAGGTTGGGTTGAAACACGGCGTCATCATACCCGCGAGGCCGGCACCGCTGAAGCGGTGCCCTACGCGGCTACACGCGTGTTCCTCCGCTCCAGTACGTGGCTCGTCACGCCCCGCTCCAGTCCGTACGGCACCGCTTCAGCAGTGCCTGTTCGCCCTTCGTACGTAGGGCACCGCTTCAGCGGTGCCTGTTCGCAACGGCCGCCAGCACCTCCGATGTGTGCTCGCCGAGCGCAGGCGGCGGAAGCCGGACCTCCGCGGGGGTTCGCGAGAGCCTGACCACCGGCGCGAGCGTCTCGACCTTTCCCGCCTGCGGGTGCTGCTGAACCACGAGCACGCCGCGGTCGGCCACCTGCGGATGTTCGAGCGCCTCGCTGATCGATCGCACGCGGCCGCAGGGAACGTTCTTCGCCTCGAAGCGCGTCGTGAGCTCCTGGACGGTCAACGTCTCGAAGACCGTCTCGATCGCCCGCTTCAGCGCGTCGCGGTTCGCCACGCGGCCGGTGTTGGTCTCGAAGCGCGGATCCTCGCGCAGGTCGGGTCGCTCGATGGCGTCGCAGAACCGTACCCACAAGGCGGGGTTCGCAACGGCGACGATGATGAGGCCGTCCTTCGCGCGCAGCGGCTCGTACGGCGCGATGTTCAGGTGATCGTTCCCCACACGGCCCGGCGTGACGCCCGTCGCCAGCAGCACCGAGAGCGGCAACCGCATCACCGACAGCATCGCCTCGAAGAGCGAAATGTCCACGTGCTGGCCGAGCCCGCTCGTCCGCCGATCAATCAGCGCAAGCAGGATCCCCTGGATCGCGTACAACCCGGCGAGGTAATCGGTGATGGCCACGCCGACGCGCGTCGGCGCACCGTCGGGGAAGCCGGTCATGTCCATGATGCCGGCTTCGCCCTGAATGACGGCGTCGTAGCCGGGGAGCTGAGCGGCCGGCCCGGTCTGGCCGTAGCCGGAGATCGAACAGTAGATCAATCGCGGGTTCCGCGCCGCCATCGTCGCGTAGTCGAATCCCAGCTCCGCAAGGCTGCCCGGCCGGAAGTTTTCGATCAGGACGTCCGCGGTGTCGATCAGGCGCCCGAGCGCACCCGCGCCGGCCGGCGTCTTGAGATCGAGCGCCACGCTCTTCTTGCTTCGGTTGAGCGCCAGGTAGAAGCTGCCGGTTCCTTCGATGAATGGCGCCCAGGCGCGCGAGTCGTCGCCGTGCCACGGCTCCTCGATTTTGAGGACCTCGGCGCCCATGTCGCCGAGCATCATCGTGCAGAACGGCCCGGCTACGACCCGGGTGAGATCGACTACGCGCAAGCCGTCGAGTGGCGCCATGGCGTAGTGTACCTTGATACACTGCTGCGCTATGCCCGCTCCGACACGAGTCACAGCCGCCACGCTCGCCGCCTGCCTCGCCCTCATCGTGGTGATGGCTGCGCAGACACCGGATCCGCAGGCGCTCGGTCCCAGAGTCGGCGAGCGCGTCCCCGACTTCAACCTGCCCGATCAGCATGGTACAACGCGCAGCCTTCGATCGACGTTCGGTCCAAAAGGCGCAGTGCTCGTCTTCTTCCGCTCCGCCGACTGGTGACCGTACTGCAAGACGCAGCTCGTGGAGCTGCAAGGCCGGCTCGACACACTGACCCGCGAGGGATTGGGCCTCGTCGCCGTCAGCTACGATCCGGTACCGGTGCTCACCGACTTCGCGACGCGCCGCGGCATCACCTTCCCGCTGCTATCGGACAGCGGATCCGCCGTCATCAAGCAATACGGGATCCTGAATACGACGGTCGCGACGACGAACACGACCTATGGCATTCCGTTTCCCGGTACGTTCATCGTGGACGCGAAGGGCGTGGTGACGTCGCGCCATTTCGAGACGGCATATCAGGAGCGCGACACCATCACGAGCGTGCTCGTGAAGCTCGGAGCGAAACTGGATATTCGGGCGACCCGCGTCGCCGCGCGCCATCTCAGGGCGACGACGTACGTCACCGATCAAGTGGCGGCGCCGGGCACCCATTTTTCGCTCGTGGTGGACGTCGCGCCGGAGCCGCGCGTGCACGTCTACGCGCCCGGTGTCACCGGCTACAGGCCGATCGCGCTCACGGTGCAGCCACAGCCGGGGCTCATGGTGCGCGCGCCGCAGTTCCCGAAAGCCGAAGACTACTTCTTCAAGCCGCTGAACGAACACGTGCCCGTCTTCCAGCGTCCGTTCCGCATCGTGCAGGACCTGGAAATCGACCCGTCGCCGCAGGCGGCAGATGCGCTGAAGGACAAGCCCTCAATGACGATCGCCGCCACGCTCGCGTACCAGGCGTGCGACGACACGGTGTGCTTCACCCCGCAGGAGGTCCCGCTCACCTGGACCATCCGCCTCAAGCCGCTGGACCGGGAACGGGTCGCGAAACCTTGATCGACGTCAGGGCTGAGGGCTGAGGGCTGAAGCCTTCGAGCCCTGAGCCCTGAGCCCGACGCTCTTCGTCGTGCGGCCGACGGCGCGCACACCGGCCACCGAGAACTCGGTGATGTGCCGCGCGGCCTCGTCAATCTGAGCCGGCGTCCCCCGGAACGTAAACCCGAGCCGCTCGGCAATCGGGTTCTTCCGCACATAGATGATCGTCTGCGAGAGGATGCTGCCGACGCAGCGGAGCACCCGGCGATCGGAGGGATCGCAGCCGATCATCTTCGCGACGATTGCCGACAGGTACTCGATGCGCGGACGCACACCCTGTTCGATCAGCGCATCGAGCGCGGGGGTCGGGTCGTCGATCTCGCGCTGAATCAGGCGATGAACCGTCTCGTGCCCCGGGGGCAGCACGCGGCGAAGAAACACCGCGATGTAGCGCCGCAGCTGTTCTTCCGGGGGACACCCCTCGCCTGCCTGCCGTCCCGCGTCGGTCGTCGCGCGCACGACGTCTATCGCAATCTGCAGCACCTCGCGATACAGGCCGAGCTTGTCGCCGAAGTGATAGTTGACCGCGGCGACGTTGGCGCGCGCCGCGCGGCAGATGTCGCGGACGGTCACCTTTTTGAAGCCGCGGTCCGCGAAGAGCCGCTCCGCGGCCTTCAGCAGCCGATCCCGGGTTTCGAGGTCCCGCGTGCTCATAAGGTCCGCTTGAACAGGCTCGTTGCCGCGGTCATCGCGATCACCGAAAAGATCAGCAGAAACGTGAGGTCGGCCCCGATCGCGGCGAAGCCGGTGTT
>Ga0137415_10008158_pt1 | contig 10377 bp, 10 predicted proteins | sample CZODoug3_1_1_16f_FD_183082 | JGI IMG/M metagenome (GOLD analysis project Ga0137415, IMG submission 183082) | Vadose zone soil fungal communities from Angelo Coast Range Reserve, California, USA - CZODoug3_1_1_16fungal (Hybrid Assembly) | ecosystem: Environmental > Terrestrial > Soil > Vadose... | reverse complement strand
CGCGACGCGATCGCGTATGCGATGAGCGCCGGGCGGCTGGGGGCGGTGAAGGTCGCGTTTGATCTGCGAGCATTGAGGGCCTGATGCCGCGACCGGGTGCCGTTATTGAAGTTGATCGAAACACGCCGCCGGTGCTTTTCCACTTTGGCGAAGGCATCAGGCTGGAGAAGATGCCGCTTGGCGCGCGCATCGTCTACCCGCCCGACCCTCTGGAGGCGATCGCCCATCCGGAGCGAGCGATCAAGCGCGCGCTGGCCAAACCGCTCGAGGACGATCCGCTCAAGTCGCTGCTCCGCCGCGGTATGAAGCTGACGATCGCGTTTGACGACCTCTCGCTGCCGCTGCCGCCGATGGCCGCGCCAGACGTGCGGCAGCTGGTGATGGAAGAAGTCATCGACATGGCCGCTGAGGCCGGTGTCGAAGACCTGCACATCATCGCCGCGCTTGGGCTGCACCGCCGCATGACCGACGACGAGCTGCGGCACATCGTCGGAGATCGAATCTTCACCACGTTCCACCCCGACCGCCTCTACCAGCACGACGGCGAAGATCCAGAGAACAACGTGTACGTCGGCAAGACGGCGAAGGGGGAGGAGGTCACCTTGAACCGGCGCGCCGCCGAGTCGGACCTGGTGATCTACGTCAACCTGACGCTGGTGCCGATGGACGGCGGGCACAAGTCGATGTCCACAGGCCTCGCGTCATTCCGCAGCATCCGGGCGCATCACAACGCGAAGACTCTCCTCGCGTCGCGGTCGTACATGAATCCGCCTGATTCGGCGCTGCATCACTCATGCATTCGGCAAGGGCAGCTGATTGAAGACACAGTGCGTGTCTTCCACATCGAGACCACCGTCAACAACCACGCGTTCCCAGCGATCGCCAACTTCATGCAGAAGCGCGAGACCGACTGGACGGCGCAGGACCAGGCGATGTTCCTCGCGACAAAGCAGATGACGGACATCGCGCCGCCCGCGTTCAAGCGCAGCGTATTCCACGCCATGCGCGCTCCCTACGGCATGACCGCGGTGAACGCGGGTCAGGTGGATGCGGTGCACGACAAGACGCTGGAGGCGGTGCGCAAACAGATCAATGTTCAGGTCGAGGGGCAGACAGACATCGTGACGATGGGCGTCCCGTACCTCGGCCCATACAACGTCAACGCGCCGATGAACCCCATCCTCGTCGTCTGCATGGGCCTCGGCTACCTCTTCAACTTCTACCGCAACAAGCCGGTGCTGCGTAAGGGCGGAGTGCTGATCCTCACGCATCCCTGCCGCTACGAGTTCGACGCGGTGCAGCACCCCAGCTACATCGACTACTACGACGAGGTGCTGGCCGACACGACCGATCCCATCGAGATCGAAGAGAAATACGAAGTGCGATTCGCCGAAGATCCATGGTTTCGCCAGCTGTACCGCAAGTCACACGCGTACCACGGGATCCATCCGCATTACGCGTGGATCTGGGCAGCGCACGCCATGGAGCATGCGGGGGACATCATCTTCGTCGGCGCCGATCGCGACGTCGTGCATCGACTCGGCTTCAAGTGCGCGACGACACTCGAGGACGCGTTCGAGATGGCGGAGCAGACAGTTGGCCGCTACCCAAGCGTTACCCATTTGAGAACGCCTCCAATAATGCTTTGCGAGGTCGAGTAGATGAACCGGTTTCTGATTGTCACGTGCGCGCTTGTGCTCGCCGCCTGTGGCGGCGGCTCCTCAGGCGGGGTCAACCTTCCTGGGCAGGGTCCACCCTCGGCCCAGGCGGTCGCGGCCAGCGACTCGGACTTCTCCGGCATGCACAAGTGCCCGGAAAGCGGAACGTGGGACAGCTACCTCAAGGCCGAGCAGACAAAGAACCCGACCCAGTACGACACCGACAAGAAAAGCTGGGACGACCTCAAGGCCGCCGGCGCCGATGACAGCTACATCGCGGTGTACGCGCAGACCACGTCGGATTGTGGCCAGTTTGCGGCCGGGACTCCGTCCAGCAAGGTTGCGTACGTTTACGCGATCCGCTTCAAGGACACCGCTTCCGCGTCGACCAACTTCAAGACGAACTCCAAGGCCTTCCACCTCAGCGATTCGGATGTCGTGAACCTCAAAGCCGCCGGCGGGATTGTCCAGCAGGGTGCCGCGACAGGACTGGGCGACAACTCGGTCGTCGTCTCGATTGCGTTCGGCGGCACGACCGTCTACGTCGCGTTCTGGCAGAAAAAGCAGTTCGAGGTGGCGCTGGTCAGCTTCAACCTGCCGATTGCGGACGGCACCACGGTCACGGCGAAGATCAGCGGCCGGATCCCCTGACATGGCGTGGTACTCGGGCGCTCCGCTCACGCGGCTCGCGGCCGTCGCGGGCGACGCGATCGATGACGTCAGGCGAGTGCGCCGCGCCTGGCACTGGGACACGCCACGACCTCACACGTGGCCGGAGCAAGGGGCAGTCGTGCCGCCGCCGGCGAGTGACCTCGGCTGGGCGCGCGTCGAGCCGGTGCGCTCGATCCGCTACCTGATCCAGCGCGTCCTGCTGCTTCCGTTCACCGAGGCGATGGTGCACCCGAAAGTCGAAGGGCGCGAGTGGGTGAGAGAGCTGAAGCGCCCGGTGATCTTTGCGGCCAATCACTCGAGCCACGCCGATACATCGCTCGTCCTGCACGCGCTGACGGACAAAGCGAGAGACCACACTGTTGTTGCTGCCGCCGCCGACTACTGGTTCAAGCACCCCATCCTCGGCAATATCGTCAGCCTGTTTCTCAACACCTTCCCGTTCTCGCGCACGGGCGGCGCCCAGGCGCAGCTGCACAGCTCGAGCCAGCTTCTGAAGTCAGGCTGGAACCTGGTGCTTTTTCCGGAAGGCAGCCGTTCGCCTGACGGCCGTATCCAGGAGTTCAAGCCGGGCGTCGGCCACCTCGCCAAAGAGACGGGCACCCCCGTGGTGCCGATGCACATCCAGGGCGCTTTCCAGGTCATGCCGCGGCATCAGAAGGTCCCGCTTCCCGGCCCCGTCCGCGTCCGGATTGGCAAGCCCATGACGCCTACGCCGACGGAAGGATCGCGCGAGTTCACGGCAAGGATCGAGAAGGCTGTCCGCACGCTGGCCGCGGGGCCGCAGCAGCCCGATGTCCAGGGCACATGGATCGAGCGCTGGCAAGCCGCGAAGCCCCGCGAGCTGCGCTACGGCGAGGAATGACCTACTCGATCGTCGCGCGCGACAAGGAGACCGGCGAGCTCGGCGTCGCCGTGCAGTCGCACTACTTCCAGGTGGGACCCGTCGTTCCGTGGGCCATCGCCGGCGTCGGTGCGGTCGCCACGCAGTCGATGGTCAACGTCAGCTTCGGCCCGCTCGGACTCGACTACATGCGCGCCGGCTATAGCGCCGAGCAAGCGCTGAAGGCGCTGCTCGCGGGTGACTCGCAGCCCGAAAGCCGCCAGGTTGCGCTGGTCGATGCGTCCGGAAAGGTTGCGACGCACACAGGCAGCAGCTGCGTCCCCGCGGCCGGCCACCGGATCGGCGATGGGTTCAGCTGCCAGGCCAACCTGATGGAGAAAGACACTGTGTGGGACGCGATGGTCGACGCGTACACGTCCACCGACGCGCCGCTTGCCGAGCGGATGATGGCCGCCCTCGACGCCGCTGAGGCGGAAGGCGGCGACATCCGGGGCAAGCAGTCGGCGGCCATGCTGGTGGTGACGGGAAAGCCCACGGGCCGCTCGTGGGAAGACCGCATCATCGACTTGCGGGTGGAGGACGCCGCCGATCCGCTCGCCGAGCTCCGCCGCCTGCTTCGCGTCAAGCGCGCCTACACGACGCTCGGCGACGCTGACCGGCTCGAGGAAGAAAAAGACATGGCAGCCGCGACAAAGAAGATAGAAGAGGCGACTCGTCTCGCCCCGGAGATGGTCGAGATCCACTTCTGGGGCGGGCTGTTGATCGCCCAGGCTGGAGAGCTCGATGCTGGATGCAAGCTGATGGAGCGCGCGGTGGCGAAAGACCCGCGCTGGATCGAGACGCTGCATCGCCTGGTCGCCGTCGATCGGTTGCCGGAAGACCTCGCCGCGCAGATCGAGACGCGACTTACGGCGAACACTAAGCGCCAGTAGACTTCACGAGTCTTGGGCAAGAACAAAGGCCGGCGAGCGCCGCGACGTCCGGAAAAGGCGCGCAAGCCTGAACGCGACGACGGCGACCAGAAAGAGCCGGCCGTCGTCATGGACGCGGTCGTCTCGCAAGCCCTGCCGAATGCCATGTTCGAGGTCGAGGTGGAGGGTGGCCATAAGCTGATCGCCTACGCGGCCGGCCGCATGCGGCGCTACTTCATCCGCATCACGCCCGGCGACCGCATCCGCGTCGAGCTCTCGCCGTACGACCTCACGCGCGGCCGGATCGTCTACCGCTACCGCGATTGATCGCGCCGCTCCTCGAGTCGCTCGAGGCGGCCCGCGTCTTCGACCTCGAGCAGCTGCGCTACGCCGGGGCTCCGTCGCACCCGGCGCACATGCCCGGCTTCAACTATTTCCACCACCGCCATCACGCCCGCGGCGCGCCGGAGGCGCGCACTGGCGCGTCGGGCATCGTCGTCATGCCCGAACATTCCGGGACGCACATCGACGCGCTTGCCCACCAGGCGGAGAACCTCACCCTTCACGGCGGCGTGCATGTCGACGAAGGTGTGCAGACGTCCGTCGGTTTCAAGAAGCTCGGCATCGACACGATGGCGCCGCTGGTCGCGCGCGGCGTGCTGCTCGACGTGGCCGGCGACCGACGGCTCGACCCGGAGTACACGATCACGCCGGGGGATCTGGAGCGCGCGGCCAAGGTCGCGATTCGTCCTGGGGACGTTGTGCTCGTGCGCACCGGCTTCGGAGCGCTGTGGTCAAAACCCGACGAGTACCTGCGCGCCGCTGGGGTCAGCGCGGCCGGCTCACGCTGGCTGATTGACAAGAAGGTGCGTGCGGTCGGCGCCGACAACATGGCCTTCGACCTGATGGGCCCGCCCGACCCCGAGATGAACGTCACCCTGCCCGGCCACGTCCTCCTGCTCGTCCGGGCCGGCATTCCGATCATCGAGAACCTCAACCTGGAGGAGCTGGCGGCGGCCAACATCCACGAGTTCGTCTTCGTCTGCCTGCCGCTCAAGATGCGGGGCGCCACGGGCTCGCCGGTTCGGCCGATCGCCATCGCGTAGCGCTCTCACCGCCATGCGCGTTTCATCTGCGTGGGTCTGATCAAGCTGGGCCTGATCGCGGCTGTCGCCCTGGCCTCGACGGCGACATCCCATCCCACCGAGCGGGTGCTGGACATTCCCTGGCATCACCAGGAGCACAACCTCACATGCGAGGCCGCCGCGCTGAAGATGGCGCTCTCCTACTACGGCATCTCCTCCGGCGAGCTCACGCTGCTGGGCTACATGTCCGTCGATTCGAGGCCGGCGCGGCTCGATGCCCAGGGCCGCGTGAAGACCTGGGGCGACCCGTCGACGGGCTTCGTCGGCAACCCCGACGGGCGAATCGAGCGGTATACGGGATACGGCGTCTACTACCAGCCGGTGGCGCTGGCCGCGCAGCTCGCCGGGGCCAATGTCGCCCAGACCGGATCGGTGCCTCCCGAAGACGTCTACCAGGCCGTGCTCGGCGGACATCCGGTGGTGGCGTGGATCAGCAACACGTATCACCGGGCGCCGCTCGCCCATTACGTGGCGTACGACGGCGCGGATGTCGGCTACACGCTGACCGAGCACGCGGTGACAGTGATCGGGGTGCGAAAGGACGCGGTGTTGATCAACGACCCATGGTTCGGTCGTGCGTGGCACGCCAAGGTGCAGTTCGAGTCGGCTTACAGCACCTTCGCCGATATGGCGGTGGTGTTAGACGCTCCCTAGCCTGACCCTAGCGTCTGCCTACCGTCTGGAAGCAGTCCAGGCAGTACACCGGCCGCGCGCCGGTCGGCACGAAGGGCACCTGAGTCGGCTTGCCGCAGTTCGAGCAGATCACGTCGTGCATGACCTTGGCCCGACCGTTGCCGTCCGCCGCGCGTCTCGCCGCCCGACATTCTGGGCAGCGCCGCGGCTCGTTCTGGAGGCCGCGCGATTGATAGAACTCCTGCTCCCCAGCCGTGAACAAAAACTCACGCCCACAATCGCGACACGTCAATGTTCGATCCACGAAACTCACCGTCTGGCCTCCCCTAGTTCTTCGCGCTGAGGCCCGGACGATGGCGGCCGGACTTCCCTCGGCGGTCGGTGGCGATTCTAACTCGGTTGGCGAGGAATTGGAGGCATGTCCTTACAGGCCTTTACCGGGCGACCGCCTCTCGCTCTTCCTCTTCGACCTCGACCGGTGCCGCGTCGAAGCCCCTGCCGGCGGTGGCCCCGGTCAGGGGCACTTCCTTGAGGAAGACCGTCGAGACCAGGGCGACGATCAGGATCACCCCCGCAAAGATGTAGATGTCGTGCAGCGTGTCCGACAGAGCCAGCCGGATCGCGTGGACGAAGGCGGGGGGCAGCTTGGCCAGCAGGGTGGGGTCGAGGATGGAATTCGCGCTGCCCGTCTTGGGCAACCCCGCGACGACCGCGGGCGGCAGATGCAGCGCCGCGACGCGCGTGGACAGGTAGTCCGGCAGCCGGTTGGCCAGGACGGCGCCCAGGATGGCGCTCCCGACCGTGCCGCCGAGGTTCCTCCAGAACTGGATCTGGCTCGAAGCGACGCCCATGAACTGGCGCGGTAGCGCCACCTGCACGGCGGTCAGGTAGAGGGGAAACGTGGTGCCTATGCCCAGCCCGACCACGATCAAGGCCGCCACGACGTGCCACTCGGGCACCCCCGGCGTGACCTGCGAGAGCAGCCACATGCCGAAGATCATCACGGCGACACCAAGCGTGCCCAGGTAGCGGTAGTACTTGATCCGGCGCATCACGAAACCGGTCGCAGTGCTGGCGCCCAGCAGGCCGAACATCATCGGCGTGATCAGGGCGCCCGAGTTGGTCGCGCTGATACCCAGCACCCCCTGGAACACGAGCGGGGTGAACAGGATCGAGCCGAACATGCCAAACGCGGTGAGGAAGCCGACGACCATGCTCACAGTGAACGTTGAGTTCTTGAACAGGTGCAGCGGCACGATCGGGTGCTCGACGCGAGACTCGACGAAGACAAAGGCGGCGAGCATGACCGCCGCGAGTCCAAGCAGCCCAGTGACCTGTGGCGAAGTCCAGGCGTGGTCACGGGTGATCGTGAGCCCGATCAGCAGCGGCACCACGCCTGCGGCCAGGGTCAGTGCGCCCCAGAAGTCGATGTCGCGCCACGATGCCTTCGACCGGACGTAGGGCAGGCCGGCCAGCACGACGAGGACGGCGATGATGCCGACCGGGATGTTCACCTCGAACACCCACCTCCAGCTCCAGTGGTCGGTGATGAACCCACCGGTGGTCGGCCCGACGATCGAGCTCAGACCGAAGACGCCGCCGAACAGACCCTGTGCCCGACCGCGCTGGTCGGGAGGAAACAGGTCGCCGATGACCGTAAAGACGGTGGCGAACAGCACGCCGCCGAAGACGCCCTGAATGCCTCGAAAGACGATCAGCTGCGTCATGTCCTGGGACAGTCCGCACAGCGCCGACGCCGCGACAAAGCCGATCATGCCCGCGAGCAGGAACGGTTTGCGGCCGAACAGGTCGCCGAGCTTGCCGGCGATCGGGGTCATCGTGGTTGACGTGACCAGGTAGGCGGTGGTCACCCACGCCAGGCGGTCGAGCCCGTTCAGGTCGGCCACGATGCGAGGGATGGCGGTGCCGACGATGGTCTGGTCGAGGGCGGCAAGCAGCAGGGCGAGCATCGTCCCCGCCGTCGCCAGAATCACGCGGTTGCGAGAGAGTCCCTGCGTTATCACTTCCCCAGCTCCTTTCTGGCGTTCTCCACCAGCTGCAGGCACAGGTGGCGCAGCTGGGCCAGGTCGTCCTTGCTGAATCCCTCCACGATCTCGAACTGGTGCTCGAGGCCTTCTTTCCAGATCGCTTCGATCCGCACGCGACCTGCCTCGGTCAGCCGAGCGCGCACCGAGCGCCGGTCGGCGGGGTCGGGAACCCGCTCCACAAGGCCGTCGCGCTCGAGGTGATCGACGAGGCCGGTGATGTTGCGTGGGGTCGATTCGACGGCGTCCGCCAGGTCTCCAAGGGGGGTGTCCCCGCAGCGATAGAGGCGGAAGAGAATGCCCATCCGGCCTTCGGTAAGGCCGTGGGACTCTGCCCACCGCTCCTGCAGCAGGCCTTGCATGCGAGCCGCAATCTTGAGGGCGGCGAGGGCCTCCACCGCGCTCATATCGACATGCAGGTTGTCGAATAGCTGTCGCATCTGGACGCTGTAAAGGCGGCCGGCCTCGTCGCGGGCAAACTCATGAGCGGATCCGAGCTCGCGCGGCAGGGTCGGCTTGGTGGCTGGGTTCAAGGTGTCCTGATTCATAGTGAAGTGCTTCATTATCACTGAATACAGGAATTCGGGTCAAGTTATTCTCGGCTCGATGTTTGCGGCCCTCGGCGAGGAACCCGCCTTCTGCGTGGCGTTCATCGAAGGCGCGGCTCCCGTCGAAGCGGCGGGACGGGCCGTCCTGGTGGCGGCAGGATGATCGTCGACGCGCACCTCGACATCGCATGGAACGCAATCGCCGACGGTCGCGGGTTCCTCGGGCCGCCGGCGCCTCGTTTCCTGATCAGCCGTCCCGCTCTTAGCGCCGCGGGGGTCGGCCTCGTCTGCGCGACCATCTACACAGCCCCGGCGCTGGCCAGGCGTGCAATGCGCACTCGCTTCGTGTACGAGAACGCGCACGAGGCGCACATCATGGGCGTCGCGGAGGTCAACTACTACCGCAGCTGCGAGCTGCGGCTGATACGCGATTCGCGCGAGCTGGCGTCGTATGTCCGTGGCTGGAGGAGAGGGCAGATCGCGGCCGTGCTGCTTATGGAAGGGGCCGACCCGATCGAAACCCCAAGCCAGCTCGGCGCCTGGACGGACATGGGCGTGCGCATCATCGGTCCCGCGTGGAGCCGTACTCGTTACAGCGGCGGCACTCGCGCCCCAGGCGGCCTAACCGAGCTGGGTGTCCAGCTCCTGAAGGCGATGCGGCGCAAGCGCGTGATCCTCGACATCAGTCACATGGCCGACCAGGCGGTGGCGGACTCGTTCGAGATGTGGCGGGGGCCGATCATGTCCTCGCACAGCAACGTCCGCGCGATCGTGCCGGGCGACCGCCAGATCACGGATGCCACCGCGGCTGAGGTTGCACGCAGAGGTGGCATCCTCGGCATCAGCTTCTATCCAAACCACCTGCGGAAGTCGGGCGTGACCACGCTGGACGACGTGGTCCGGCACGCGCTGCACCTGGCGCGCGCGGCCGGCGGACCGGAGCATGTTGGGTTGGGCACCGACCTCGACGGCGGCATCGATTCGCGGTATGGACCGATTCACGATCTTCGCGAGCTGAGGGAGCTGCCCCGCAAGCTCCGGCGGCACTTCAGCGCTCGGCAGGCGGAAGGGATCATGGGCGCCAACTGGATTGATTTTCTCGGGCGGGCGCTGCCTGCGCCTAAAGAGAGTCGACGAGCCTCTTCGCGCTGATGAAGGCGAAGCCCATGCCGTGCCCGTTGAACCCTGCGCAGATGTAGACGTTCGGCAGGTCGTCGACCGGTCCCACGAGCGGTAGCCCCGATTCCGTGAAGCCCATGGTGCCGGCCCAGCGATGCGTGACCTGAGCCTCGGCGCCCATGCTCTTGAGCTGCGCGTCCAGGTGGGCCTGGATGCCGCCGGTCGGGCGCTCGTCATATCCCACCTCGACGTCGTACGCGGTGTCGCGCCAGCCGCCGATGAGCACCTCACCGCTCGGCAGCTGCCTCCAGTAGCGGTAGCCGAAATGTGAGTAGGTGGGCAGGTCGCTCAGGCGCGCCGCGTCAGGTCCGCTCGCGAGCATCTGTGCGCGGCGAGGCTGGATTGCGACCTGCGAGAGCAGCAGAGGCGTGTAAGCGTTGGTCGCCAGGATCACGCAGCCGGCGCGGCATTCGGCGCCGTCCGACTGCACAGATACATCGGTGGGGCCGGCCTCGATTCCGGTCACGTTCACCCCTTCGCGGACCGCGCCGGGAGGCTCCTGGCGCGCGAGCGCTCCCACCACGGCGGCGGGATCGACCTCTCCATCAAGAGGATTCACCAGGCGCCTGCCGTCCCACGTGGCCTCGAAGCCGTCCTCACGCAGCAGCTCCGCCGATTCCTCGAGCAGCGCCGCCTCCTTTTCGCCGGACGCGAGGGTCGCGCTGCCGAGGCGGCGATATCCAACCGGCTGGCGCGCGATGGCTTCGATCATCAGGTCGTGGTTTTCCAGCGTCATCTGCCAGAT
>Ga0137415_10008157_pt1 | contig 10377 bp, 10 predicted proteins | sample CZODoug3_1_1_16f_FD_183082 | JGI IMG/M metagenome (GOLD analysis project Ga0137415, IMG submission 183082) | Vadose zone soil fungal communities from Angelo Coast Range Reserve, California, USA - CZODoug3_1_1_16fungal (Hybrid Assembly) | ecosystem: Environmental > Terrestrial > Soil > Vadose... | reverse complement strand
CAACCCGGATCCCGACGAAGGACGGATCGTTGGCCGTTCGGGTTGACGGCGATCCCCATAAAGATCCGCTGCTCCTTACCCTTTGCGACGAGCGATAGCCCTAAACCCCATCCAATGCGTCGCTGGCGACTTTGAGCGTTAGTCCTTGAGCGCCAACGCTCGCCCGATCGCCCTGCGCAGGGCGCTCCAGAGTCGCACCCTGAGACAAGGCTTCGCAAGCCGGTTCAATTCAAACGAGTAAACGAGAGGCACCATCCCTATCTGGTGCCTCATGCTGTGAATCCGATCCTCGCGCATCACCAGGTCACCTAGTGCGCTCGGAGGCATCCGGCGCTGGATACGTGCCCACGCAGTTTTCCAGGGAAACTCTACCCTCTGCTGACGATGGCTTCCGAGACCTTTCCCGTAGTGGTGATCCATACCCGACAGGAGTGGCAACATGGGCACGCGAATTGGCTTGATCAGCAGCGCATTGACGCGAATTGGGCGTGCATTGGCGTACGCCCTAGGGCACGGGAGAACCAACAATGCCGGCGCTCGGCCGGAAGAGCCGAACAGCTCCGCGCCCGTAGAGCCTCCCGCACCCGACGAGCAACCGCTTCATGTTTCGCAGAAGCGCGATCAACGTCGTTCGGGATCCGTACCCCGTGTTCGTTGCTAAGCGTGACACGAGCCGCGGCGCCATGAACGCGATTTCCGAGCCTAGTGGTCGACAAGAAGACATGCGAGCCGCCAACCCGGAGGCTTGGGCTCCTGTCCGACCACCACTGTCAGCACAGCACGGGGGCGAGGCGTGCTTCATCGCGGTCTTCTGCCGTGATGACGCCACGGCGACTCAACCTTCCTCATTCCTTGCGCGATTCACGACGAACACCCAGTTGCGGTATCAAGGCCGACCCCACGACTGCCGTACTCTCGACTCGTGCGGGCGCACCGAGAATTTGGGACACCAACCATCATGTGGAAAAGATCATGACTAAGACTACTCCGGAACAGAACAAGGCGATTGTTCTTCAAGCATTCGATACCCTGTTCAACAAGCGGGACTATGCCGCCGCTGAGCGATACTGGTCTGCGGACTACGTCCAGCATAGTGGGCACATCGAACCCGGCCGCCAGGGCCTCTTCAAACTGATCAGGAGTCTGCCACCCACCCTGAAATACGAATCAGGAACTATCGTGGCTGACGGGGACTTTGTGATCGTACACGGTCGATTTTCAGGCATAGGCAGAGTTTCCCCGCTCGGCAAGCCCGTGGGTTGGATCGCGGCTGACATCGTTCGCATGGAGGACGGCTTGCTTGCGGAACACTGGGATATCCTGGAGGACGAGGCAACGGAACAAGACTCCAAGAGTGGGAAGCCAATGTTTGGCGAGCGCTTTCCCGCGTGAGTCGACATGGCCACGCAGTGCCGTCACCTAGATTTCAAACGGACTGCCCAACCGGGTGCCGGGGCGGTCTTCCTCGCCGAATCGTGTCGTCGCGTTCATATGTTAGTGCGGTCTGCGGGGTTGGCGGAGAGCATGTCGCACTACCTCATTCGTCGCATCGAAACGGCGTCGAATATCGGCGTGTATACCCGGACACAGCTCGTGGCACTGGAGGGATCCGATCGGCTGGAGCGGGTCTCATGGGAGCGCGGCGATGGCCAACTCGAGATGCGCGAATTGCGGCATGTTTTCCTCATGACGGGCGCGCAACCGAACACCCAATGGCTGCAGGACTGCGTGGCCCTTGATGATCACGGCTTTGTGAAGACTGGACCCGATCTTCGCGAGAGTGAGCTAGCCGACGCGCGCTGGAGCCTGCCGCGTCCGCCGTACCTGATCGAGACCAGCGTGCGAGCGGTATTCGCTGCGGCGATGTGCGCGCCGCGAGTATCAAGCGCATTGCTTCTGCCGTGGGCGAAGGGTCGATCTGCGTCCAGTTCGTACATCAGGCGCTTCGCGAGCCCGCCAACTCCGGGAACCTGCATGCGATCCCATCACCGACAGAGGAAATCTCGATGACCCAGCACACTCACCAGACCGCGCCGACGCAGTTTGTGGACGCGGCGGGTGTTCGCTTCGCTTACCGGCGCTTCGGCAAATCGGCTGGCGTGCCGCTCATCTTCAACATGCACTTCACCGGGACGATGGACCACTGGGACCCGCTGGTGACCGACGGCCTCGCGGCGACGCGCGAGGTGATCTTGTTCAACAACGCGGGCGTTTCCAGCAGCTCCGGCGAGGTGCCGACCACCGTCGAGGGCATGGCCGCCAATGGCGCCGCCTTCATAAAGGCCCTGGGTCTGAAGCAGGTGGACCTGCTCGGCTTCTCGATCGGCGGCACAGTGACGCAGGCGCTGACTCTCGCCGAGCCGCAGCTGGTGCGCCGCCTGGTGCTGGTCGGCACCGGCCCGCGTGGCGGCGAAGGCATGGCTACCCTGACCCCCGAGGCGCAGCGGATCTTCGGCGCCTCCTATGCGGAGCCGGACCTGCTGTGGCAGCACGTGCACTTCGACGCCACCGAAACCAGCCAGGCCGCCGGGGCTGCGTTCCTGAAGCGCTTTCGCCTGCGCCGCGAGAACCGCGACCCGGAGGTGAACCAGAAGGTCGCGCCGGCGCAGCTTGAGGCCCTGTCCAAGTGGGGCGCACCGCGCGAGAAGCCGTACGAGTACTTGAACGCCATCCAGCAGCCGACGCTGGTGATTAACGGCGACCACGACGTGATCGTTTACACCATCAACTCGTACATCCTGCAGCAGAACATTCCCGACGCACAGCTGATCCTTTACCCGGACGCCGGCCACGGCTCGATGTACCAGTACCCGGAGCGCTTCGTCCGGCACGTCTCGATGTTCCTGTCCGAGTAGGGCGCCTCAGCGCATTCCGTTTCCTAATCCACGCAGCAAGCAAGAGATACGACCATGACCGATCTTTCTGGAAAAACTGCTGTCGTTACCGGCGCCTCGCGCGGCATCGGCCGTGCCAGTGCCCTGGCTCTGGCCCAGGCCGGCGCCCAGGTGCTGGTCCACTACAGCAATAGCGAGAAGGAGGCCGACGCGGTCGTCGCCGAAATCCGCAAGGCCGGCGGCCGCGCCGAGAAAGTCGGTGCCGACCTGCGGCAGGCGGACGGGTCGCACATTCTGGCCAAGCGGGTCCGCGCCATCGTCGGGGACCGGCTCGACATCCTGGTTGCCAACGCCGGCATCGCGAAGACGGCAAGCATTGAGGACACCCAGATCGAGGATTTCGACAACCTGTTCGCCGTGAACGTCCGTGCGCCGTTCTTCCTGGTGCAGCAGTTGCTGCCGGTGTTATGCAAGGGCAGCAACATCATCTTCACGTCTTCGATCGCTGCCCATGCTTCGGTCGGAACGCTGTCTGCCTATGCCGCGACCAAGGGCGCAGTCGACACGCTGGTCAAGCACTTCGCGTCGGCCTTGGGTCCGCGCGGCATTCGCGTCAATGCCGTGGCCCCCGGCGTGGTGGAAACCGACATGTCCAGCTTCGCCAAGACCGAGGCGGGTCGCGAAGCGACGCTCGGCATGCAGGCACTGAAGCGCCTGGCCCAGCCGGACGACATCGCCCCGGTGGTGGCCTTCCTCGCGTCCGACGATGCGCGCTGGATCACCGGCGACACTATCCATGTAGACGGTGGCTCGAAGCTCTGAGGCTTCTCCCCGCATCCATGAACCGCAACAACACTGCGATGCATTTCAACAGCAGGCCGCCGTCTGAGGGCAGCTGCCCACCTTGCAACCCACCGAGAGGTTTGCCGCCGTGACCCCCGATTCCTTGACGCTTTACCACTCGCCCGCCTCGCCGAATTCACGGCGCGTGCGGATTTTCCTGGCCGAGAAGGGCTTGAAGGTTCCGCTCGTCGCGGTTGACCTCGGCAAGGGCGAGCAGCACTCCGAAGCCTACCGGGCGATCAATCCGCGCCGCGTGGTGCCGACCCTGGTGCTGGAGGATGGCACCGCCATCGGCGAGGTGCCGGCCATCATGCGTTATCTCGACGAAGCCTTTCCCGAAAAGCCCCTGCTGGGCGCCACGCCCAAGGACAAGGGCCTGATCTTTATGTGGGAGCGGCGCGCCGAGCTGGAAGGCTTCGCGGCCGTGATGGAAGGCGTCCGCAACAAGATTGCGGGGCTGAAGGGCCGCGCCATCGCCGGGCCGCATGACTATGAGCAGATTCCGGCGCTGGTCGAGCGGAGTGTGCTGCGCGTGAAGAACTTCTTCGCCGACTTCAACGAGCGGTTGGGGAAGGTGCCTTTCGTCGCTGGCGATCGCTACTCGGCGGCGGACATTACCGCCCTGGTGACGGTGGACTTCGCCAATGCGCTCGAGCAGTCCGTGCCGGCGGATCACACGGCGCTGAAGCGCTGGTATGAGGCGGTGTCCGGGCGCCCGAGCGCGGCAGCCTAGTCTGATCACTAGAAGCTTCGACCGTCTGACCAGATCAATTCCCGTCAGAAAACTCGGAACCGAGACAATGATGTTGCGTGTCAGTCCCGACACGGCGAGCAGTGCGTCCACCGATCCTTGAAAGAGGCCGCCGCTAACGGATACGGGTGCGTGCTCGGCGCGGCAGTGCTTGTCCAGATTGAGTCGGCCGCCGCGTGGGCCGCCGCGGAGTCGGTCGAACGGTCGGTCAAGCCCTCAGACCAGCTTGGCATCCAGTGTGATCTCGGCTTTGAGGACTTTGGAGACCGGGCAGGTCTGTTCGGCGTCCTTGGCGATTCGGGCGAAGTCCGCCTCCCCGAGGTTCGGCACCTTGGCGCGCAGAGTCAGAGCCGAGCGGGTGATTCGAAACCCCTGGCCTTCGGGCTCGAGAGCTACAGCGGCTTCGGCACTGAGCTCGGTAGGAGTGTATCCAGCGCTCTGCAGCAGAAACGCCAGAGCCATGGTGAAGCAACCAGCGTGAGCAGCGGCGATCAGCTCTTCAGGGTTTGTGCCTTTCTCATTCTCGAAGCGCGTCCTGAACGAGTAGGGCGTCCTTGCCAGGACACCGGAGTCGGTGGAGATCTCGCCGGTGCCAGCTCGACCTGTGCCACGCCAGACAGCCTTTGCCTTTCGGATCATGTTTCAAACTCCTATTGAGTCGTGTGAATGCTGCAATGCCGATGCCCATATCCGTAGCAGCCGCCGCCACGGTTCCTAGAAATCCGATGTCGCGACCGTTTGAGGGTCCGGCGAAGCCTTGCCGCCGGTTCACTGCCAAAGGTCGCCGTGAAACGCTTCTGCGCACGTTCCCAGAGCGGGTGAGCCTGTGACAGGAGGGCCCTTCCCGCCGCCGTCAGCATCACCACCCGGCCAATGGGGGAATTGCACTCGAGTGAGAGCTGCAACTCTTCGCGCAATCAGCCGACGAAGAGCATGCCGTGGAGTCTCGGTTCCGGTCAACACCGCGCAGCCCGGGACGATTCTGAAGTCAGGGCATTCGAATCGTTCTAGCTTAGCCGGGTACGAACTGCAGCACGCAACCCACGCGCACGCTTCCTCGTCGCCCGCGCCCTCCTTCGCGAAGCGATGGTGTTCAATACTCTCCGTACCGACCCTTAACTGATTCCAACAGCAGTCTTGGGCTGTATCCGGCCCCGTCCTTGAAAACGAGTTCAACATTTTCGATATCGGCGATACGGGTTGCCGGATCCCCTTTCACCACCAGGAGGTCCGCGTTCTTCCCTGCCGCGATCGAGCCGATCTGGGCTTCGCGTCCGAGATAGATGGCACCGTTCAAAGTCGCGATCTGGATCGCTTCAACTGGCGCGAATCCGGCCTCCACGAGCAGTTCGATTTGGCGATGATCGCCAAAACCTGGAATCGCGCCGCCGATGCCGTTCCCGTCTGGCCCTGCTATCAGCAGCCCTCCCGCCGCGACGAAGGCGCGCTCCAGGTCCATGTCTCTGCGAAGCATGAATGCGGGGTCCGGAGTCGATTTGTTGACGGGTCGATTGCGACCGTAGAGGACTGCCTCGCGCAATGAGGGCGCCATGGCCTGTAGCGCTCCCGGCGAAAGTGGCGGCCGGCCATCCATCGATTCACGGGGATCCGGGACCGAGGATGCCGGATTCGGCAGTGTTGACGTGATGGCAACGTGATGCTTGACGAGCGTTGCAATCAGCCGATGCGCCTCGGGACTTTCGGGACTCATGTGTTCGAGCGTGTAGTCACCCGAGCTGGCGGTGCAGGTGTCGGGTGTCTTGTCGGGATCCAAACTGGTATTGACGAAAAAGCCGTGTTCGAGATTGTCAATCCCAATCTCCGCCGCTTCCTCGTAAGTTATCGAACACAAGTGGCCAGTAATTTTGAGGCCACGCTTGTGCGCTTCCTTGACTGCAGCACTCAATTCCGCGCGGGTGATATGCGCGTACGCCTTGAACGAAGTCACCCCGCGGTCCGCCCAATAGGCTACCGTTTGACGTGCATCCTCAGGACCGGTGAGTTCCTGCATTTGGAGATTCAGATTGCCGGGCCCGTCCAGATAGGGGCCGGTGACGTCGAGGTGTGGGCCGGGAAGGATCCCCGCGTCAATTTGCCGTTTAAGCTTCAAGTCCGCGTATGGATCGACGCCACCCGCGGTACGCATGGTTGTGACGCCGTTCGCTAGGTAGAGGCGCGGCGCGGAAAAGCTCATCGGCAGGAAAATGGCAGGCTTGTCGAAGCTTCGGTCGGGTGCGAGATTTGGCCGCGCCAGGTAGTACAAGGGGTCGTGCATGCCGACGATACCCGGCATGACCGAGTAACCTCGAAGGTCTAGAACCTTCGTGCCCTCGCTCTCGTGAAGATCGGCACCGGCCGATACTGCGGTGATCTTTCCCCCCGCGATGTAGATGTTCTGGTCCGGTTTCGGCGCGGCACCCGTACCATCGATCACTTCGACGTGTTCAAGTACGACTTTGGGCGTGCTGACGCTTAGATACGTGCGTACCTGCGGTGACAGCACATCGATGCTCTGGCCGTGCGACAGGCCGGGGCACGACAACACCGACAACAAGCAGAGAGTCAGCGAGCAATGGCTTCGTCGTTGACACGAGGCGCGGGCCGGCCGGCCCTTGACCCGAACGAGATGCAGTCTGTGCACGAGTTCGTCTGTTATGTCAGTCATTGCCGTCATACCAGATCTCCGACGTGAGTGGCGAGGCGCGCGTCGGACTCCTTAGGGAGGCCGTAACGTGTGACCGACCAGCAGTGGCCAGTGCGCCGCAACATGTAGTAGCATTTATTTACGAGGTAGTAAATATGGCCAGAATGCGTCTGTCGAAGGCCGAGACCCGGATCCTGGAGCAATACTGGAAGCTGGGAACGAGCTCGGTCCGCGAGATCCTCGAGAGTCTCCCCGGGGAGGAGCGCGTCGCGTACACCACCGTGCAGACGCTCGTGTACCGACTCGAGCACAAGGGCGCCTTACGCCGGGTAAAAAAGATCGGGAACGCTCAGATCTTCGAGGCGGCCATTGACCGGAGCGAATTTCGCAGCGGGTTGGTGCGTGATCTCCTGGACCTCTTCGGCGGCTCGCCGCATCTGCTTGTCTCGAACCTCCTCGAGACAGGTACTATCACGCTGAAGGACCTGAAGGCGCTTGAAGGGGCAGTGCCCAGGAAGGTCACCCCGCGCCGTGGAGGGAAACGCCATGCCTGAGCACGTGGGACCCGTGGTGTACTACCTCGAGGTGCATTTCCTCTACGCCTCGATCGTCTGCCTATCGGCCTGGGTTCTGACGTCGGTGTGGAACGGCAGTGCCACCTGGAAGTACTGGATTTGGGTCGTGACCTTGCTCAATTTCATCCTGCCTTTCGGCGGGTTCGTCGACCGCTTCGGGGCATCCTCCGTCTCGTGGGCCACGCAGCTGCCGGGCCTCGATGAGGTCGGTATGGGGATCTCCCGGCACTTGGCGGCCGGAGCTTTGCTCCTCGCGGTATGGCTGTGTGGCGCAGTCTTCATGGCTGCGCGCCTTGTCGGGCGCGTACGGAATGATCGTGGGGACACGAGCACGGCTCGCGGTCAGGGTACGGGTGGCCTGAAGCCGAGCTTTCTGGCGCAGGGCGTGCCGGTGAGGTTATCGGCGACCGGCCAGGAACCCTCGGTCGCCGGAGTGTTACGCCCGTATATCTTGCTGCCGCTGGGGATAGAGCGGTTGCTGAGCAAGAAGGAGCTCGATGCGGTTCTCATCCACGAGATAACGCACGCCAGGCGGCGCGACAACCTGATTGGCCTCCTGTACGAGATCGCCCTCTGTGGACTATGGTTTCATCCACTCGTGTGGCTGACGGGTTTCCGCCTGGCGATGTTCAGAGAGCTCTCCTGTGACGACTCAGTTATCGAGAGCTCGCGCGGTGCCGATCTTGTCACCGCCATCGCAAAGCTCGTCGTTCCGGGCAAACCGCATTCGCTGCGGGCGGGAGCTGCAACGTTTTTCAGCCATCGGGTTACACGATTGACGGTCTCCCAGCCTGAGAGGGCGAGCCGCCTGGCCGATTCGCTGCTCATCGTCGTCTTTAGCGCGGTATTCTTGGCGTGCGTCCTGGAGACGATCGCGCATACCGGTTCCTGCTTCAAAGTCCACATGTAAAGCCCCGCACCGGGTGCTTCTCAGGCGGCGTCTTTTTAGAGTATGCAAGCTTTCACCCGATACTCCTTTTGCGTCTCAATGCACGCCTTCCGGTGAACCACACGCCGTTGTTTCATCTCTTCAGCACGCTTCTTGGGACCGCCGCTTCGTACGCGCGTCAATGCGACGCAAGCCCATTTCGAACCACTTGGCCGCCCTTCATCACGAATCGGACGCGTTCCAGCTCGCCAATATCAGCAACGGGGTCAGCAGCAACCGCAACCAGATCGGCAAATTTCCCGGGCTCAATCGTGCCGATGCGGTCGGCCCAGCCCAACATTTCGGCCGCGTTGCTAGTGACAGCACGAACCACATCAAGAGCCGGCACGCCGGCCTTATGCAAGTTAACGAAGGTCGCGACGGTGGCTTCTCCGCACGTCTTGCCCGGATGAAACCAACACATGTCCGTCCCCATGGCGAATTTCACGCCCGATTTCAGGACCCGCTGGACGAACTGATCGTAGCGTTGTTTACTGCGCGCAGCGGAGCTAGCTTCCTCAGCGCGGACGGCGGCTGGTATCACGATGACGGGCTCGGCGAGCTTCAGGTACCCACCGTCATAAAAAGTAGGGGTCAGATCGAGGAAGATGCCTTTGTCACGCATCTGCCTCAGTTGCTCGTCAGTTGCGTCGTTGCCGTGCTCGATAGAATCTGCGCCGGCATCAATCGCGATTTGTATGCTCGTGATCTCAACTGCGTGGGTGGCAACCTTGAGGTGCTGACGGTGCGCCTCCTCAACCACCGCCGTAAGCTCACCGACTGTGAGATTCTCCTCAACCGTGACCTTGATCACGTCAACGTTCTGGAACACATTCTGGCGGACCGCCTGCCGGGCCCGGTCTGGCCCCCCGTCCAACAACAAGAATTCCTGCTGGAGGATTGCCTCGGCTAGCGCCGGATTGAGGTTCCGAACATATCCGGCACCTCGCGCGACCAGTTTGCGTCCGGCGGCGAGGAGTCTTGGACCGGGGATGCGGCCGGCGTTGATGGCGTCACGCAATTCCGTGTCGCCGTCAACACCGGAATGACCAAGGTTGCGAACGGTCGTAATACCGCTCTCCAGATCTTCTCGAGCCGACTGTGCGGCCATCAAAGCGCGCTTGGTCGGAGATTCCACCACGGCCAGCAACAACTCCGGAGCAAACAGTCCGTTGAAATGGCGATCTTGCTCTGCCTCGGGCAGCACAATGACGTTGAGAAACAGGTGCGTGTGGCCGTCAATCAATCCTGGGAGCAATGTCGCGGCGCCCAGGTCGATGACTTTCGCGCCGGCGGGAACGCCTATTTGCGAGGACGATCCGACCTGCTTGATCTTGTCCCCTTCGATCAGAACGGCAGCCGGTGCGAGTACATTCCCGGTGCGCGGATCGAGTAGTCGGCCGGCTTTGACGAGCGTGAGGGAAGCCGCAGGTTGGGCGGCACCCAGTTGGGCTGTCGAAGCCAGAGCCACAATCAGTAGCACCAACAATCTGGTGCATCGTCGTACTCGACTCAACGGCTCCTTTGCATTGAACTCGAAGCCCTGCTGTTGGGAAACTTCCATGGCGCCCGATGTACTCCTACATAGTACGTTGAATCTACTACACAGTACGTATAGATAGCAACCGGACGGAGGAGCGCAAAGCGGCCGCTGGGGCGCCGTAAGGCGGACGATTGCAGCACTGGGCTTGTGCCTGTCTACGCGAATGCCGCCGGAGTTGAGGCCTCCCGTCGTGTGAAGGCTTAGATAAGACCCGAGTCGCTAAAGTGCTGCCGGGGACGCCGGCCGTTCTCGCAACCTG
>Ga0137415_10008156_pt1 | contig 10378 bp, 9 predicted proteins | sample CZODoug3_1_1_16f_FD_183082 | JGI IMG/M metagenome (GOLD analysis project Ga0137415, IMG submission 183082) | Vadose zone soil fungal communities from Angelo Coast Range Reserve, California, USA - CZODoug3_1_1_16fungal (Hybrid Assembly) | ecosystem: Environmental > Terrestrial > Soil > Vadose... | reverse complement strand
CTGGCCGGGGCGGCACTGGGCGGCGAGGTCGGCGCTGTGCGGATCGAGCACCGCGACGACGGGGTAGCCGCACGTGGTGGAGTGGTCAGCGGAGAAGATGATGGGCCGGCCGTCGGGGGGGACCTCGATCGCGCCGCGGATCGTCGGCTCCGACAGCAGCTCGGCCGCGTCGTCCCGTCGTTGTAGGCGCGGCCCGTCCAGACGAATCCCGACCCGGTCCGACGCGGCCGCAACGGTGTAGTCGCTGCGCCCGAACGCGTCGAGCGACTCGACGGTGAACCAGTCGTCGCGTGGTCCGACCACACCGTGCAGCGTGATCGGCCCCGCGGGCCATCGCGCCACCGGAGCCACGTCGACCAGCGGCGGCCCGACCACGTCGGTTCCGATGGGCACGACGTCGCCCGCGCGCAGGGCCCGTCCCAAGCCACTGCTCTCGTCGGTCGCGCGGGAGCCGAGCAGGGGCTCGGTGGCCACCCCTCCGCGCACCGCGACGTACGTGCGCAGCCGTTGCACCGGGATGCCGAACCGGACGACCGCACCGGCGGGCACGAACTGCGGACCGTCGCAACGACCGGCGCGGTCGTCGACGGTGAACGGGCCGGTCGCTCCGGTGACGGCGATGACCGCCGCGTGGTCGAAGCGCAACGTGGCCCCGGCGAGCAGCAACTCGAACGCGGCCGCGGTCTCGGCATTGCCGACGAGCCGGTTCGCGAGCCGGAGGCTGCCGCGGTCGGCCGCACCGCCGCCCGCGATCCCCCAGGCGGCATAGCCGACGCGGCCGAGATCCTGGACGCTCGCGTGCGGCCCGGTGCCCACGACCTCGATCATCACGCGGCGGTGAACCGGATCGTCGTGCCGGGCGTCAACAGCGCCGCCGGCAGCCGAGTCGGATGCCATAGCTCCTCGATCACCCGGCCGATGAGTTGCCAACCGCCGGGGCCGGTGCGGGGATAGATCCCGGTCAACTCGCCGGCCAGACCCACGGCGCCCTTCGGCACGTCGACGCGCGGCGAGGACCGCCGCGGGACGCGCAGCCGGGGGTCGCCGCCGGCCAGGAAGTAGAACCCGGGGGCCAGGCCGATGAGCACGATCCGGTAGTGGCGGGCCAGGTGGGCGGCGACGACCTCGGCCGGGGTCAGGCCGGTGTGCCGGGCGACGTCGTCGAGGTCAGGCCCGGTGTAGTCCACGCGCAGGCAGACCGCATCGGCTGTGCTGTCGGCCTGCGCGTTGTTCGCAACGGTTGCGCTCCATACCTCGGCGAGGCGCTGCCCGAGACGCGTCCGGTCGGTTAATGCTGGATCGAAGCGGATCAGCACCGTGCGCAGCCCGGGCATCGTCTCGACCAGACCGTGGACGGTGGCGCCGCCCGGCGCGGTCAGCCGGGCGTGCAGCGCCGCGGCATCGTCCACGCTGTCGAGTTCGACGAGCACGGCGGTGCGGCCGTAGGCGCGGACGTTCACGGCGGATCCACGAAGCTGGCCAACGCCACCCCGTTCTCGCGCAGGGCGGTGGCGATCGCGCGGGCCGCCGTCACCGACGCCGCGTTGTCGCCGTGCAGGCACAGCGATTCGGCCCGGACGGTGAGCTCGATGCCGTCGTGCGAGGTGACCGATGCTCGGCAAGCGAGATCGACGGCTCGGCGGACGATCGCGTCGACGTCGTGCAGAACCGCGTCGGGCATCGATCTGCTTACCAGCTGTCGATCCCGGTCGTAGGCGCGGTCGGGAAATGCCTCGGGCACGGTACGCAGGCCCGCGGCCGTGGCCTGCTGCTCGAGTCGGGAGCCGGGCAGGACCAGGATCGGCAGGGTCGCGTCGACCGCGAGCACCGCGTCGACGATTGCCGCGGCCTGTTCGGCGTCGACCGCGGAGACGTTGTTGAGCGCGCCGTGGGGCTTGACGTAGCTCACCCGCGTCCCCTCCGCCCGGGCGCAGGCGTCCAGTCCACCGATCTGATAGACGATGTCGTTGGTCAGCTCAGCGGTCGGCATCGAGATGGGTCGCCGCCCGAATCCGGCGAGGTCGCGGTAGGAGAACTGCGCCCCGACCGCCACCGACCGCTCCCGAGCCGACCGGCACACCCGCCGCATGATCGTCGGATCGCCGGCGTGGAACCCGCAAGCCACATTGGCGCTGGTGATGACCTCGAGCAGCGCGTCGTCGTCACCCAGGCTCCAGCGTCCGAACCCTTCGCCGAGATCGGCGTTGAGATCGATGCGGGCACCGCGCTGGCTGGTCACGTGAACAGGCTTCCCGGAATGTGCGGGTACTTGTCCAGCCCGAACACCTCGACTTGGGGTGAGCGCTGCTGGACGAGGACGCCGCCGTCGACGACCAGGCAGATCCCGGTCACGTACTCCGCATCCGCCGAGGCCAGAAACACCGCCGGCCCGGCCAGGTCGTCGGCTCGGCCACCGCGCCCGAGCGGAACGGTCTCGTCACGCAGTTTCCGGGCCGCCGGAGCGAGGTGCGCGGGGTGGGTCGCGATCAGTCCGGGCACCAACGCGTTGACCCGGATGCCGTAGGGCGCGAGCTCGATCGCCAGGCTGCGGGTCATCGCCTCGATGGCGCCCTTCGAGGCGTCATAGCCGACCGCGCCCCGATGCGAGCGGTTCGCACCGCCGCTGGACATGTTGATGATGATTCCGCCCCGGGCCGCGACCATGATCTTGGCGACCCGCCGGATGAACAGGTAGTGGCCCTTGAGATTCGTCCTGATCATGTCGTCCCACCACTGCTCGTCACCGTCGAGAAAGTGCCGCAGCGTGCTGACGTCACCGGCGTTGTTGACGAGGATGTCGACCGCGCCGAACCGGTCCAGCGCGGTGTCCACGACGCGATCGACGTCGGCCGCGTCGCCGACATCGGCCGCCACCGCCAGCGCCTGCCCGCCGTCGCCGGTGATCTTCGCGGCGGCCTCGGCCGCCGCCTCGCCGTTGATGTCGGCGATCACGACACTGGCGCCCTCGGCGGCATAGCGGTGGGCGATCGCATAGCCGATCCCCTGGGCGCCGCCGGTCACGATCGCGACCTTGCCCTCGAGCTCGTCATTCGGTGCGCGCATGTTCCCTCGGTTCGTCTGTCGGTGGCGGTGGACGCCATCTCGGATTCCCCGATGGTGGCAGACGAATCGATGGGGCCCGGCCGGAGGCGGGGCCGCGGGCTACCGTGTCAGCGTCGCTCCTACTGCCATGTCTGGCCGGCCGGGTTCCAGCGGGCGCCTTCGGGTAGCGGAGAGTCCAGTGCCGGATCGGTGAACGCGGCGACGGCGCTCAGCGTGTCGCCGAAGTGCTCGGGCAGTCTGCGGGCGTGGGCTTGACGCCGGCGCCAGCTCGCCCATTTGGTCTGGGCCACATCAGGCATCGCGGCTAGTGCCGGAAGAAGTGGTCGCAGCGTCGCTCCGCGGTAGACCGCCACCGTTTGCAAGGCCGCGACCAGTTCGCTGGCCGAAATCTCGTGGACGCTGCTAATGGTGAGGACGTCGGCGAAGTCGCGCCATCTAGTGTTGGCTTCGCCGCGTTCGATGGCTGTCACAGTCTTTTCTGCGATAACCATCGGGAGCGGGTAGCCGAGAATGTGGACAGGTTCTTGGCCGATCTGCACCAGTCGGGGCAAAGTGATCTCGACTGGGGCCGGCCAGATCGGGTCGCCGAAGTTCACGTCGATCCCGACCGGTAGGCGCGCGCGGCCGAGCGTGGCCAGGAGCCGAACGCGGATTCCGGCGTACTTGTCGTCCTCGCGGATCGTGTGTGCGGTGATAACGCGCCGCCCGAGGACCAGCCCGTCGTCGACGTCGATCGCGGCGATCTCCCGGACCCGTTGAAGGACAGCGTCGGCATCATTAGCGATTCCGGTTGCTTGCAGGTCGATGTCCTTCGTCGGCCGGCGCAAGCTGAAGGCGGCGAGGAGTACGCCGCCTTTGAGTACGAAGTCCTCGCGATAGCTCGAAACGGCGACACGAGTGAGCAGCCCTTCCAGCGCGTAGAGCGTCAGCAGTTCCTGAACATCACCGCCGGTGCTGCGGGCTAGCTTCTGGATGGCCAGGAACGCGTCACCGGCTGGTGTTTCATGCCGCGGGCCCGGGCTCACAGCAGGATCGCCAAGGTCGAACGCAGCGCCGGCAGCGCCTTGGGAAACGATCGTGCCAGTTCCAGCAGCGTCGCCGGCGCACTACCGCGGCGACGCAGCCATCGCTTCAACGCCTCGTTCGCGATGTCGGCACCGATCTCGTGCCGCAGACGGAAGACATCGATGATCGTCCGCTCCGGCGAATACAGCCCGATCGTGAGGCCCTCATCGGTCAACTGGTGCTGCGCCCGGCCAAGATCGAATGTCGCGCGATCAAATGAATGCCAGCGAATCGGTGTGAACCTGGTCGCCAACGTCCGCTCGCCCCGGGGCAGGGCGATGTCCGTCGCCCGCGGGATCTCGTCGGTCAACTCGTGCAGCGACAGCGCGCTCAGCAGGCAGATCGTCGCCGACGGTTTCCGCAGACTGATCGACGCCCAGCTCGCTGTCGTGTCGTCCAGTTCGCCGGGCCGGGCATAGAAGCCCGGCGCGATCTGCTCGAGTTCACCGGCCCGCGCCATCGCATACAGCCGATGCCTCGGTAGGCCGAGCCCGGCCAGATCAGCACGGCTGATGATAGACGGCAACGCTGCAATACTCATGACTCCCGCCGGACGGATTGCTTACAGAAGCATCCTATCTGTAAACAATCCGTCCGCCAAGCTTGCGGTGCCTTTCCGCAGGATCTCAGCGCTTCGATTCAGCGCCGGCTGGGCCGTGGTCGTGTCGAAGATCCACGGCGGAGCCCCGTGGACGACACCCTGCAGAACAACTTCCTGCACCTGGTCACCAAAGATACCGCGATGGTCCAGATCAGTAGAGAGACCTGGTCCAAAGCAGTATCGTTGCGCCGCTACCTCGAAGCGCTCGCCGTCAACAACGCCGGAGTTCTCCACCTCGGACCACGCGCATTCGAGTAGCCGACAGAATCATCGCGGCGCCCATCAGCACGCTCTGGAAGTGACCGGGCGCTGTGTCTACCGATCCTCAGGAAGGAACGGTGCGGCGTTGCCCTGCTACGTGACGGTGGCGTCTATCAGGTTCCGCAGCGCATCGCGCGTTTCGGCATCCGTGGAGTAGACGATAGTGCCAACCATGCCTCGCGTTAGCAACACCTTGTAGAGGTTGCGTACGAGTTCGTCGAACTTCTCGTCGCTTACTGTTGTTCGGCTTCGGAAGTCAGGATCGCGATTGGCGGCTCGGTTACTGACGAACCCTCCGTTTCGCCAGACGAGATCGTCTCCGAGGATCACACCGTTCCAGTCGTACTCGAATCCCTGAGCGGTGTAGATGCAGCCGATCTGGTCTATGCCCGCTGGATCAGTCGCCCAGAGCGGTGCCGGTGGCGCATCGCCGACCCGACGGTCGCCTTTGACGTTCCACGGGAGCGCCCAATTGCTGATACGTACATCTGCGACAAGTCCGCCGTCCTTGGTCGGATCGCTCCAGGGCCAGCAGTATCCAGCCGCCATACGCGCCGAAGAACCGTCCTGCGCGTGCGTGCGGATCGCGACCTCGAGTTGCAATGGCGTATCAACGACGCCGAGTTGAAATCGCTCGTCACCTTCCCAGCGTTGGGGACCGCCATCGGTCAGGCCAAGGAGCTTTTCAACCCATTCGATATAGGCGAGGCTGCCACCGCAGCGGAACTGCTCGCCCAACGGGACGTGGTGCACCCTGAGACCGATACTTTCCGCATATCGAGTGATCTCCTCGAGCGATCCCATCTCGCCCGGACGAACTACCTGGTTGTCGTCCAGCAGGAACACCGGGACACGGGCCGCGGCGATGAGCTCATCCAGTTGCAACCGTCCAGTGCGATGGGCTGCGGGTGTGTATCGATTGACCGACGTTTCTCGGATGCGGTGTGCTTCGTCGAGGATCAAGACATCGAGGTCGTTGCGGCCTGCGTCGATGAACTGATTGAAGTACCGGAACATCTTCCGCACACGCGGGTCGCGATGGCCGGCGACCTTGCGCAACGTCTGGGTAAACGATTTCGAACCAGTCGCGTGCAGCACGGTACGGCCCTCGCGGGCAAGGTCCCCGAGCAACGACAGCGCGATGACACTCTTGCCGCTGCCTGGTCCACCGGTGATGACGACGACGGATTTTCGGTCGCCGCGGCGGGCTCGCTCGACCTCGTGGCGGACGAGCTGGACCGCGACGTCTTGGGTACCGGTGAGAACGAACTGTTCGCGACGCTGAACCTCGTCGGCAGCGACCGCCAGCAGCTGGCGGGTGGGAGCCGATGGTGAACGCAAGAGCAGATCGGCGAACTCGGCGCCGGAAGTAGCCGGGTCGAGTCGGGAGCGAAGGAACGTGTGGAACCGTCCACGATCCGCGCTGGTGAACAGTTGGCCGCGTGCGTCGGCCGCATCGTCGAACAGGTCGGAGATCGCTTCGCCGTTCGCTGCGTTGTGCAGGTACGCAGCTCCGGCGACCGCGTCGTCGTCACCACCGAGTGCGCGCGCGAAGTCAACGATGTAGTCGCAATAGCCGCGGACTTGCCGTGCCGGGTGTTGTTTCGGTCCACCGGGCATTCCGTCCACCGTGACGAGGGTGCTGTCGCCTTCCCAGCGGTGCGCGGACGTCCACTGCTTGTGCTCAGCGACGACAAAGGAGGGCTGGCCGGTGGTGGGGTGCCGGCCAGCAAGCACGACGTCGGCGCGCTGCGACGTGAGCGGGAGTTGATACTCAAGAATCACCTCGACGTTGCCGAGGCCGGCGTCGATCAGATCCTGCGCCAACACGGGCAAGCTGCGCCGCCACGACCGCTGCTCGCTGGGCGAGGATCCGCGTCTGGCCTCGGTCAGCAGTCGCTCCACCAGTCGCTCCACCACGGAGTCGGTTGTAGTCGCCGCGGCAAAAGCACGAGCGGAGTACCGCAGCGTCAACGGTTGTCCCCAGGCAGCACGAAGCAAGTCGTGCGGGTGGGGGCATCATCGGCGCGCCGATCAGGTCAGCGCGCGCCCGTCGGGCCGCAGGTTGATGCTATCGGGCATGCTTCAGTCATGTCCGATTTCGAAGCCTGGCGCGGCGAGTTGCGCGCGTTCGTCGCCGAGCGTGACTGGGGCCGCTTTCATGATCCGAAGTCACTCGCGCTCGCGCTGACCGGCGAGGTCGGCGAGCTGTGCGAGTTGCTCCAGTGGCTTCCAGCAGACCAAGTAGGTGTCCTGGTCGGCGAAGAACCCCTTCGCGGTCGACTCGCGGAGGAGATGGCCGACGTGCTGGCTTACCTGGCCTGCCTCGCTGACGCTGCCGGCATCGATCTGGTCGAGGCCGCGACGTCGAAGCTCATCGCCAACGAAGGCCGCTTCCCGGCGGCGGATCACCTGGGAGTCGCCCCAACCAAGGCGTGAGACCAACCTCGAGCTTGCCGAAGACATCGTTAGGCTCGAAGGCCAAACCGACGCGGTTGCGTGTTCCGGACACTGACTAGGTTGTGGCGCCGGGGCCGATGGTGCGCGAGGCAGTGATCCGAGTTGGCAGAGCGCCCCGGCCGGAGGCGGATGCGCTCCGGCCGGGGCCGCTCTGATCAGGTGGCTACCAGCGCCCTCAGGTGCTGGCCGGTACCACTTCTCCGTTCACGATCTGATGGAACGCCTGGCCCGATGTCGTGAGATTCAACTTGACGTCGATCTCCCACAGGCCTGGACCCGGATTGGCCACGGTGAGCGTCGCGTTGCCGTTCACGAACACGGCCGAGGTCTGCAACGGGCCATCCGACGGCCGCACCAGATAGGCGGTGAAGCCATTGTCCGGGGACGTGTCTGCGGTGTGCAGGTTCACGGTCAGTTCTGCGCGTCCGGCCGACACCGGGAACACGAAGGTGCTGATCTGCCCGGTGCCGCGTCCGACCGTGCCGACGATGTCGGCCTGGAACGAGCCGCCCGCGGCCGGGATCGCCGTGCGACGGGCAACCGGCAGCGAGGTGCGCGCGCCGTTGGTGGCGAGGAACTGCACCGACTCCGGGTGATCACCCGGATCCCGCGGCATCGCGATGTGCAAGGACACCGCGCGCGTCGAGTGTCCCGGGATGATCACCGGGTTCGAGGCCGGGACGGTCTGGTAGTGCTGGCCGATGGTTCGGAACTGCACAGTCCCCCTGTATGTCCCGGGGACGTTCGGCGGCTCCTGTAGGTGCGCCCGGCCGTTGGCCCACACGATTTCGGCGTGCCATCTGCCCGGTTCCGGCTGCGCGATCTCCACCCGTTGGGAGTTGGGCACGGTGCCCGGCCGAGCGGGATTCGTCGACGCAGTGCCGTAGTCGTAGGACTGCTGGCGCAGGCGCCCGCGCGGGTCGGTCAAGATGAACGAAAGCACGTTGCCGTTGGTCGGATCCGGCCAGATCATCTCCGGTGTCATCCGCGCGAGGCCGGACGGCACGGTGAAGTCGATGCCCGTCGCCGCGTCCGCCCCCTTGACCGGAACGGGTTTGGCGGGATCCGGTGCGCTCACGTTCTCCGTCACCGTGGCGCCGAACTGCTTCGGCTCGGTGAACGCTCGGGAGGTGGCTGTCACCAGAGTCGGTTGGGTGCTGGTGTTGTAGAGGTTCACCGTCTGGTCGACCGTCGGTCCGCCGTCACCGACGACCTCCAGCTGTGATGTGTCGGCCGATGGGGTCGAGGCGATCAGGCTCGGGGCGGCGCGATGACTGCCCGGTACGGTGCTGCCGGGCAGCTGCCGCGCGGCCTTCACTGCGGCGTCGATGTTGAGCAGGCCGGCGCCCTGCTGGTCGGCCGGAGCACCGGTGTCGGTGGCGGTGCTGGTCAGGATCTGCTTGATCAGCGCCGGTGCCGGGCTGGCACCGTTGTGGGAGTCGCGATAGGCCTGGATGACGTCGGCCACGGCACCCGCGACGAGCGGACAGGACTGGCTGGTGCCACCGAAGGCCACCGTGTGGGTGGTGCTCGGGCAGCTGCTCGCCTCCGGGTTGCACGCCGCTTGGCCGCTGTAGCCCGGCGCGACCAGGTCGGGGACCTTGTTGTTCGGGGTGGTGCCGCCCGACGACAAGGGGGTGATGTCGTCGTTCGCCCAGCTGTCGTAGCCGTAGGCCTGGGCCTCGAGTCGTAGCGTGTTCGTCGCGCCGACCTCGATCACGAGTGGGTCGGAGGCGGGCGAGGACACGGTTCCCTGCACACCGCTGTCTCCGGAGGACACGACCACGGTGACGCCCGCGGCAACCGCCGCGTCGTTGGCCGCGTAGTGCGTGGCGTAGTTGCCGGGCCGCAGGCCGTAGCCGTAGGACTCGGACAGCACGTCGGCGTGGTAGACGGTGACCGCGGCGTCGATGCCAGCCACGATCTGCGACTCACTCTCGGTCAGCACGCCGGCGTTGCCCGACCTGCTCTCGGGGTGGTCGTTGTGGTTGATGTCCACCAGCGAGGCGTCCGGGGCGTCACCGCGAAGGACGAACGTGCACTGGCCCACGGGCAGCCCGGAGTAGGGCAGCTCCTGGGCGTAGTCGTAGACGACGGTGCCCTGCGCCGCGATCGAGGACGCGTCGCCGTAGTACTCCTCGTCGGTGTCGTCGGCGGTGTAGTCGCTGGCGCCGATCACCACGTGCGAGCCGTCGGGCCGGGTGAAGTTCGGATTGCCGGCCAGCCCGTCGATACCGTCGTTGGCCACCACAACCCCCTTGCCGGTGGCGATCGAGTTCGCCATGTCGGGCGTGCGCGGATCGTTGCTGTAGGCGTGGATGTCGGTCAGCGCTTCCGGCTCGACCTGAGGCTGCCTGGTGTCGCACTTCGGGGAGTGCCCGGAAGCGGCTGCGGGCGTAGCGACCGCGGTCGACACGGTCAGCGGGGCCTCCCCGACGGTGACCTCGGAGTCCGGAACGATCTGCTTCACTGCGGGATCGGCACGGAGCCGCTGGACCTCGTCGACCGATATCTCCGCGGCAACCGCGTTGACGCTGACCAGCTGCTGGACGTTCGTGCCGCCGTGCGCCGTGATGTCGGCGACCAGCGAGGCCTGATCCGCGTGTGCGGCGGCGATCCGTTGCTGGCTCTGCGTGCGCAGGTTGAGGTCGGCGTGCTGGTCCTTCAGCCACACGATGACCGCGCCGCCGTCCTGCGCCGCGTCGACGACCGGCGCCGACGGAACCGGCGCGGCGACACTCGAGGCGACCGGCACCAGGGTGCCGGCAGCGGTGGCCAGCCCGGCCGTCAGTGCGAGCACCCTGACTGCCCTCATACGACGGCTCCGCCGCAAAGGTGTCGCCATTTCTTGTAACACTGCTCTTCGCATTCGTGGTCCTCCCTAAATGGGACGGAGAGATGACGTGCGGGTTTCGGGTACGAGGCATT
>Ga0137415_10008155_pt1 | contig 10379 bp, 2 predicted proteins | sample CZODoug3_1_1_16f_FD_183082 | JGI IMG/M metagenome (GOLD analysis project Ga0137415, IMG submission 183082) | Vadose zone soil fungal communities from Angelo Coast Range Reserve, California, USA - CZODoug3_1_1_16fungal (Hybrid Assembly) | ecosystem: Environmental > Terrestrial > Soil > Vadose... | reverse complement strand
GCCCCATGCTCCTCGCGCGAAGCCAGCGGCCGACCACAACTCTCACACTGCATCGCAAGAGACATAGACTACGACCCAGAAACAACAATCACACAAACACTAGATAACCGTACTTGGACGCACCAACCCCCCAGCGCGGTAACAAGAGCACGCTCCTCTGCTAAACCATTAATAATCCGGCACCTCTCAAGCCACAAAGAACGCTGGGGAATGCTTCTATTGCGTAGAAAGGGCCAAACGGCACCTTTCACACTACTCACATTGGTACTCCTATTCGGAAGAAAGAAAACCGAACAAGAAACCATCCTCCCCCCACAGCCCAACAAGCACGAACCCTTCCCAGTGCCTGACATTCTCAAGAAAACAATCACAAGCAACGACGTCTCAAGATCCCGCGACCGGCTCAGATTGGCAAGCCTAGAAAGAGACATCATAGGAGACGCCCTCACAAAGATCTACGAGGCAGAGACCAGAGGACAGATCAACGACAGCGAAAAAAACCAGCTCCTACAGCGTTACAAGACGGACCTCAAACGGGTAGACAGCGAGATAGACACTCACAAGAAGACCGTAGATCTATACGAACTAGAATCTGCAAAGGAAAATCTTCTCAAGAGCTTCCAAGAAAAAATGCTCGAAATAGACCTCAAGATAAGCCACATCAGACCAAGCGTAACTACAACACCCGAAACGACACCTCAGCCTCCCGAGACACCCAAGACAGAGACTACCGCCACCCCTCCACCCGCAAACCCTCCGAAGGAACGCCCTCCCAAGGAGAAGCCTAAGAACAAAGCAGAAGAACGCCTAGAAACCATTCGAGAGGAGGTGCTCAAAGCGATGGAACGCCTCGAACAGATCGAAACAGAAGGCTGAGCAAGAACCTGTCCTGGACAGACAAAGCTCGGATCAGCGCCGCCGCACAAGCGATCAGAGAAATCAGGAACAACACTACAATTGGGCTTGGAAGCGGCAACACAATCTTACGCGCTCTCGAGCTCGCAGCTGAGCGAATCAAAAAAGAGAATCTCAAGATCACTTTCATCCCGACATCATATCAGGCGGAAATCGCCGCGAAGAAACTAGGCCTCAAAACATCACAGCTTGAGGAAGACATCGAACCGGACCTCGCGCTGGACGGTGCTGACCAGATACAATGGCGCACCCTCGACCTCGTCAAGGGCGGAGGAGCTGCACTATTGCGAGAGAAGATAGTAGACTCGACAGCTAGAAGACTCGTTATAGTAGTCGACGAAAAAAAACTTGCGAAAACCCTTGGAGGCCCCCAGCCAATACCAGTCGAAATAGTACCCTTTGGCTACGGATCCACTGTCGCCAAGATCAGAAAAATCTCGGAGAAGGCTGTTTTGAGAGAAGCCGCAGGGAAAGTAGGACCTGTCATAACAGACAACGGCAACCTAATAGCCGATGTCTACTTCAGAAGCATCCGCCGACCGGAGATAGTTCATGAAAAACTCAAGAAGATTCCGGGAGTGGTGGAAACAGGATTATTCCTAGAAATGTGCGACGTTGCATATGTTGGCAGAAAAGACGGACGCGTCGACATTCTCCGAAGAGGCTAAGTTACAGACTCTCTGAATTCATTATTGACCCGATGATCCTTGAGTGAGGGACCCTCACTATCGTAGTCTATGACATACTGAGTCGCGAAAGTACGGATATCGAACTGGAAGCGATGCGTTCAGGAAGAAAGTGAGATTCTAATTCTCTGTTTCAGGGGCGACGGTTATCGCAAGGCTGCCCGTAGCACGATCAGACGTACTTGAGCCGATGATTAACACCCTCACCGTGAAGCTTCCTGGGTCAGCGTAGTGGTGAACCGCGGTGCAAACACCGTTGACACCTTGAACGAACGCAGAGCCTCCGTCACCGAAGCTGAAGAAGCATCTGAATGGGGCTGTGCCGCCAGTGTACGATGCAGTGAAAGTGACGGCTTGTCCTTCCATTACTGATGTGTTGGATGCTGTAAAGTCCTTGAGCATTAGCGGCGGGTTGGAAAATGTGTAGCTGAAGGAGAATCCTGGAAAGACTCCCCTTGCTCGCGCAACGTGAAGCAGTACAGTATTGCCCTGAATAACCGTGACGTTCTTCACCAGTCCGAAGTGGTCGCTGGTTTGTGGGTCCGTGAACAGAATCGTATTCTGGCCCTGTACTACAAAACTGGTAATGTCGAAGGGTCCGAAGTTTATCCACGTGTTGTCGTACGGCGCGTAGTCCCCGCTGCCGGAGAGATGATTCAATCCAGAGGGCAGGTCGACTACTAAGTGTCCGTTAACGAAGACTTGCAGCTGGCCGGTACCATTTTCGAAGTCGTCTATGTCGAAGGCCTGGAAGGTTAGGAGAACAGGCTGTCCTGTCGGCGAAGTAACGGCAAAGGTGACAGACGTGCTGTGGGAAAGCGAGCCGCTTGCTCCTGTCACAGTTGCTAGATAGTTGCCAGCAAGTGAACCTGTGCATGAAAGGGTCGAGCTACCGGTGCCACCCGTAATGCTGGAAGCGCTGAGTGTGCAAGCAAGGTTGGTCGAGTTGGTTGTAACGGAGAGAGTGACTGTTCCACTGAACCCGTTGATGGGACTAACAGTGATCGTTGATGAACCAGCCACCCCTGTATTCAATGCGACATTTGTCGGATTTGCCGAGATTGTGAAGTCCTGTGGCGCCGGGGTTGTCACGTGATAAATGACGATCGTGGAGTGAGATAGTGTGGCACTGGTCCCGGTTACGGTTGCGAGGTAATTTCCGGCCACAATTGCGGAGCATGACAGAGTCGAACTGCCGGAACCACCCGTGATACTGGTTTGGGACAATGCGCATGTCAGATTAGTGGAGTTTGTGGTGACTCCAAGCGCAACCGTTCCAGCGAAGCCGTTGACAGATGATACAGAGATGGCGGAAGTGCCGGCAGCGTTCGTGTTTGTAGCAACACTGGCAGGGCTGGCGGTTATGTTGAAGTCTTGTACATGATAGGTAACCGTCGCGCTGTGAGAAAGTGATCCACTCGTGCCTGTTACAGTAGCTAGATAGTTACCAGCAGGCGATCCCGTGCAAGACAGGTTCGATGTTCCTGAACCGCCCGTAATGGAAGTCGCACTTAGCGTGCAAGTCAGGCTTGTCGAGTTTGAGGTAACAGTCAAGGTAACGGTCCCTGTGAAGCCATTTGTTGGACTGACGGATATTACCGAGGTCCCAGATACTCCTGCATTGACTGTTACGCTGGTTGGACTAGCGGTGACGCCAAAGTCTGGAGTATTCGCAACATGATACACAACGGTTACGGAGTGGGAAAGTGTTCCACTGGTTCCAGTCACGGTAGCGAGATAGTTTGCTGCTATCGGGCTAGAGCAAGACAATGTCGAACTGCCTGAGCCTCCAGCAATACTCGTAGTGGATAGAGCACATGAGAGGTTTGTTGAGTTAGTGGCGACAGAGAGCGTGACAGTTGCAGCGAATCCATTCAGCGGTGAAATGGTTATCGTCGCTGTGCCTGGAGAACTGGTCGTTACACTGACACTGGTTGCGCTAGTAGTAATTGTAAAGTCTTGGGCGTGGTAGGTTACGGTGGCGGAGTGGGATAACGAGCCACTCGTACCTGTAACTGTCGCGAGATAGTTTCCTGCTGCCGAGCCGGTGCAGGATAGTGTAGAGCTTCCTGAGCCCCCAGTCACGCTGAAAGAGCTGAGAGAACAGACTAGATTAGTTGAGTTGGTCGTCACAGTAAGAGCGACGGTGCCCGTGAAGCTGTTCACTGGAGTGATCGTTATTGTCGACGTGCCGACGACACCCACATTCACGCTAACAGTAGTCGGGTTCGCAGCAATTGTGAAGTCCGGCTGTGCTACTGTTGTCACGTGATAAGTGACTGCGGCGGCGTGAGAGACTGCACCGCTCGTTCCATTTACCGTTGCTAGATAATTGCCCGCGATAGAAGCAGAGCATGAGAGAGTGGAACTGCCGGAACCTCCAGCAATGCTAGTCAATGAGAGTGTGCATGATAGGTTTGTTGAGTTAGTGGTTATAACTAGACCTACGGTTCCTGCGAAGCCGTTCACCGGAGAGACAGAAACTGACGAGGTGCCAGCCGCACTCGTATTGACGTTGACGACAGTCGGATTTGCTGACATTGTGAAGTCTTGTGCGTGGAACGTAACAGTTGCAGAGTGAGACAGTGTTCCGCTTGTACCTGTTACGGTAGCCAGGTAGTTGCCTGCTGGTGAACCATGGCATGAGAGGGTTGAGGTGCCTGAGCCTCCCTGAATGCTGGTCGAACTGAGCGTGCAAACCAAGCTAGTCGAATTCGTTGTAACAGCTAGAGTGACTGTGCCCGTGAAGCCATTGAGAGAGGCGAGTGTGATCGTCGAGGCGCCTGTAGCGCCGGCGTTTACATTGACGCTGGTTGGATTCGCAGCGATCGAGAAGTCTGGAGCATTGGTAACATGAAAGACAACGGACGCCGCATGTGACAATGTGCTGCTAGTCCCCGTTACTGTTGCGAGATAGTTACCGGCAGGAGAACCGGTGCAAGATAGTGTTGACGTCCCAGAGCCACCCGAGACGCTGGTCGAGGACAAGTTGCAAGATAGGCTTGTAGAATTGCTCGTGACTGCTAGGGTTACGGTTCCTGAAAAACCGTTCACGGGGGACACAGTGATGGACGAGGTGCCAGCCGCCCCGACGTTGACGCTTACACTTGCGGGGTTAGCAGCGATTGCGAAGTCTTGCGAGTGGTATGTCACGGTGGCAGAGTGTGAGAGTGTGTTGCTCGTTCCAGTTACTGTCGCAAGATAGTTGCCAGCGGGCGTTCCGGTGCACGACAGAGTAGACGATCCAGAGCCACCAGTAATGCTTGTTGAGGATAGGTTGCAGGTCAGGCCGGTCGAGTTAGTCGTTACGGACAGAGTAACTGTTCCGGTGAATCCGTTAAGCGAGGCCACGGTTATGGTTGAAGTGGCCGCAACACCAGCGTTTGCGGTAACAGTAGTTGGACTTGCGGTCATTCCGAAGTCGGGAGCATTAGTCACATGATATGTGATTGCGACAGAATGTGACAGACCGCTGCTCGCGCCAGAGACGGTCGCGAGATAATTGCCCGCGACACTTCCGGTACACGATAGAGTGGATGTGCCCGAGCCTCCGCTGATACTCGTCGAGCTTAGAGTGCACGAGAGATTCGTCGAATTAGTTGTTACTGACAGCGTGACTGTTCCGCTGAAACCGTTCGATGGAGCGACAGTAATCGTAGAAGTTCCGGCGGCATTCACATTCACGTTTACACTGGTTGTGCTAGCGGATATGGTGAAGTCTTGGACATGATAGGTAACAGTCGCAGAGTGAGAGAGAGTACCACTCGTGCCGGTTACCGTGGCAAGATAGTTGCCTGCGGGAGATCCGCGGCAAGATAGGGTTGATGTTCCTGACCCGCCAGTAATGCTCATCGATGAAAGGGTGCAGACAAGATTGGTTGAGTTGGTCGTTACTGCAAGCGTAACTGTACTAGTGAAGCCTCCTGACGGAGTAACCGAGATCGTCGAAGTACCTGCAACCCCGGCGTTAACTGGGATGCTCGTTGGACTTGCCGAGACACCAAAGTCCGGAGCAGGCGTAACGTGATAGACTACAGTCGCAGAGTGAGATAGACCAGTACTGGTGCCCGCAATCGTTGCAAGATAGTTGCCTTGAACACTTCCAGTGCATGACAAGCTGGAAGTACCAGAACCGCCCGTGATGGTAGTCATCGTCAAAGTGCACGACAAGTTCGTGGAATTAGTCGTGACACCCAAAGTCACTGTTCCAGTGAAACCGTTTAGCGGTGAAACAGAAATCGAAGAGGTCCCCGCAACGCTAACCGCAGCCGTGACAGACGTTGGGTTACTTGATACTGCGAAGTCCTGCACGTGGAACGTAACGGTTGCGGAGTGAGACAGGGAGCCGCTGGTGGCTGTAATTGTAGCGAGGTAGTTTCCTGCGGGAGAGCCATGGCATGAGAGGGTAGAAGATCCCGAGCCGCCCGTTACTGACGTTGAGCTGAGACTGCAGACAAGGTTTGTGGAGTTTGTGGTTACTGCGAGCCCGACTGTGCCCGTGAATCCTCCCTGAGGAGAAATGGCGATGCTGGAAGTGCCTGTTGCTCCCGCATTCCCGGTCACAGTGTTGGGTGTAGCTGTTATTGTGAAGTCTTGAACGGTCACCGAAACGCTAGTCGAGTTGGTAGTAGCTCCACTCACAGCATTCACTGCTACAGAATAGGTTCCGACGGCTCCGGAGCATGAGAGTGTTGAGGTCTGAGTTGGTGGAATAGTCACGCTAGTCGGGCTTAGGGTACAAGTAAGACCAGTGCTTGGGGTGACCGCGGTTGTTAGGGTAACCGTCCCTGTGAATGTGCCCCGCGCGGCAACAGTAATCGTTGAAGTAGCCGCAGTCCCAGCATTTACGGTAACGCTGTTTGGATTGGCGGAGATGTTGATTCCGCCTGCACTGGTAATAGTAACAGTGACGCTGGTCGAATTGGTCATCGCATTATTCGTACCGCCCGTACCAGTGAATGTGAGAGTGTAAGAGCCGGCAGTAGAACCGCTAACCGAACAGGAGGAAGACCCGGTACCACCAGCCACCAGTGTGACCGAGGCTGGAGTACATGTTACGGTAAGAGTGCCAGGGCCAGTAGCAGAAGAGGACAGAGCAACGGTTCCGGCGAAACCGTTCGCAACCGGATTACCTAGACTTGTAAGAGTTAACGATACTCCCGCACTACCCCCAGAAGCAAAACTGATGCTGGCAACGTTCGAGACGAGCTTGTAACCGCTCACGAAAACATTCTCGGTCGCAGAGTTCTTGACAGCTAGACCAGTATCGGTCTGCCTCAGCTGCCACAAAGCCTTACCGAAAGCTGTAGCGCCCGTCACGTTCACAAGTTTACTAATCGTCTGACCTGGACCAAGAGTGAAAGCGGCAGGATAGTGAATGTTACCCTGAGCCGCGCACGTTGAAGTGCCTATACCAGTAGTTCCTGCGGAGAAGATGGCAGTACAATAGGACACTGTACCAGAATAACCTCCTGCACTCTGAGCAGTAACTATTACCGACATTGGCAGAGTAGGCTGCATGTACATGTTCTGTATGGTAGCCTGAGCAACACCATTAATCGTGAACACGACATCCTGAACATTCACCTTGACAGTAACAGGACCCACAAGCGAGTCAGTAAGACCAGTCCCACCCGCATCACTAGCAACATACGCGCCGAAGAAGGTGACAGAGTACGAACCTGGAGTATTAGTATCCAGAGAAGCAACAGCAGGACAAGCCGGTACAACAGTTCCTGCAGGAGAACAGCTCGTCGGCGTAATCACCGGAGCGGTAAACCCACCAGTAACTACACTAGTGAAAGCAATATTGTCAACGCTGAACCCAGGCCAGCCGTTCTGCGGAAGAGCACCAATCGAAACTTTGTTACCATTAACCGCCCCTCTCAGAACAGTAACCTGAGTCACGTTCGAAGTCACAGCAACCCAAGGAACCGCCAACGGCGATGTGTCTTCGAAGGCTGCAGCCGGAGCAGTCACTGAGTCAGGAACACCTGAACCGTTAGCAATAGTCACACAGACATTCGCAGCAACACTCGAAGGATTACAGCTAGAGTCCGTCTGGAAACCTACAGGGATATTCGCTGTAGTCGTTCCTGTAATGTTATAGATGGCTGTAAACAATAACCCGGTAGTAGGATAGACAGTCGAACCTCCTGGAGTAGCTGCGACGGCGAGATCCAGCGTATCTACGTTGTCAGCAGTCGGGTTGCATGCGGAGCCCGTCACCACGACATTGCTCAAACACAAGACGACAACCGTAATAGGACCAGGAATAACCGAGCCGGTCAGATCGACACCGGCTGGTCTCAGAATATTATGATCAGCTTTCAGAATTACAGTAAATCCGTTAGTCGGATCAGACCCGTTAATCGCAACCTCCACCCGAATCTGGGTGGGCGAAATCTGAGGAGCAGTCGGAGGAGGACCAGTAAACACGTAGGTAGCAGGTGGAGCCGGGTTAGCACACGGGTTTGCAGGGGGTACAGGTTGAGTTGAGGGATCAATAAGGCAAACTTCGCCCGTATGGCTTACGGCATGAACCTTCGGAAGAGACGGGAGGCCTAAGACCGCTGTCAGAATCAGCAGCGGCAATATCAGCAATACGATTCGTTTATTCAAACTTGCAGAGCACCTAAAGTCGCTAAGTGAGGGCTACCCAAGATTTGCAGATATAAGAGTTTCCAACTTCCTTCCAACTGGAAGTAGCTCAATGACACTTTAGATTGCTACAGTAGTCCGGAAATATCAAGTTAAAAACGCAAGCATAGAAAATTCGACAGGTCCAAGCCGGAAGTCGATCCCCGATAGCCAAGCGCACGATACCACGTGCGTTAAGCTAACGCTAAATCTGCGCGGTTCGTCTCCGGCGACAGGCTATCTGATCCGAACTGCACAGGACTCAGCCCAGAACTTTTCGGGTAGATGAGCTCGCATTACTCGGGTCAATCCACCGCAATCTAGGTTCGCGGCTATGAAGCCGACTGGACCAAGGAATTTTCTTACCAATCCCGCATGCGAAACGCGTTCACAGGGAGAACGATAACCTAGGGTCGAGCGGAAAGAACTCGATTTTTCCGAATCTTCGACAAAAGATCCGAAGCGTAAAGAAATCCGAAACCGGGTAACTCCTGTTTTGCCGCGACCGGATACAAGGAATTCAAGAATTGTTGTACTAGCAAATAAGATCGTTTAGACGATGTTCTACGAAACCGCCGCATGGCCAAATTTCGGTCCCCGAAACATGATCTTCTAATAAAACGGTCCTCAGTGAGCACAACGATCAAGTGGTCGCACAGGTATCAAGAACATCCGACAATTCTACCGCTTTGCCGAGAATCTACCCGGCCTATCAAAAATAATTCAATTGTTCAGCCAGAAGAATGAACTGGACAGTTTCTGGAGCCTCGGGATCCGTTGAGGAATAGTCGCTTCTTAGAAATTATTCTGATCGCTTCTACCCTGCTATGGTCCGGCTTTTGCGATGGTCTTCCGTTTTCTAGATCTCCGGAGAGCGAGCACGCCACCGGCGATTGCCACGGCGACAATCAAGCCCACGATCCCGTAGAATTCGGCCGCAGGTAGACCGAACACATCGCTGGTTCCCGCCACTGAAGCGTTAACAGTAATATTGACTGAGTGAGAGAGTGACCCACTGGTTCCGGTCACTTTGACAACGTACGTATTGGCGGTGTTGGTCGAGACCTTCAGAGTGGAAGTCCCTGGTCCTTGCAGCATGGAGGTGGTGAGACTGGTGTCGAGCCCTGAGGGCGCGGAGAAGGTGAGCGTTACGTTGCCAGCAAAGCCCAAACCGCCGAGTCCAGCCACGTTGATGGGGGTCTGCGCAGACGATCCGGTGTTCAGAGAGATGACTGTTGCGAGCGCGCTCAACGAAAAGTCCTGAACGGTGAACGTGATAGTTGTTGAGTGAGACAATGGCTGGGTGTTTGAACCAGTAACGGTTACGTGGATCAGTTGGTAGGAGCTGAAGGTACAGGATAACGTGGCAGTCCCAGAACCAGTCACCGTGCCGGGGGTTATCGTGCAAGAGGTACTGTTGGTCGAGAGAATGACATCACCGGTGAAGCCGAGCAAGGGCGAGATGGTAATGGTGGAGGTACCAGCCGCTCCAGCATTGAGTGTCAGGCTTGTGGGACTTGATGAAATGCCAAAGTCCGGCGGCGGCACCGTAAGGTAGACAAGAGTGAATTCGCTGATCGACCCACTTGTCGCCGTCACATTGACAACGTACGATCCAGGAGGAACAGTAGCACCGACGTTAATCGTCAGAATAGAATTCCTAGACGCTGCAGCCGGTAGAGAGAAGCTGGCCGGGGAGAGCGAGACAGTCGGAAGCTGAGTTATGCTGGGAGACGCAATCACCACATAAGACAGAGTGACGGTTCCCGAGAATCCATAGAGACTCGCAATAGAAATAGTTGAAGTCCCTGACGCAGATTTTGCTATATTGAGAGTCTGCGGATTCGAAGTGATAGAAACATCAGGCTTCACCACGAGGACAGTCACTAGTACAAACCTAGTGATCTGGCTGGCAGAAGCAGTCACATTGACAACGTACGATCCTAAGGCAACACTTCCACCGACACTTATCGCTAGTGTGGAGGAACCTGATCCAGTGAGCGACGAGGGAGTGAACGTCGTAGATATACCGGTAGGACTGCTAGCGGAAAGAGTGACCGTCCCAGAGAAACCCGTGATCGATGCGACAGTGATCGTCGAATTCAATGAAAACGCCTGAGCAATCGACAAGGAAGAAGG
>Ga0137415_10008154_pt1 | contig 10379 bp, 10 predicted proteins | sample CZODoug3_1_1_16f_FD_183082 | JGI IMG/M metagenome (GOLD analysis project Ga0137415, IMG submission 183082) | Vadose zone soil fungal communities from Angelo Coast Range Reserve, California, USA - CZODoug3_1_1_16fungal (Hybrid Assembly) | ecosystem: Environmental > Terrestrial > Soil > Vadose... | reverse complement strand
GACACCAATGGGTTGGTCACAGCATCTTGGCAGACTCTCCCAAGTACAAGTGCTGGAAGCTATTCGGTAACGGTTGTAGGAAAAAACACCCCGCCAAAAGCAGTTCCTGACACACAACAATTCCTCGTTTATCCTACAAACATTACCATAACAGGATTCAGTTCTGTAAAGACTTCCCTTGAGAGAACAGAGACTGAGGGATTCAGGTTCAATGCAGCGTATCTTAGCGGACTATCAGCTACGCAAGGAGCATCTATGGTCCGGCTAATCGAGCCAGACGGGTCAACAACACATTTCACGACAGCGTCCTACAATTCCACGCTTGGAACGTTCAGCGCGGTTTTCACCGTACCCATTAGCAGTGGAACTGGAACGTGGACCGCATCATTGGACCCGAATAGTCTCGTAGATCCATACGGGAACGGTGGTCCCCTTCAAGCCAAGAGTGTTACATTCAACGTTCTACCCGCTATCCTAACGGTTACACTGCTCTCGTCCAGCACAGTCCTTAGTGTCGGAGAAACTCTGACTATCCAAGCCTCTGTCGCCACCCCTAACGGCGCCATCTTCTCACAGGGCACGGTACTCGCCGCAATCACAATTTCCGGTCGGAGCATAGGATCCGCCCTAAGTCTAACCTACGATCCCACCCGGGGACAGTGGATCGGGAACTACAAGGTCGCCCCATCCGATCCCTCGGGAGCCTGGTTAGTCACTGTCAGCGCATCTGATAGCAATGGAAACATCGGACAGAGTTCGGTCGTTGTAAGCGTCAACGTTCCGAGCGCACAGTCCTCTACTTCCATACTATGGAGCTACCTGCTCATTGTACTTCTAGTAGCTGCCCTCGGTTTCATCATCCTAATCACACGAAAGAGAGGATTGACCCGAAGAGAAGTGAAGCTTGACCTCCAGGCTATCAAGAGCCAAGCGGACAAAGTGAAGGGCGATGATTTCCTTCAGTCAATACGTGACCAGCTCAAAAGGAAGAAGCAGGAAGCAGGCTTAGAGAAACCAGATCATGACTAGAAGCATCGCGGTACACTCTTACAAGGGAGGGACCGGGAAAACCACTCTTGTTGCGAACATAGCGGTTGCTCTAGCCCTCAAAGGTCGAAGAGTCGGTATAATGGACATGGACCTTGAAGGACCAGGGCTTCACGTGTTCTTCGACGTTGACCCTAGCCAGGTTCGGTTTACCATGAACGATGTTCTCGCTGGTGTAGCGGCCCCCGAAGCAGCAACTATCCGACTGAGCGAGAAGTTGGGTTTCGACCACGGTGAAATCTACTATTGTCCCGCGAGCACGCGGGTCGCCGAGATCATGAGAACTCTCAAGACTGGGTATGAAGTCGACATGTTCGAGAACGCTGTAAAGAGGCTTCAAGAACGGTTCGGGCTACACTATCTTCTGATCGATACCCATCCAGGAATCCAGCACGATACTTTACTGGCACTAGGTGTTTGCGATCACCAGGTTCTCGTCTCAAGAATAGATCAGCAGGACATTTTCGGAACGGGTGTGATGATTGAGGTGTCTACGGCGTTTGAGAAGCCTGTTCATTTGATACTCAACCTGATACCCCCTCGCGTGCGGGAGGCTGAGGTTTCAAAGTTCGCCAGGGCATTGAGCTCGCACTTTGCAGTGGACATGGCTGGCTGGGTGCCATTCTCGGAAGAGGTCATAAGCTCGCTAAGCAGATCGATTCTAACACTCAAAGCTCCGAAAGACCCGATAGCTGCGCGATTTCGCGCGTTGGCCGAGAGAGTAGAAACATTTGCCTAGACTCGGGCAATATGTGTTAAGGGCTTAGCCGATTCCTGTCTCTTGGAAACATTGTCGTTTCCCGGATGTTTTCTCTACCAGTCATTTTCATAGTCAACCTCTCCAGACCAATGGACCAGCCGGCGTGGGGCGGAGCACCATACCTGAACGAGTCGACGTAGAACTTGAAGTTCTCAGGATTCAATCCCTTGGACTTGAGCTGCTGAATCAGAAGAGCTGGCACGTGTATGCGTTGGGTTCCAGACGCGATTTCCAATCCTCGATAGATCAAGTCAAAAGCCCTGGAGGTGCTACCGTCCCGGGCAGGCATCGCATAGAATGCCTTCTGTTCTGACGGCCAGCCAACGATGAAGAATGCTTCTTCCTTCAGAAGCACGGAAAGTCTCTTCTCATGAGTCTTTGAGAAGTCATTTCCAACCTGGATGTCTTCACCATTTCCGCGCAGGAGCTCGATTGCGTCTCGGTACTGCACTCGCTTGAGTGGCAGGTGCAATGGTTCGAGTTTCTGACCTATTTTCTCCAATTCTTCATTGCATGACACTTTAATCTTCTTGATGCATTGAGCAAGAAATTCCTCAAGGACCTTCATGACATCCTCGTCTGTCGAGAATGCTTGTTCGATGTCCATCTGTCGGACCTCGTTGAGATGGGTGGGCTGTTCGAACTTTTCCGCTCTGAATACTGGTAGAACGGTGAACACTTTCTCGAAGGATATCGCGCACATTTGCTTGTAGAGTTGGGGCGATTGGGCGAGGTAGGCGTCTTTCTCGAAATATTTGAGGGAGAACAGTTCGGCTCCTCCTTCGCTGGCCGAGGCTATGATTACCGGTGGTTGTATCTCCACATAATGTCGTGTGGCGAAGAATTCTCGGAAGGTTTGGAGGATCCTTGACTGGATCTTGAATATAGCGTTGGATTCTTCGCTTCGGAAGTCTAGGAATCGCCAGTTAAGCCTAGTTTCTAGGAGAGTGTTCTGGACGCCCCTTGGGTCGAGAGGTAGAGGTGTCTCAGCCCGGTTCAGCACTTCGAGTTGTTCTGGGATGACTTCGATTCCTTTCTTTGCGATTTTGCTGGAGACGACTTTGCCTTTGACGAGGATCACGTCTTCCTGATGCAGTGTCGCGATCTCCTTGACGATGTCAGGGCTGACTTTTGATTTGGGGGCAGTTACCTGAACAATTCCGCTCATGTCGCGGAGGAGGATGAAGGATATTCCTCCCAGGACTCTGACGTCGTGAACCCAGCCGGCCAGGACGACGTCCTTGTCCATGTGTTCTTTGAGCTCGGAGGTAAGGGCCGTCCGCTTGAGATAGGAGACGTGGCCGGTTGGGTTGTTAGACAGGGTTGTTCAGCTTGGAACCGAACAAGGTGCTTGTTCTTTTAGGGCTTCTTTTTCTACCAATTCCCAACATTGAAACCGAAGGCGTTCCGGATATTGCTCCCAATGGTCATGGTCGTGCTAGACGGCGCAAGTGGTAGGGTTGGCGCCACCAAGTCACCTCTCGAGGAGGCTTCCACCCCGAACCTGGACGCTCTAGCGAGGCGAGGTAGTATGGGACGAATGTATACTGTTGGAGAAGGTATTGCTCCTGAGAGTGACGCTGGCGTTTTCTCTCTACTAGGATATGATCCGCTTGAGATTGATCTGTCCCGGGGCGTGGTTGAGGCTCTCGGTGCTGATGTCGAATTTCATGACGGCGATCTCGCACTCAGGGCCGGCTTTGCGACCGTCAAGGGTGACAAGCTTGTGGACAGGAGAGCTGGGAGGAACCTCTCGACTCCCGAGGCTCTAGAGCTCGGCGCTGCTCTGAACAGAGAACTGCGTCTCAAGTCAGGTGTCCGGTTTGTCTTCAAGCCAACTGTGGGTCATAGAGCCGTTGTTGTCTTCCGTGCAGGTGGGCGTCGGTTTTCATCGAACATATCCAACTTTGATCCGGCCTACGTTAGGAAGGGCAACATCAGTCTGGCTCAGCCCGGCGTGAAGGAGTATGATATTCCAAGGTGCGAGCCGCTGGACGGATCTGACGAGGCCGTTGTGAGCGCGGCCTTGGTTAGCGAGTTCAGCTTCAAGGCTAGAACGATTCTGGATAATCATCCTGTGAACGAGGCTAGGAGGAGAAAGGGTATGGTTCCGGCGAATTTTGTTTTGATGCGGGACGCGGGGACTTCCAAGCCGCACGTCGATGAGTTCCATGCGAAGTGGGGTCTGGACCCTTTGATGGTGGCGGATCTTCCGGCTGAGCTGGGTATTGGACGGTTGCTTGGGATGAGTGTTAGGGAGTTGGAGCCTGGGACACAACCCGGCGATTATCGTAAGCGCGCTGAGCTTGTCTTAGATTCTGTCGGGAAGTATGGGTTCGTGTATGTTCATTTGAAGGGTCCTGACGAGCCGGGGCATGATGGATTGTTCGATCTGAAGACGGAGAGGATTCAGGAGATCGACAAGGGCTTCTTCGCCGTGTTGGCAAAATCGCCCCGGTTGAAAGATCTCGTTGTGGCAGTTACGTGTGATCACTCTACGCCTGTGGAGGATAAGGGGCATAGTGATGATCCAGTTCCTGTCCTTGTGTTAGGTGGGAGGGCGACGCCAGATGGGTCTGCCAGGTTCACGGAGAAGGATGCGGCGAAGGGATCGTTAGGGACTTTGGGACGTGGAATGATGCTGCTAGAGCGTCTGAAGCAAGTTGCCTCGTAGCCTTGTTTATCAGATTGGGATTCCTGGTAGGAAATGTCTGATTAGGGTTCCTGCTATGTAGAGAGCGAAGGAAGCAGCGAGTATGATCCCTGCGATCTCTCCGAATTGTCTCTTGAACTTTCTCGTCGATATGACAGTATCATAGTAGGTCATCATCGCGACGAGGGCTACTCCAACGACTAGTGAGATTCCGAGTGCGGTGACCATTGAGCCGGTGAGGAAGTACGGTAGGGCGAGAAATACGGCGGTGAACATGTAGGACACTCCGGTGTAGATTGCGCTCCATTTGGCTGATCCTTCGAAGCCCTGCTTGGCCTGGGCGTAGGCGGCGGACGCCATTGCTATGGACGCGGCCATCCCAGCAACGACTCCCGCTACACCGGCGAGCTCTGTTCGGTTGAATATTCCAAGGGAGCCCGCGTGGATTCCGGAGATCTCGACAACTGCGTCTGCGAGGCCGAGGACGATGAAGCTCATGTACTTGACGCGTCCCTCATGGATTTCGCCCATCAAGTAGGCCTCTTGGTGCTCTTCCTCTTCCATCATTGCTTCAAAACGTGCCTTGTCGGCTGGCGGGATGTTCTTCACCATCTGCTTGTAGCGTTCGTGGAGGGCGTCTTCGTGTCTCTCTAGGAATTTCATGGTGAAGGTTAGGCCGAGGATGAGGCGGAGGAGGAGTGTGAAGTAGACCTTGAGCTTGTTCACCTTTACAGCGGTATCGTGTGTGTATGCTTTCCAGAATTCGTAGTGTGATTGTTCGCCGCGGGCAAGATCCTCTAGCGCCTTCTTGAACGCCTGGTTCTTCTCATGACGGCTGAGCATCTGGTAGACCGCGCCATCCGTGTACTCGTCCCTTGCGGACTTGGCGGCTAGCTTGACTAGGTCGGGGCTAAGGGTCTCTTGCAACGGTAAGCTCTCTTACCTAATGTTGGCTCTGGTATTTAGTTAGCCTTTCCGAGGCAGCGGCCACGAAGGAAGAACCTCCCGGCAGCGACCAGTGAACGTGCATTCCTAGCACTTTCACGAAGGGCGGGGCGCGGGAAAAACGACCACCCCCGGGGGGTCATAGATTAGTTAGCGGAAAAGAATAGTTATGCGAAAAGAAAAGTTACGAGGAAAAAAAAGTTACAGATGAAGAAAGATTTGGGAAAGGGAGGAAGTTAGGAGCTGATTTTTGGAAAAAAAGGGGGATAGGACGGTGTCGAGCCGTCCTGGGACGTTCACCCACGGGAGCGACAGGTTACGGTTGGACTGGACAGAGAAAGTCTGCGGAAGGGTTCCTTGTCACAGTCACGGTGCCAGCGCTTTGTGCCGCGAGGACTGCTGCTTGGGACGTAAGGAGTACTGGTGTCGTGTCGGTGTTGAATGTTACAAGGAAGACTTTCCAGTGGCCGCCGTGATAGCCGTTGGCTCCAGGGGCGACCGATGCGATGCCTAACTGTCCTGCTGCGCCGTTGGTGACTTTGTAGAAGTTATCGATTCCGGTGTTGGGAAACGCTGCTGGCGGAACGACGGTGCGGACGATTGTACCATTGTAGTATAGGTTGCCGAAGCCGGGGGGTGGCCGCGAAGACCGAGCCTATGGGGAGAACCAAGACAAACGAGGCTACGACCAAGAGTGAGACTAGGGGGAACTTTTTCAAAAGAGAATTTCACCACCCGAACAAGTTGTAAGCTTCATGGGGTTCTGCCGACTATAGGCGTTTTAGCGAAATCAGGTGTGAATTCGATCAGAATTAAGTCAGGATCCGGAAGCCGATGAGGTTTTCACAGGTTCATTCGTTCTCCTCAGCTTCTTGGATTCTTCGGTTGAACACCCGCAACTGTCACACGTGACGCATTTCCACCTTCCCTCGGGCTTGTGCTAGGTCCGACTGAAAATCTCAACCCTGAACAGTTGAGCACGCCACTACCTTTGAATGGTTAGGGAAAGGATTGAAAGCACGCGAAGCAGATCAATGAGGGCATCAAATGGACTGGTATACCAAGAGATGATTGGCCTCGAGGGTAAAGATTGGGTCCGTCAAGTTCAAGATTTCAGAAAGGGCAAAGACGAGTTTTTCGCGACCAGCCACGAATCCCCACTGGCGCATGGTAAGACGCACTCGCTCAAGATGCTGAGGTACTTCCCGCCAGACCCGAAATACAAGATTCAGACGACGCTGCACAAGTATGATAGTCCAGAAAGAGTCTCGATGACCACTAGCAAGGGAACGAGGCAACAGTTCCACCGGCTCGGATTCTTTGAGTTCGACATCGAGGGAACGAAGGTAAAACTTCAAGCCTTCAGGTCCGCGGAGCGGGAAAGCAACGAGCTTTTCATTCCCTTCAGGGACGGGACCTCCGGAAAGGAGAGCTACGGTGCTGCGAGGTATCTCGACATCGAAGAAAGAGCTGATGATAACTACGTGATAGACTTCAACTATGCTTACAACCCATACTGCGCGTACAGTGACGACTACGCCTGTCCTCTTCCTCCAAAGGAGAACTGGCTAGTCATGAGGATACTTGCGGGAGAAATGACCTACCACGACTGATGCACCGCGTCAAACATGGCTATTGCTTGGACGCAGGGACGATTTATCGCGAAGGTTGCTTTAGTCTGTTAAGCGGTTGCTATCTGGACGGTCTTAGCCATAGCAAGGATCTGCTCCCGGCTCGGCTCGTTCTTGTGCATTTCCTGTGCATGTTGCTTGAAATGAGCCACTAGCTCATCGTCGCTGTCGGCGCGTACTCGGAAGGAACACACACTACAAGCTACTTCCTTTGCCATACTTACCGAGTTTCGAAAGACCGCTTGCGGATTTAACATTTTTCATCTCGGTCTTCAATGACAGAATTTTTGGAAAAAATACGCATACGAAATATGGTCGTCTCATACCTCAGTGAGCATGACATTCTCACAAATCGGCTTCTTGAGGCAAATCTTCTTTCTTCTTTCACCGCTCGAGTGCCTTGCAATTTCGAAGGTTGAGAGCATATTTTGAGATGTGTTTGTCAGCTAGACGAAGAATTGGCTCGACTGTTTCACGGTTAAGAGTGTACTCGATCGTCTTTCCCAGCCTCTGGCTCGTTACAAGTCCACAGAATGCCAAGCACTTGAGGTTGTGGGAAACCGTGGTTTGCTCGATCTTGAGAGCGTCTGAAATCTCGCCCACGTTCTTCGGACCGTTTCTGAGCAGGTTTACGATGCCGACTCGGTACTCATTCGAGAGAGCGTTGAACAGCAAGGAGACGGCTCCCACGTCCGACTTTCGAAGGGTCAACTGTTGACTCATGAACGGCCTGTGCATAATGGCCCCTTTCAGCAATTAAGCTATCGAGCCAGCCTAGCTTCTACCAAGCTTATATGACAATTCCGTCATACAACAGTCGAACCAAATGTTTGATCTGGTCATTCTAGGGTCTGGCTCAGCGGCATTCGCGGCTGCAATCAAGGCGGCCGATCATGGAGCAAAAACGGCCATGATAGAGAGAAGCACTCTCGGTGGAACATGCGTCAACGTTGGTTGCGTCCCTAGCAAAAACCTTCTCCGCGCAGGGGAGCTTCGATATTACGATAATCATCGCGAATTCCCTGGAATAAGGCCTGGAAGGACAACACTCGAATTCAACAGAATCATTGAACAGAAGAATCAGATCGTTAGAGGACTTCGGAAGGAGAGGTATTCCGACGTTCTAAGGTCACTACCCTCAACCAAACTCTTCCGCGGAAACGCAAGATTCGTCTCCAAGACACGGGTAAAGGTGGACGGAATCAATGTTGACGGTAGAAAGTTCATCGTCGCGACGGGATCATCACCCAGGATACCTGGTATCCCCGGGATTGAGAACGTTGGCTACTTGACGAACGTTGAGGCTCTTAGCCTGAGGAACAAACCCTCTTCGATGATTGTGCTCGGCGGTCGCGCCCTAGGCCTCGAGTTCGCCCAGATGTACTTCCACATGGGGACTAAGGTGACCGTCCTGCAAAGAAGCGATAGAATAATCCCTGAAGAGGAGCCAGAAATCTCTGAGGCTCTACGCCGGTACCTGGAAAACGAAGGAATCGAGATCAAGACGGGAGTACAAGTCAAGCGCGTCTATCAAACCCAAGGCGAGAAGGTTGTAGTTGCCACGGCGAGGGGTAGAGAGTTCGAGGCTAGCGCAGATGAGCTGCTATTGGCCACTGGGCGAGACCCCAGCACGAACCTCCTGGGCCTGGAGACCGTGCCAGTAGGGCTCAGAAACGATGGCGCTGTAAAAGTTAACCGAGAAATGCGTACGACCGCCCTGCACGTGTGGGCTGCTGGGGATGTCATAGGCGAACCGATGCTGGAAACTATTGCAGCGAAGGAAGGAGCCACGGCAGCAGAGAACGCTCTTTTGGGGACGCATAGAAAGATAGACTTCCTTCCCGTTCCAAGAGCGATATTCACCTCGCCCCAAGTGGCTTCTGTGGGCCTAACTGAGAAGCAGGCCCATGAACAGGGCTACGAATGCATCTGCAGAACCATACCAATGTCAAAGGTGCCGAAAGCCGTCGTCATCAGAGACACGAGAGGTCTGGTCAAGATGGTTGCCGATGCATCGACCGGAAGGATCTTGGGCGTTCACATTCTTGCAGACATGGCAGCTGACATTATCCAAGAGGCAGTTCTATCAGTCAAGTATAAACTGACAATCGACGACATCATCGACACGGTTCACGTATTCCCGACCATCACCGAATCGATCAAACTGGCCGCCACATCTTTCCGGAAGGACATAGACCAGCTCAGCTGCTGCGCAGAGTAACAAGCCCCGAGGGGTTGAAAAGCGGTGGCCTACTATGGTCCGATAAGACTAGTCGGGTTCTCCGACAAGCCTACACTATACCGTATGATTCTGCCGCAGAGAGGAGATGTCTATGTCAAGTGTGGAGCGGACATACTTCTCAACGGGCTAAAGACCGACCTCGAGGCTGAGGCTCAATGCCCCGTTTGCGGATATGTGACCCGTTTCCACACTGTCAAAAGGCGAGTCGAAGACCTTGCGCCCAAGGACCCAATGCTTCACGTAGTCGAATTCGGAATGGGGGCAGGACATGTGGGCGTCGAGTGTGAATCAACTCATATTTTCGACAAGAAGGATTGCCTCACCAAATGGCTATCAACCTATACTGGAAAGCGAGGCTTGGTAATCTCTCTACCCGAATACATGGCTTCGTTGAGTCAACGGCTACCAACAAAATATCATGAGCGAGAACATCACTCCAACACAACACAGTTGGGCAGTCGAGTACTCGACGATAGGAAAGCTAGCCACGATCAATTATGACATAAGTTATAACATGGGGTTCGATCGTCCCGTACCCCGTGCCATGGGTTGATTGACTACGCACAGCTTCTGTTGCTAGGTGCCATAGCTGGCTTCACAATCTTTCTCGGTCTACCCTTGGCCATTCTTCAGAATGTGAGTTCACGCAAGAAAGGCTTCCTCAACGCCCTGTCTATCGGGATCCTCTTGTTCCTAGTAATCGACGTGTTCAGCCACGCATGGAATACCGCAACATGCGTCGCATCGAGCGCCTTTGCAGGACAAGCTGCAACGTGCGTAGCATCAGGTGCTGCTGCAACAAAATGGTCCGTTGCTGAGGCTGCGACGGATCTTGTCGCTGTCTTCGGAGGACTTGCACTTGGACTCTTGGGCCTAGTGGCTTACGAGACGAAGTACATGGCAAAAGCCCCCCCTATCGTGAAGGCGCGGTTGCAGAACGGACCCGAAACAATTCAGCTAACCACGGCCGAACAAGCTCGACAGATCCAGATTCTCCAGGAGCATCACCCCTACAGGCTTGCTATGATGATTGCGATTGGCATCGGCGCCCACAATTTCAGCGAGGGCCTCGCAGTAGGTCAGTCGTACGCTTCGGGATCC
>Ga0137415_10008152_pt1 | contig 10380 bp, 8 predicted proteins | sample CZODoug3_1_1_16f_FD_183082 | JGI IMG/M metagenome (GOLD analysis project Ga0137415, IMG submission 183082) | Vadose zone soil fungal communities from Angelo Coast Range Reserve, California, USA - CZODoug3_1_1_16fungal (Hybrid Assembly) | ecosystem: Environmental > Terrestrial > Soil > Vadose... | reverse complement strand
TGTGGGTGTCGATGAGAGTCGGCATCACGGTCTTGCCGGCCAAGTTCACGCGCGCCGCACCGGCGGGCACGCGAACGTCGGCGGCCCTGCCGGCCTGCGCGATTTTTGCGCCGTCCACGACCAACGTCGCGTTCTCGATCGGGGCGCTTCCGTCGCCCACGATGAGCCGCGCGCCTTCGAACGCCGTGACGGCTGACGCTGGCGCCTGCGTCCGCGCCGGAACAGCGAAACCGACAAGAAGACCAAGGACAACGGTTGCCGCGACAGCGATTGCATTCACTCGACGCATCGGAGCCTCCACAGTAAAATTGGACGACGGCATTGTAGCCCCTTTCGGAGGAAAGGAGGAAGGGGGACACGGGACTGGGAGCGGCAGTCAAGCCGACGCGTCCCCAAAGGCTATATTCGCGGCCGCCATAGGATGGTTGAGCGGAGCGAAACCCATCCTATGCGCTGCAATTGCGTGCCGCGCAGCCTTCATATAGCTACGGTTGCCACGTGACGTTCAGTCTAGTCGAAGCTCTAAGGCATTTCGAAAAGGCAAGCATGGCGGAGAAAGCAACCAGCACCCGCATCGGACAACCGGTCCGCCGCAAGGAGGACCTGCGTCTCGTCACCGGTAAGGGCTGCTACACCGACGACGTCAATCTTCCCGGGCAAGCTTATGCCGTGATGGTGCGGTCGACCCACGCTCATGCGCGCATAGGGGCGATCGATATCGCGCCCGCGATGGCGGCCCCGGGCGTGCTTGCCGTCCTCACCGGGCGCGACCTCCTGGCCGATGGGCTCCGGCCGATCCCCCATAAGGTATGGTCGCAGCACCCGGCCGAACTCATGCTGCGCGAGCGCGATGGCTGCAAGACCTTCACGGCGCCCCACTGCGCGCTGCCCGCCGACAAGGTCCGCTTCGTGGGCGAAGCGGTCGCCATGGTGATCGCCACCACGGTCGCGGCCGCAAAGGATGGGGCCGAGCTTGTCGCAATCGATTACGAAGCACTGCCTGCCGTCACCGACACGCTTGAGGCGGCACGTCCGGACGCGCCACGTTTGTTCGATGAAGCAGGATCGAATGTTGTCGTGGACGGCGAGCTGGGCGACCAAGCTGCAACCGAGGCGGCTTTTGCTCGCGCCGCCCATGTGGTGAAGTTCGAAACGTGGGTACGGCGCGTCACTGGCGTGCCGATGGAGCCGCGCGCCGCAGTGTGCGAATTCGATCCCGAGAGCCGGCGATATACCCTTTACGCCGGCAATGGCGGCGCGTGGCGGCTCAAGGACGATCTCGCAACGATTCTCGGCGTCCCCGCCGATCAGGTGCGCGTCATCATGCGCGATGTCGGCGGCAATTTCGGCACCCGCGGCATGATCTATGCCGAATTCGCGCTGGTGGCATGGGCGGCGCGGCGGCTGGGGCGGCCGGTCAAATGGACCGCCGACCGGCACGAGGCGTTTCTATGCGACTATCAGGCCCGCGACCTCGCCGTAACGGCCGAGCTCGCCATTGACCGGGACGGCAATTTCTTAGGCCTGCGCGGCTCTAACATCAGCAATGCCGGCGCCCACACCACAAACTACTCGCCGCTGCAAAAAGGCGTCGAGATCATGACCACGGTGTACCGGGTTCCGGCCGCGTATTTCCGCGCCCGCGCGGTGGTGAGCAATACCTCGCCGACCCGCCCCTATCGCAGCGCCGGCCGGCCGGAAGTGATGTATGTGATGGAGCGGCTCATCGATCTCGCCTGCCAGGAGCACGGTTTCGACCGTCTCGAGATCAGGCGGCGCAATCTGGTGAAGGAAGACGAATTTCCCTACAAGAACGCGTTCGGCATGGTTTACGACAGCGGCGCCTATCACCACACCATGGAGTGGGCATTGAAGACCGGCGATTGGAGCGGTTTTGCGGAGCGCCGCGCCGCCGCGCGCGCCCGCGGCAAGCATCGCGGCATCGCGGTCGCAAACTATATCGACACCGCGACCGGGGTGGCGCGCGAGCGCACCGAAATGACAGTCCACCCGGACGGCTGGATCGATGTGGTCATCGGCACCACCTCCCAGGGACAGGGTCACGAGACGAGCTTCGCGCAACTCGTCAATGAATGGTATGACGTGCCGATCGAGAACGTGCGCATCATCACCCACGACACCGACATCGTGAAGTTTGGCGGCGGCGCCCATTCGGGTCGCGGCATGCGGCTTGCCAGCCTGATCATGTGGAAGGCGACGCAGGAGATTGTCGCCCGCGGCAAGCGCGTCGCCGCGCTGCTCCTGCAATCAAAGCCCGAGGCGATCGAATTTGCCGGCGGCCGTTTCGTGGTCAGCGGCGGCAATCAGACAATCGGTCTGTTCGAGGTGTCGGCCGCGATGCTGCGCCGGACCGACCTGCCGGAGGACTTGCGCGGGCCGCTCGCGGCCACTTGCGACGAGGTCGTGCCGGAGGCAAGCTTTCCGTTCGGATCGCATGTCTGTGAGGTCGAGGTCGACCCGGATCTAGGCACTGTGAAAGTCGTCAAATATTCTGCCGTCGATGACGTCGGCCGTGCCGTCAATCCGCTGATCATCGACGGCCAGACCCACGGCGGAATCGTGCAGGGCCTCGGGCAGGCGCTGTTTGAGCAATGTTTTTACGATGCCGGGACCGGACAGCTGCTGTCGGGCTCGTTCATGGACTACGCCATGCCGCGGGCGGATGTTTTGCCGTTCTTCGATACCGGCATCAGCGAGGTGCCGACGCCGACCCATCCGCTCGGCATTCGGCCGGCCGGCGAAGGCGGGACCACGCCGGCGCTCGCCGTCACCATCAATGCAATCGTCGATGCGCTGCGCGAGTTCGGCGTCCGCCACGTGGAAATGCCGGCCACCCCCGAACGCATCTGGCGTGCCATGGGCGGCATGCCGCCACGTCCACAGACCCTTGAACTCAAGTGAGGATTTCTCATGCCTATGCTCCTGCGCGGTTCTCCGATGTCGCCGTTCGCCCGCAAGGTGCGCATGGCGATCCTGCATCTCGGTCTGGCGGAAAAGATCGAATTCGTACGGGCCGATCCGATGAATCCGGAGGATGTCCTGCGCCAGGACAATCCGCTGGGCAAAATTCCCGTGCTGATGACGCAAGACGGCAAGGCGATCTACGACAGCCGCGTCATCCTGGAATATCTCGATCATGCGGCCGGCGGCGGCATTATCATTCCGGACGGCTGGCCGGCGCGGCTCGATGCCTTGACCATGCAGGCGATGTGCGACGGCGTCATGGATGCCTGCATCCTGATCATCTATGAGGCGCGGCACCGGCCGCCCGCGATCCATCATCAGCCGTGGCTCGACTACCAGCGTGGCAAGGTGGTGCGCGGACTAAAGGCTTTTGCCAATGCGCCGCCTGATCCGGCGCGGTTCGATGTCGGCACGCTCACAGCGGCCTGCATGCTCGGCTATCTTGATTTCCGCCGCCAGGTCGCTTGGCGCAAGGATTTTTCCGAGCTGGTACCGTGGCTCGACGCCTTTCGTGCCAGGCATCCGGAATTTGACGCCACCATGCCGCCGGAGAATCCGTAAGGCGGGTTGAGCTCAGAGCCCGCGCCCCGGAATGACGGACCGAGCGTTAGAATCAGGGCACTTGCGTTTCGCTATTTCCCCAACGCCTCCACCCGTATCACCTGCAGGCGCGCCGAGCTCTCGAATTGGTTCACCGTCGGCAGCCCGGTGTTCGGGTCGAGCATAGCCTGACCAGGCTTGTAGTAGTGGCGGCTTTCGACCGTTAGGGCGAGGCCGTCCGCGGCCTTCTCGCATCGCTCTTTGACGAATATGCCGAGGATTGGGGTTTCGCCTTCCGCCGCCGGCGTATCGTTACAACTCCATCCGTCGGTGCCGAAGCGCGCCTTGAACGCGATCGCGACCCCATACGCCTGTGCCCGCAGTTCTTCGTCGGCGCGCGGATCTGTGAAGATCCGGTAGCCTTGCACGAGGCCCGCGCGGTCGATGAGGAGGGAAAGCGTCACCGGCTGGCCGAGCACCACCATGGCGTTATTGCGGGCGATGGCGTCCGGATCGCGCGCGGCGCGGGCAATAAGCTCCCACTCGTCGTCATAGCGAAACCAGATCTCGCGCAGACCCGAGGCTTCCGGACGGCAGCGCTCGAAGCGCTCGAAACTGCCGATGGCAAGCCCCGGCGGACCGCCATTGGTCCCGCACGCGGGATCAACGAATTCCTCTTCGGGAAGATCGCCCACGGGGCTTGGCAGTTGCAGGTCCCAGATTCGCGGCAAGGGCTGTTGCGCCGATGCGGGCTTCATGGGTGCGCCGGCAAGCATCAGAGCGAGCGCAGTTGCGGCCGTAGCGTGAGCAAACCTGGGACCGCGGGCGTCCCGCCCGCCCTTTCTTACGCGAAGAAGCGGGCGAGACGCCCGCGGTCCCAGCAGACGGCGCATCAGAGCCCGAACACCATCAGGATCACGTTCTGCCCGAGTTCGGCTGCCTCCGGAAACGAGCCTTCGTCGCGGCCGAGCCGGCCGCCGAGGATCAGTGCGACATACTGCTTGCCGTTCACCGAATAGGTCATGGGCGAACCCGCGAACGCGGTGCCGGTGTCGAAGCTCCACAGTTCGGCCATGGTGTCCTTATCGAAGGCCGAGATCTTGCCCATGATGTCGCCCATGAAGACGAGTCCGCCGTCGGTGCCAAGCACGCCCGAATAGGCGGGATAATAGGACTCGAGTTTCTTCACGGTGTTCCCAGTGCGGACATCGATGCCGCCGAGCAGGCCGTGGCTCACCTTGCAGTTGGGATTGCGCACGCTCCGCTCGATCGGCTCGACGGCATTCTCCTTGGTGGCGGCGCCGCAGTAGATTTCCCGAAAGCCGGTGCCGATGAGCTGCTTTCCCGGGTCGGCGGGCCGCGTGTTGAAGTAGTTGGCTTCACCGATCATGGCGTTGAAGTAGGTGATGCTGCGCGACGGATCGTAGGTGTTGGGCATCAGCGTCGGCATGCCATAATGGGCAGGACGGACGTCGATGGCTTTCTTGCCGTATCTGGGCGCTTTGCCGGCGTAATCTTGAACGGTCTTGGCGGCGTCGTAGTCGACCGGTCGGCCGGTCTTGGGATCGAGGCCTGCGGTCCAGTTCACGGTGGTGAACGGCTGGCCTTTGAGGAACTGGCCGTTGTTGCGGTCCAAGGTGTAGTAGAAGCCGTTCCGGTTGGTCTGGCCGATCACCTTGCGCAGCTCGCCGCCGATATTGACATCGTAGAGCTGGGTGATCGCCACGGAGTCATAGTCCCACGACTCGTTGGGGATCGTCTGGAAGTACCATTTCAGCTTCCCGGTATCGACGTCGAGCGCGATGATGGAATTGGTATAGAGATTGTCACCGGGGCGCCCCTGCGGATCGAACATGTGCACCGGGTTGGCGGTGCCGTAATAGGCGAGGTTCGTTTCCGGATCGAACGACGGCTCCGTCCACACCCCTCCGCCGCCGGTCGGAATGGTGCGCGGATCGGCCCAGGTTTCGGAACCGGGTTGGCCCGGATCGGGAACGACGAGGAATCGCCACAACAGCTTGCCGGTGTCGGCCGTATAAGCGGCCACATAGCCGCGGCCGTTCTCGCCCCGGTTGCCCTGGCCGATCAGGATCATGTTCTTGACCGCGAGCGGCGCCGACGAGTGTCCCTGGTTCGGCACGACTTCCGGGGCCGTGGTGTTCACGTCAAACACCACCTGGCCGGAATTCTTGTCGAGCGCGATCAGGCGCGGGACCGAAGTATCGTTGTTGGTGTTGAAATACACGTTATTGCCGAGCAGCGTGACACTGTGGGCGCTTCTTCCCCCGCCCTGGACCTTGGCGTCGAACTTCCAGACCACGGTAGGCTTCTCATTGCGCACGTCGAGCTTCCAGTATTGTTGCCACTGGTTGCCCACATACATGAAGCCGTCCTCGACCAGCGGCGTGAAGTATTCGGTCGCCTTGTTGGGACGGGCCGGGTCGCCGAGCGAGGCCATGAACTTGACCTTGAGATTGGCGACGTTGCCGCGATTGATCGCGTTGAGCGCCGAATGGTTCCAGTTGCTGTAGTTCCCCATCCGCATCAGCCAGTTTTGCGGTTCGGAGGACGCATTGAGGAGGCGCTGATAGGTCACCTCCGCGGCCGATGCCGGGACGGAAAGGCCGAGGCAAGAGCCGAGCGCGGTCGCAGCGAGGAGAGCGGCGAGGCCGAAGCGACGGCGGCTGGCCTGCTTGAGATCAAGCGCGTTGGGGTAACGGCGTCCGCAGTCGCGCGGCGCACAGCAAGGTCTCGGTCTAGTCATTTGCTCCTCCCGATGTGTGACCTGGTTATGCCGAACCATAACATTGCGCCGGCCCAAGGTCACCGCCTTGCCGGCCACATCGCGCGTGTGAAGAAATCGACCACCTCATCCTGAGAGCCTGACCGAAAATGAAAATCGAGTCTTTTCAAGGGCTTGAATCGCAAGGCGCCCGCGCGGCGTCGACGGGTCGAAGCTCGCGAAGGCTCGATCAGTCGCGGGTTTTGCGTACGTCGGAATCTTTTACCTCCGCGTGCCAGTGCATCAGAACCCCCGATTTCACGGGCATTACTATTGAGTCCGACTCTTAGGGTTTGGGCTCCCGTTCCGCAGCCCGCGCTGGCGCAGCGCACGACGACCACACAGGAGGCCTTCCGATGATCGTTTGGCTTGCATCCTATCCCCGCTCCGGGAACACACTCCTTCGTACGGTCCTCTCAGAGTGCTTCGGGCTTCCAAGCACCACAGACGAGCCCGAGCCGATAGAGGCCGCGTATGCAACCGGGATGATCGGCGGCTTGGCATCGCCAGATGATTGGGTCCGCTTCTACGTCGAGGCGACTGCTTCAAGCACGCTTCACCTGATTAAAACCCATCTCCCGCCCCGTGACGATCAACGTGCCATCTATGTCGTTCGAGACGGGCGCAGTGCAGTCGTCAGCTACTATCATTTCAATCGCACGTACCACCCTGCTGAAGCCCCCAGTCTGCTGGAGCTCGCGCTGGGAGGCGGGCACTATGGCGGCTGGGCGGATCATTGCAAAACGTGGTTTGGGAGGGCGGGAACGCTTGTGGTCCGCTTTGAGGACCTCGTGCACGGCGATCCGCCCACGCTGAATCGCATAGCAACCCAGATCTGTCACACGGGGTCGATCAGGCCATGGGTCAACCCATTCGCCTCCCTGAGACTTGCGGTGCCGGAGTTCTTCCGCGAGGGCGCGCTCCAATTCAATCGTCCGTCCATTTGGACCGACCTTGTTGACGAGGCCTTCTTCGCCAGCAACGGCGACGTTATGCAGCAGTTGGGCTACGCAGCCGCAAGCCATCGCCCGCGCACAGCAGCTAGTGAGGTGATTACCCTTGCACTGTCGCTCATCAAAGGCCACCGCGACCTGCAGACCGTTTGCGATAACCGGCAAGCCGTCATCGAGGAGTTGCACAGGGCATGTCGCGACCGGCTAGAAGTCATCGAGGGCCAGAGCGAAGAAATCAATCGGCTCAGGCGCGTATGCGATGAGCGATTAGCGCTAATCGAGGAGCGGGCGGGAAATGCCGCCTGACTTTGCACCGACGATATTGTGGCGCCTCCGATTCCACCTGCTGCTGTGCAGACGTTAGTCGTATCCCGCTCAAGTCCGCGCGCTGGCCGCAAGCATTTCAAGCAGCGCCAGCGCCTCCGCGACGGCCTCTCTGCGCACCGTGCTGCGGCCGACATCGCCATACTGTTTCTCGCGATGGACGCGCCGGCCATCACGGGCGGCGGCGGCGAAATGGACGAGTCCCACTGGCTTCTCCGCGCTGCCGCCGCCGGGTCCTGCTATCCCTGTGATGGCAACGGAGAGGTCCGCGTTCGACATCGCCAGCGCACCCGCCGCCATCGCGTCCGCGGTCTCTCGGCTCACCGCGCCGTGCCGCTCGAGAATTGAGGCGGGAACGCCAAGCATCGCCTGCTTCGCGGCATTGGAGTAGGTGACGAAGCCGCGATCGAGCACGTCCGAGGAGCCAGGAATTTCGGTCAGCGCGCCGGCGACCAGCCCTCCGGTGCAAGACTCTGCGGTCGCGACTTTGAGGCCGTGGGTTCGGCACGCGTCGAGCACGCGTGCGGCCGCATGTCGGATAGCGTCGTCGATCATGGCGCCAATCATTGTGCTCCTGCCGGCAGCCTGATCGTCGCGGTCGCCATGGCGGCAATGCCTTCCCGGCGGCCGATGAAGCCGAGTCTCTCATTCGTGGTCGCCTTGACGGCGACGCGATCGATGCCGATGCCGGCAATCTCGGCGATACGCGCGCGCATGGCATCGCGGTGCGGTCCGATGCGGGGCGCTTCGCACACGATGGTGATGTCGAGATGGGCGATGCGGCCGCCGCGCTGCCGCACCCGATCGACGGCAAACGCCAGGAACTTGTCCGATGGGGCGCCGCGCCATTGCGGATCGGTTGGCGGAAAATGGGCCCCGATATCGCCATCAGCAAGCGCGCCTAAGATGGCATCCACCAGGGCATGGAGCGCGGCATCGGCATCCGAATGGCCCGACAGCGCTTGAGGATGGGGAATGCGCACGCCGCCAAGCCAAACGTGATCACCTTCTACAAACGAATGCACGTCATAGCCGATCCCCGTGCGGACATCCCCGAGCGCCGCCCAATCGGCAGCCGCAATGCGCGTGAAATCCTCTTCGGTCGTAAGCTTCATGTTACCGGCTTCGCCCTCAAAAACCGTCACCGCCATGCCGGCCCACTCGGCCAACGCAGCGTCGTCGGTGAAATCTTCGCGCCCCGCCACCAAAGCGCGGCGATGGGCCGCCAGAAGCCCATCATAGAGGAACGCCTGCGGCGTCTGGACCGCTCGCAGCCGGTTACGATCGAGGGTGTCGACGACGCGCGCGTGGGCGTCGACTTCTTTGATGGTGTCGGTCAAACCCAGGCCGGGGATGGCCGCGCCGCCGGCACCCGCCGCAATGGCACGGGAAATGAGGGCAGGGGAGGCGAACGGCCGGGCGGCGTCGTGCACCAGGACGATTCGCGGTTGCTCCGTCTCCAGCGCTTCAAGCCCGGCCCGCACGGACATCTGGCGCGTCGCCCCACCGAAGGCCGCAACGCGCAACTTCAACCCCGCGGTCGCTTCCGCAAAGGTCGTTGCATCATCGCGGTGAATGACGGGTTGAACGAACGTAACCTGCGGATGGTCAATGAACAGCGAGAGGGCGCGGCGGATTACCGGGGCGCCCCGCACTTGGCGATATTGCTTGGCAGTGACGCCCCCCGCACGGACGCCACGTCCGGCCGCCACCACGACGGCCGCTACCCCTCTCGGCATCGCATTCATCGATCTTTCTCCATGATCCGTAGGGTGGGCAAAGCGAAGCGTGCCGACCACAGGCAACGGTGGGCACGCGGAGCCTGCCATCGGGCCGGCCCAACGGGTCCGGTCTCTGGCCGGCCCGATGGCAGGCTCCGGCCGGACCCGTTGGCTTTGCCCCACCCTACCCCAGTCCGCAGCCTTCAATGCTCCATCCTTAACCCGGCATGAACGGGAATTCACGATGATGAACTGCATATTGCACCGCAGCACTTGCGTCGCCGCGTTTTGGTGGCTAAACTCTAAGCAAACAAAAGCTGCGCCTAGAATATAGGCAGGAAGATGCGTGCGTCGAAATTTCCGCGATTTGTCAGTCGCCTCGATGTCGGCGGGCTGACCATCGCGAACCGGGTTTTCCTGGCGCCGATGTCTGGCGTCACCGATGCCCCGTTTCGCCGGCTCGCGGCACGCTTGGGCGCAGGGCTGGTCGTTTCCGAGATGACGGCTTGCGCCGCACTGGCGGCAGGCAAGCGCGACGCGAAGTTGCGGGTCGAAGCGTCGGGCACCGGTTACCACGTGGTGCAAATCGCCGGCTGCGAGGCAAGATGGATGGCCGAGGGCGCGCGCATCGTAGCCGACTGTGGCGCCGCCATCATCGATATCAACATGGGCTGCCCGGCGCGGCACGTCACCAATGGCTGGTCGGGATCGGCGCTGATGCGCGATCTCGACCATGCGATCAGTCTCGTGGATGCGACGGTGGCGGCAGCGCCGGTGCCCGTGACCCTGAAGATGCGATTGGGTTGGGACGACCGTTCGGTAAATGCGCCGGAACTGGCGCGTCGCGCCGAGGCATCGGGCGTAAAACTCATCACGGTTCACGGCCGCACGCGTTGCCAATTCTACAAAGGGAGCGCCGACTGGGCGGCCGTGCGCGCCGTGAAGCAGGCGGTGTCGATCCCGGTCGTGGTCAACGGCGACATCATGACCTGCCACGTCGCCGTCACCGCCCTCGCGCACTCCGACGCGGACGCTGTCATGATCGGCCGTGGTGCTCACGGTCGGCCGTAGTTTC
>Ga0137415_10008151_pt1 | contig 10380 bp, 7 predicted proteins | sample CZODoug3_1_1_16f_FD_183082 | JGI IMG/M metagenome (GOLD analysis project Ga0137415, IMG submission 183082) | Vadose zone soil fungal communities from Angelo Coast Range Reserve, California, USA - CZODoug3_1_1_16fungal (Hybrid Assembly) | ecosystem: Environmental > Terrestrial > Soil > Vadose... | reverse complement strand
GTCAGCTTCTTGCGGAGCGTGTTGCGGTTGATGCCGAGGATCTGCGCGGCCCGCACCTGGTTGCCGCCCGTCTCGCGGAGCACCGCCCGCAGCAGCGGCTTCTCGACCAGCCCGACCATCAGGTCGTAGAGATTGGCGCTGGCGTGCTCGCGCAGCCCGCGCACGCACTCGAGCAGCTTGCGCTCGATGATCTCCTCCAGCGTGGCGTCGATGGCCACCGACGCGGCCGCCGACACCGGACCGATCGGCAGGTGCTCGGGCAGGATCACGCCGCTCGTCGCCATCACCATCGCGCGCTGCACGACGTTTTCCAGCTCGCGCACGTTGCCCGGCCAGTCGTGGCCGACGAGACGATCGAGCGCCTCCGGCGCCACCCCGCGCTCGCCCAGCTCTGTCGCGTACTTCGCCAGGAGGTGCTCGACCAGCAGCGGGACGTCACGGCGCCGCTCGCGGAGCGGCGGGAGGGTGACGGTCACGACGTTGAGCCGGTAGAAGAGGTCCTCGCGGAAGCGGCCCTCGCGCATCATCGTCTCGAGATCGCGGTTGGTGGCGGCGAGCACCCGCACGTCGATGCGGAGCGATTCCTGGCCGCCCACGCGCTCGATGGTGCGCTCCTGGAGCGCGCGCAGCAGCTTCGTCTGCAGCTCCGGCGGCATGTCGCCGATCTCGTCGAGGAAGAGGGTGCCGCCGTGCGCCAGCTCGAGCTTGCCGAGCTTGCGCTCCTTGGCGTCGGTGAAGGCGCCCCGCTCGTGACCGAAGAGCTCGGATTCGAGCAGCGTCCCCGGAATGGCCGCCGACGACACCGCGACGAACGGCCGTCCCGCGCGCCGGCTGTAATGGTGGATCGCGCGCGCGACCAGCTCCTTGCCGGTGCCCGACTCGCCGCGCAGCAGCACGGTCACGTCGCTGGCCGCGATGCGCCCGATCGTCTTGTAGACCTCCTGCATGCGCGGGTGACGCCCGATCAGCGCGCCGAACTCCCACACCTCCTGCAGCCCGGTCTTCAGGCGCGCCACCTCCTGGGTGAGGCGGCCCGCCGCCAGCGCGCGCTCGGCGAGCAGCAGCACCTCGTCGAGGTCGAAGGGCTTGGCGAGGTAGTCGTAGGCGCCGCGCTGCATCGCCTGGATGGCGGTCTCCATCGTGCCGTGGGCGGTCATCACGATCACGTGGGCGTCGCCGGCGAGCTCACGCAGCTTGGCGAGGACGGTGAGGCCGTCGGTGCCGGGCATGCGGATGTCGAGGAAGACGAGGTCGAAGGGCGCGTCCGAGAACGCGCGCAGCGCCTCGTCGCCGTCGCGCACGGCGGTGACCTCGTAGCCCGCCTGGCGCAGGCCCCTCTCGAGGACCCAGCGCAGACCGTCCTCGTCGTCGGCGATCAGGATCCGCGCGGGAGTCGGCGATTGAGTCATCGGGCCGTGGGCAGGAAGCACGTGACGGTCGTCCCGCGCCCCTCCTCGCTGTCCACGTGAATGGCGCCGCGGTGCTGCTCGAGGATCTGGTGGCAGATGGCGAGTCCCAGACCGAGGCCGTGATCCTTGGTGGTGAAGAACGGGTCGAAGATCCTCGCGCGGGCGGCGGCCGGGATGCCGCTGCCCTCGTCGATGACGTGCGCCTCGACCATCGTGCGCGCGCCGCCGCCGCCGAGGTCCATCTTGCCGAACAGCGGGTTCAGGCTGACCTTCGTCGCCAGCGTCAGCGTGCCGCCCGCGCTCATCGCGTCCATCGCGTTCCTCATCAAGTTGTGGAAGACCTGGACCAGGCGGTCCTCGTCCCCGAGGATCGGGGGCAGACTCGGATCATACCGCCGCACGACGCTGATGCGCTTGTCGCGCGCGCTCTCCTCGGTCAGCAGGGCGACGCGCTCCAGCAGCTGGTGCAGGTTCAGCGGCACCGGCCGCACCGGCGCCGGTCGCGCCAGGTTCAGGAGCATCTCGATGATCCGGTTCACGCGGTCGACCTCCTTGGTCAGGACCGTCGTGTACTCCGTCAGACGCGGCTCGCTCGCCAGCTCGCGCGCGAGAAGCTGGACGGCGCCGCGGATGGCGCCCAGCGGGTTGCGGATCTCGTGCGCGAGACCGATGGCCATGCGGCCGGCCGAGGCCAGCGTCTCCCCGCGCCGCACCTCGGCCTCCAGCTGACGGATGCGCGAGAGGTCGCGCAGCACGGCCACCGCGCCCCCGACGTTGCCGTCCTTGCCGAAGAGCGCGGCCGTCACGAGACTCACCGGCACCTCCCGGCGGTCGGCGCGCTCGATCAGCGCCTCCGCCTCCGAGCGGCTTTCCCCGCTCGCCAGCGTCTCGGCCAGCCGGCGCACGATGGACGCGTCGGCCGGAAAGATGTCCTTCAGCAGCCGTCCCTCGGCGCGCCGGGCGGAGCGTTCGGCCAGCACCTCGGCCGCCGAGTTCCAGAAGACCACGCGCAGCTCGGTGTCGACGGCGATCACGGCATCGGGCAGGCCGGCCAGCACCGCTTCGAAGTTCATTGTCGCGGGGTCGGCGAGGCCGGCGTGGGAGTGCGAAGCCGCAGGGCGTTCGACGCCCGAGGCGAGCCTGTGTGAGGCCGTGGGTGGCCTATTCGAGATGGGACATGGCTGCGCTCCCCGTTCATGACGCGAGTGCCAGATCCGGAATCGCGTTCAGATCCAGCGTCGCGCGCTCGCCGGCCTTCAGCCGATCGCTGCCGGCGGCGGCGATCATGGCCGCGTTGTCGGTGCAGAGGTACCGCGGCGGCACGTGGAGCCGGACGCCCGCGGCGCCGGCCTCGGCCGCCAGCGTCTCGCGCAGCGGCGTGTTGGCGGCGACGCCGCCGGTGAGCACCACGCGCCCGACCGCGGTCTGCGCGCACGCGCGAAGGGTTCGCCGCACGAGGGTCTGCACCACCGCGGCCTGGAACGACGCCGCCACGTCGGCGACCTGGCGCTCGGACAGCGGGCCATGGCGCTTCACGTAGAGCGATACGGAGGTCTTGATGCCGCTGAACGAGAAATCGCGCGCGCCGTCGGTCATGCGTGAGGCCGGAAACGCGATCGCGCCGGGATCGCCCGCCTCCGCCGTGCGCTGCACGATCGGCCCACCGGGGAAGCCGAGACCGAGGAGCTTGGCGACCTTGTCGAAGGCCTCGCCCGCGGCGTCGTCGCGCGTCTGCCCCAGCACCGCGTACTCGCGCGGCGCACGGGCGTGGTAGAGCGCGGTGTGGCCGCCGGAGACGACGAGAGCCACGAAGGGGTACTCGGGCGGATCCTCGGTGAGGAACGAGGCGTAGATGTGGCCCTCGAGGTGATTCACGCCGACCAGCGGCAGCCCATGCGCCCAGGCCAGCGACTTCGCCAGCGACGTGCCCACGAGCAGCGAGCCGACGAGCCCGGGGCCCTGCGTGACGGCGATCCCATCCAGGTCGGCCAGCCGCACGCGCGCCTCGCCGAGGGCGCGCTCGACCACCGGCACGATCACCTCGAGATGCCGCCGCGACGCCAGCTCCGGCACCACGCCACCGTAGGGGGCGTGGACCTCGTCCTGGGAGGCCACGATGCTCGACAGCACGCGCCGCCCGTCGGCGAGCACCGCGGCCGCCGTCTCGTCGCACGAGCTCTCGATCCCCAACACCACCATCCGCGTACTGCCTCCGAATTCAGCACCCGGCGCCAAAAACACGAAAGGCGGTGGAACAGCCCCACCGCCTTCGCGCTGCGTCCGCTACCGGGTCGTCGTCTGTGTCGGGGCGGGAGCCTGCGCCTGCGGCTGGCTCGCGTCCGGACGCTGTTGCTCGATCAGTCGCATGGTCTTGATGACGTCCAGCGCGCGCTGCAGCTGCGCGTCCTTCTTGAGATCCTCCATCGGGTCGGGCGAGGGCAGCGGCCGGTCCTTCGCCACGGGCTCCTTCGGCGCCTCCACCACGATGTCCGGCGTGATGCCCTTGCCGTGGATCGACCGGCCCTTCGGCGTGAAGTACTTCGCGGTGGTCAGCCGCAGGCCCGAGCCGTCGGACAGCGGAATGATCGTCTGCACGGAGCCCTTGCCGAAGGTCTGCGTCCCCACGACCATGGCACGGCCCCAGTCTTGGAGCGCTCCGGCCACGATCTCGGAGGCCGACGCACTTCCCTGATTTACGAGAATCACCATCGGCATCTTGGAATAGCCCTTCTTGGCGTGGGCCGAGAAGCGCATGTTCTGGTTGCGGACGCGTCCTTCGGTGTAGACGACGAGCTTGCCGTCGTCGATGAACTTCTCGGAGACTTCGACGGCCGCCGTCAGCAGGCCGCCCGGGTTGTTGCGCAGGTCGAGGATCAGCGCCTTCATCCCACTCTTGTCGAACTTCTCGAGCGTCTGCTCGAGGTCGTGCGGGCTCTGCTCCTGGAACTGACGCAGCTTGATGTACGCGATGCCGTTACCGAGATCCTGGGAGCGCACCGAGTGCACGCGGATCTGCTCGCGCGTGATGTCGAAGTCCTTCGGCTCCGTCCACCCCTCGCGGATGATCGTGACGGTGACCTTGGTGCCCGGCCGCCCGCGCATGCGCTTGACGGCGTCCGGCAGCTGCATGTCCTTCGTGGCCAGCCCGTCGATCTTCACGATGCGATCGCCCGTGTGCAGGCCGGCGCGATAGGCCGGCGTGCCTTCGATGGGCGACACGACGGTGAGGATGTCGTCCTTCAGCGTGATCTCGATGCCGAGCCCCCCGAACGAGCCGGACGTCTCGACCTGCATCTCCTTGTAGGAGTCGGGATCGAGGAAGGAGCTGTGCGGGTCGAGGCCGCGGAGGGTGCCCTTGATCGCGCTGTAGATGAGCTCCTTGGGCGGCACTTCGTCGACGTACTGGTTCTGCACGATCGACAGCACCTCGGTGAACAGCCGAAGCTGCTCGTACGTCGCGCCGTTGTCCGTGCCCTTGCTGGCGACCGAGCCGCCGAGCGAAAGGGTCAGCACGACGAGCAAGGAGCCGATCACAAACGCCTTCTTCATGGAATCCCCCAGGTCCCGGATCGCCTCGGCCCCGTTATCGGAGCCACTGTTCGGGGTTCTGCGGCTTGCCCTGGTGACGCACCTCGAAATAGAGGCGCGGCCCCTCCAGCGAGCCCGTGTCCCCCACTGTCCCGATGCGCTGTCCCTGCCTCACGTCGTCGCCTTCCTTCACGACGATGTCGGCGACGTGCGCGTACAGCGTGTAGTACTCGTTGTCGTGATCCAGAATGATCAGGTTCCCGTACCCCTTGAACCACCCCGTGTACACGACGTGTCCCGCGAACACGGCGGCCACGTCGCGGCCTTCGCCGGCCTCGATGTCGACGCCGTTGCGGAACGTCCGCGTTCCGAACCGCGGATGCACCTGAGCACCGAACGCGCTCACCACCCGACCCTCCGTCGGCCACGGCAGCCGGCCCCGCAGCGTGCCGAAACCCACGGCCGGAAGAGTTTCGGTGCCCGGCTTCGGCGGCGGGATCTTGGCCACGCGTCGTTGCTTGGCCTGGAGGTCGCGGATGAACGCCTCCAGTCGTCGCGCCGCCTCAGTGAGCTCGCCCACCATCCGCTCGTGGTAGGCGCGCTCGTCGCGGACCTTCGCCAATAACATGCGACGCTTGGCGGCGTCCCGATCGACTTCGCTCTGCTCACGCTGGGCATCCGCCCGGAGTGTCGCCAAGTCCTTCTGCCGGCTCTCTTCTCGGCCGCGGCGATCCTCCAGACGGTCTGTCGTACCACGATACTCTTGAATGAGGCGGGCGTCCAGAGAGGCGAGGCTGGTGAGGTGCCGGACGGCCGCCGCCCGCGTCGCCGGATCCTCTCCCGACAACAACATCGGCAGCGCGCCCCCCTGCACGTGGACCTTGTACATGGCGCGCAGGCGCCGGCCGAGGGCCGCCTGCTGGCCGGAACGCTGGGTCTCGAGCTGCTGGATCTCGCCGCGCAGCGACTTCACGTCGCCCGCCGCGCGCTTGATCCGGGTGTCGAGCCGGACGACCTCGCGCTGCTTGTCCGCCAGCCGCCGCTCGATCACCTCCAGCTCGGCCAGCACCGAGGTCTCGCGCGCCCGCGCCTCCACCGCCTTCTGCTTTTCCTCGCGCAGCTGCCGTTCTGTCTGCTGGAGCTTCTTCTGTTCGGCGGAGATCGGGTCGTCGGGCTTCTTGACCGTCTGGGCGGCCGCGGCGCCCGCGAGCAGCGTCACCAGGGTGGCGATGGTCAGGGTGCGCATCGATCAGTCGTCGGTGGGATAGAACCAGCCACCCGACGTCGCGATCCGGGGTGGGCCGACGCCGGAGCCGTCGAGGATGCCCTCGGCAATGCCGAGCATCGTCAGCGCATGCACGATCGGTTGCATCTGCTTGCCGGCCCAGGCGACCGCGCCCTGCACGTCGCCGGAGGCGGCGCGCGCGGCGGCGATCTCGCGATAGACGTCCGCGCTGATCGCATACTCGATCTGCGCATCCTTGATGAGGGACGCCGTCTGCAGGGCCCCGTTCACGTCGCTCTTTCGACGCTGGTGACCGGCGATGTCGTGCAGCGTCCACGCCTGCACGTACCAGTCGTCCGGGATCGTCGCGGCCGTCTTCAGCGCCGCGTTGAGGTCACCCAGCCGCGCCTGAGCGACGGCGATCTCACGCACGGCTTCCACCTGGAGGCGTTGGTCTCGCGGTGACAGCTTCGTCTTCGTCTGCTGGGCGCCCGGGACGTCGCCGCGTTCGAGTTGCGCCCGCAGGATGTCGCGCCAGGCGCGTGACTGATGGACGTCGTTCGGGATCCCGGCCGCCGTCGCCGCGGCGGCCGTCAGATCGCCGGCACGGGCCTGGGCGAGCACGACCTCCCGCAGCACGGCCGAGCGGTTGCCCTCGTCCACGATGGTGGGAACGATCCGAAGCGCGCCCTGCGTGTCACCGGCCCTCGCGCGGGCGCGCCCGGCCCTCAGGAGGGCGGCCGCCTTCGCCTGTCTGTCCACGATCCGGTCGGCCGTGACCAGCGCGCCCGGAACGTCGCCCGCGAGCGCCTGCCCGAGCGCGACCTCGCCGAACGTGTAGTCCTTGCGATCTCGATGCGGGCTGGACTCCGCCGTGTGCACCGCGCCCGGGACGTCGCCGAGTGCGGCCTGGACGGTGACGACGCTCTCGAGCGCGGACGACCGCTGCCAATCGGGGGGGAGCGTGCTCGCGTTCTGAAGCCCCTGCTGGAGCGTCCTCTGTGCGCCGGCGACGTCGCCGGCTTTCCATTGCGCCAGTGCGATGCGGCCGAGCAGCGATGGCCCTTCCGGACCGCGCCTGGCGTCGGCCACGCGCCGGGCCGCCGCGACGTCCTTCCGTTCGAGCAGACCGTCGACCAGCTCGGCGGTGCTCTGCGCCTCCCACCCGGCGGTCTGAATCGCGCCGGCGAGATCACCGGCGAGCGCTTGCGCCAGACCGATCCGGGCCAGCGCCGGCCGGCGCCAGCCGGGCTCGCTGATGTGGATGGCGACCTGGGCCGCCTGTCCGAAGGTCGTCGGGGCCGCGGCGCTGCCGGCGCGCGCCTGCGTCGCCGCGACGTCACACAAGACTTCGGCCCTGAGGACATCCGACTTGATGGCCTGGGTCATCATGTAAGCGTCCTGAAGCAGACCGCGAACCTGCGCCTTCGTCGCCGCTCCGGCCGACGACTGCGCCATCGCAACGGTCGCGCCCGCGGCGATCACGGCAATCGCAGAGAGCGCTCCGGCGACGCTCCCGCGACGCCCGCTCACCGCTCGGTGCGCCCGCGCGCCAGCCACCCACCGAACCCGCCGAGCATGGTGCCGGCGAACATGAGCACGACGACGGTCTGCGGACGCAGGAACGTCAGCCGCTCGAGCCCGAGCGTCTGGCTGACGAGCGGCTCGAGCCGCGGCCCGGCGATCGTGTAGAGGGCGATCAGCACCCAGATCGCCATCACGGCGCCGACGAGGCCCTGCAGCATGCCCTGCAGCAGGAGCGGCGCCCGGACGACCAGCTCCGGCGCGCCCACCAGGCGCATGATCTCGAGCTCCTCGCGCCGTGCGTGCAGCACGAGCGTGGTGGCCGTCGTCACGGTGAGGATCGCGGCGAGCGCGAGCACGGCGCCCACCCCGAGGCCGATGACGTCGAGCAGGCGCTGGCCGCGCGCGAGCCGCTCGATCCAGTCGATGCCGCCGCCGACCTCGTCGGCCTCGGGCAGCGCGGCCAGCGTCGCGATCAGCGCGCGGGCGGCGTCGGGCGTGGCGCCCTCCGCGGTGGGCGTCACCTCGAGCGACGCGGGCAGCGGATTCGCCGGCAGCTGCTCGGCCACGCTGGCGTCCTTGCCGAGCACCTGCTTGAGCGTGCCGAGCGCCTCGGCCTTGCTCACGTAGCGCACGGCCCCCACGCCGGGCATCCCCTGGACCCGCTCCATCAGCGCCTGGAGGTCGGCCGCCGGCGGCTCGCGCTTGAGGTACACGATGATGCGCACGCGGTCGCGCCAGTGTGCGGTGGCCTGGCCGACGTTCGTCGACACCAGCCAGAAGCCGCCGAGGGCGGCGAGCGAGAGCGTGATCAGCAAGACGGCGGCGACCGCGACGCGCCCGGCGCGCCGCAGGTCGCGCAGCGCCTCGCCGATGAGGAAGCCGAGCACCTAGCCCTCGTCCTTGACGAGGCGGCCACCCACGAGCGTGAGCGTCCGCTGGCGCAGGGCGGCCGCGAGTCGGGCCTGGTGCGTCGCGAACAGCACGGTGGTGCCGCCCGCCCAGATGTCCTTCACGATGTCGAGGACCTCGGCCGCCATGGACTCGTCGAGGCTCCCGGTCGGCTCGTCGGCCAGCAGCAGCAGCGGATTGCGCGCGATGGCGCGCGCCAGCGCCGCGCGCTGGGCCTCGCCCTGCGAGAGCTGGGCGGGGTACGCCTGCGCGCGCGACGACAGCCCGACCGCGCGGAGCGCGTCGAACACGCGCGGCGTGATCTCGCGGCGCGGCGTGCCGAGGACGCGCAGCACGAAGGCGACGTTCTCGTACACGGTGCGGCCGGGCAGGAGCTTGGCGTCCTGGAAGACGACGCCGATCGAGCGGCGAAGCTCGGCGACCTCGCGGACGCGGAGCGCCGGCACGTCGTAGTCGAGCACCTCGATCTCGCCCTCGGTCGGCAGCTCCTCCCGGTAGAGGAGGCGGAGCAGCGTGGTCTTGCCGGCGCCGCTGGCGCCGTGCAGGGTGACGAACTCACCCTTGCCCACGCGGAAGGAGACGTCGCTGAGGGCAGGGACCTTCACCGGTCCCACCGCGAAGACTTTCCAGACCCGGTGAAGCTCAATCATCGAGACACGACGATTATAGCGGCGGGCCCTACCTTTTCGTGAGCTTGTCGAGCTCTGCTTCCACCAGCTTGCTGACCATGGCGGGGTTGGCCTTGCCGCCGCTGGCCTTCATGACCTGGCCGACGATCGCTTTGCCGGCGGCGGTTTTGCCCTTGCGGTAGTCCTCGACCGCCCTGGGATTGCCGGCGATGGCGCCCGCGACCAGCGCGGCCAGCGCGCCCGCGTCGGCCACCTGGGTCAGCCCTTCGCGGCGCACGATCGTCCCCGCCTCCTCGCCCGTGCGGATCATCGTCTCGAACACCGTCTTGGCGATCTTGCCGCTGATGGTGCCGTCGTCGATGAGCCGGAGCAGCCCGGCCAGCCGTGCCGGGGTCACCGTCGCCTGCTCGATGGCGCGCTCGTCGTCCCCCGGCAGCTCGCGCAGCAGCTCGGACATCACCCAGTTGGAGACGAGCTTCGGCTGGGGAAACTCGCGCACCGCCGCCTCGTAATACTCGGCCAGCGCACGGCTCTGGGTCAGCAACGCCGCGTCGTAGGCGGGCAGCCCGTAGGCGGCCACGAAGCGCTGACGGCGCGCGCGCGGCAGCTCGGGCAGCGCCGCACGGATCTGCTCGATCCACGTCGCGTCGAGCTTCAGCGGCACGAGGTCGGGCTCCGGGAAATACCGGTAGTCGTGCGCGTACTCCTTCCCGCGCATCGAGCGCGTGTCGCCGTGGTCCGCGTCCCAGAGCCGGGTTTCCTGGACGATCCGCTCGCCTCGGTCGAGCGCGTCTGCCTGGCGCCGCACCTCGTACTCGAGCGCGCGCTGCACGTTGCGGAACGAGTTCATGTTCTTGATCTCGACCTTGGTGCCGAGCTCGGCCGCGCCCGCGGGCTTCAGCGAGACGTTGGCGTCGCACCGCAGCGAGCCTTCTTCCATGTTGCCGTCGCACACGCCGAGGTAGACGACCACCGCGCGGAAGGCGCGCAGGTAGGCGGCCGCCTCCTCCGGTGAGCGGATCTCCGGCTTGCTGACGGTCTCCATGAGCGGCACGCCCGCCCGGTTGAAATCCACGAGGCTCGCCTGCGCGGTCTCGAGCGTCCCCTCGTGCACGAGCTTGCCGACGTCCTCCTCGAGGTGCAGCCGCTGGAT
>Ga0137415_10008150_pt1 | contig 10381 bp, 9 predicted proteins | sample CZODoug3_1_1_16f_FD_183082 | JGI IMG/M metagenome (GOLD analysis project Ga0137415, IMG submission 183082) | Vadose zone soil fungal communities from Angelo Coast Range Reserve, California, USA - CZODoug3_1_1_16fungal (Hybrid Assembly) | ecosystem: Environmental > Terrestrial > Soil > Vadose... | reverse complement strand
GGATCTGCTGTTCGAGGACCTTACCCACCACGTACATCCCGTTGTAGAGCAAGAATGGCAGGAACGGATCGTCGGGTCGGTCATTTAGCCGTCGCTGTACCCAATGGATCAACTCAGCCTGGTAGCCCACGGCGCGGGGGTAGCCGGCGACGCGCGTTGTATCCCACCCCATGTGGCGCATGGCTTGCAGCTCCCTGACGTCATTCTCCTCAGAGGTCGTGCGCGCTCTGATCCGAAAGACGATAGGAGCGCCTTCCACCGCGAGGGGTGTAGTGCTGGGCACTCCTGCGTGGGCGTCAAAGTTGACATGCAACTCGTATTGATCTGGTGTGAGGTGATGTGCGAAGAAATGGCTGCGGAGATCCCACGCGTCGCCCATGATGTCTTGCAAGACGATCGTTTGCAGACAAGTGGCACCGGGGGGAACGGGGACTCCCCGCCAGCCTGGCTGTACCCTGTAGCCCATAAGGAACTTGGCTCCGGGCACGGCGTTCCCGTGTCCTCGACTCCCGGACACTGTCAGCGCCGGGGACGACCAACCGAAGAAAGTCGTCCAAGCAGTATCGGCGCCGACGTTTTGAAGCCGCATCAACAGGTAAATAGGCTCGTCTTCGAAAAACTCTGTCTGTCCAACGTCGGCGCTCAAGACCAACTGCTGTCCTGACCCGCAGCCGGGGGTGGCTGAGAGTACTATGGTCCACAGCAGCGCAACGGCAGCGAACTTCGAGGTCGTCATAGGGTCAGTCGGAACATCAATGCTACCCCTCCCGACCTGCGAATGGCGAGATAGCTTCTGCCCATGCCGTTTACCCGCGACGACATCCGTGAATCGGTGGAGCGCGCCGGCGACGAGCATTGGGATGCCCTGCGTCACCACCATGAGGATGCCTACCCCAACCCCAAGCCGACGCCGGGCGATGTATGCAAGGGAGAGGCCGAGCGGCTCAACCAGCTGGGGTTGGGCGATGCGAAGGAGTTCGAGCTGCTCGAGACGCGCGTGGAGCGTGTGGGGGACGAGGTTCGCCTCACACACGTGGTCAAGTACAAGCCGCTCGGCATCCGGCTGCTGACGGAGCCGTTCCAGAACTACAGGTAGCCTCTCGTCTACTTCTCGAACATCAGCTCTTTGGCGCGCTGAGTGGCCTTCACCACGGCCTTGATGAGGGTGACCCGCAGCTTGCCCTCTTCGAGCTCGAGGATGCCATCGATGGTGCAACCCGCCGGCGTCGTGACGGTATCCTTGAGCAGGGCGGGGTGACCGCCGGTATCGAGCTGCATCTTCGCGGCGCCGAGCAGGGTCTGCGCGGAGAGGACAGTGGCGATGTCGCGCGGGAGCCCGACCTTCACGCCCGCCTCCGCGAGCGACTCGAGGATGATGTAGACGAATGCCGGACCGCTCGCCGACAGCCCGGTCACGGCATCCATGTGCTTCTCATCCACCACGACCGTCCGGCCCACCGTGTCGAACAACCGCCGGGCGGTGTCGAGATGCGCGTCCGTCGCGTGCTTCCCCCTGCAGATCCCCGTCATACCCGCGCCGACCTGGCTCGGGGTGTTGGGCATCGCGCGGATCACCGGGGTCGGTGTCCCCAGAAGGTCTTCGATGTAGCCCGTCGGGACGGATGCGGCCACCGAGATGACGAGTTGGGCCGGGGTCACCTCCGCGCGGATCTCCTCGAGCAGCTCGCGAACGCTCTGCGGCTTGACCGCGATGATGATCACGTCCGCCCCGCGTGCCGCCGCGCGATTGTCCGTTCCCACGGGCACGGCGCGCTCCTTTCCAAGCGCCTGCGCCCGCTCCGGGTGCCGCACCGTGGCGACTGCGTTCCCGGCCGGGAGACCCGCCTTGAGCAACCCCTGGAGCAGGATGTTTCCGATCTTTCCCAGCCCCAGTACCGCCACGCGCTGGTGCTTCATCGCAGGTACTCCTCCAGCAGAGTCGCGGCGTCAGTCTTCTCGTCGCGATACTTCACGATCACCGGCGCGTAGAGGGAGATCCCCCACCGCGCGGCCGCCGCGCCCGGTGCGCCCCGCGCGCCCGGCACGACGACCGCCCCGGCCGGAATCTCGAGCGGCCGGTCCCCGTCACGGCGGTAGACCTGATCGCGCACGAGGTCGTAGACCGGCGTCGACCCGGTGAGGATCGTTCCGGGCGCGAGGACGCAGCGCTCGCGCACGAGCGTGCCCTCGTAGACTCCACAGCCGCCGCCCACGAGCGTCTCGTCCTCGATGATCACGGGCAGGGCCCCGACCGGCTCGAGCACGCCCCCGATCTGGGCCGCGGCCGACAGGTGCACCCGCTTGCCGATCTGCGCGCACGAGCCGACGAGGGCGTGGCTGTCGATCATAGTGCCCTCGTCGACGTACGCACCTACGTTCACGTACATCGGTGGCATACAGACCACACCCGGAGCCACGTACGCGCCGTCGCGGATGCTCGATCCCCCGGGGACGATGCGCACCCCGTCCGCGAGCGTGGTGGGCCGCACCGGGTACGTGTCCTTGTCGAAGAACTTCAGGGTCGGGTGCGCCGACATGTCGGTGAGGACGCCCATGCGGAACCCGAGCAGAATCCCCTGCTTGACCCACGCGTTGACGCACCACGCGCCGTCCCCGCCACGCCCGGCGGCGCGGATCTCGCCGCGCGCGAGTGCGGTCCGGAACTCGGCGAACAGCGTGCGCTCGGGCTGGCCGTAGCGCTCTCTTTTCTGGGCGGCGAGCGCCTCGACGCGCTCACGCAGCGACATGCGCGGCGCCCGGCAGCAGGCCGAGGGACCCCAGCACGACGCGCAGGCGGGCCCGGGTCTGCTCCTGTACGGGGACCAGCGGCAGCCGGAACCGCTCTTCCAGCAGTCCCATCAGCGCGAGGGCGGCCTTGACCGGCCCTGGGCTCGATTCGATGAAGTTCGCTTCCATCAGCGGGAGCAAACGGTAGTGAAGCTCGCGGGCCGAGTCCCACTCGCCCGAGAGCGCACTGTCGGTGAGCCCCACCATGAGATCGGGGGCTTCGTTCGACACGACCGACACGATTCCCTCGGCGCCTAGAGCAATCAGGGGCAGAGTCATGGCATCGTCCCCGGAGAGCACGCGAAACCCAGGCGGCCGGTCGCGCAGGATGGCCATGATCTGCGCCATGTCCCCCGAGGCCTCCTTTACCGCCACGATGTTGTTCGTCTCGCGCGCCAGGGTGAGGGCCGTCGCCGCGGCGATGTTCGACGCCGTGCGACCCGGAACGTTATACAGGACCACGGGAACATCCCCCATTGCTTCCGCGACGGCCCGGAAGTGCGCCTGGAGGCCTGCCTGCGTGGGCTTGTTGTAGTACGGGGCCACGACGAGCACCGCGTCGGCGCCGGCGGCTCGAGCCGCGCGGGCCCGCTCGATCGTGGCGGCGGTGGCGTTGCTCCCCACGCCCGCGAGCACCTTCGCCCGCCCTCGGGCCGACTCGACCGTGAGCGCGATGACGCGCTCGTGCTCGGCGGGTGTGAGAGTGGCGGCCTCGCCCGTGGTTCCGCAGGGGACGAGCAGTCGGACGCCACCCGAGATCTGCCGCTCGACCAGCGCCCGAAACCGCGCCTCGTGCACTTCGCCGGCGGCGTTGAACGGGGTGACGAGGGCCGTGCCGCAGCCGCGCAGCCACTCCAGATGTTGGGTCATCGGGCCTTCCTTTCCTTCTCCGGCTCCAGCGCGAGGATGTCGTTCAGTATGTCGGCAAAGGCATACACACCCCGCCGCCCCACGATCCAATGCGCGGCGAGCAGCGCGCCCGCAGCGAAGCCCGCGCGGGATCGCGACGTGTGTGCCAACAGGATCTGGTCGGCGGCGGAGTCGAACCCGACGCGGTGCGTCCCCGGAATGTGACCCGCGCGCGTGCTCGCGATCGGCACGCTCGTCCCCTGCTCCTCAGGGCCGACTCCGCGGGACAGGATGGCCTGCAGCGCCAGCGCAGTGCCCGACGGCGCATCGCGCTTGCGCGCATGGTGGGCTTCCTCGATGAACGCATCGTACCCGGCGCCGCGGAACAGCTGCGCGGCGTTAGCGACGATGCGGTAGAACAGGTTCACCCCGATCGAGAAATTGGCCCCGTAGACCAGGGCGGCGCCGCGCCCCTCCACAATGTTTCGGATTGCGGCCTCGTCGCGCTGCCAGCCCGTCGTGCCTTCCACCAAAGGGACCCCAGCGGCGGCGGCGGCTTCCACGTGGGCCGGCACGGCGCCGGACGCGGAAAAATCGATCGCCACGGTGTGGCCGGGCAGGAGCCGCGTGGCCTCGCCGGCGTTGGCAGACGTGAATATGGCGCCGAGCTCGTGGCCCGCCGCGCGGGCGGTGTCTTCGAGCACGCGTCCCATCGCGCCGTGGCCGAACAGGGCGATCTTCACGCCTCGACCTTCCGCAACGCGAGCCCGTGCACCAGGCGCACGTAGGCGTCGGCGCCATCGGCGAGCTCGGCCTCGGAGATCCGCTCGTGGGCGCTGTGCGCGTCCAGGATCGACCCGGGCCCGAGCAGCAACGGCGTACCCCAGTTCGTGAGGTGAGGGATGTCGGTAGTGAAGCGGACGACGCAGGTCTCGAACCCGGGGACCGTCGCGAGCCGCAACGGAGGCACCGCCGTCAGGTAGTCGATCCGGGCCCGGTCCCGCACGGCCCGCTCGAGCAGGGCTGTTACCGGTGCGACATCGGTGACGAGCCGGATTTGCAGGTCGGCCCGAGCGTCTGCGGCGACGACGTTCGACCGCATGCCTCCGGCGATGACGCCGATGTTCACGGTGGTCTCCCCGAAGACCGGATCGGTCGGCCACGTCGCGCGCCGCACGTCGGCCAGCACGTCGAGCAGCGCATCGATCGCCGAGCGCCCGTGCTCGGGATAGGCCGAGTGGGCCGGGACGCCGGCGGTGCACAAGGTGAGGCGCAGTGATCCTTTGCAGCCGACCGCGAGCCGATTATCGGTCGGCTCACCGTCGATGAGCCAGCGGCATTCCCGCGCCAGGGGGTGCGCATTGGCTGCCCGCGCGCCCACGCTTCCCATTTCCTCGTCCACCACGAACAGCAGCCCAATCCCGTCCACCCCCTCGGCCCGGAGCCGCTCGGCCGCGGCGATCTGCGCCGCCATGATCCCCTTCGCGTCGCAGGCACCGCGCCCGTACAGGACGCCGTCCGCGAGTCGGGCGGGCACGTGCGGCGGCACCGTATCGAGGTGGGTGGAGAACAGGATCCGCGGTGGCTGATCGGTGGTCGCAAGCACGTTGGGTCGCCCCGGTGCGGCATCGAACAGCTCCACGTGATAGCCGAGGTCCGTGAGGTACGATGCCACGAACCGCGCGAGTTGCGCCTCTTCGCCCGAAACCGATGGGACGTCCACCAGGTCACAGGCCAACGAGACGAGGTCGGTCATGGTTCGGGAGAGCCTTCCTCCGCGTCGGGCAAACCCGCGCCGCGCTCTAAGGGTGACACAATCGATTGTAGGGAAGCGGTCCGACGAACGACTATCGCGGCGAGGTACACGCGCGCTTTCGGCCGGCCGGCTGAGGCCGGCCGCCGTGCGGGCGGGGGCAAGAAACTCCGGAACGCAGATTCGTGTCGCAGACCATGCTCAAGCGCGAAAGCTGCCCGCAGCCCGCTGACCGTGTCAAGCGGAACGGGCGCCGCGGTAAGGAGCCCTACCAGACGTTCCAGTGTACATAGATTTGTGCCAAATGTGCACGATTCTTGCGACATGTGGACGCACTACCCGATTGGGTAGTAGCGCAGTGTAAGGTAATCTGTGCAGTTTTTGCACGAATTCTGTAGCACCATTGCATCGCGTGAACCCTCACTGGGAGATCGTATGAGACGCTCGGTCGGCCTTGGATTACTGATGACCCTGGCGTACCCGCTCGTTCTGGCTGGGCAAGGAGTGGCGGCGGACTCGCTCGCCAAGGCTGCGAGCGCCGCCTCCGCGGCGAACACGGTGGCGATCAACTTCGTGTGGACGTTGGTCGCGGGGTTTCTCGTGATGTTCATGCAGGCTGGTTTCGCGATGGTCGAGACCGGGTTCACGCGTGCCAAGAACGCGGCGCACACCATGACCATGAACTTCATGGTCTATGGCATCGCGATGCTCGCGTACTGGGCGATCGGTTTCGCGCTCCAGGCGGGGGGCGTGGGGGCGCTCGGCACGCTCGGCGGATACGACAAGCTGGCGAACGAGGTCTCCATCACGATCGCGGGCAAGGACTGGGGCTTGTTCGGGGGGACCGGGTTCTTTCTCACGGGGGTGGCGTACACCGCACCGGTGTTCGCGTACTTCCTGTTCCAGATGGTCTTCATGGACACTGCGGCCACGATCCCGACCGGGGCGCTGGCGGAGCGGTGGAAGTTCTCGGCGTTCGTGGTGTTCAGCGTCTTCGTCGGTGCCGTCATCTATCCGATCTACGCCAACTGGACGTGGGGCGGCGGGTGGCTCGCGATGCTCGGCAAGAACCTTGGCCTCGGGCACGGGCACGTGGACTTCGCCGGATCTTCCGTCGTGCACATGACGGGCGGCGTGATGGCGTGCGTCACGGCGGCGCTGCTGGGTCCGCGCCGCGGGAAGTACAACCCCGACGGCACCGCCAACGCCATCCCAGGCCACAACATCCCGATGGCGTTGGTCGGAACGTTCATCCTCGAGTACGGATGGTTCGGCTTCAACGCCGGCTCGACGCTGGCGGGTTCAGACCTGCGCATCGGGGTCATCGCGACGAATACGATGCTGGCTGGGGCGGCGGGCGGAATCACGTCGATGCTGTACATGTGGCTCAAGTACGGCAAGCCCGATCCCTCGATGATGGCGAACGGGACGCTCGCCGGGCTCGTCGCGATCACCGCGCCGTGCGCCTTCGTGACCGCGCCCTCGGCCGTGCTGATCGGCGGAATAGCCGGGGTGCTGGTGTGCGTCGCGGTGTTCTTCATCGACGGCAAGCTGCGTATCGATGACCCCGTCGGCGCGATCTCGGTGCACGGGGTCAACGGGCTGTGGGGCATCCTGTCGCTCGGACTGCTGGCCGACGGCACCTACGGGGACGGGTGGAACGGCGTAAACGGGGCAGTGCGGGGGCTGTTGTACGGCGATGCGAGTCAGTTCGTGGCCCAGCTGATCGGTGGCGCCGCCAACATCGTGGGGGTGGGCGCCATGGCGTTCGTCGCCTACAAGGTGACGGCGTTCGTCGTCAGCGGCCACCGTGTGGCGCCGCACGTTGAAGAGCTCGGACTCGACCTGCCGGAGATGGGCGCCCTGGCCTATCCCGACACGCACGAAATCGGCTCGGCGGTGATCCTCAGCGAGACGGCCTCCGGGGGAGGGATCGGGCGGCTCCAACCAGAGCCCGAGGCGGTTTGATGAAGGTCATCACTGAAGCCAACGCGTAACACCGACATTGAGGAGAGTTCCATGCGTGCATTTGGTAGTCGCTTCGCACTTGGCGCCCTGCTCGGCGCGCTCATCGCTCCCGCTAACCTGGCCGCCCAGAGCGGCACGCCTGCCCCGGCCGACACGGCGGCCAAGCAGCCTGATCCACCACCGCCTCCGGTGAACCATCTGGAGACCGCGCTCGCGGGCTTCAAGCTGACCGGCTTTGCCACGGGCTCGTACTCCTATTCGGGCCACAGCGCCGGAGGGACCGCCATCGTCGGACGGCTGTACGACCGCCTCCAGAACCGTTTCATGCTCAACGGGCTCGGCGTCGTGCTCGACAAGCCGTACGACCCCGCGAAATTCAGCGCCGGGTTCCACACCGAGCTGCTCGTCGGCCAGGATGCGACGGTGATCCAGTCAGGCGGGTTCTTCGACCCCTCGACCCCAGCCGACCTGCCCCACCTGTACGTCACCCTGAACGTCCCGACCGCCAGCGGCAACGGGCTACAGTTCAAGGTGGGGCGCATTCCCACCCTCCTGGGCCTGGAAGTGATCGAGACCTACGCGAACCCCAACTGGTCGGAGGGGAACCAGTTCATCTACGTGGAGAACTTCACCGCGACGGGGCTCAGCATCGAGACCAAGTTCAACAACTACGTTGACCTGCAGCTCCGTGTGATCAACGGGTGGGACCAGGTGTCGGACAACAACAGCCACAAGTCGTTCATGGGGCGCGTCGGCCTCTATCCCAACGCGCTGACGTCGCTTGGCATCGTGGGATACTGGGGGGCGGAGGAGCCGGGGAACAACAGCGCCAACCGGTATGGCTTTGAGGGCTTGCTGTGGCGCAAGCTCGGCAAGGCGGCCGTGTGGGTGCAGGGGGATTACGGGACGGAGCAGGCGAACGCGGCGCTGGCCGATCCGACGCAAGACGCGAAGTGGTGGGCACTCGGCGGCTGGATCACGTACGACTTCAGCGCCACCGCCGGTTTGGCCCTGCGCGGCGATTACGTGAACGACGAGAACGGCGCGCGCTCGAGCGGCGTCCTCGGTTTCCAGCCGAACGCCGGCCAGAAGTTCGGTAGTGGAACGGCGACCCTGAACATCAAGACGTGGCCCAGTGCCGTGCTCCGGCCCGAGCTACGCTACGATCGGTCCACGCTGGCGACGTTCAACGGGAAGAAGGACCAGATCACCGTGGCCATGGCTCTCGCGTACCTCTACTGAGTCGCAGGGGCTGCCTGGACTCCCGGGGGGCCTGTCTCGAGCGTCTGGTTCCGGAAGAAGCGGTACAAGAGCCAGATGTCGACCAGGCCCACGGCGGCCAGGACGGAGAACGCGGCGTTGGTTTCGATGAGGTGCAGCTGTCGCAGTAGTGTCGAGATGCCGTAGCCCACGACCCAGGCGTCGAAGCTCATGCAGACCCGCCTGAAGGTCTCCGGTCGCACGTGGCGTATGATCCGGACACCGAGCGGAATCCCGACCACGAGGCTCGGGAGGATGTAGGGCAGCAGGCCGGCACTATCGCTGGAAAACATGCCGGCGACGTAATACGCAACGGCGGTGAAGCTCGACTCCGCGAGCCGCACCAGTCCGAGCCCGGCGCGGAAGTCCTGTTTGGTGAGGCCCTGGTTGCTCAACATCACGGCCAGGGGCGGGCCGGAGATCGTCGTGACGGAGTACAGCACGCCGAGGCCGCCTCCGAACAGCAGTCCGACGCCGCGCTCATCCCTGATAGGCCTGCGGAACCCGGCGGCCTGCAGGAGAATCAGCGGCAGCAGCCCGATGAACGTCGCGAGCTTGAGCCAGCCTGGCTGCACCCGGTGCAGCAGTGATGTACCCAGCACGACGCCCGGGGCCAGTCCAACAATGATCGGCACGACCCGACGCCACACGTGGGGAACGCTCGCGCGATTGACCCAGAGCACGTAGGCGTTCAGGACGACCTCGATCCACACGAGCGCCGGATTGAGGACCCGATTGGCATAGAAGAGCAGGGCCACGGGGACGGTGATCGACGAGAATCCATAGCCGAGCGCACCGTTGACCGTGGCTGCGATCAGCGTGATGAGGACTAAGACGAGCGACCCTGCAGTGACGTCCATCGATGCCCCGCTCTCCACGTAATGGCATTTGTTTTCGTGATGGCACAAACAAAAAACCCGACCACGCGGGGTGGTCGGGCCTGGGAGCGGCTCAGGAGGCGAGAGGCTTAGACTGTCCTCATGTCGTCACTGGGTGCGCCGTGGTGTCCGTCCAACCCCGTGGGTGGGGGGGCGGCTACAACAGCAGACGAGACAACACAGCGGCGTCGTGCGCATGTGAGGTTGCAGTCTAGAGCGACCGGCGACGCGTGTCAACCGGATGTCCGGCGAATCGGGATCCGTACCCGCGTCTTCTCCCATTCGACGATCAGCTCCGTCGCGTTCCCCGCGACCGGCGCGAACTTGAGCGTGAGCATCTCGACGGGCGAGCCGAGCGACTCCGTAGTTACGGTGCCGGCACCCACATCCTTTGCGCGCACGTCCTTGTCGATCGGAACACCCCAGCGCTGAACGCCGCGGTTCACGACGATCTGCCACTTCGACGCGCCGGGAATCGCGTACACCGTATACGTGCCCGGCTCCACTTTCACTCCCGCGATCTCGGCGGCGAACGGGATGTGGATGGTCGTGGCTTCGTTGGCGCCGAGCCGCCACGGCTGATCGAACGGCACCAGCCCGCCCATGACCTTGCGGCCGCGCGCCGAGGGGCGGCTGTAGCACAGTTTCATCGTCCCGCCACCGATTTGGACCGCGATCGAGTCCAGCGAGCTGGGCCGCTCTGCCAGCTTATCGGCCGGCCCTCGGATCCAGCAGGCGGCCGGGGCTGCCTGGCTGGTGCCAGGCTGGGCTTGAGCCAGCGTCATCGTCGCGATCAGGAGAATGCTCCGCATGTGCTCACCTCCGAAATTGTTCGAACAGAGAAGATACCTCGGAGACGCTCAACGCGCGTTTAGAGTGGGTCCAG
>Ga0137415_10008149_pt1 | contig 10381 bp, 10 predicted proteins | sample CZODoug3_1_1_16f_FD_183082 | JGI IMG/M metagenome (GOLD analysis project Ga0137415, IMG submission 183082) | Vadose zone soil fungal communities from Angelo Coast Range Reserve, California, USA - CZODoug3_1_1_16fungal (Hybrid Assembly) | ecosystem: Environmental > Terrestrial > Soil > Vadose... | reverse complement strand
ACGCGGGCGTGGGCCTGCACCACATTGGGGGCAATGCCGCCGGTGTCGAGCAGCGCATAGTGGACGCGGGCGTCGCTCGGCATGTGCTCGCGCATGTAGTTGACGCCGACATTCATCAGCTCGACCGCGTCGAGCGCGCTGCGGCCCAGATGCGGCGAGGCGGCGGCATGCGAGGCGCGCCCGGCAAAGATGAAATCGGCGCGCGTGTTGGCGAGCGACGGCGTCACCACCACCTCCCAGAAACTACTGGGGTGCCAGGTGATGGCAATGTCGGCGTCATCGAAGGCGCCTGAGCGCACCATGAAGGTTTTCGCAGCACCACCCTCCTCGGCGGGGCAGCCGTAATAACGCACCCGCCCCGGCACCTTATACGCGGCAAGCCAATCCTTCACCGCCGTGGCTGATAGCAGCGCGGCCGAGCCGAGCAGATTGTGGCCGCAGCCATGGCCGTGGCCCCCGACTTCGAGCGGTCGAGACTCCGCCACGCCCGCCTCCTGACTGAGGCCGGGCAGCGCATCGTATTCGCCGAGGAAGGCGATGACCGAGCCACCCTCACCCCATTCGCCCATCAAGGCGGTCGGAATGCCTGCGACATTCTCGGTGATGCGAAAACCCTGATGGCGCAGTTCGGCCAGATGTTCGGCGGAAGAGCGCGCCTCGGTGTAGCACACCTCGGGCATCGCCCAGACCTTGTCGGCGAGGTCGATGAAACGCGGCTTGATCGTGTCAACGCCACGCCAGATGTCGCTGCGGTTGTCCATCGTCCGGTTCCCGATCCCTGTGAGAGTGACAGCGTTATCAGCTCCGCCAGAAACCGCCTAGCGCCGGCCCGAGGCACCAGCCATGCGGGCGGCGCGCTCGATCTCGCTGACGTTCACTCGTGTCGCGTTCGGTCCCGAACACTTCGCGGAAAAGCGTTCGACCAGATTCGATTTGAAGATCGGCAGCGCGTTTGTCGGCCTACGCGCTGTCATGCGTTTGAGGGCGTGAGAATTCACGGGTGTTCCGGCAGGCCTGCCAAGGCGGCGCTATCGCGCCAGAGCTTGGCCATCACCGTGTCGTCGCGCGCCAGCTCGGAAGGATCCGGCCACGTCAGGCGGCGCTTGGCCTGCGAGGCATAGAGCCGCCCAGCCGGTGGGACGATTCGACCGAGCGCCAAATTCGCCAGCAGGTTTCCGCCGTCCGCGACGGCGTTCAGGCGCAGGATAGGGGTCAGGATCGGTATCAGTACGGCAGCTAGGAGTTTGAGACCGCGAGAATGGTTGCGCGCGAGCTGGGTTCCAGGTGTCGGCCCCGGATTGAACGCGATGACATGCAGCCCTCGCTCCCGCGCGAAAGCAGACGAATCAAGCGCCCGAGCGGTCAGCAGATTGCAGAGCTTGGATGTTGCGTATGCACGCAATCCCGAGGCTCGCGATTTGGGATTAAGTCGGATCTGCCCCTGGACCAGCTTCTGCGCGTCCGCGTGCTCGGGCGATGCAAACGGAACGGCCTTCGGATCATGGATGTCGCTCGTCGTGATCACGACGACGGCCCCAGGGGCCAATCGCGGCATCAGCAGCCGAAGCAGCAGATAGTGGGCCAGATGGTTGACCGCGAAGGTCGTCTCCAAGCCGTCTTCCGTGCGCTGGTCGACATTGCCGAACTGCGTGCCGGCGTTGAGCACCAGCCCGTCGATGCCGGTCTCACCCAGCGATTGCTCGACCGCTGCAGCAAAGCTTCGCACACTGGCGAGCCGCGCCAAGTCGAGTGGCAGAGAATCAGCACCGGCGGTCGATGGGTGGCGCGCGCCGAGCAGGAGCCGGACATCGGGGACCTGCCGCATTTGCTCTGCGGCGACGAGCCCTATACCAGCGGTTGCGCCTGTCATGACGATCGTCTTCATCGGACGCACAGCCTCTGACCTGGAGAAAAATTGCTCGTGATACACGCCATGTAGATGGCCCTTTTCAAATATTCGCACTCAGTGTAAAATTACATATTACACTGAGTGCGAATATTCAAGTGATGATTATTTGGTAGAAGAATCAAATGGCTAGTGACCTTCCCGAGAAAGAGGGCGTTCGCGAGCGGAAGCGGCGGGAGACGCATCAGCGCATCGCCGAGGCGGGGATGCGGCTGTTCGTGGCCCATGGCTATGATGCAACGACGCTGGAGGCCATCGCAGCGGCGGCCGGTATCTCGCGCCGGACATTCTTCTACTATTTCAAATCCAAGGACGACGTTCTGCTGTCCGTCCAAAGCACCGGCAGCGAGCTGTTGCTCTCGATCTTGCGACAGCAACCGCCGGGACTAGCGCCGATCGACGCTGTGCGGAATGCGATGCTGAAAGTCATCCCGCCCTATCAATCCGATGAACTGATCATCATCTACCGGCTGCTGCGTTCCAACGAGACGCTGCAGGCCCGCAAGCAGGCCGGCTTTGTCGAGAAGGAACGCGCGCTGTTCGCCACGCTTTGCGAGATGTGGCCGCAGCCGGAGCGACGCACGGCGCTCCGCCTCGTCGCCATGGCGTCCATGGGCGCATTTCGGCTGGCGATCGACACCTGGAGCGCCGAAGGCGGAAAGCGGCCTCTTGTGGACATGCTGGAGGAAGCCTTCGCCGCCCTCAAAGCCGAGATCTGACGGTTGCACCGATGACCCTAGCTTTGTGAACCTGACGATTGTCGATGGGATCGCCATCCCCGTTCGTTGCGGTCTCTTCCCGCAGTTAAGCCGGATTGGTTTCGATACCGGCGGCTTTGTTGCGGCTCGACGGCGATCCGAGCCGCGTTGCGACCTCCGTCATCGCATCTCTCGTCCAGCGATGCGCGGGCCGTTCCAGGTAACGCCAGACCATCCACGCGAACAACACCGCGCCGGATATGATCGCGGCGGTGCAGAGGCCGACCTGTTCCGTCGGCCCGACCGCGGTGAAGATCACATAGCCGAGCTGCATGTGCAGCAGATCGAGCGGATAGGTGATGCCGCCGGCCGCGAGCAGCAGGCCTGCCGGCAACGGCACGCGCTTGATTCGAGTGGCGAGAAAGACCACCGCCATCGAGGCAAGGCATATCGCGACGCATCTGGACGATCGTTTGTTTCCGGCACGAACTGGCCTCCCGAAAACGAGGTCGAATTGTCGCGGGAACCACTGAAGATGCCCTTAACCCGATCGCCGAAATGTGCCGCCTGGGCGGCGCCGCGGGCGCGCCTTGACTCACCCCTGCTCCTGTTGGTGAAGTGCCGGCGGCGGCCATCTGTGGCCGATCGAAGCACAAGAGCGGCATCAAGCCGTCCTGTAATGGAAACGCCCCCATGCTGATCCCGATGGCCGACGTGCCGCGCTGGTATGCCGAACGCAAACCGGCTAAGACGATTGCGATCAGTCACGGCGAGGACACGCTGACCTGGACGCAGCTCGAGCGCGGCGCTAACCGCCGCGCCCGCGCCTTTGCCGCCAAAGGCGTAAAACCCGGCGATTTCGTCGCCATCGGCCTGCCCAACAGCAACGCTTTTTTCGAAACCACCTTTGCGGTGTGGAAGTGTGGCGCGACGCCGACCTCGCTGTCATCGCGGCTGCCGCGCGGCGAAGCCGCCGCCGTGCTCGACATCCTCAAACCTTCGTTGGTGGTCGGCGGCGAAGCCGACTGGAACGCGCCCAATTCGCTGCCCGCCAATTTCGTGCCGGAAGGCTTTTCGGACGAAGCCGTGAACAACCCGGTGGCGCGTTACTGGAAGGCGATGACCAGCGGCGGTTCGACCGGGCGTCCCAAGGTGATTCTCGATCATGCGCCGGCGGTGGTCGATACCATTGCAGCCCCGCTGCTTGGAATGCCGCTCGGAGCTTCGCTGCTCAATCCCGGTCCGCTCTATCACAACGCGCCGTTCCTCGTGACGCACGCGGCGCTGTGTTCGGGCGGGCGCGTCACCGGAATGGTGAAATTCGATGCCGAGGAAACGCTGCGCCTGATCGAAGCCCATCGGGTGCAATGGGTCAACTTCGTGCCGACCATGATGCATCGGATCTGGGCGCTGCCGGAGGAAGTCCGCAACGCCTACGATGTGTCGAGCCTGCAGATCGTGTTTCACATGGCCGCTCCGATGCCGCCCTGGCTCAAGGAAAAATGGATCGGCTGGCTCGGGCCGGAGCGAATCTACGAACTCTATGGCGGCACCGAACGGCAGGGCGCCACCGTGATCTCAGGCGTCGAATGGCTGGCGCATAAGGGCTCGGTCGGCAAGATCGGCGAAACCGCGCGTTTGCGGATCATCGGCGAGGACGGCAACGATGTCGCGCCGGGCGAGACCGGCGAAATCTATTTCCTGCCCAACGAGGGGGTCGGCAGCACCTATCATTATCTCGGCGCCGAGCCGAAACGCCGCGCGGACGGCTGGGAATCGCTCGGCGATATCGGCAGGCTGGACGCCGACGGCTATCTCTATCTCGGCGACCGACTCGCCGACATGATCCTGCGCGGCGGCGCCAATATCTATCCGGCCGAGGTCGAAGCCGCCGTGAGCGCGCACCCGCACGTGCGCTGCTGTGTCGTGGTCGGCCTGCCCGATCCGGAATTCGGCCAACGGGTGCACGCCATCCTCGAGCTGTCAGACGCCGCCCATGCGCAGTCGGTCGCCGACGGCATGGGCGATTTCCTTGAGCACCAGCTCAGCCGCTACAAGCATCCGGAGAGTTTCGAGATCGTCTCAGTCGGCCTGCGCGACGATTCCGGAAAAGTTCGCCGCACGCTGCTGCGCGACGAACGCGCGGCCTGGCTGAGGGAAAACCGCGCGTTCCGGATTTTGCCGGCGCGAACGGCGGTGAAGGCGGGTTGAGCTACGGGCCGGGATAAACCTACATCGCGGCCGCGATAGAGGCATCTGAAGGACCTAGACCGCACGGATCACCTCGGTCCTGTGCACTCCTTCGCGGTGAAGCTGCCAATAGGCTTGCTTTATTCGGAGCGAGATCGGACCGGGCCGATCATTGCCGAGGATTGTGGTGTTGATGCGCGAAACCGGCATGACGCCTCCCGCCGTGGTCGACAGGAAAATCTCGTCCGCTTGCTCCAACAGCTGACGCGGTATCGGGCAGACCAAAGCATCGAGTTTCAGGTGCTCGCAAAGCTCCAGCACCGTCCTGCGCGTGATCCCCTGCAGACTGCCGCGGTCGGACGTCAGAATCTTGCCGCCCTTGACGACAAATATGTTGAAGCCCGGCCCTTCCGTCACGAGGCCGGAATCGTCGCAGAGGATGGCGGTATCAAAGCCGTTATCGCGGGCTTCGAACAGACCGCTCGTGAGATCGCTCCATTGATAGTTCTTGATCGTGGGATCGACCGACGCATCCGGGACGCGCGGGTTCGATGAAATCCAAAGGTGCGCGCCGCGCTCCTGAATGTCCTTGGCGATCACATCGATCCAGGGGATCGCATAGGCGATCAAATGATTTTCGCAGTCTTCCGGCCGGCGGGAGCCGCCGACCTTTGGGAGGCCGCGGAGGGTGGCCATCGCCACATAAGCATCATCCAATCCCGCCAGCGCGACGCAGCGGTGGAGAATCGTCTCAATTTCGCTTCGGGTCTCGGATGGCTTGAGGCGACGGGCCTGCATCGAGCGCCCAAAACGATCCAAATGATCGGACAGCCGAAAGAAGCCGCCTTCGAAGACATGAACGACGTCATAGACAACGTCGGATCGGGTAAATCCCCAATCGAGCGGCGAGATGGCCGCCTCGGTAATCGGGACAAATCGGCCCCGGACATACGCGGCACCACCGCGATATCTTTCATCTGTCATTGAACGCTCGCGTTTTGTCCCGCTTGTTGCCGAACAGGCTCATGGTCGTTTCTTCCGCACCCCATCACGCTTGTACCATAAAAGCCGCTAGCTGATCAGGTCAGGCGCGAACTGCGATCTCGATCCACGACCATTTGGCTGTTATAATCGTTCCAGTCCGGTCACTGATAGGACCGTGATCTATTCCGGTTGCGCGTCGTTGGTAATCGACCCGCAAACGTATGGGAGACCCCTCCATGCCCTCTTTGACCGAATGGAAAGTGCCGCCGGCAAACCAGCCGCGCCCGGGCGATTACAGTTTCGACCTCGACCGCGTGCTGTCGTCGGTGGTCGGGCTGCATTCGATCATCCCGCCCGACGCCTTCAGCGCCGAGACGCTGGGCACCGAGCGCGCCGGCAATGGCGTGCTGATCGACGACGGGCTGGTGCTGACGATCGGCTATCTGATCACGGAAGCCGACGCCGTCTGGCTGCATCTCGGCGATGGGCGCGTGGTGGAAGGCCACGCGCTCGGCTTCGATTCCGAAAGTGGCCTCGGCCTGGTGCAGGCGCTGGGCCGGCTCGATCTCGATCCGCTGCCGATCGGTTCCTCCGCCGCGGCGCGAATCGGCGACAAGGTGGTGGTCGGCGGCGCCGGCGGACGCACGCGCTCGGTGGCGAGCCAGATCGCCGCCAAGCAGGAATTCGCCGGCTATTGGGAATATCTGCTGGATGAAGCGATCTTCACCCATCCCGCGCATCCCAACTGGGGCGGCACCGGACTGATTTCCGGGTCCGGCGAATTGATCGGGATCGGCTCGCTGCAGCTCGAACGTGAACGCGGCGGCAAGGCCGAGCATGTCAACATGATCGTGCCGATCGACCTGCTCAAGCCGGTGCTCGACGATCTCAAGAAATTCGGCCGCGTCAACAAGCCGTCGCGGCCGTGGCTTGGGATGTATACGACCGAGATCGACAACCGCGTCGTGGTGGTCGGCATCGCCACCAAGGGACCGGCCGAACGCGCCGAACTCAAGACCGGCGACGTGATCCTCGCGGTGAATGGCGACACGGTGACGAGCCAGACCGGCTTCTACCGCAAGCTCTGGTCGCTCGGCCCGGCCGGCGTCGACGTTCCCCTCACCGTCTACCATGAGGGCGTCACCTTCGACGTGACGCTGACCTCGACCGATCGCGCGAAACTCCTGAAAGCGCCAAGACTTCACTGAAAAAGACTGCACTGAACCCGGAGAGTGGCTGCGATGAGCGAGGTCGTGGTTGATAACATCGTGGCCGTGCTGCCGCCGCTGCTGCAATCGCTGGAGACGCTCGGCTTCATCGCGCGACATCTCGATCCGGCGCAATTCGGTCGGGTGATGGAGATCGCGGGTACTCCGGACCAAGCGCTGGAGGCCGTCCGGCCGCGGCTCGCAGAATGGCCCGAACAATTCTCGGAGGTCAGGGCCGCACTGGAAGCTGCCAGCGATGCCGCGCTGTCCGCCTACAAGGGCCTGCGCGCGGTCGAGAACGGCGATGGCGATCTCGTCAGCGTGTTTCGTGCGCTGCGCTACGCGCCGCGGGCGCAGGAGGCGCTGTATCCGCTGGCCGCCAAACTGCCGCCGGTGAGCAGCTTCTTTGTCGAACCCGCGTTGCGCGAGGATGCCGGCCTGCTGGCGCGGATTGCGGCGCCGGCCAGTGAGAACACCGGCATCATGCACGACCACAACGAGCCCGGCAGCCGCGGCGGCTTCTCGCTCTATGTGCCCGAATATTATACCCCTGACCGGGCCTGGCCGCTGGTGATGGCACTGCATGGCGGCAGCGGCAACGGCCGCGGTTTCCTGTGGAGCTGGCTGCGCGACGCGCGCAGCCGCGGCGCCATCTTGATCGCGCCGACCGCGATCGGCCCCACCTGGGCTCTGATGGGCGACGATACGGATACGCCGAATCTCGTCCGTATTCTCGATTCGGTACGCTCGCGCTGGAATGTCGATTCAGGCCGTATGCTGCTGACCGGCATGAGCGACGGCGGCACCTTCTGCTACGTGACGGGACTGCAGAGCACATCCCCGTTCACCCACCTCGCGCCGGTCGCCGCCACCTTTCACCCGCTGATGGCGGAAATGGCCGATGCGGATCGGCTGCGCGGCCTGCCTGTTCACATCGTCCATGGCCGGCTCGACTGGATGTTCCCGGTGCAGGTGGCGCGCCAGACGCAACAGGCGTTATCCGCCGCCGGTGCACGCGTCACCTACCGCGAGCTTGACGATCTCAGCCATTGCTATCCCCGCGAGATGAACGCGGAGATCCTGAACTGGCTCAACGGTGGATGATCAGACCATCCCGCCATTGGCGCGCAGCACCTGGCCGTTGACCCAGCCGCCATCCGGACCGACGAGGAAAGCAACGACGGAGGCGATGTCCTCGGTGCTGCCGAGCCGCTCCATCGGATTCATTTTTGCCAATCGCTCGATCAATTCCGGCGACTTGCCGTTCAGGAACAGGTCGGTCGCGACCGGGCCTGGCGCCACGGCGTTGACCGTGATGTTGCGGCCGCGCAGCTCCTTCGACAGGATCGCGGTGATGGTTTCGACGGCGGCTTTTGTCGCGGCATAGACGCTGTAGGTTTCGAGCTTGGTCCCGACCACGCTGGTGGAGAAATTGACGATCCGCCCGCCGTCACGCAACCGTCTTGCGGCCTCGCGCATGGTGTTGAAGCTGCCCTTGAGGTTGACCGCGATCTGCTGGTCGAACAGCGCATCGTCGCTGTCGGCGACCTTCGCGAGCTTCATGATGCCGGCGTTGTTGATCAGTACATCAACGCCGCCAAAAATCTTCTCGGTTTGGTCAAACATCGCCCGCACCGCCGCGACGTCGCCGACGTCGGCCCTGATCGCAAGCGCGCGGCCGCCGCTTGCTTCGATCTTGGTCACCAAGGCTTCGGCGGACTTCACGTCACCGGAATAGTTGACGACGACCGTGAAACCGTCGCTCGCAAGCCGCTCCGCCACCGCGGCACCGATGCCGCGCGAGGCACCGGTCACGATCGCAACCTTGCTGGTTTTCTCGGTCATTTTCTTTTCCTAACTACGATCCGCAGTACCGACTCCACGCCATCAGCCATCATCAATTCACCCTCTTAATTCATCTTTGCCTTGCGCGCGTCGGCGATGACCTGCTCGAACTCCGCCATGGTCAAAACGCCCGGCACCCGGTATTTGCCGACGATGAAGGCCGGCGTCCCCTTGAAGCCGAATGCCTCGGCCTGATCGTTGTTGCGGGCGAGGATCGCGTCGATCGCCTTGGCATTGGTCGCCAGATCGCGGTTGAGCCGATCCATGTCGATGCCGGCGCCCGCCAACAGCTCGTTAACGCGCGGCTCGGTCAGCCGCGAACTGACGCCCATCATGGCGTCGTGCGCCGCGACGAATTTGTCCTGATATTTGGCGGCCAGCGCCAGCCGCGCCGCGATCTTGGAGACCGGTCCCAGAATCGGCCAGTCCTTCAGCACCAGGCGGACCTTGCCGTCATCCTGAACCACTTGACGAATTTCGGGCTCGATCTTGCGGCAATAGGGACAATTGTAGTCGAACCATTCGACGATGGTGATGTTGCCATCGGCATTGCCGACCACGGGAATCTCGGGGTCGCGCAATACAAGCGCTTCCGTCAGGACCTTCTCGTCGTCGTCCGCACGCGCGGCGCCGGCGCCGAGCAACGCCACACCTGCACCCAGCAGGCCAAGCGCCTCACGGCGGGTGCGTCCCAGGTTGATCCGGGGTGTTTTGATCGATTGCTTCATGTCGGGTCTCGCGCAGGCCTCATCTGATCTGTTTATTTGAGCATGATCTTTTCGGAAAACCGGATCCCACTTTTCCGGATCATGCTCTGTGTACGCCTAGGACACGGATATGTTACGCGCCAGCATATAGAGCGCCACCGCAATAATGACGACGGCGAACACAATGTTGAGCGCGCCGCGCCGTTCCGACAAATGCCGCGCCGAGCGCGTGCCGGCCAATCCGCCGGCGATGCCGCCGGCGACGAACAAACCCGCCAGCCGCCACGAGACCAGGCCGGACCAGGCATAGCTCGCGGCAGTCGTCATGCCGAACGCGGTGACGGCGACCAGCGAGGAGGAGACCGCGTTCATGATCGGCATGCCCGTCGCCAGCATCAGGGCCGGCACGATCAGAAATCCGCCGCCGATGCCGAAGAAGCCGGACAGCGTCCCGGTCGCGAGACCGAGGCCGACGATGGCTGGCGTGTTGGCCCAGCTCATCTGCACGTCGGGCAGGCCGATCCGCGATCGCGTTTTCAGCATCAGCACCGCGATCACCAGCATCAAGAGCGCAAACAGCGCCAGCAGCCTCTCACCATCGAGCATTTTGCCGAAGATCGAGCCGGCGAAGGCCCCGGCAATTCCCGCGGCTGCGAATGTCAGCGCGCACGACCACATCACGGTGCCGCCGCGCGCATGGTTCGACAAATTGACCGCGGCGTTCGCAGCTACCGCGATGGCACTGGTGCCGATCGCGACATGGGCGTCGGGCACGCCGACCACATAGACCATCAGCGGCACCGCGAGGATCGATCCGCCGCCGCCGACCAGGCCAAGCGAAAA